>Ga0073904_10000634_pt1 | contig 25615 bp, 16 predicted proteins | sample KloWWTrecipitate_FD_66668 | JGI IMG/M metagenome (GOLD analysis project Ga0073904, IMG submission 66668) | Active sludge microbial communities from Klosterneuburg, Austria, studying microevolution and ecology of nitrifiers - Klosterneuburg... | ecosystem: Engineered > WWTP > Aerobic digester >... | reverse complement strand
GGGCGCCGGATCGGATTGGCGGCACGGTGCCGCGCTGGGAGCCCTCTTCGCCCTCGCCTTCCTGGCGCGAACGGAAGGCCTGGTCTTCCTGGTGGCCATTCCGGTCATCCAACTGGCCGTCGCCTGGGGCCGAGGCCGGGGCCGGAGCGGCACGGCGGCGGCCTGGCCCGGGGCGCCGGCCTTCCTGCGCTGGTCCATCGCCTACTTCGTCTGTTTCGGGCTGCTGGCCCTGCCGCAGATCTGGCGGGTGAGCCGGGCCATGGGGCAGCCGGCCATCAACGGCCGCCAGGTATGGCAGGTCATCCTCAACCAACCCGACGAAAAACCCTATGAGCAGAAGATCTACGGCCTGGACTACAGCCCCTCGGAGATCAACCTGGTCCACATCCAGAGCCATCCTGTGCTGGCGCGGCAGCTGGCCGGCCAGGTGACCGGGTCCGACCTCGTCGCCAAGGCCGCCGACCATGGGCGGCGTTTCCTGACCGAAAGCCTGCCCCGGCTCATCGCGCCCTTGGGGCTGCTGCTGGCCGCATTGGGGATCATCGCCCTCTGGCGTGCCCGTCGCCGGGCCGAGCTGGTCTGGATGGGCCTCTTCCTGGGCGCCGGCCTGGCGGCCCCCCTGCTGCATGACCTTGACCCCCGCCATCTGGCGGTGGCCCTGCCCCTTCTGGGGCTGCTGCAGGGCATCGGCCTGGTCTGGTTGGCGGGGATGCCGCCGCCCGCGCCGGGTCGGTCGCCGGCGACGGCGATCGAGGCCGCCACCGCCGGACAGTGGCGGCGGCGCATCCGCCCGGTGCTGGTGGCCGGGGCCCTGGCCGGCGTCCTTCTGGGCTTCTGGGCGGATCTCGCCGCCGCGACCCTGCCGCCGTCCACGAACCGCGACTACGCCCTGGCAGACCAGGAAGCGCTGCTGGCGGTGATCCATCGCGACGCGCCCAGGCCGGTGGACCCGCTGCGCATCAGCGCCCGCCAAGGCTACCTTTCCCTGGCCGCGGGGGCCCAGGAGGTCTACCTTCCGTTCGCTGACTACGAGGCCCTGGTGACCTACTGCCGCCTCAACCGGGTGGACCTCCTGTTGCTGGAGCACGACCTGCTGGAGCGCTACCCCTTCCTGCCGCGCTTCGCCGCGGGCGATGCCCCCGACTTCAGGCTCATGCACCGACGCGTCAGCCCCAGCCACGGCCTGTTGGAGCTGTACCGCTTCACGCCGCGCGGAGGCGGGGCGTGAGCGGGGCTCTGGGGGGCGGGGAGGCGGTCCAACTGCCGGCGCGGGCGCCGGCCGCGGTCAACCCGCCCGATGGGCCTCTGCTCAGCATCGTCATTCCGGCCTTCGGCGAGGCGGGCAACCTGTTTCCGCTGTACGAGGAGATCCGCGAGTCGGTGGCCGATCTCCCCGCTTGGGAGCTGATCATCGTCGATGACGGCAGCCCGGACGGCACCTGGGCCGAGGTGCAGGCCTTGAACGCTCGCGACGCCCGCGTGCGCGGGCTGCGCCTCTCGCGCAACTTCGGCCACCAGTACGCCCTCTTCGCCGGCCTGGGCGCCGCCCGCGGCCAGGCGGTCGTGACCATGGACGCCGACCTGCAGCATCCACCGGCGGTGATCGCGCTGCTTTTGGCGGAATGGCGGAAGGGCAGCAAGATCGTCCATACCCTGCGCATCGACCAGCAGGGCATCAGCTGGCCCAAGAAGCTGAGCTCGGCCCTGTTCTACCGGGTCTTCTCCTTCCTCAGCGGCGTGGACCTCTCCGCCGGCATGGCCGACTTCCGCCTGCTGGACCGTCAGGTGGTGCAGGAGCTGCTGCGCTTCCAGGAGGACGGGCTCTTCCTGCGCGGCCTGGTGCAATGGGTGGGTTTCCCCAGCGCCCGGGTGCCCTTCCAATGCCGCGAGCGCCTGGCCAACCACAGCAAGTACGGTCTGCGCCGCATGCTGCGGCTGGCGGGCGCGGGCATCACCTCCTTCTCGGTCATCCCCCTCCGGCTGGGCATCCTCCTGGGGCTGGTCACCAGCCTCTTCGCCTTCTACCAGCTGGGCGAGGCGCTCTACGTGCATTACTTCACCGGCCGGACCCTGCCGGGCTGGACCTCCACCTTCGGGGTGATGACCCTGCTCTTCGGGGTGATGTTCATCCTGATGGGCATCCTGGGCGAATACCTGGGGCGCATCCTGTTGGAGGTGCGCGGACGGCCGCGCTTCATCGTCGCCGATGCGGTCGGGGAGACGATCCCGGACGGCCATCCGCCGGTCGATGTCCGTGGTGCCGGCCGATGAGCGCTCCGCTGCAGGTCCTGCCACTGGCGCCGCAGCACCGGCCGGTCTGGGAGCGCTTCGCCGCCCTGCATCCCGCGGCCACGGTGGCCCACGACCTGCGCTGGGCGACGGTGGTCGAAAACAGCTACGGCCATCGGCCGCTGCATCTGATGGCCTTCGACGGCGATGTGGTGGCCGGCATCCTGCCCCTCTTCCTGGTGGAGGGCGGTCCCCTGGGCCGCAGCCTGGTGAGCAGCCCCTTCCTGACCTTCGGCGGCGTGGCCGCGCGGGACGCGGAAGCGGCCAAGGCCCTGGCGGAGGCATCCTACGAGCTGGCCGTTTCCCTGGGGGTGGACCATGCCGAGGTCCGCGGCGACCGGCCGGAGCCGGGCTTCGCCCACAGCAAGACGAGCTACCACACCCTGCGGCTGGACCTGAGCGTGGGTCCGGAGCGCCTGTGGGCGGGGCTGCACGCCTCGGCGCGGCGCAACGTGAAGAAGGCGCAGCGGGCGGGGCTGGAGCTGCTGGAGGGCCTGGAGCACCTGGACGCCTTCGTCGCCGTCAACCACCGCAACATGCACCGTTTGGGCACGCCGGCGCATGGCGGCGTCTTCTTCGGCCAGGTGGCGCGGCAGTTCCCCGAGGCCCGGCTGCTCATGCTGCGCCGGAGATCGGAATGGGTGGGCGGCATGCTGTTGCTGCCCCACAAGGACACCGTGCACATGCCCTGGGTGGCCTCCCTGGAGCGGCATTTCGAACTGCGCCCCAACAACCTGCTGTACTGGGAAGCCATCCGTAGTTCTGCCGAGCGGGGCTTCGCGGCCTTCGATTTCGGGCGCAGCCGCGAGGACCAGGGCACGTTTCGCTTCAAGGTCCAACATGGGGGCGAGCCGGTGTCTCTGTACTACCAGTACCACCTGGTCAAGGACAAGACCGTCCCACATCTGGATCCCTCCGCGCCGCGCTTCCGGGCGCTGGTGGCCATCTGGCGCCGGCTGCCCTTCCCCCTGGTGCGTGCCCTGGGACCGCGCCTGATCGGCTGGATCCCGTAGACCGATGCGCGTTCCATCACCCCGTGACCCGTAGTTCTGCGATGAATCCCAGACAGGATCCCAAGTCGAACCCCTCGGCGCGCCTCCTCGTCGTCCATGCCGACGACTTCGGCCTGTCGGCCGATATCGACGCGGGCATCCTCTGTGCCCACCGCGAGGGCATCGTCACCTCCGCCTCCCTCGTGGCCGGGGGAGCGACCTTCGCCGCCGCGGTGGCGGCGGCGCGCGACACCCCCACGCTCGACCTCGGCGCGCACCTGACCCTGGTGGGCGAGCGGCCGGTGTTGGACCCGCGGCTGGTCCCCAGCCTGGTGGGGCCGGACGGGCACTTCCACCGCCACGCCAACAGCTTCGCCGCCCGCTTCCTGACCGGCAGGATCGCCATGGCGGAGCTGCGCGCGGAACTGGCTTCCCAGCTCGAACGGCTGCTGGCCACCGGCCTGCCCATCAGCCACCTGGACAGCCACCAACACCTGCATGTCCTGCCGGGGCTCAGCCGCCTGACGGCAGAGCTGGCCCGCGACCACGGCATCTCCTTCGTCCGCCTGCCCCGAGAGCGGCGACGGCCGGGTGGAACGGGGCCGGATCGAGCGGGGCCGGATCGCGGTCGGCTCCGGCGCCTGCAGCGCGCGGCCCTCAGCGGCTGCTCGGCCTGGGCGCGGCGACATTGGCTGCACCATGACCGTCGTCACGCGGACGCCTTCCACGGCTTCATGGAAGGCGGCGACCTGGATCGCGCCGCCCTGCTGCGCGTTCTGGACGCGATGGGTCCGGGTCTGAGCGAGCTGATGTGCCATCCAGGGCTGGGGGAGGCGCCCTTGGCGCACCACGTCGGCTGGGGCTACCGCTGGCGGGCGGAGTTGGAGGCCTTGACGGACGAGCGCGTCCGTCAGCGCGTCCTGGAGCGGGGCATCCGGCTGGTGGGCTATGGGGAGTTGAGGGATGAGCGGGCGCCGGACAGCGCCCCCGGCAACAGCAGCGATCACGCCACCTGAATCAGCCGAAGCGCCCGCTCCGACCATAGCGCCCCCTGAGGTGATCGATGATCCCCCACAGCACCGCCGAGGCGTCCCGTCGCCGGCGGCGGACCAGCAGGCGCAAGGGCTGGCGCGCGGCCAGGGCCAGGGTTTCCAGCCAGCAGCGGACCCGGGCCGCACCACTGCCCCAGCGCCGCGCGAAGCGCAGGCGGTTGCGGACATTGTAGTAACGCCGCCGGGCCGGATCCCCGGCCGTGCCAGCCGACCCGAGATGCAACACGAAGGCCTTAGGCGCGTAGCGGATGCGCCAGCCGGCCGCCTGGGCACGCAGGCCCCAGTCCACGTCCTCGTAATACAGGTAGCAGGCTTCGTCGAAGGGACCCACCTCCTCCCAGGCGGCGCGGCCGATCAGGCTGGCCGCCCCGCTGGGGTAGTCCGGATCCGGCGCCAGGTCGTACTGGCCCTGGTCGGCCTCCCCCTCGCCGCGCAAGGCGGCGAAGGCCCGCCGACGGTCGACCGTGCCACCCGCCCCGTTGAGGATGCCGGGACGCTCGCGATAGCCCAGGCGAGCCGTGGCCGCCGCCGTGCGCGGATCCTCGGCCAACGCGGCGGCGAGTGCCGCGACCGCCCCCGATTGCACCAGGGCATCGTCGTTGAGGATCAGCACGGCCGCCGCCCCCATGTCCCAGGCCGCCTGCACCCCCTGGTTGACCGCCGTCGGCCAGCCGCGGTTGTCGGGATTGCGGAGTACCCGAAGCAACAAGGACGGATGGATCCCCGCCCGCCTTTGCTGCCCATCCCTCAAAACGGTCGGGGGGGGAGGACCGGGGCTGGGGCAGGGAGACCGCTGGGAGGCGGCGGGCACCCTCACGGGCTCAGGATCCTCCGCCATCTCCGGGATTTCCCGTCGGCCCCGCCCCTCCAACCAATCCCCCGTCCCGTCCGTCGAGCCGTTGTCCACCATCACCGCTCCCGCTACCTGACCGCGCAGCGCGTCCAGGACCTCCGGCAAGCGCTGGCGGGCGTTCCAGACCGGGATGACGGCCCAGATGCCGCGCTCCTGGGCGGCCAGGCGATTCGCCGCGCGGCCCTCGCCGCCACCCGCCGGCTTCGCCACGCTCACGACCACGCCTCGCGCCGGCCCAGCAGCCGCCGCCCCAGGGCGCCGATCAGCGCCCAGTCCTCGTCGGCCATCTCGCCCGAGAGGCGCAGGGTCGCCAGGGCCGCCGCCGTCCCGACTGCCCCGGCCAGCAGCAGGATCGGCCAGCCGGCCAGGCCCCAAGCCACCAGGACGCCGGCCGCGAGCGCCCCGGTTGCCGCCGCCAGGACCGCCCTTCCATCCGGAAGCAGCTCCAAGACGCCCAGGTCCTGCTCCCAGGCAAAGGACAGCAGCATCCACAGCCCGCCGGCGGCCAGGCCCGCCGCAACGGCAGCGGCGACGCCCGCAAGACCCCAGGGGCGGGCCAGGTAGGCGCCGCCCAGGGAGACCGCGGCCGTGCAGAGGCCCGCCGCCGTGCTGCGCGCGGCGGTTCCGGCCGCCTGGGTGATCAAGAAGGCGGGCAGGGCGATGAGGGCCAGCATCCAGCCGGGGCTGAGGATCTGGAGCGCGCGGGCTACCGCCGGCGCCAGCTCGCCGCCCAGCCAGAGGCGGCAGAAGTCCGGAGCCAGAACCGCCACCAAGGACCAGCCGGGCAATACCAGCCGGTCCATCCAACGCCGGGCGCGGGCGTGCAGGTCAAGGAGGGCCTGGCGGCGGTCCGGTTGGGCGGCGATACCCTCCAGGCGGGCCGCGGCCGGGAAGAGCCCGGCGGCGGCGGCCATGCAGGCGGCGCCCAGCTGGCCGGCGACGCGCGCCGCCAGCTCGTAGGCCGCCACGGCGCCCAGTCCGCTCGCGGCACCCAGGAGGGCCTTGGCCACCGGATCGACGAGGGCGCTGGCCAGGTTGACGGCCTGGGCATGGCGCCCGAAGCGCAGCAGCTCGCCGGCGCCGGCGGACGACAGGACCGGCCGGGCCGCCGCCAGCCGCGGATCGGCACGCTTCAGCTCCCGCTGGGTCCAGAACCCGGCCAGCAGCGCCATGACCGCGTTCTTGAGGACCAGCCCCATGAGGCCCCCGCCGGCCCAGAGCACCGGCAGCACCAGCCAGGGGGAGAGCAGGCGCTGGACGACCGCGTCGATCAGGTTCACCCGCTCCAGTCGCCCCAACCCCTCCAGAGCCGCCGGGCCGGGGGCGAAGAACCCCTCCAGGGCGGCGACCACGGCGGTGCCCAGCAGCATCCCGCCGGCCTCGCGAGCCAGGTCGGTCGGGATGCCCAGGCGCGGGTCGGTCAAGACCGGCAGGCACAGGGCCACCAGGGCGATACCGCCCGCGCCGGTCAGGAGCGCGAGGCCCCGGGCCGTCGCCATGGCCGATGCGGCCTTGCCGGCCCCGTCGGCCCCCGCTGTCCCCGCGACCTGCGCAACGCGGCGGCTCAGCGCCCGCCCCAGGCCCAGGTCCGCCAGGCGCAACAGCCCGAGCAAGCCGCCGGCCAGGGCCCAGAGTCCAAATCGCGCCGCCCCCAGCTGGGCCAGGGCAAAGGGGGTGACCCACAGGGCGCTGAGGGCGCCGATGGCGACGCGGCCGCCGCCGGTCAGGGCGGCGGCGGCCAGGCGCGGCGGTTGCGGGTCGGCGGCGCCGGGGGGCACAGGCTCATCAGCCGGCGACATGCCGGTTGGCAAGGGGTCGGCGGCAGCGGGTCGGGGCATCGTCCGGGCGCCGGGCGGGGATGGCGGCTTCCTCAGGTGAGGATCCGCTCCAGGGCTCCCTGTTCCAATGCCGCACGCAACTCCATGGCGATGCGCTCGCCCACGGAGACCGGCCGGCCGTGGAGGTAGGCGCTGTAGGGCGTGGCGGCGATGCCGGGCGAGCCGGGCACGCGGGGGCTGACATCGACCACCACGAATTCCTTCTTGGGCGGGCCAGGCACCACGATGCTCTGCAGGGCGAAGGGCCCGATGACCCCCGGCGGGTACAGCTGGGCCGCGGCGGCCACGAAACGCTCGCCGGCGGCGAAGATGTCCTCCAGCATGCTCTCCAGCACGGTCACCGCGAAATGACCGGCTTCCTCGTACTTCAACGGAATGGCGCCCAGCACCTCGGCCTGGAGTTCGGCGGGGAGCATCGCCAGGCCGCCGATGTTGGTCTGGCGCCGGGCGTCGGTGCCCAGAAGCTCCAGGCGGCCATCCAAGGGGGAATGGAAGAAGTTGAAGTTGACCGGCGCCCCCAGGACGTATTCCTCGATGGTGGACTCCGCCAGGCTCTCCTTGGTGAAGACGCCCTCGTTGATCTTCAGGGCGGCCTCGCGCCGGTAATCGTCGGCGTCGCGGGCGATGAAGAAGGCGCGCTCGAAGCCGCGCGCGTTCTCCAGAGCCTTGACCAGCACGGGGCGGTCGATCTCCTCTGGGGTGGCGAAGATCAACGGGCGGCGGATGGCGGCGGCATCCAACAGGTCGTACTGGTTGGGGTGCTCGGTGCGCTCCTCGATGCGCAGGAGGTAGCGGTTGCCGAACATCGGCACGCGGAAGGCATGCTCGATGGCGTCGTAATCGCTCTTCAGGTAGACCTCGAAGGAGCGGTGAGGCACGAAAACGGCGTGGCGCTCGGCCAGCTCGGCCTGCACCGCCGGCTGCAAGATGTCCGCGAAGTGGTCCAACACCATCACGTCGTCCACGCAGCCGCGGCCATCCCGAGCGCGGTAATGCTCGGCGTAGGTGCGCTCCCGGCCTTTCTGGGCGATGACCAGGGTGCGGAAGCCACCCAGCCGGGCGCCGCGGCAGACCTCCAGGGCGGAATGGCTGCCCAGGACGGCCACCGTCAGGCGCTGGGCTTCCAGTCGGGCGATGGCATGCTTCAGCCAGGGCATGGTCGGGGGTCCTTTCCGTGGCTCAGTCGATGATCTCGTCCATGCGCCCGGCCAGCCAGGCCTCGCGGATCTCGCGGGCGATGCGGCGGCCGGTGGACATGGGCTCGTCGAAGTACAGGGCGGCATAGGGCGAGCCGTTGACGAAGAGGTTGGTGCCGGCGACGATGCGGCAGCTGATCTCGATGACATGGAAGGCCAGGTCGGGGGTGATGATGGTTTCCAGGCAGAAGGGTCCCCAGAAGCCGCGGGGGCTCACCAGCTCCCGTGCGGCGGCGACCACCCGCTCGCCCATCTGGTAGGCCTCTTCCAGCATGGACTCCCGGAGGACCAGCGGCGAATTGCCCACCACCACGTAGCTGGGGCTGGGCTCGATCTCCGCCTGCACCTGCTGCGGCACGCGCCCCAACCCGTCGACGTTGGTCTCGTAACGGCGGTCCATGCTCAGGATCTCCAGCCGGTCGCGCATCACCGACTGGAAGTAATGAACGTAGAGGGTGACGCCCAGGATGTAGCGCTGCACGGTGTAGCGCCGCGGACCCTGATCCAGGCCGCGCGCGGCCAACTGCGCGTCCAGATGGGCCCGCGAGCGGGCCAGGAAGTAGCCGCTTCCGCCCGCCGCGCCGAAGGTCTTCACCAGCACCGGCCAGCCGTCGATGGCATCGGGGTCGGTGTACTCGGCCGGCTGCGGGATGCGCGCGGCGTCGAGCCACTGGCGCTGCAGGTCCCGGCTGCCCTCCCAGCGCAGCACCGACCGGCTGCCGTAATAGCCCACGCGCATGGAGGCGTTGACCTCCTCGCCCAGATAGGCCACGAAGGAGCCATGCGGCACCATGACCGCGCCACGCGCGGCCAGATCTGCCTCCAGACCGGGAAAGGCCGCATAGTCGTCGATGGTCAGCACCTCATCGACGAAGTCGTAGCGCCGATAGAGGCCATCCTTGCCCCGGGGGGCGATCACCAGGTTGGGCAGGTCCTCGTCACGGGCGCCGCGCAGGATCTGCAGCGCCGAATGGCTGCCCAGGGTGGCGATGGTGGGGAGCGAGCGTTGGGGCATGGATGGCTGCCGTGGGGGATCCGCCGGACGCGGGGGCAGAGTGTACCATGGGGCGGGGTGGGCGTCAGGCGGAGGGTGGCTGAGGCCCCTGGTCGGCGATATCCGTCCGCCATTGCATCCCGGCGAAGCCGACGCCCGTGGGGCCGTCGCAATCGAGGTCCTTCAGCCGTCGATCGATGGCGTCGTAGGCCTTGGCGCGCGCTTGTTGCAGAGACCCCGCCATCGCCACCACGCTCAACACCCGTCCGCCGTTGGTCTCCACGTCACCCTCCACCAGGCGACTACCGGCCTGCAGGACCTTGACGCCCACGCGGCGCGCGACGGCGTCCAGACCGCGGATGGGATCCCCCTTGCGGCTGGACTCCGGGTAGCCGTCGGAGGCCAGAACGACGCAGACGGCGGCCTGATCCTCATCCACCGCCAGCTGCACCTCGCCCAGCCGCCCTTCTGCCGCGGCCCGCAACAGTTCGGCCAGGTCGGTCGTCAGCAGCGGCAGCTGCACCTGGGTCTCGGGATCGCCCAGGCGGCTGTTGAACTCGATGACCTTGGGACCGCTCGCGGTCAGCATCAGACCGCAGAAGAGGCAGCCGCTGAACGGATGGCCTTCGTCGCGCATGCCGCGGAGGGTCGGCTCGACCACGCCTTTGAGGATCCGTTCCATCACCTTCGGCGTGACGGTCACCGGGGCGTAGCTGCCCATGCCCCCGGTGTTTGGACCCGTGTCGCCGTCCATGAGCCGCTTGTGGTCCTGGGCCAGAGGCAGGAGGCGGTAGTGGACGCCATCGGTGATGGCCATCACCGAGAGCTCGGGGCCTTCCAGGCGCTCCTCGATCAGCACCTGCTCGCCGGCCGCGCCGAAGCCGCCGTCCACCAGCATGGCCCGTGCGGCGGTCATGGCCTCCTCCGCACTGTCGGCCACCACGACCCCCTTGCCGGCGGCCAGGCCGTCGGCCTTCACCACGCAGCGGCCGCCCATGCGGCGGATGGCCGCCTCCGCCGTGGTCAGGTCCCGGGCCACCGCGAAGTCCGGACTGGGGATGCGGTGGCGGACCATGAACGCCCGCGCCCAGGCCTTGGAGCTCTCCAGCCGCGCCGCCGCCGCCGTGGGGCCGAAGACCGCGAGGCCCGCGTCCCGGAAGCGATCGACAATGCCCACCGCCAGCGGATCCTCCGGGCTGATCACCGTCAGGCCGATGTCCTCGGCCAAGGCATGGGCCACCAGGGCGTCGATGTCCATGACCCCGATCGGCACGTTGCGTGCCTTCGGCTCAGCGGCCGTCCCGCCGTTGCCGGGAGCCACGTCGATGCGGGTGACCGTCGGCGAGCGGCCCAGGATCCAGGCGAGCGCATGCGCCCGCGCATCACCACCGACGATGAGGATGCGGCCGGGGTCGCCTTGGGTCATGGACTGCTCCTGGGCATCAGGGTCGCCGGCCCATTCCCATCAGGATCCGTCTCGCAGGAAGACTTGGGCGACGATCACCGGCCGGCGCTTGAGCCGTTCGGTCACCAGCTCTCCCAGGCGACGGACGATCTGGTCCTCCAGCCCGCTGCGCCCGGCGCTGGACGTGCGCAGCACCTCGATAGCCGCCAGACGCAAGGCTTCCATGAGGTCTTCGGCTCCCGGCTGGAAGACACAGCCGCGGGTAGAGATGGCCACCTGCGGCTTGAACCTGGCATCGGAGCGGTCCAGGGTTGCCGAGACGAGGATGAAGCCGCTCTCGGAAAGACGGCGCCTCTCCCGCAGCACCGTCTCGCCCACGTCTCCCACCCCCGAGCCGTCGACGAAGATGTAGCCACCGGGGATCTCGCCCTCCTTCCGCGCGCCGGCCTCGTCGATGGTGACCACCTGGCCGCTCTCGACGATGAAGATGTCCTCCGGAGCCATCCCCAGATCCTGGGCCAGCCTGCCGTGCAGCACCAGCATGCGGTACTCGCCGCCGGCGGGGATGAAATAGCGCGGCCGCGTGAGACGCAGCATGAGCTTCAGCTCTTCGCGGCTGGCGTGGCCGGAGACATGCACGGGCATGAGCGCCTGGTAGAGCACGTCCACCCCCAGCCGGAACAGGTTGTCCAGGGTGCGGTGCACCAGCTCCTCGTTGCCCGGAATGGGCGTGGCGGACAGCACCACCGTGTCGCCCTTGCGCAAGGTCACGCGCGGGTGGGTGCCCTCGGCCATGCGGGTGAGGGCGCTGGTGGGCTCGCCCTGGCTACCGGTGCAGCAGATGGCCACCTCGTCCGCCGGCAGCTTGTCCAATTCCTTGATCCCCAACAGCGTGCCCGGCTCCGGGGTCAAAAAGCCCAGCTCGAGGGCCATGTCCCCGTTGTTCTCCATGGAGCGCCCCACCAGGCCCACCTTGCGGCCATAGAGCTCGGCGACGTTGATCACCTCCTGCACGCGCGAGATGTTGGAGGCGAAGGTGGCGATGATAACCCGCCCCTCAGCCCGCTCGAAGACCCGTTCCAGGGCGTCGCGCACCAGCGATTCTGAGGGGGTGTGGCCGGCGCGCTCGGCGTTGGTGCTGTCGGAGAGCAGGGCCAATACGCCGCGGCTGCCGTAATCCGCCAGGCGGTGGATGTCGGTGGGCTCGCCGGAGACCGGCGTCAAGTCGAACTTGTACTCGCCGGTATGGATGACCACGCCCAGAGGCGTCTCGACGGCAAAACCGACAGCATCAGGAATGGAGTGGGCCACGCGGAAAGGTTCGACCGTGAAGGGGCCGGCCTGGATCCGCTCCCCGGGCTCGATGGTCGTGATTTTAGCCCCGGCGAGCCGTTTGTGCTCCTTCAGCTTGACCTCGATGAGGCCGCGCGTCAGGCGGGTGGCGTAGATGGGCGCCGGCGCGTTGGGCAGCACGTAGGGCAAGGCGCCGTGATGGTCCTCATGCCCATGGGTGATGAAGTAGGCCACCAGACGGTCCACGTTGTCGACCAGATACTGGAAGTTGGGCAGGACGAGGTCGACCCCCGGCATGTCGCTCTCCGGGAACATGAGGCCGCAGTCGATCACGATGATCGCCCCGTCGTACTCCAGGGCGGTCATGTTGCGCCCCACTTCGCCGTAGCCGCCCAGGGGAAGGATTTTCAGATTGCTGCTTGGTTTCAAGAGAATGCCTCGTGAGCTGGTGCGCCCTGATCAGCCGCCGCCCGGACCAGCGCGGCGAAGGGCTCGGCCTCCAAGGAAGCTCCGCCCACCAGGGCACCGTCGATGTCCGCGGCGGCCAGGTAGGCCGCGATGTTCTCTGGATTGACCGAACCGCCATAGAGCAACCGTGCGCTCGCGGCGGCCTCCGCCCCGAAGCGCGCCCCGAGAGCCGTGCGCAAGACGCCCATCACCCGCGCCGCTTCCGCCGCGTCGCAGGCCCGGCCGGAGCCGATGGCCCAGACCGGCTCGTAGGCCAGCACCAACCCGGCCGCCTCCTGGGCGGCGATGCCGTCCAAGGCGGCCAGCTGCCCCAGCACCACGGCATCTGCCTGGCCCGCCTCGCGCTCGTCCAGGCGCTCACCGACGCAGAGGATGGGCCTGAGGCCGTGGGCGAAGGCGGCGTGCACCTTGCGGCCCAAGGCCTCGTCCGTCTCGCCGAAGAGGCTGCGGCGCTCGGAATGGCCCAGGATCACATAGTCGGCCAGCTCCGCCACCATCAGCGGGGAGACCTCGCCGGTGTAGGCCCCCTGGTCCGCCCAATGCATGGTCTGCGCCGCGACGCTCAGACCCTGCGGCCGCGCGATGACGGCCACGGCAGCCAGGGCCGTGGCCGCGGGAGCCAGCAGGACCTCGACGCCTTTCAGCCCGGCGACGGCGACAACAACATCCGCGGCCAGGGCACGGGCCTGGGCCACGGTCTTGTGCATCTTCCAGTTACCGGCGATGAGCGGTCTGCGCAAGGCCTACGTCCCGGGTCTACCTGCGGCGGAGATCGGCTTCGAACGTCCGTTGGTCAAACGCCAGTATAGAGGATGCCGCGAACGGGACTCAAACCGGCCGGTCGGCCGGGAGGTCAGTCCACCACCAGTCGGCTGCGAAGGGAGATCGTTTCCACCGCCGCCAAGGCCTTGGACACAGGGCAACCCTCCTTGGCCCGCTGGGCGAAGGTGTCGAAGGTGGCCTCGTCGATTCCGGGGACCACGCCTTCCGTTTCCAACTCGATCTTGCTGATGACCGGCCCGGCCTCAAGATGGACCTTGGCCGTGGTCCGGATCCGCGTGGGCGGATGGCCTTCCTTGGTCAGCAGGGCGGACACGAACATGGAGAAGCAGCCGGCATGCGCCGCAGCGATGAGCTCCTCGGGGTTGCTGCCCTTGGCCTCCTCGAAGCGCGAACCGAAGCTGTAGGGCACATCGACGAAACCGCTCTCGGCGCGCACGGTGCCGTCGCCCTCGCGCAAGGTGCCGTTCCAGACCGCCTGAGCCGAACGAACCGTCATGAGCCTCTGCCTCCTGGGATGGATGGGTATCGGTGGAAGGATTGCGACGGGCAATTATGGCGGCTGAACAGACGGGTCTCCAAAGACCCACGCCCTGCGCTTCAAGGCGCGTGGTGGCCCGCGCCGGCCCGCAACCCTGCCCCAAGCCCCGATCCGGCCACGCCCCCACCCCCAGGGAACCTGTCCAATCCGCGGCCACACCCATGTTATCATCCCCACGACGGATGCCTGGCCGCCCGACATTGCCTCCTGGCTGCCTCGATGAAGCCGGTGGCGGGGCCTTGCCTGGTACCTGGGATGCCGTTAGCTGAGTGGATCGCTGAGTCACCGAGAACAGAAGACAAGAAAGAGGTCATGCGTCATGAATGCCTTCAAGGACAGGCCGGAATGCGTCGGACAGCTGAGATGTGGCGGCCTGTGGCTGGGCCTCTTTTTCGGACTGGCCTTGACCGGACTTGTCGGCGGCTGGGTCCATCGCCATCCATTGCCGGTCATTCGCGGAGCCCGACCGGCGGCCGCGCAGGAACAGGAGCCGCGGGGCTTCCTGGCCCTGCCGATCTTGAATGGACTCGGTGACGACCCCCTGGTCTGCCACAGTCTGGTGGGCTTGCAGAACCTGGGTGACGAGGCGGCCCAGGCCGTCCTCCTGCTTTGGGAAGGGCATCTGCCCGGACTCCCTTGCGCCGGACCCTTGCAGGTGCAATGCAGCGGACTGCTGGCGCCCGGCGCCACCTGGGCCTTGCAGGGAGCGCAGCTGCCCAGCTTCAGCCACAGCGCCATGGTCTTCAGCGTGACCACCAGGCAGCTGAGCGAACTGGGGCTGGATCTGGGCTTCGATGACTCGGCGGCCAGCTACCTCTGCGCCGCCCTGTCCAGCGACCTGCTGCTGCGCGACTGCGACGCCTACGAGCGCTTTCGAGCGGCTTGGGCCGCGGGCGGCACCTTCGCCGGTCTGCCCCTTGGCCTGGTGGCCGGCCCGCCCCTGGCCGCCCAGGTGCTGCGGCGCTGCCCATCCAACACGCCGGGCACGGAGGTCAGCGCCGGATACGCGGCTTCCTGGCAGGACGCCGCGGCGGACGGACCTCACGAGTACCTGGCCACGCCGATCCGCGGCCACGTCGTGCCGCTTTCCACCTACGTCTACCTGCAGAACCTGGGAACGCACCCGGCCCAGGCCACCGTCGGCTTTCACGCCTCGGGTAGCTGCGAGCCGGCGCGCTCCTGCGGCCAGCTGACCCTCCTGCCGGGCGTTTCGGCGACGGTGAATCTGGCGGACTGCGCTCCCGCCGGGGCGGAAGGCGGACTCAGCATCCAAAGCGACACCCCCCTGGCCGTGACCGTCGACCTGGAAGGTGCGGACAGCCTGTCCACCGTGGAGGGCACGGGCGCCGCCGGCTGGGGCACCCGGCTGGTGGGCGCCCCGGACCCCGATGCGGCGCGCGGATGGTCAGCCACCACCTTCGTGCAGAGCCCGCCCGGCGCGGCGCGCGAGACGAGGGTGTTTGTCGAGCATCTGGACGCGGACGGCACCGTGCTGGACCGCGCCGAGCAGATGCTCTGCCCCGGTGGCGTGCTGGCCTTCTCCCGACCACGCACGGACAGGCGGCCCGGTCGCCGCACCGGCAGCCTGCGCGTCAGCAGTCTGGACGGTGTGCCGGTGGCGGCCAGTACCCTTGTGGAGCGCGCCGGCAATTTCGATCCCTTGTCCGAGGCGGCGCTCTATCCACTGGTCCCGGCGCCGGCGCCGGGACAGGGGTTGGTCCAGTCCCTGCCCATCCTGGTGAAGGACCTGGCCGGCTTGGGTGCGACCACGGAACTGGTCTTGGCCAACCACAGCCAGCAGCCCGGCTGGACCGAGCTCGCCCTGATGACCTATGACGCGAGCGGACCTCTCGCGGTCCGCTGCCGCCGCCTGGACGCCGGGCAGGTGGATTACATCGATCTCGAACTGATGTCCCAGATACCCAATGGCTTCCTGGGCGGCGTGGTGGTCTCCCCGGTATGGTGGTCGCATGCCGTGCCGGACGGGGCGTCGGTGGATCCCTCCCTCAGCGCCACCCTCGTGCTGCGCACGGGAACCCGCGACGGCGAAGACATCCCGGGCGACGAACTGGCCGTAAGCCAGGGTCTGCGGCTGACCAGCCTGCCGGCCTTCCTGCGCGAGGCGCCGGCGCTGCGTTGCCGGCCTCTGCCGTTGGCGGCTCTGCCGGGGCCCACACCGACGGACGATCCGCGGGTCAGGGAAGAGGCCTTCCAGGCCATGGCCTGGCTGCCGACGCTGGCCTATCTCGGTCAGGATCCGGTTTGCGGCCCCGTGGTCACGGTGACCAACCAGGGCGACCGACCGGCCCAGCTCCTGTGGCTGGCGTGGACCGAGCCAGGCCTCTGCGCGCCGCAAGCCGCGGGGCCTATGGACTTTGGCTGCTCAGGGCTCCTGGCCCCGGGCGGGTCCTGGCTGTTGGAGGGTTCCACGCTGCCCAAGGAAGCCAACAGCGGTCTGGTCTACAGCCTGAGCACGGCCACCTTGCTCGAATTGGAGTTGGATCCTTCGTCGCGCGAAACGATCGCCGCGGTGCTCTGCGAGCGCCTGCCGGGGCTCATGGAAGATGCCGCCGCCACGATGGAAGGCCGCCTGCGACAGGCCTTCCAGACGGGCGGGCGCTTCGGCGACCTGCCATTGGACAAGGCCTGGGGACCGCCCATCACGGCCACGGTCAGCCGCACCTGCCCCGCCGACCAGACGCCGGGCATCGAGGTGACGGACAGTTACCCGGCCACGCGACCGGACAAGAGCCGTGGGCAAGAGGCCGGCCACCGCTACTCGGCGCAGCCCATCCTCGCCGACTGGGCCGCGTTCAACAGCGTCATCTACATCCAGAACACCGGCCTGAGCTGCGCCAGCGTCAGCCTGGACTTCCAGAGCCTGGGCGATTGCCTGTATACCCGCCGCTGCCTGATCGGGAGCCTGGCCCCCGGCGAGAGCTATGCCTTCGCCGCCAGCGACTGCGTGGGGCCGGATTGGCGGGGCAGCGTCGTCATCGCCGCGAACGAGCCGTTGGCTTTGGCCGTGGATCGCATCGGGCTGGATCAGCTGCGCACGGTCCGCGAGCAGCCCGGCGCCTTGGCCTCCGACCTGGACGGTAACGGGCGGCTGGAGGAGGCCGACGTGGACCGGGTGCGCGCGGCCCTGGGAAGCAAACGGGGGGATCCGGGCTGGGACGAGCTACTTGACCTGGCCCCCGACGACATGATCAACGATTTCGATGTGGCCACCGCCAAGACCGGTCTCTGCCGTCCGGCGCAGCCCAGCGGTCCTTCCGTCCCCCGACCCGACCTCCCGATGCCCCGCCTGCAGACCTTTCTGCCGGCCCTGACCGGCGATGGGTCCGGCCGCTCCGACTGCAACGTCTTCGTGGATATCCAGAACCTGGGCCAGGTGCCGGCCAAGGCCATCCTCCTCCTGTGGCGCGCGGTGACCGCCGACTCGGGCGACTGCCAGAGCCCCAGCCGCGTGGAATGCTCGCCGCTCCTGGCGCCGGGCAGCAGCTGGCTGCTGCCGCAGCCGGCCTTGGCGGGCGCGGGCAGCGCGGTGGTGTTCGGGGTGGACGGCATCGCGGATCCGGCAGCGGTACTGGGTATCGAGGCCGATGATACCGTTGCCGACATCCTCTGCGAGACCCTGCGATTCGGGGTGGTAGGCGACTGCGAGGCCTACCGCCGGTTCAAGAGCGCCTGGGACGGCAAGGGAAGCTTCAACGGGATCCCTTTCGACAAGCTTGACGGCGTTCCATTGGGTATCCGCGTCGAGCGGGATTGCGCCTCGTCCGGCCCGCGCGTTCCGGCGGGCCGGCGCGAGCGCAGCGCGTACACCGGGCTGGATGCCGCACAGCTCGCCGGCTGGGCCGAAGTCGCCGGCACCCATGTCAGCACGGTGCCGGTGCTCTACGCCAACAAGGCCGGCATCAACACGCGGCTCTGGTTGCAGAACGCCGGTGTCGCCGTGGCGGAGGTGGCGGTGTGGCTGCAGGCCCAGAACGACTGCACGGGCAGCCGCCTGTGCAAGACGCTGACCGTGCAGCCGGGAGCGGTGGTCGCTCTCGATCCCTACGTCGACTGCCGCCGGGTCGACTGGCAGGGATCCGCCTGGCTGCGGTCTACGGCGCCCATCGCGGTAGTGGCGGAAACGGACGGGCGTGGCGTCCGCATGGCGGCCGCGGCACCGATGCGGCAGCCGCTGCTGGGCGCCGATCCCGCCGTAGTCGCCCCACCCGCCGCGGACACCGTGCTCTTCGGCCCCATCATCCAGGCTGACCAGCAGGGCTGGGACGTGGGGATCAACGTCCAGAACCTGAGCCTGAACCAGGACGCCTGGGTGGATGTGGTCTTCCTGGACGGGCACGGCGCACCGGTGTCCACCTTCGACGCCCGCATCTGCGCCGGCGACACCGAGACCTTCTTCCTGCCCGTGGCCGAGGCGTCACGGCGGCGGCTGGGACCCTTGGGCACCGTCCGCGTGCTGAGCCGGCCGCCGGCCGGACGGACCGGCATCGGCGCAGCACCCATCGCCGGGGTGCTGATGATGATGAACTACACCGATCCATCCCGCTTCACGATACTGGAAGCGATCTCCTATCCACTGCTATCCGCTGACGCTGTGGGACCTTGGCCGTTGGGTCAGGGGCGGCAGGGCACGGCGGTGCTGGCCCTGCCGGGCCTGGTTCATCAGCCGGGACCGGAGGGCGAGACCAGCGAGCTGGTGATCAGCAACCTGGCCGGCATGCCGGGCGAGACGGCGTTCGACATCATGCTGTTCGACGACAAGGGCCTGGTGGCGAAGGCCACCCGGAGGCTGGTCGCCGGCGCGGTGGCGGCCATCCCGCTGGCGGACCTGGGCGTTCCCAGCGATTTCCGCGGAGCGGCGCTGGTCTCAGCCAGCAGCTGGACCCATCGGCGGCCGGACCGGCCCGCTGACCCGGCCGTGGTAGCCCTGGCGGCCGCGGCGCTGAGCAAGGTAGGCGACGACGACTCGCCGCGCTTGAGCCCAGGGCCGCGCATGGCGGCGGAGCTGGGCATCTCGCTGGCACAGCTGCCTGGCGGACGAACCCCGGAACCGCAGCCGACGAAACCGACCGCGGTACCGCAGACGCCGGAACCGCGAGGAACTGAGCGGATCTGGCTGCCGCAGGTCAACAAAGGGCGCTGACCAAGGACCAGGATGGGGGGATGGGCCGCGGCCGTTGCCGCGGCCCATCCGGCTGGCTATCGTTAGCCTTGGCGTTCACCCATCCCTTCCTCATTCCCAAGGAGCTTGTCCCATGACCGCCATCGACGTCTTGCGCTCGGCCTTCGGCGGAGCGCACCATTGGTACCAGGGCACGGTCGCCGACATCACCGCCGATCAGGCCAACCATCTGCCCCCGGGCATCGCCCATCCCATCGGCTCACAGATGGCCCACATCCTGCATTCCGAGGACATGATGGTCGGCATGCTTAGCGGAGCGCCCACCCTCTGGGAGAGCCAGGGCTGGGGGCAGAAGCTGGGCCTGCCCATGCTCAGCAGCCAGACCACGGAGGGCGCCCGCGCCTTCCATTGCGAACCCAGCCAACTCAACGACTATTGCCAGGCTGTCTTTGCCCACACCGATGGCTATTTGTCGGGCCTTTCGGCCGAAGACCTGGATCGTCCGTTCGACCTGTCGTCCTGGGGAATGGGTGCGATGCCCGTCGGGCAGATCCTGACGACGATGCTCCTGGGCAACACCTACGCCCATACCGGCGAGATCTCGGCCCTCAAGGGCACCTTGGGCTTGAAGGGCTATCCCTTCTGAGGATCGCCTTGCAGGGGGAGCGGCCGGCCGCTCCCCCTGTTTCGTTCGGTCGTTCGGTCGTGTTCCCTTCCCCTTGCCGCTCAGCGTCGCTCAGTGCGCGGGATCCATAGCCGGCCGCCCTGGGGCGTAGCGCTGGGCGCGGCCGTCGCCGTCGCGGTGGCCGTCGGACTGGGCGTGGGGCTGGGCGCCGGCGTTTCCGTCGGGGGCGCCGGGTCGACGGTCAACCAGACGGCGCGCGGGTTGCCCCAGCGCCCGCCGACGGCCCGGGCGCGGACGACGACGTAGTAGCGTCCGGGCTGAAATGTCGTCGTATCCAATTCCGCGGAGGCCTCCTCGACCAGGCTGTCGAAGGCACCGTCATCCGCTGCCAGGGGGAGTCCCTTACCGGGTTCGGCGTCCGAGCGCGGCAGGGCGATCCCTGGCAGCGGCCCACCCGGTCCGCCGACGGTGACCTCGGCCCCGTCCACCCGCATCCCACCGACGCCTGTGCCGTCCAGCCGGGCCGTCACCAGCAGCGGATCGCCCTGCTGCAGCGCGATCACGTCCAGGCGCACCTGCGCCACCTCGGGCGCAAATACCCGTGCATATGGCTGGTCGGAAAGGGTGAGCATCCGTTGCAGCTGGGGGAGCTGGCTGCGAATGATGCCGGGTAGTTGACCGCAGGGAGTGAGGAAGGTGTCGCCCTCCAGCTCGATGACGTAGCCGGGGATGCCCAACTCGCCGTAGGCCCAGTCCCGGGCGTCGCCGCTGACGGGGTACAGGCTGTTCTTGGTGACATAGCCGATGGGCGCCGCGTACTGGGCAGCGATGGTCGACAAGCCCTCGTAGTTGGGCGCCCGGGCTTCGGTCCAGCTCCAAGGGTAGAGCATGGTGCCGGGCGAGGTGTAGTTGTGAAAGTTGATCATGGCCCCCATGGTGTCCTCGGGTGCCTTGTCGTCATCCGCCGGCCCGCGCTGGTCAGGGAAGATCTGGCGCAGCATGTTCTCATAAGCCTGGGTCTCGGGCTCAGATCCAGCGGAGCGGCCGCGGTAGGTCTGCTCGCAGGCGTCCGTGCTGTGGCCAGGCGCGTTCCACTTGAAGATGTGGTTGCGGTTGAGATCCACGCCGTAATGGCTTCCGGTGGTGGGAGGCCACTCACAGGCCTCCCGCTCTCGATGGGCGTTCTTGCGCCATTCCCAAGGACGCCCCGTGGCCGCCGAGGCCCCCAGCTCCACCATCTCCCGCCCATCCGGATTCATGGCCAGACCCACGTAGAGCTCGCGATGGTCGAGAAGGTAGGTGATCTGTGGATCGCGGCCATAGCCCTCTACCATGGTCTGGATGAAGGCCCGCATCAGTTCGATGGTGGGCAGTTCTCGCGCATGCAGACCACCGTCGGCCCAGAAGCGGCCTTTCTTGGCACTGGTCGCCTCCCGCGCCGTCACCTTGGCCACGAGGATGTCATGTCCCGCCAGGGCGTCGCCCTTGGGGCTGCGGCAGGGGCCTTCGGCCTTGCAGTAGCTGTCGCCGGCGTCGATGACCTCCACCAGGTGGTCATGCGCGGTGGCGTAGGTTTGCAGCCAATCCAAGGCCTGGGCCACCTCTGAATAGCAGCTGGGCCAGGCCTGGGGCGCGGCGGGCATCTGACCAAGGACGGCGAACGGCAGACCCATGTCGGCCAATTGCGCCACGCGGGATCTGGACAGGGAAAGCCGCTCGGTCCCGTTGACCACCGGCTCCTCGACTTCGGGCGCATTCTTCATCAACCGGCCCAACTGCTCACGGCTCAGGTCGCCGATATCGATGAGGACGTCGGTGGACGCGGGCGGCGGCGCGGGCGGGTCCAGCGGCCGGGCGGATACCGGCGCGGCTGGACGGGCGGCGGCCAACAGCAGGAAAACGGCCGCGAGCGAAGGAGTGTGGCGCTGGCGCATGGGTGGGCCTCGGGGTCGGATGACGAAGACGCTGCAAGTACCCCCCCCGGGATTCGAACCCGGAACCAACGGATTAAAAGTCCGCTGCTCTAACCGTTGAGCTAAGGGGGCCGGCTTGGGATCGTGGTTCTGAGAGCAGGGGACTCTTGATTCGTTGTTCTTTGGTCCCCGAAGCCGAGCGGGGGCATTATAGCCGCATGACGCTCTCCTGCTTCGCTTCCCCTCTCGTTTTGACCAGCGCCAGTGGCCACGTGCGGACCCGCACTGGGGTCGGACACTTCTGTGGCGAGAGCATGACTTGATTCCCATGCATCCCTGCCGCCGCTACGGCGCCCGCTGGCAACTCCTCCTGGTCTTGATGGTGGGTGCCTGCCGCACCGTCCCTGCGACCCCGGACGGCCGCGCCACCGTGGATCGCCCTTCATCGGCCATCGCCTTGTCGGCAACAGCTGAGCTGAAGGACGCGGACGCCCCGCTCCTCTCCGCGGATCCCGCGGTCGATCCCCCAGTCCCGCCGCGCTTCATCCAGGCCCATTACCTCGATCCCTCCGCCGTCGCCCGCATCTCGCGCTTCCGCTCGGGAGCCGGCCATGATTTCAGCGATGGCCTGGAGTCCTGCCGCAGCATGAAGCATTACTTCTGGCCCCAGGGCGGCGAGCCCGGCGCAGCCCACGACCCCGCCTGGACGCAGCTGCCCATCTTCGCTCCGGTGGACGGGCGGATCGCGCGGGTCGTGCCGGAATCCTGGGGCGACCAACTCTGGCTGGAGCCGGCGACCGCCCCGGATTTCCTGGTGCGGATCTTCCACGTGAGCCTCGCTCCGGGCTGGCGCGCGGGCGATGCCGTCTCGGCCGGGACGCTGCTCGGCCACCATGCCAGTGACGATACCATGTCCGACGTGGCCCTCGAATGGCGGGCGGCCGATGGTTCGCTGCGACTCCTCAGCTACTTCGATGCCATGCCGGCAGATCTCTTCCAAGACCTGGTGGATCGCGGGATCGTATCGCCCGCGGTGCTCAGCATCAACCGCGCCGAGCGTGATGCCGCGCCCTTGAGCTGCGACGAAGAGCGCTTCCGCACGGCGTCATCGCTGGCCGACTGGGTCGATCTCACGCTACCGGCCTTGTCCGGTTCCGACGCGGCCACCATCGTCGCCCGACTCGCGCCGCAACTCAGGCTTGAGCGCCATGTCGCCGACCTGCCCTACCCCGTGGCTCTGGCCTGGGGCCCCGCGCCGGCGACGGCACCGCGTCCCGGAAAACCCGTGCTCTATGTGGCCACCAACGGCGTGGCCTTTCCTTCGCCGGAGGACCCCATCGGCAAAGTGTGGTGGCTGGACGGCACCCGACCGCGGCCTTACCTCAGCGGTCTGGACCGGCCCTTGGGTCTGCTGTGGACCGGCGCAGGCGCGCAGGCCGAACTGCTGGTCTCCAGCCGCGGCCGCGTGGCCGCCTGGCATGACGCCGATGGTGACGGCCAGGCCGACACCGAACGCCTCCTGATCGCCGAACTCCCGGCGTTCGACCTGCATCAGAACGATTCCCTGGCCTTGGGACCCGCCGGCCTCGTCTATGTGGGCATGGGGACGGCGGGGAACGCCGATGAAGCGGTTGAAGCGCCGTTGAACGGCACCCTCTTCACCATCCCCCTGGCCGGGGGCGCGGCGGAGGTCTTTGCGAGCGGATTGCGCAACCCCTTCGACCTGGCATTTGCCGGTGATGGTCGGCTATGGGCCACGGATAACGGCGTGGATCCCCCAGCCAGGAACAGTGCGCCGGACGAGCTCAACCGCATCGTGGAGGGCGGCTTTTATGGCCATCCGCAAGTCTTCGGTTTGGACCTGCCCGATGCCGCCGCGCAAGCCCTCGTGCCGCGCCCGCCGGCGGCCACCTTTCCTGCGCACGCCAGCGCCGACGGCCTCTTGGTCTACCGTGGCCGGCTGTTCCCCGAGTTGCGCGGCCGGCTGCTGGTAGCCGAGTTCGGCAGCTACGAGTTCAGCCCAGAGGAAAGCGGGCGCCGCCTGATCCTGGTCAGCCCCGGCACCGCCGGCGCCGAGGATCGGACCAGTCAGGCGACCCTCATCGACCCCTTTCCCGGCCGGCCCCTGGATCTGGCGGAAGGACCCGACGGCAGCATCTACATCGCCGACTTCGAGGGCGACGCGGTCTGGCGGCTGGGTCGATCGGCTGGCGGACAAGACCTTCCCTGAAGTCCAAACAGGCGGTCAACCACCGTCTGCTTCGTGACCCGCCTGCTCCGGTGGGTCCTGGCCTCGTAGGGCGGCGTAAGCCTGACGGAAGCGCTCGTCCTGCCGGCGGTGGCGAGGGCGTGGTCGGTGGCGACGGCGCGGGTCCCAGCCCAGGATAGCCAAGGCTACCGCTTCCAGGAAGAGCCGGGCATCCAGTCCCAGACTGCGCCGCCGGATATAGAGCAGGTCATAATGCAGCTTCTCGCGCGGGGTGCTGTAGTAGTCACCGTAGACCTGGGCAAGGCCGGCGAGGCCTGGCCGTACCCGGTGACGCTTCGCATAGTCCTTGATCTGATTCAGGTGACGGGCGACAAAGACCGTGCGCTCCGGCCGCGGACCCACCAGGCTCATCTGTCCCAAGAAGATGTTGATCAGCTGCGGCAGTTCATCGATATGCGTGCGGCGAAGCAAATGCCCCAAGCGCGTGACGCGCCCGTCCTCAGGCGCGGCCGGCACCGGCCCGGTGGCGACCTCGGCATCCTTGCGCATGGAGCGCAGCTTGAGCTGATTGAAGGAGCCGCCGCCCCGCCCCACGACCACCTTGGCCACCAGCACCGGTCCGGGATCCTGTAGCCAGACCGCCAGGACCAGGAAGAAGGAGATGGGAAGGGCAATGGCGATGGCCGTCAGGGAGAGCAGGATCTCGAGGATCCGGCGAGAGCGGTCCCAGGCGGTGTCGGCCAGGAGCAGGTAGCGGTGCCCTTCACGTACCGCGTCCAGCAGAATCTGATCCGGGCGGGCGATGACCTCGATCAGGCCGTAACGGCGCCAGGTGAGCAGAAGGGCACCGGCGAAGGCTCCGGCGAGGCCCACCGCCAGATAGTTGCCGCCCTTGAGCAGCCGATGGATCATCTCCCGCTGGTCCGGACCCATCCCGAAACGCGACTGGTACACCGCCACCACGACCGCCAGCACCACGCCACCTCCGAAGGCCAACCGGAGTTGGTTTTCAGGCCGCAGCGGCAACCACCCCGCCAGGCCCCCCGCACCCGCCGTCACCAGCGCGAAGATGAGCAGCAGAAGGACGAACTGCAGCAGCGGGTTCTGGATGTCGTAGTCGTAGAGCCTGGCGATGTAGACGGCGTAGCGCTGCAGCAGCCAGAAACTGGCCAAGGTCAGGGCGACGAAGGCCAGAAGGAGGTAGCCGAACTTGCGCGAGCGGCCCGGCTGCGGCATCGCGGCGTCGAGGTGGGGAAGCGTCATGGAGAAGGGAACCCTATAATCGGGCACATGATAGCCCAAGCAGCAGCCGGCATCCCGCCGCGTCGGCATATCCTGGGACAGCGGGTAGACGACCTGTCCTGGGAGGATTGCCTGGCGCTGTTGGGGCGGTGGTCCCATGATTCCGTGCCCCATCCTGCTCGCCAGGTGATCACCCTCAACCCGGAGCATGTCATGGCCGCCCGCCGGGACAGTGATTTCCACGCAGTGATCGAGGCCGCGGACCTGGTCACCTGCGACGGTGTCGGCCTGGCCTGGGCCGGCCGGCGGCTGCGACAGCCGCTGCGGGCGGTCATCCCTGGATCGGACCTCATGCCGCGGCTGGCCGCGATGCCCACCGCAGAGACGACGCGCTGGTTTCTCTTGGGCGGTGGCGAAGGCGTGGCGGATGCTGTTGCCCGGTCCTTGCCGGCCCGTCACCCACATCTGGAAATCGCCGGAATCCATGGCGGCTCGCCCCGGGACGAGGATCTGCCTGAGATTCTGGCTCGCCTACAGGCGGCCGCGCCCATCGACGTGCTTTGGGTGGCCTATGGATCGCCGGTACAGGAGAAGTGGATCGCGCGACATCGGGCGCGACTGCCGGTGCGGGTGGCCATCGGCGTGGGCGGCGCCTTCGACTTCCTGGCCGGGACAGCGGCGGCGCCGCCTGCATGGATGCGGCGGGCCGGCCTCATCTGGTTATTCCGCCTCCTCCGCGAACCCTGGCGCTGGCGGCGGCAGGCGGTGCTGCTCCCCTTCGTCGG
>Ga0073904_10000633_pt1 | contig 25616 bp, 20 predicted proteins | sample KloWWTrecipitate_FD_66668 | JGI IMG/M metagenome (GOLD analysis project Ga0073904, IMG submission 66668) | Active sludge microbial communities from Klosterneuburg, Austria, studying microevolution and ecology of nitrifiers - Klosterneuburg... | ecosystem: Engineered > WWTP > Aerobic digester >... | reverse complement strand
GAGGGCGGCCTGACGCGGATGGTGGAACTGAAAGGCGTGGAGGCCGGGTTCCCGTACTTCGGCCGCCTGGCCCTGGCCGGCGGGCAGCCCTACACGCACGCGATGATCGAGCGGTTCGGCGCGCTCATTCGCCCCGAGCTGCAGGCACAACTTGGCGTGCGCGTGGGTGACGGCCTGCTGATCGGCACGAAGCGCTTCGAGATTCGCGGCATCATCGAAACCGAACCCGGCCGCCGGTTGGGCGCCTTCAGTCTGGGACCGCGCGTGTTCGTCTCGCTCGCGGACCTGCAGGAGACCGGACTGCTCGGCTTCGGAAGCCGCGCGACGTATCAACTGCTGGTCAAGGTGCCCGACGCGGCACTCGACCCGTTGGTGGCATCGCTTCGACGCGACCTCGTCAATCGGTTCGTCCGGGTGCGTTCCTACAAGGCCACCGAGGACGACATCGGCGAGAACTTCGCGCGCGCCGAAGATTACCTCAGTCTCGTCGGGCTCGTCATCGTGATTCTCGGCGGCATCGGGGTGTCGAGCGTGACGCGCGTGTTCGTGCAGCAGAAGATCAAGAGCATCGCCATCCTGAAGTGCGTCGGCGCGCGCTCGGCGCAACTGCTCGTGGTCTACCTCGCGCAGGTGGTGGTACTCGGCCTGGCGGGGAGCCTGCTGGGCGTGGCGCTCGCCGCCGGCGCCATTGCCGCGATTCCGGCCACGCTCGCCGCCGCGGCCACGCCGGGCGTGACGGTGCACTACGGCCTGACGATGCCGGCCGTGGCGCAGGGGATGGGCATCGGTCTGCTGGTGTCGGTGCTCTTCGCCCTGGTGCCGCTGCTCGACGTACGCAAGGTCAAGCCGTCGCGGCTGCTTCGTGACGAAACGTCGGCCGATCGGCCGGATCTGGTGCAGTTGGGGGCAATTGGCGGTGTCGGGGCAGCGCTGGTGGCGCTGACGGTGTGGCAGGCCGGCTCGTGGCGCATCGGGCTGGTTGTCACGGTGGGCTTTGCGGCGACGGCGCTCGTACTGCACCTGGCCGGCGTCCTGCTGATTCGCGTCATCCGGCCGCTGGCCCGCGCCCGCTCCTTTGCCCTGCGCCACGCCGTGCTCCAGCTGAGCCGACCCGGCAGCCAGGTGCGCATCGTGCTGCTCGCCGTCGGCCTGGGCAGTTTCTTCATCGTCGGCATCCGCTCTCTGCAGGAGAACTTGATCGCGGACTTCGCGGTGGACCTGTCACCGGAGGCACCGGACATGTTCCTCCTCGACATCCAGTCGGACCAGGCGCAGGCTGTGCGCCGCGTGGTCACGGCACATCAGGATGAGGGCGCACCGCCGCCGCGGCTGCTGCCCGTGCTGCGGGCGCGCATTGTCGCCGTGCAGGGTCGCGAGGTGCAGCTCGATAGCTACGAGGACGTGCGGGGTCGCGGGTCGCTGGCCCGTGAGTACACGGTCACCTATCGCGACGCGCTCGAGAGCAACGAGCGCTTGGTGGCCGGCGTTTTCTGGGATGGGGCGATGTCCGGCTCCGGTTCGGGCCCGATCGCGTCCGGCACCGCCCCCGAGGCGGAGGTGTCCATCGAGGAGAGTATTCGCGATCGGTTCCGCATCCAGGTCGGCGACACGATGCGATTCGACGTGCTGGGGCGGCCGCTCGACGCCTTGGTCACCAGCGTGCGGCACGTGGAGTGGTCCGACAGTCGGGCTGGAGGATTCATGTTCGTGTTCCGCCCCGGCGCGTTCGACCGCGTGCCCCACGGGTCGATTGCCTTTTTCCGCGGGCCGGCCGACCCGGCGGCTCGCGGGCGGCTCCAGGCGGACCTGGTCAACGTGGCGCCCAACGTCTCGGTCATCGACGGCCGCGAGATTCTTCAGACCATACGCACCGTGGTCGACAACGTTACGCTTGCGGTGACGGTTGTGGGCTCGCTGGTCGTGCTGAGCGGGCTGCTGATTCTGGTGGGGGCGGTCGCCATGACCAAGTTCCGGCGCATCTACGAGGCGGCGATCTTCAAGACGCTCGGCGCCACGCGCCGGGTCATCACGACCGTACTGCTCCTCGAGTACGGCTTGCTGGGCGCGCTGGCCGGTCTCATCGGATCCCTGGGAGCGATCGGGCTCACCTGGGGCATCAGCCGCTTCGCGCTCGGGATTCCGTTCCGACTGCTGCCGTGGCTGAGCGTCACGGGCGTGGTCGCGACGGCCCTGCTGGTGGCCGCCGTGGGGATTGCCGCCAGTTGGGACGTGCTGCAGCGCAAGCCGCTGGCGACGCTGCGGGCCGAGTAGGGCGTTCGGTCCCCAGCCCGCGCCGGCCGCGGGCCCCGTGGTAAAATCGCCTATTGTCGTCCCGGGTTGCAAGGTGACACAGGGAGTAGCGAGTCGATGAACGTTCCGGTTCTCAAGGAGGCGTTGGAGCGCAAGCGGGCAGAGCTCACGCAGGCCGCCGAGCTTCGTCCCCTCCAGTACCAGATGGAGCACAACAACGGCCGCCAGGGCGACATGGCCGATCAGGCCTCGGGAAACAACGAGGTGCATATCCATTTGCGTCTGAAGCGGACCGACGCCAAGATCCTCCAGGCCATCGATGAGGCCCTGGTCCGGATAGAAGAGGGCACCTTCGGAGTCTGCCGCGACTGCGGCGAGCCCATCGCTGAAGCCCGCCTCAATGCCATTCCCTGGACGCGCGTGTGCATCACCTGCAAGGAAAAGCAGAAGGCGTGAGTACCGACCTGCGGCAGCTCGTCGGCGACTTCTACCTGGCCCGCCTGGCCCTGCTGGTGCGCCATGAAGACGTGGCGCGCCAGGTGAGCGACTACGACATCAACAACGCCTACCAGAACATCATCGCTCGCGAGGAGTCCCACGTGTCGTGGCTCCAGCACGCCTTGATGGACCTGCAGGCCCCGGTGCCGCCCGACCCCGCCCGCCAGGGCGTGGCGGCGGCCGGCAAGGGCGACGCGTGGAAGGCGCTGGCTGCCGAGGACGCGCGCGCCAACCAGCAGTTCGTCGATACGTGGCGCCCGAAAATCGGCACGGTGACCAACGCCCGCCACAAGGGCATGCTCAAGGTCATCCTCGGCGAGATGCTCGAGCACAAGCGCCTGTTCGATCAGGCGGCCGCGGGCCGGTCCGACCTCATCGGCACGCACCTGCCCATCAACGAGCGCCGAGGCGTGGTCGCCGCCACGCGCTGGATGGAATAGCAGGCGAGGGCGTGCCCGCGCCCCTTGTGCCCGTCGCCATCGCCCTGGGCTCGAATCTTGGCGATCGCGGCGCCCACCTGGCGTTCGCCGCCAGTCGGCTGGGTCCTTATCTCACGGGCTTGCGGCTGTCATCCTTCATCCAGACCGATCCCGAGGGTGTGCCGGACATCCAGCCACCCTTCCTGAACGGAGCCGTCGTCGGCCGGACGGAGTTGTCGCCGCGTGCTCTGCTCGATCTGCTCCTGGCCACCGAGCGTGAGCGGGGACGCGAGCGCCCGCATCGCTACGCGGCGCGGACGCTCGACCTCGATTTGATTCTCTACGGACACCGGATCGTGGACGAGCCGGGACTGGTGGTACCGCACCCGCGCTTTCGCGAGCGGCGCTTCGTGCTGGCGCCGCTCGCGGAGGTGGCGGGCGAGTGGGTGGATCCGGTGACGGGTCTGAGCATCAGTGCGCTGCTTCGGCGGCTGGGCCCTTCCTGAACAAGCCGCGGACACCCTCCTCGAACAGGGTGTACATCGCGGGCACGAAGACCAGCGTAATCAGCGTGGACGTGAGGAGCCCGCCGATGACGACACGTGCCAGCGGCGCCTGCAACTCGGCACCTTCGCCGATGCCCAGCGCCATCGGCACGAGGCCGAGCGCCGTGCAGGCCGACGTCATCAGGATCGGCCGCAGCCGGTGCCGGCCGGCGGTTTCGACGGCCTGGCGCAGGGGCATCTTGTCGCGGCGGCGCAGGGTATTGGTGTAGTCCACCAGCAGGATGGCGTTACTGACCACGATGCCGGCCAGCATGATGACGCCGATGTACGCCTGCATGCTGAACGCCGTGTTCGTAGCCAGCAGAATGCCCACCACGCCGATGGCCGCCAGCGGAATCGAGAAGATGATGATGAAGGGGTCGCGGAGCGATTCGTATTGCGACGCCATCACCGTGTAGACCAGCAGAATGGCGAGGACGAGCACGAGCTGGAGCTCGCGGAACGACCGATCCTGCTCCTCGACCTCACTGCCGAATCCCACGGCGAAGTCCTTCGGCACATTGATTTCCGGTAGCCGGCTCTGGATGTTGGCCAAGGCCTGGCTGAGCGTGACCTCGACCTCGGCGTTGACGCGCTGGATGCGCTCCTGGTTCTTGCGAGCGATGGACACCGGTCCGGTGTCGCGCGAGATCACCATCACGTTCTTGGCCGGGAGCACCTGGCCGGCGGGCGTGCTGAGCAGCACGTCGCCCACCGACGAAACTTCCTCGCGGTCCTGCTCGCGGAGCCGAACGATGATGGGGTACTCGTTGCCGGCCTCGCGAAACATAGCCGCCTGCGTGCCGGCGACGTTGGTGCGGATGGTGTTGGCGACGCCGGTGACCGTCAAGCCGAGCAGCGCCGCCTTGTCGCGATCGACGCGGACGGAGAGCTCGGGCCGGCCTTCCTCACTCTGCAGGCGCGAGTCGGCCACGCCGGGAGTGGAATCGAGCAGCGTCTTCACGTCCTGGGCGAGGCGCTTCGAGGTGGCGAGGTCGTGGCCGCGGATTTCCACCGACAGGCGCGAGTCGCTCCCGCCGCCCATGCCGCGCATCATGTTCTGGCCGCCCGTCGCGCGCGCCCGCACGACGACCCCGGGAATGCCCGACAGTTGGCGGCGCAGGTCCATCGAGATCTGCTCGTTGGTCCGCTGCCGTTCGGTGCGTGGCACGAGCCGGACCTGGATGCTGCCGCGGTGCGTCGAGGCGCTGCCGAAGCCGCCGCCGCCGCCCGCCTGGGTGATGATCATCGTGGCCTCGGGCACCGCCCCGCGGATGCGGTCCTCGAGCTGGAGAAGGGCCGCCTCTGTGACCTCGATGCGCGTGCCGACGGCCAGCTCGGCGTCGACCGTCACTTCGCCTTCGTCGGTAGTCGGCTGGAACTCGAAGCCGATGCGGGGCAGCAGGGCGAGGGCGACGACGAAGAGCCCGATCCCGGTGGCGAACACGGTCGGCCGGTGGTGCAGGGCCGCGTGCAGCGCGCGCTGGTAGAACGCATCGATGCCGTCCAGCGCCCGATCCACCGAGCGGCTCATCGCGGCTGCCACGCCCGGCCGGTGGCCGTGGCTGGGCGGGTCGAGCAGGCGCGAGCACAGTACCGGCACGATGGTCACCGCTACCAGCAGCGACATGGCGAGCGAGAACGACACGACCGCCGCCAGCTGCCCGAACATGATGCTCGAGACGCCGGTAAGGAACAGCATCGGCACGAAGACGGCGATGTGGGTGAGTGTCGACGCGAGAATGGCCGACCACACCTCTTCCGATCCGTCGATCGCGGCCGTGATGCGGTCTTTGCCCATCTCGAGGTGCCGGTAGGTGTTCTCCAGCACCACGATGGCAGCGTCGACGATCATGCCTATGCCCAGGGCCAAGCCTCCGAACGTGAGCGTGTTCAGCGTGTAGCCGCCGAAGTAGAGCAGAGCGAAGGTGCCGACCACCGAGATTGGAATCGACGTGCAAATGATGAGGGTGGACTTCAGGTCGCGCAGGAACAGGAAGATGATGGCGATGACCAGGATGCCGCCGACCATGGCGTGCTCCTGGACGCTACCGATCGCGCGCTCGATGTACTTGGACTGGTCATCGAGAATCTGGAGGTGCATGCCGGACACTTCGAGGTTGATGCGATCGATCTCGCTGCGAATGCCCTCGGCCACCCGCACGGTGTTGGTGCCCGACTGCTTGGTGACGCGCATCCGGATGCCCGGTCGGCCGTTGATGCGCGTGATGGAGCGGCGGTCTTCGGTGGTGTCGTGGACGTCGGCGATATCCTTGAGGTAGACGGGCACGCCGGCGCGGGTGAGCACGACGAGATCGCGGATTTCGTCGAGATTGACGAACTGTCCGGGGCTCCGCAGCAGCAGGGTGCGCGTGGCGTCGTTGACCTCGCCCAGCGGAATGTTCTGGTTCTCGGTGCGGAGAATCTGGACGACGCGGTCGGGCGTGAGGTTCAACGCCGTAATCTTCTCGCGCGACAGGTCCACCCGGATCTGACGACGCAGGCCCCCGTCCACCGTCACGGCGGCGACGCCCGCCACGCGCTCGAGGCGGGGCGAGAGGTCGTTTTGCGCCAGCTCGCGCAGCGTCACCGGATCGTAGTCGCCCTCGACGCCGATGCCCATGATCGGCATGGAGGTCGAGTCGAACTTGAAGATCGTCGGCGGGTCGGCGTCTTCGGGAAGCCGGCCGCGCACGCGGTCGATGCGCGTGCGCACGTCGTCGGCGGCCTCGCTGAGATCGGTGCCCCACGCGAAATTCAGGCGCACGGTAGCGCTGCCTTCAGACGAGGTGGACTCGACGCGCTCGAGTCCGGCCACCGCGCTCACCGCCTGCTCGACGGGCCGCGTGATGAGCTCTTCCATCTCGAGCGGGCCCACGCCCTGGTAGGTCACGCGGACCGTGATGCTCGGATACTCCGTGTCGGGCATCAGGTCCACGGGCAGCCGCGACAGCGAAATCGCGCCCAGCAGCACGATGACGAAGCTGATCATGAACATCGTCACCGGCCGGTGAATTGCGAGACGAGGAATGCTCATACCGTTCCCTTCGAGAGAAGCGCTATCATCTGTCGGTTATCGAGGCCCCTGGCCGGGGCCGCGCGCGCCGCTCTGGCCACCCGGTCCGCCCGACCGCCCCGGCGCGCCCGGCGTCTGACCGGGCAGCATCACCGTATCGCCGGCCCGCAGCGATGCGGCGCCATCGGTGACGATGCGTTCGCCCGGCTTCAGCCCCTGGAGAACCTCGACGCTCTCGGTATTCTCGAGGCCCAACACGACCGCGAGGAACCGGATCTTGTTGTTCTCATCGGCGGTCCAGACGCCGCGTCGGCCGTCGTAGTCCACCACAGCGGCCCTCGGCACCAGCGTGACGCCCTCGTGCCGCTCAACCATCAACTCGACGCGCGCGTACATGCCAGGCTTCAACCGGTTGTCGGCGTTGGGGATTTCCACTTCCATCGTGGCCGTGCGTGTGGCGGGGTCCAGAACCGGCGCGACGCGGGCGATGCGTCCCTTGAAGATCTCGCCGGGGTAGGCGTCCACCTCGACCGCGGCCGGATCCCCGACGTTGACCATGCGCAGGTCGCGCTCCACGACGTTGGCGACGAGCCGCAGACGTGAAATGTCGACCACCGATGCGACGGGCGCGTTGTTCGAGACCCAGGCGCCGGCGTCGGCGTTGCGCCGTCCCACGAAGCCGTCGACTGGCGACACGATGCGGGTATTGCCCAGGTTGATCTGCAGTTCGTCGAGCCGTGCGCCGGTCTGGGTCGACTGCGCCTTGGCGAGATCGAGCTGCGCCTGCGCGGCGAGATAGCGCGACTCCGCATCGTCGAGGGCCTGCTTGGCCAGGAGTTGCCGGTCGAACAGGTTCTTCGAGCGTTCGAAGTTGAGCTCGGCCACCTTGAGGTCGGCCTCGCGCTGCCGGATCGTCGCGCGCGCCACTTCGAGGGAGGCCTCGGCCTGCTTCACCTGCTCGACAATCTCGAAGTCCTCGATCTTGCCGAGGAGTTGACCTCGGCGAACCCGATCGCCCAGCTGCACGTTGACCGACACCAGCCGGCCGGCCGTGCGGGGCACCACATCCACGGTCTGCTCGCCGATGAGATTACCGACCACCGTCAGGCTGGCGCTGATGGTGCCCTCGGTCGCCGCAGCCATCTGCACGGTAATCGGCGGACGGAATCCGACGCCGGGTGCTCCTGCCCCGCCGCCTCGCTGGCCGCCAGGCCCAGCTGGCCCCCCTGGTCCACCGGGGGCCTGGGCGCCGGCTGCGGCCGCGGCCTGCTCGCGCGAGAACACGCCGAAATACAGGGCTGCGCCACCAGCGACGGCAACCACCAGCCCGATCATCACAAGTTTACGCATAAGGGAACTCAACTCGTTTCGCTCTCGCGCTCAGCACGCTAGGATCCGCCGCCGCCCGTCGTTATCGCGCCGCCACCGCCACTACCGCCCGGCGCCTGCTGTGCGCGCTCGAAGTTCACGAGCGACTTGCGGTAGTCGGCCAGTGCTCGCAACTCGGTGTTCTCGGCGTCGCGCAGGTCGCGCTGCGCCTGAACGACGAAGAAGTTGGTGGTGAGCCCGACTTCGAACCGGCTCTGTTCGGCCTCGAGGCGCTTCTGGGCCAGTTCACGCGCGACGCTGGCGGCTTCGACCCGGCGCAGGTTGGCCTGCACGGTGAACGCGGCGTTGGAGACCTCGGCGGCGATCTGGACTTCCAAGGCACGCAGGCGGGTTTGGGCCTGCTCGCGCTGGACGCGCGACCGCGCGTACTGCGCTTCGGCCTGGTTGCCGAACAAGGGATAGCTGAGCGTGACGGCCAGGTTCCAGGTCGGGTACTTGCGGTCCGCCAGGAGACTGAGGGCGTCGGTGTAGCCTCCGGGCACGGTGCCAATGACCGTGCTCCCCAGCCCCGACCCCTGCCGGATGAACTGCGTGCCTCCCAGGCCCTGCGCACCGTAGCTGGCGGTCAGGTCGAGGGCCGGCATCGACTGGTTCTTGAAGAAGCGGATGTTGACGTCGTTGGACTGGAGGTTCTTGCGCGACGTCGCGATGTCTGTACGTTCGGCAATGGCGCGGCGCACGGCGCCCTCGACATCCGTCGGGGGCGGCTCGAGCGATGGCAGGTCGACCGGGACGATTTCCTGGCGCCACAAGGGGTCTTCGGTGCCGCTCACGAGGTAGCGTTTGAGGGCAAGATCCGCCGTCGAGGCCGTGGCCTCGGCGGCTGCGAGCGTCTGGCGCCGCGTCGCGGCTTCGGCCTGCGCCTGCACGATGTCGAGCGGCGCCAGGGTGCCGACCTCGACGCGGGCCTGGTTGTCCACAACCAGCCGTTCGGCCAGGTCGAGCGCACGGCGGGCCACGTCGACGGCGCTTCGCGCGAAGACCAGGTCCCAGTAGGCGTTACGCACGTTGGCCACGGTTTGCGTCACCGTCGCGCGCACGCTTTCTTCGGAGATGTCGCGATTGATCTGGGCGACTTCGAGTTGCTGGCGGGTGTTGTCAACACGGAAGCCGCGGATGAGCGGCTGCGTGTACGACGCGGTCAGCGCCGCGGTGTAGCTCGGGTTGTAGTTGGCGAAGAGGTTGTTGGTGGTGAGCCGCGAGTTGTTCCAGCCGACAGTGTAGGAGCCGCCGCCCCACGGCACGATCTGGTTCACGCCGAAGTTATAGGTGACCGTATCGTTGTTGACGCTCGTGCCGCCGTTCAACTGGCTGGACGGCGGATTGACGACCGCCCGCTGTCCGAACGTGGTGGAGAGGACGGGCCGGTAGGTGTTGCGAAAGCCCGCCACCTGCAGATCGACCGACTGCGGCTCGAGGCGCGACACCTGGATGTCGAGGTTCTGCTCGAGCGCCAACTGAACACTCTCTTCGAGGCTCAGCTCGTGCAGGCCTCCGGGCGAGGATCGCCCGGTGGGAGACTGGGCGTCCAGTTCCGGCGGGGTGAGGGTCTTGATCGCGTCGGTGTACGCGGCCATCGCCTCGCGCACGACGCGGTCCGTACGCGCGGCGTCCGACGCGGTCGATTGCGCACGACCGGCCGCAGGGGTGACGAGCAGGCCCACCAGGGCCAAGATGCTGGGAATCCTTCTCATGTCCTTCTATGTCGTCGTTTGCGCGATCGAAGCGCTGGTTACCGTCCGCCGGGATCGCGATGCTGCGGCGAAGGACGGTTGCGTCGCTCGCGAGCCCACTGCTCGTAGAGCGTCTTGAGTGTGACGTTCTGATCCGTCGTGAGGATGCGGCGCATCCGGAACGTCAGCAGGGTGCGCGACTTGCTCAACTCGCTGCGCGCGGCTTCGGTGCGTTCGGCTGCCGCCAGCACCGAGGCTTCGTCGGCGCGCGGGTCGCTGAGGACCGCCGACAGCTTCGACTCGAGCTTGTCGAGCGTGTCCTTCTGGGTCCGGAGCGTCGGCTGGAGGGCCTGGAAGGTTTCGTCGAGCCGCCCGACCTGCTCGTCGGTGAGCACCAACTCCGTACGGAACTGGTCGTTCTGCCACCACTTGAATCCCTGGGCCGACGAGGGCGCCGGCCAGCCGAGGACCGAAAGAGACAAACCGAGACAAATGAGGAGCCTGGCTGGTGAGCGCATGAGCGTCTACCGGGTTATACGACCGGCTCAAGCGCGTCGTTTACGGCGCGGCCTTCAGCCGGGACGCCCGCTCTGGGATGACCGTGCCATTGGTCAGGGCATCCAGGGTGTGGACGGCCAGTTCAACCAGATTGTCAGGCGTCGAGGCGCCAGACGTGATCCCGACCGTGACGGGTCCGGATGAGGGCAGCCAGCCAGCCGAACTGCGCTCCGCCTTCGAGACCACGTCCCGATGGCAAATCTCGTCGGCCGAGACCAGACCCTCGGGAGACGCCACATGGTAGGTGGGCACCCGCTCGGCGCACAGCCGAGCGAGGTTGCAGGTGTTGCTGCTGTTGTAGCCGCCGACCACCACCATCAGGTCGAGCCGGTGCTCGTCGAGCAACTGCAGGACGGCGTCTTGCCGGTCCTGGGTGGCGCTGCAAATCGTGTCGAAGGCGCGGAAGCGGCTGGCCAGTTCGGCCTCTCCGTGGCGCGCGCGCATGGCGTCGCGGAAGAGCTCCCCGATGGCCAGTGACTCGGAACTGAGCATCGTGGTCTGGTTCGCGCAGCCGATGCGCTCGAGGTGCACATCGGGGTCGAAGGCGACCGAGGTGGCCGATCGAAACCGCTCCAGGAAGGCCGTCCGGTCGCCCCGGCCGCCGATGTACTCGCATACGTACTCGGCCTCGGCCCGGTCGAGGACCACGAGATAGTGCCCGCCGTTCACGGCGATGGCCTGCGAGGCGGTGGACTGAGTCTCCTCGTGCCAGTACTTACCGTGGATGATGGAGGTCAGGCCGTCCACTGCGTACCGCTTGACATTCTTCCAGACGTTCAACACGGACCCGCACGTCGTGTCCACCAGTATGCAGCCCACGCGGTCGAAGCGCTGCAGCTCGCCAATCGTCACGCCAAAGGCGGGCAGGATGACGACGTCGGACGGTTCCAGCTCGGCTTCGCGCTGCCCGGGATCGCTCAGAAAGCCGATGCCCAGCTCGCGCAGCCGATCGTTGACGTGCGGGTTGTGAATGATTTCGCCGGTGAGGAACACGCGCTGGTGCGGAAAGCGGCGGCGGGCCTGATAGGCGTAGTCCACGGCGCGGTCCACGCCGTAACAGAAGCCGAACTCCCGCGCCAGGTGGATGGTCAGCCGTCCGGACACGAAGCGGTAATCCTGGGCCTTGATCTGGTTGACCAGTGCGCTGTGATAGCTCTCGGCCAGGACGCTCGCGACCTCGTGCTTGAGATCGAGGCCCTTACGGAAAATCAGCGCGGGCACGAAGACCTGACTCGGGAGTGGCCGACCACTAGTAAGGCTCGTACACGAAGGTGAGGTCGTGCAGCGCGCGAAGCTCCGAGACGCTGTCCCGCGTCACCGCCAGATCGATGGCGTCGAGCAAGTCGTCGTCGGGATCCGTCATCGACACGCTCACCCGCGTCACCCCCATGCTCGCAGGACCCTCTGGTGCAGGCTGACTGCGCACGGCCTGGCGCTGCCCCGTGGAACCGCCCGGCACCACGTGCAGCAGCTGGCCGGTGACCAGGCCGATGAGCAGACCGGCGGCGGCTGCCAAGCTGATCCAGCGGCGGCTGCTGGCTGCGCCCGGCCGCGCTCCGGCGGCCGGGTGGCCGGGAAAGGGCAGCACCCGCGCGCGCTGGCCGGCCTGGTCGAGACGTTGCAGGATGCGGGCACGCTGGGCCTCGAGGGCCCGCTCGTCGAAGTGGGCGTCGGCTTCGGCCCAGGCGGCGGCGCGATAGGCCTCGAGGGCGGCGTCCATCCTCGTGTCCGATTCCTCGCGTCGGTTCATGCGTCGTCTCCCAGCGCCCCACGCAATTTGCGTAGGGCCCGAAACAAGTGCACCCGGACGGTGGCCGCGCTCATGCCGGTAGCAGCCGCAATCTCGGCCGGCGTCTGCTCGTCCACGTGGCTGAGCGTGAACACCAAGCGCTGGCGGTCGGGCAGCCCGGCCACCGCACGCGATACCTGATCCCACCGCTCGCGAGCCAGCAACCGCCGCTCCGTCGAGGCGTCCGTGGCGGCCACATGTTCCACCCGCCGCTCGTCGTCCTCGTCGGCGGGTTGGGCCAGCCACCGCTGCTGCCGGGTCCGCGACTTGAGGCGGTCGAGCGAGGCATTCACCAGAACGCGCGCGAACCAGCCATCGAACGGCAGTTCCTCGCGGTACTGCTCGATGTGCAGGAACACCTTCACGAACGCGTCCTGAACGGCCTCGTCGGCGTCGGCCGGGTTGCGCAGATACTGGAAGGCCACCCGGAGCGCCCGACGCTGAAGCAGCGCCACCAGGGCACCGAACCGATCCCGCGCCAAGTCGCGCTCGCCCCGAGCCATCAGCCCCTTGATCTCCGCGGCCACGACGGAGGCAGCGGAAGGGTGCTCCGGAACTCTTCCCGGGAGCGGGGCGCCGGCGTCAACGAGGGAACGTCCTGCCATGATTACGGGGCGATTCGGGCAACCGTTTACCTGAATTGTAGCAGGAAGCCTCGAAACCGTTGGAAGTTATTGACTTGTCGCGATCCTCGTCTGTACGATTCCCAGGTTCAGACGCCGCCCGGCGATCGTGGCGCATTTCGGAGTCATCACATATGAGTACCCTGCAGGCCGGCTCGGGCCTCGAGGCGTTCGGCATCCGCCCGAGCCGGCCGGTGCACATCAACCTCCCGGCGGCGGCTCTCTACGAACACGCGATCCGGCGCGAGGAAGGGGTGCTGGCGGCCGAGGGGCCGCTGGTGTGCCGCACCGGGAGCCACACGGGCCGGTCTGCCAACGACAAGTTCGTGGTGGAGGAGCCGACCAGCCGCGGCCACGTCTGGTGGGGCAAGGTCAACAAGCCGATGCAGCCGGCGCACTACGAGGCGCTCAGGGCCGACGTGGTGGCCCACCTGGGCCGGCAGGAGCTGTTCGTCCAGGATCTCTATGCGGGCGCCGACCCGGCCTACCGCCTGCCAGTCCGTTTCATTCAGGAGCTGGCCTGGCACAACCTCTTCGTCAGGAACCTCTTCATCGTGCCGGCCACCGGCGACCTGCCTGGTTTCCAGCCCGGGTTCACCGTGTTGACCGCGCCGTCGTTCAAGGCCGACCCGGCTCGCCACGGGACGCGATCGGAAGTGGCCATCGCCCTGAATCTCGCCGCTCACGAGGTCATTATCACCGGCACCAGCTACGCGGGCGAGAACAAGAAGTCCATTTTCACGGTGCTCAACTACATCCTGCCGTTACAGGGCGTCCTGGCGATGCACTGCTCGGCCAACATCGGGCCCGCCGGCGACACGGCCCTCTTCTTCGGGCTGTCCGGCACCGGCAAGACCACGCTGTCGAGCGACCCCGACCGGCGGCTCATCGGCGACGACGAGCACGGCTGGGGCGACCGCGGCGTGTTCAATTTCGAGGGCGGGTGCTACGCGAAGATGATCAAGCTGTCGGCCGAAGCCGAGCCCCAGATCTTCGGCACGACCCGGCGCTTCGGCACCGTGCTCGAGAACGTGGTCCTCGACGCGGCGACCCGCCGGCTCGATTTCGACGATGCCTCGCTCACCGAGAACACGCGGGGCGCCTATCCCATCGAGTTCATCGACAACGCCGTACTCGAGGGCGTCGGTGGCCATCCGCAGAACATCGTCATGCTCACGGCCGACGCGTATGGCGTACTGCCGCCGATCGCCCGCCTCTCGGCCGAGGCGGCGATGTACCACTATCTGTCCGGTTACACCGCGAAGGTAGCGGGTACCGAGAAAGGCGTCACCGAGCCGACCGCGACGTTCAGCACGTGCTTCGGCGCGCCGTTCCTGCCGCTCAATCCCAACGTCTACGCCCGGCAGCTCGGCGAGCGCATCGCCCGGCACGAGGCCCGCGTCTGGCTGGTCAACACCGGCTGGACGGGTGGGCCATACGGCATGGGCAGCCGCATGAAGATTGCCCACACGCGCGCCATGATCCGGGCGGCGCTCTCGGGCGCGCTCGACCATGTCGGCTACCAGCGGCACCCGGTGTTCAACATCGACATGCCGACCAGTTGCCTCGACGTCCCCGCCACGGTGCTCGATCCGCGCGAGACGTGGGTCGACAAGGCAGCCTACGATCAGCAGGCGGCGCGGCTCGCGAAGATGTTCGTCGACAACTTCGAGAACTTCGAGGCGGACGTCGCCGCGGCCGTGCGGCTGGCTGGCCCGCGCGTCTAGCCGGCCCCGCCATGTCCACCTTCGAATCCGTTATCGGTCTCGAAATCCACGCGCAGTTGCTGACGCGCACCAAGATCTTCTGCGGTTGCCCGACCTCGTTCGGCGCGCCGCCCAACGCGCACGTGTGCCCCGTGTGTCTCGGCCTGCCAGGGGCGCTGCCGGTGCTCAACGAGCATGCCGTCGAGTGCGCCGTGACGGCCGCGCTCGCCCTCGGCTGCGAGGTGCAGCTTCGCTCGGTCTTCGCGCGCAAGAACTACTTCTACCCGGACCTGCCGAAGGGCTACCAGATTTCCCAGTACGAGTGGCCGCTGGCCCGTGGAGGCGGTGTCGAGATCCAGGCGGGCGGTACCACCCGGTTCGTGCGCCTCACGCGCATCCACATGGAGGAAGACGCCGGCAAGTCGCTGCACGAGGGCTTCGCCGACTCGGACCGCCGGACCTATCTCGATTTCAATCGCAGCGGCGTGCCCCTCGTGGAAATCGTCAGTGAACCCGACATGCGGAGCGCGGAGGAGGCGGCGTCGTTCTTCGAGCGTCTGCGCCAGATGCTCGTCTGGCTGGGCGTCAACGACGGCAACATGGACGAGGGCAGCCTGCGCTGCGACGCGAACGTCTCGGTCCGGCCCAAGGGCAGCGAGGTGCTCGGAACCAAGGCCGAGATCAAGAACGTCAACTCGTTCCGCTACCTGCAGAAGGCCATCGAGTACGAGATCGGCCGGCAGGTGGATGTCATCGAACACGGCGGACGCGTCGTGCAGGAGACGCGGCTCTTCGACGCCGCGCAGGGCAAGACCTACACGATGCGCTCGAAGGAAGAGGCGCACGACTACCGGTATTTCCCCGAGCCCGACCTGCCGCCCCTGGTCGTGGACGAGGCGCGGCGCGAGGCCCTGCGTGCCGCGCTGCCCGAGCTCCCCGAGGCGCGGGCCGGGCGCTTTCAGACGGCGTACGGGCTGCCCGCCTACGACGCCGCGCTGCTGACCGAGACACGGGAGATCGCCGACTACTTCGAGGCCACCGCGACGGCGTCGGGCCACGCGAAGGCCGCGAGCAACTGGGTGATGGGCGAAGTGCTGCGCACGATGAAGGAGCGCGGCATCGCCATCACCGCCCTGCCGGTGGCGCCCGGCGCCCTCGCCGGCCTGATCCGCATCGTCGAGCGCGGCACGATCAGCAGCACCGTGGCCAAGGACGTGTTCGCGAAGATGGGAGAGTCGGGACGCTCGGCCGACGAGATCGTCGCCGCCGACGGCCTGGCGCAGGTGTCCGATACCTTGGCGCTCGAGCCGCACGTGCGACACGTGCTCGACGCGCACGCGGAGGTGGTGGCCGAGATTCGTGCGGGCAAGGATCGCAAGCTCCAGTTCCTGGTCGGGCAGGTGATGAAGGCATTTCGCGGGAAAGCCGACCCCAGGGTCGTGACCGAGTTGCTGAAGAAGGCGATAGGCTAGCCGCCATGTGGCGTGTGGTCGTCGTGGCGGGCGGCTACCTCGCGGCGGCGGCGCTGGTCACCTGGCCCCTCGCCACCGGCATGACCTCCCGGCCGGGCGCCCTCGAAGGCACCGGGGGTCCATACCTGAACCTCATCTTCCTGACCGCGTCGCTGGCCGCCAGCGGTGCGGCCATGCACGTGCTGGCGCTCGCGGTCACCGGCTCGGCGGCGGGTGCGTGGCTGGCCGGGCTGGCCTGGGCCTGCTGGCCGTACCGAACCGCCCACCTGCTGCACCTGCAACTCCAGGCTCTCTACCTGATGCCCCTCGCCCTCTGGGCCCTCACGCGCGTGGCCGCGCGCCGGCGCTGGCGCGATACGGTGCTGCTGGGCCTGGCGACCGGGCTGCAGGCGGTGGCGTCGGTGTCTTACGGCGTGATGACGGCCGTGGCCCTGGCGACCGCCGCGCCCGTGCTCGGCTGGACCACTGGGCAGTGGTGCGCGTCGCGGTACTGGACTCGGGTGGCCGGCGGTGGGGCGCTCGCGGCGCTCATCGTCCTGCCGGTGGCCGTCCCGAACTGGCGCGCGCCGGCGGCCGAGGGACCTGGTCGGCCGTTGTACGAAGCGTCCAACCACGCCGCCTCGCTCCGGAGCTACGCACAGGTGCCGCCCGACAACCTCGTATACGGGCGCACCGGCATGCTGACGCCGCGCCCGCCGACGGCTGGTGAGCGCGATCGGCGCGACGTCGAGCATCAGATGTTTCCGGGTCTGGTCCTCGTGGGCCTCGCCGGCTGGGGGCTCTGGGTGGGGTGGCGATCGGATGCCAGGCCCCTGACGGCCACGGCAGCTGCACTGGTGGCGACGGGGCTCTGGCTGTCGGCGGGGCCCGAGGGCCCGCTGGGCCTGTACCGCGCGCTCGTCGCCCACGCGCCGGGGTTCGATGCGATTCGCGCGCCCGCGCGCTTCGGAGTCGTGGCGCTGCTCGGCGCCGCGCTGCTCGCCGCGCTCGGTCTCGCGCGCCTGGTCGCGGCTCGTCCGAGGCGCGGTCAGGCGCTGGCCGTGCTGCTGATCTCGGCGATGGTGGTCGAGTACGTCAACGCTCCGCTCGCGTTTGTCGAGGCGCCGGTCACCGACACGGCCGTCGGGCGCTGGTTGGCCGCCGCCCCCGAGCCCGGTGCGGTCTTCTACCTGCCGATCGGCCTGGATAGCGAGAACACGCCGTACATGGTCGAGGCCCTGCAGCACGGACGGCCCATCGTGAACGGCTACAGCGGTCAACGGCCCTCGAGCTACTCGGCCATCGTGGAGTCGTTCTCGACGCTGCCCGGCGCCGACGGCCTCGTGATGCTGCGGGAGCTGGGTGTGCGCTTCGTCGTGTGGTTCGGTGACGCCGTCATCTTCGAGGTGCGTTGGACCCCCGAGAGCGAGGCGGCGTTGTCGGAGGCCGCGGTCGGCCCGGCGCCCCCGCTTGCCTGGCCCCGTGGCATCACGATGTGGATCTCCGCTGACGCACGCCGGGTGCCCGTCTGCGTCGACCTGGCCGACGGGTTCGGCCGAGTGCGCGTGGAGCTAGTAGACTACCGGCCGTGATCGAGACGCAGAACCTGAGCAAGGCGTACGGCGAGGGCTTCTACGCGCTTCGCAACCTGACGCTGACGATCGACAAGGGCGAGTTCGTCTTCCTGACCGGCGCGAGCGGGGCGGGCAAGTCGACCCTGCTCAAGCTGCTGCTCCTGCAGGATCGGCCGACCGAGGGAGATGTAGTGGTCGCGGGGCGGAACCTGGCCCGGCTTTCGCCGCGCGACGTGCAGACGTATCGCCGCACGGTCGGCTTCGTGTTCCAGGACTTCAAGCTCATTCCGAACAAGACAGTGTTCGAGAACGTCTCCTTCGCACTCCGCGTGCTGGGTGTGCCCATCGACCAGCAGCGGCGACGCACCTACCAGGTCTTGAAGTGGGTCGGGCTGCAGCACCGACTCCAGGCGTTTCCGCCGGAGTTGTCGGGCGGCGAGCAGCAGCGCATCGCCATCGCACGTGCGCTGGTCAACGATCCGCAACTGGTGCTGGCCGACGAGCCTACCGGCAACCTCGATCCCGATCTGTCGATCGAGATCATGAAGCTGTTCCGCGAGATCAACACGCGCGGCACAACCGTCCTGGTTGCGACGCACAATCCCGAGCTCATTCGATTCGTGGGCAAGCGGACCATTCACCTGGAGCACGGCCGTCTGGACGCGGGGGAGAACCAGCCGTGAGCATGCTGGCCTACAGCTTCGAGGAGGCGCTGGCCAGCCTCGTCCGCGGCGGGCGGGCGGCGGTGATGTCGATGGGCACGATCGCGACGGCCTTCCTGGCCCTTGGCGGATTCCTGCTGGTCACCGGCAACCTGCAGCGCGTGGTGCAGCAGTGGATGGAGTCGGCCGAGGTGTCGGTGTTCCTCCGCGACGACGCGTCGGAGGCCGCACGGGCGGCCGTCGAGAGCGCGCTCGGCACGCGGCCCGGCGTGGTCGAGGTGGCGTACCTGTCGAAGGAGGACGCCCTCTCTCGGTTTCGCACCGACTTCCCGGAGCTGGCCGACGTGACAACCACGCTCGGTCTGAACCCGTTTCCCGCCTCGTTCGAGGTACGGCTGCAGCCCGGGCCTGGTGTCGCCGACGAGGCCGCGGCGCTGGCCGCCGCCGTCGTCGATGTCGAAGGCGTCGCCGACGTGCAGTTCGACCGCCAGTGGCTCGAGCGGCTCCTGTCCCTCATTGCCGGTGTGCGTGCGGCCGGTATCGTGGTGACGATCGTGCTGCTGCTGGGGGCGGCCTTTACCGTGACGGCCGTCGTCCGCCTCTCGCTGCACGCGCGCCGGGCGGAGATCGACATCATGCAACTCGTGGGGGCGCCGATGGGCTTCATTAGGGGCCCGTTCGTCACCGAGGGCATGCTGCTCGGCGGTATTGGGGCCGTGCTGGCCATCCTGCTGCTGGCCGGCGGGTTCGCCGCGACACGGTCGTCACTCGGGGCTGGATTGGCCGGGCTCGCGGGCGCCGACGCGGTGGCCTTCCTCACAGGGGGCGACATGCTCCTGCTGGTCGGGGCGGGCCTCTCCGTGGGGGCGCTGGCCGGCTTCGTGGCGTCGCGGTCGGCCCGGTGACCCGGGCGTTGCCTCCCGTTGACATTTTGGAACCGACCTCTTTACACTGAATTGTGCCGGATATGCAGAGGGTACGAAATCGTCTCCCGATTTTCCTCACCGACCGGCAGAAACCGATACCGGTTTCCTCTCTCACCAACTTCTACCGCGAAGAGTTCCTGAAGCATCAGCAGTGCCTGCACGCGCAGCGCGAGTACTTCTCGGAACAGGCGATCTGCGGCGTCGAGCGGGCGCTGCAGCGCGTGCTGGCCGACATCGAGCACCTGTCCGAGAAGGCTGACGCCGATCTCGTTCTCGCCCGGCTGCTTCGCGAGTTCGACGTCGTGACTGGTCTGTCGGCCTGGTCCGACCCTCTGAAAGTCCACTGACCCGCCCCCTCCGCACCGAATTGCTTCAGGTCGTCCAGGCGGCCGTGGCCGGCGTGTGCGCGGGCCGTGTGATTGAACGAGCCGTCTCGCTGCCGGGCATCGGCGACTGGCTACTCGGCGCTCCCATCCACGTCATCGCCGTCGGGAAGGCCGCTCCCGCCATGGCCACCGCGCTGCTGGCGAGACCGCAGGTGCGGGCACGGACGGCGCTTGCCATCGGCACCCACGCCGCGCCCCATATGCCGGCCTCATTGCGCTTTGTCGCGGCCGGGCATCCGTTTCCCGACGCGCACAGCCGCGCCGCGGCCCGCGCCGCTCTCGAGATCGCCAGCCGCGTGCCGGCTGATGGTCACCTCGTGCTGCTGGTCTCCGGAGGGGCATCATCGCTGATGGCCGACGCCGCCGACGGGCTGCCGTTCGAGGCCAAGCTCGCCGCCTCACGCGCGCTCATGCTGGCCGGCGCTGACATCCATCAGCTGAACGCCCTGCGCAAGCACCTCTCCACGGTGAAGGGCGGGCGGCTCGCCGCGGCCTGCATGGGCGCCACCACGACGCTGGCGCTGTCGGACGTGGTTGGCGACGACCTGAGCGTGATTGGCTCCGGGCCCGGGATTCCGGATCCGTCGACCTGGGAGGACGTGGCCCGAGCGCTCGAGGCGTGCGGCGCGTGGGACGCGGTGCCGGCTGAGGTGCGGACCCGCGTCGAGGCGGGCTGTCGCGGTACGGTGGAGGAGACGCCCAAGCCGGATGTCCCGGACCTCGCCCGCGCGAGCGGCGTCGTGATCGGCGGCGCCGGTCACGCCCTCGAGGCTGCCGGCTCCGCGGCCGAGGCACTCGGCTACGCGGTCATCACGATGCCCGATCGGGTGACGGGCGAGGCGCGCGAAGTCGGACCGCGCTGGCTCGATTGTGCCTTGGCCCTCGCCCGCCGGCAGGGCCGACAGGTCTGCGTGCTGTCCTCCGGCGAGACGACCGTGCGTGTGCGGGGCGACGGCGTCGGCGGCCGCAATCTCGAATTCATGCTCGCGCTGGTCGAGCCGATGCGCGATCTGCCCGGCGTGATGGCGGCAAGCCTCGGCACCGATGGCGTGGATGGCAGGAGCGATGTCGCCGGCGCCATGGTCGATGGCACCACCTGGCGGCGCGCGGCCGCCCGCGGCCTGCCGCCCGTGCAGGCGGTGCTCGACCGCAACGATTCGTATCACTTTTTCAGCCCGCTGGGCGACACGCTGCGCACCGGTCGCACCGATACCAATGTGGGCGATGTTCAGGTACTACTGGTCCACCCGTGAACAAGGCCGACCTGCTGATCCGACTCCGCGACCGGCTGACCCACCCCGCCAGCGCCGAAGAGATTCTGCGGGTGCTGCGCGTGCCCCGTCTCGAGCGGCCCGCTGCCAAACGCCTGCTGCGTGAGTTGGTGGCCGATGGAGGCCTTGTCCGCGTCCGCGGGCACCTGTACGCGCTCCCTCGTCCGGCGAGCGTCCACCGGGCGGAGCGCCCGCCGCGGCCGCTCCTGGCCCGGGCGGTCGGCCGGTTCGAGCGCGACCGGGCCGGGCAGGCCTACCTGGTGCCATTCGATCCGAGGGCCATCGATGAGGTGCTGATTCCCCGGGCCGAGACCGGCGGAGCCGAGCCCGGTCAGATGGTGCGGGTCGAGATCACGCGTCACGGCGCCGCTGGTCAGCCGCCGCGCGGCTCGGTCACCGACGTGATCGGATCGCTCGACGAGCCCGGCGTGGACACCGAGGTCATCCTGCGGAAGTACGAGATTCCGGACACCCATGGCGACGAGGCGCTCCAGGAGGCGGCGCGGGTGGCTGCGGCGTTGGGCTCCGACGACCTGTCCGGTCGCACCGACTTCCGCGACCGCATCGTCGTCACCATCGACGGCGAGCACGCGCGCGATTTCGACGATGCCATCTCGATCGAGCGCTTGCCGAACGGCCATTTCTGGCTCGGGGTGCACATCGCCGACGTCGCCCACTACGTGCGCGCCGGAAGTGCGCTGGACCGCGAAGCGTATGAACGCGCCACCTCGGTGTATTTCGCCGAGCGGGCCGTGCACATGTTTCCGGAGGCGCTGGCGACGGGTGTCTGCTCGCTCAATCCGCAGGTGGATCGACTGGTCCAGTCCTGTCTCATGGAGGTGAACGCGCGCGGGGAGGTGGTTCGTCACGAAATCCACGACGGCGTGATCCGGAGCACGGCGCGGATGACCTACACGGCCGTCAACGCCATTCTCACCGACCGCGACCCCGCGATGACCGCGCAGTACCGTGACCTGGTCCCGACCTTCGGCCTCATGCGCGAGATGTTCGAGGTCCTCAACCGGAGGCGCCGGCGCCGCGGCTCCGTGGATTTCGACCTGCCCGAGGCAGAAGTGGTGCTCGACACCGAAGGCCTCGTCGCGGACATCATCGCGTCCGAGCGCAACGTGGCGCACCGCCTGATCGAGGAGTTCATGCTGCTGGCCAACGAGACGGTGGCGCACCATCTCGAGGACGACGGCATGCCCTCGCTCTACCGCGTGCACGAGCCGCCCGACGCGCTGAAGGTCGAGGCGTTCGAGACATTCGTCCGCTCCCTCGGCTATTCACTCGGCGTGCCGCCGTCGGGGGGCGTGCGGCCCGCCCACTTCCAGGCCCTCGTGGAGCAGATTCGTGGCGCGCCGGCCGAGCGTCCCATCGCGTTCCTCATGCTGCGCACCATGCAGAAGGCGCGCTACGACTCGGTCAACCTTGGCCACTTCGGACTGGCGGCGTCCTGCTACACGCACTTCACGTCGCCCATCCGGCGCTATCCGGACCTGGTGGTGCACCGGCTGCTCCGCGAGCTCCGGCACACTCGCGTCGACACCCGCCGTCGCCAGGCGCTGGACGCGGCGCTGCCCGAGACCGGCCGCCATGCCTCCGAGCGGGAGCGCCGTGCCGATGAGGCCGAACGCGAGCTGCTGCAGTGGAAGAAGGTCCGCTTCATGGCCCAGCGGGTCGGCGACGTGTTCGACGGCTATGTGACCGGCGTCACGCACTTCGGTCTCTTCGTCGAGCTCGTGGACCACTACGTAGAGGGCCTGGTCCACATCTCGACGCTCGCCGACGATTTCTACCGGTTCTTCGAGGGTACGCACACGCTGGCCGGGGAACGCACCAAGAAGGCGTACCGGCTGGGCGACCACGTGAAGGTGATCATCGCGCGCGTGGACATGGACCGGCGGCAAATCGAGCTGGCCCTCGAGAAGGCGCTCGACACCGAGCGCGTCCGGGCGCCGCGTACCCGGGCAGCCGCCGGCACGCGGTCGAAGAGCGCGCAGCACAAGGCCGCCCACCCGCGTCGGCGCGCGCAGCGGGCCGGCCGGCGTGAGCGGTCGGATCGGAAGCGGCGATGAAGCACCTGGTGGTGGGTACGGCCGGACACATCGATCACGGCAAGAGTACGCTGGTGCACGCGCTCACAGGCATCGACCCCGACCGCCTCAAGGAGGAGAAGGCGCGCGGGATCACCATCGAACTGGGATTCGCCCACGCGGCCATCGGCGACAGCCGGGTGGCGTTCGTGGACGTGCCCGGTCACGAGCGCTTCGTCCGCACGATGCTGGCGGGCGTCGGCGGCGTCGACTTCGTGATGCTCATCGTCGCGGCCGACGAGAGCGTGATGCCGCAGACCCGCGAACACTTCGATATCTGCCGGCTGCTCGGCGTGGCCGATGGCTGCGTCGTCATCACGAAGGTCGACGCCGTGGATGTCGACACGAGGGCACTGGTCGCGCTCGAGGTCGCCGAGCTCATCCAGGGATCGTTCCTCCAGGGCCGCCCCGTGCTGGAGGTGTCGGCGCGAACGGGGGAGGGACTGGACGAGCTCCGGTCCGTCCTGTCGGCGGCGGCGGCGCGTGTCGGGCGGCGGCCCGCGGGCGGCGCCGTGCGGCTGCCCATCGACCGGGTCTTCACGATGCGGGGCTTCGGAACGGTGGCCACCGGTACGCTGGTGTCCGGGACCGTGCGTCTCGGCGACGAGCTGGCGCTTCTGCCGGGGCCGTTGCGCGCGAAGGTGCGCGGCATCCAGGTGCATGGGCAGCCGGAAGCGGAGGTGACCGCCGGCCGCCGGGCGGCCGTGAATCTGGGCGGCGTCGAGCTCACCGACGTGTCGCGAGGGCAGACGCTGGCCGCGCCGGAGACGCTGGCCGTCACGCGGCGCGCCGACGTCGTCATCGACCTCCTGCCCTCGGCGCGCCCGCTGCGTCACGGGGCGCGCGTGCGCGTGCACCACGGCACGGCCGAAGTTCTCGGACGGGTGTCGATCGCCGGGCCCGACGCGGGCCACATCGCCGCCGGCGACACCGCCCTCGCGCGCCTGCGGCTGGAGGCCCCGGCCGTGCTGACGCGGGGCGACCGCGTCATCCTCCGCGCCTACTCGCCGCCCATCACCATCGGTGCCGCCACCGTGCTCGACCCGGCGCCCACGTCGGCCGCGATCCGGACGCCCGCGGCCCTCGCCCGTCTCACTGAGCTGCGGCCCGCAGACTCGACGCAGGCCCTGGTGGCGATGGTGCGCGAACGTGGCCTGCGCGGGCTGTCAACCAGCGACGCAGTCGCGCGCGCGGGCCTGGGGCCCAGCGCGGTACGGGAGGTGCTGACCGCCCTCGAGCGGGCCGGCACGATCTCGGTCGCCGGGGACCGCCTGGTGTCGGGCGCGGCGATGGACCAGGCGGGGACCGGGCTGATGGCGATCGTCAAGGCGTTTCACGCGCTGCAGCCCCTGAGCGAAGGTCTGCCTCGCGAGGAGGCACGTGCGCGGTTATTCGGAAGTGTCGACGGGGCGGTGTTCGAAGCGGTGATGCGGCGCCTGGTCGCGGCCCGCGCGATGGTCGATCGCGAGCGGCTGGCGCTTCCCACGCATCGCGCGGCGCTGCCTGGGGGAGAAGCGACAGTGGCAGCGGTCGAAACGGCGTACCGGGAGGGCGGACTGACGCCACCTGACATGGCCGGCATTGCCACCCGCGCAGGCGTCGAGGCACCGACGGCCGAGGCCGCCAGCGCCTACCTCATGCGTCAGAAGGTGCTCGTCCGCCTCGACGCGCTGCTGCTGCATCGTGACGCGCTCGATGCGGTCAAACGCGACATCGCCGCCCTCAAGGCGGCGGCCGGCGGCGAGGTCGTCAAGCTCGACGTGGCCCAGATCAAGGACCGCTACGGGCTCAGCCGAAAGTTTGCAATCCCGTTGCTCGAATATCTAGACCGAGAGCGGGTTACGCGCCGGATGGGCGACCAGCGCGTCGTGTTGTAGGGCGAGGCCGACCCTAGTCGGTCTTGTCGTGGCTGTCCTTGATGGAGGACTTGAAGTTCTTGATGCCGGATCCAATGCCGCGGCCCAGTTCGGGCAGGCGGTTGGCACCGAAGATGAGAATGACGATCGCCAGAATGATGAGCATTTCCGGCAATCCGACTGGTCCGAACAATGCGAGGACCTCCATGGCTAGTGCTCCTTCGATTGCCCGCAGGCAACCTCGACTTGGATTGTAGCACCGAAGCCGCGTGACTACGGCCGGCGTCGAAGAGGATGGTCCAGGCTTTGCACTTGTCAGCCCCAGACCCGTCGGTCACAATGATTCACAGCGCCTCTCTTTCGCATGGCTGAACAGATCACCGCTCCCGTGCCGAAGGAAACCGATGGGCCCCTGCATGTCCGGGCCGAGCGGCCGATCGAGGTGCATTTCTCGTTCGAACAGCGGCAGTCGCGCCTCGGGGTCGCCTCGTCGGTGGCCACTCACGTTCTCCTGGCCGTTCTCGGAATCCTCATCTATCGCTATCAGCCTGCGCGTCCCGTCCAGGAGATGCCGCCCGACATCCCGGTCGACCGTATCGTCTGGCTTGCCGAGCCGGGGCCTGGCGGCGGAGGCGGCGGGGGCGGCAACAAGACGCCCGAGCCGCCGCGTCCAGCGGAATTGCCCGGCAAGGACAAGCTGACTGTCCCAGTGCAAAAGAAGCCGGATCCAACGCCGGCGCCCAAGGTGAAAGAGCCAGAGCCGCCGCCGCTCGAGGCCATCAACATCCCGGCCATGAACATGGCTGCCGCCCAGCAGGCGCTCCCCGGTAGCCTCCAGAGCGCCAACGTCGCCTCCGAGTCCCTCGGGTCCGGTTCGGGCACGGGGGCCGGCACGGGCACGGGGTCGGGTGTGGGACCGGGGCAGGGG
>Ga0073904_10000632_pt1 | contig 25618 bp, 23 predicted proteins | sample KloWWTrecipitate_FD_66668 | JGI IMG/M metagenome (GOLD analysis project Ga0073904, IMG submission 66668) | Active sludge microbial communities from Klosterneuburg, Austria, studying microevolution and ecology of nitrifiers - Klosterneuburg... | ecosystem: Engineered > WWTP > Aerobic digester >... | reverse complement strand
CCGCTAGCAGCGGAGTTCTGTTGTTCTGCAACTCTATTTCTGCTGCCGTTACCATCTGAGGGGGCGGTGTTCTGTCCCCTCATTTGATAGAGCATACCTTGTGGTGTATTACTTGGCACGGGAAGCTCCTTGTTCTAATTGCTCTAATGTTAAGTCTTCATACTTCTCTAGAATATCTTGTAGCATTTCCATCTTAACATCCCACTTATCCGCAAGAGCATCCTTCTTATCGTCATCCAACTCTGCATCTAGTTGTTCTTTCATCAGAGATTTCATGTCAGAATAGACGACCCGCGCAGGATACATCTCATTACTAAGTAGGGAGCCTATAACTTCTTTACTTACATTAGCACTCTTAAGCCTAGTGTACAGTTCGTCCTCAGATTTACCCATTGAAGCACCAGCTTTAACAGCATTCGCTAGTTTCTTATAAGGCTTTGCTATGTCATCCATAGCTCCCTTAAAGCTTTTCTCTAGCTGCTCAGGAGCAATCTTAGCAGGAGATGTTAGCCACTGAGAGTATCCATTCTTAGCTTGTTGTAGTTCTCTATTGAAACTTCCTCCTAGGAAATTCTTAATGTCCTTAGACGGATCAAGACTCCTAGCTCCTACGTGGGTTAGCTCTTTAGTGGAAGCATCCGCGTCCATAAAGCTACGCTTAGCCGCATCCTTTAGACCCCCCGGAATAACAGGGAACAGTCCGTTGATTAGCCTATCTACCATTACAGGAGTTAGACCAGCCTCTGTGCCTCGCTGCTGAAGTTCCTCATACAACTCAGGATCACTCTTCATTAGATAGGGCTTAGATCCTTCCTTAGCTTTCCATGCACCTTTAAGTACACTGCTAGCTGAGATTAGATCAATTGTTTTATCAAAACTCTTCCCAAGCTTTTCTGTTCCTTTAGAAGGATCGGCTATAGCTTCTCCTAGTGGTTTGATAATACTCCAAATAGGTTCATACGGATTGATACTACCTATGTCAATGCCATAGTCCTTGCCTGTCTTTGAGTCCTTAGTAACTAGAGTAGTATCAGGATCTTGAAATCCGTCATCCTCCATGTACTCCTTAAGCTCTTCATTATCGCCTGCAACAGAAGCACTAATACCCAAGCCAGCTAGCACTGCCTTAGCAATACCAGTATAAGCTGCACCTGTAAAACCAACAGCACCTACTACACCCACTACACGCTTAATACCATGATTGAGCATCATAGCACCCGCCTTTCCGTGGCCGTCCTTAATGTCAGCCAGTCCCTTCTTGATATCACCTAGGCCATACAAGAGATTGTTAGCAGATGTACGTGCTGTCTCGTAGTAGTAGCCCATGTAGGTAGTACCACCGGGAGCTTCTACAGCTTGAATCCAACGAGGAGCCCTAGATGGGGTGATGTTAGTTTGTTTAATCCTATCAGCAACCTGTTCTTGTAAAGCCTTCTCCGACATCTTAATACCACGAGCATCGTTGTAAGCTTTCTGTGCATCTAGCTCATAGAAGAAGTTACCAAACTTAGTCCAGATGTCAACACTACCATACAGCTCCTTAGCTAAAGTATTACCACTATCAGCCAAGTTCCCTAGCTTGCGTAGGAATGTTACAGAACTTTCAGGGTTTTCTCCTACAGCCTGTAATAGTTTATCTACAGCTAGTCTAGCTGAGGGACTATAAGTGTCTGCAATCGTAGAAGCTTCTGCTAGATCAAGTCGTAGTAGTAGAGCAGCGTCATCTGCTATACTTTTACGGTGAGACATGCCCATCAAACTAACAGCAGCCTTTAGTCCACGGTAGCCGTACTGTGCCTGCTTGTATGGATTGACATTACCGTTACTGTATAACTGAGCAAAAGAGCCAATAGCGTTACGTACCAAAGCATCAAGTCGATACACAGTAGCGGAGGTCTTAGCAAACCTAATAGCTCTTAGAGGAATAGACATAGCAGGAGCTAGGTCTGCCCACATATCAAACATACTACGATCCGGTCGCATCTCTACAACAGTATCAATCATCTCTTTGATGTGAGGTGTGGTGTGCAAATCTTCTAGCGCACCATACTTACTACCAGAGAGCTTCTCCGTCATACCCTGTCCTTCTTCCTTAGCGAACAGTGTACCTAGTCCTTCTTCTCTTAGTGTTTGTAAGGACTTCACTTCAGCTAGGTGAGTATCTTGCTTAGTGACAGCTTCAATTAGCCTAGCCGTTGGATCATGCAACTCTCCCCAGAAGTCTCTGATAGGCTTAGGCACATCATCTATAGTTCCTAGAGTACCACTACCGTACTTAAGTTGTGCGTAGTTTTTACTGATCTTATCAGCCTCATCTCCCATATCAGCAATCTTAGCTGCATACTCTTTAATAGCAGCAGGTCGATTGCCTAGAGCAGCATTAGCCTCTGCCACTTCTACAACCATACGCTGTCTCTTATCTTCCTTAGACAAGCCTTTAAGTGTAGCATACTGATCGGCACTGAACCGTTGTACATACAAATCATGCAGGGCATCGAAGGATAGAGTCTTGAGAGATTCCTTATTTCCAAATACATTGTCAGCCACGTAGCCCAACAAAGCATTCTGCTCTCGTACAGCAGTCTCCTCCTTATTAGAGAGAAGCTTACCTGCTTCTAATTTCTTTTGTCCTGCTTCTGCTAACTTCCACTTGGCTCTTGTAGCTTCCCTACCTTGATACGTTCTCGGTGTAAACGAGTAGGCATTATCAATCACCTTATTAGCTAAGTTAAGTACTAGCTCGTTGGGGACTTTACGGCCTGCCTGACTATCTACAAGACTCTGTGCTAGCCCTACACTCCCCCCATGCTCCGATCCCAAACGCTTATCTGTTAGGTCTTTGTATAGCTTTGCTAGCTCTGGTGATGCTTTACTTATTTCATTAAAAGCATTCCTGCTAGTAACAGTTGTCATAGAACTATCAGACAAGAATGTATCTAGGTGAGGTATTAGTGAAGCATACTGACCATCGTCCATGCTAGAGATAATGGATGTAGCCCTATTAGACAAGGCTGTTTTGTTAGCCTTAATTTCTTTCTTAGCCCCGGAGAGAAACTCTTGGCGCTTAGTGAGAGTAGGCTCTGTTCCCTTAGCTAGGAACATACTCTTTAGCTTAGCCATCTTACCGCTCATAGGCTTAACTAGGGTGCTCTTCTCTTCCATAGATTGCTTAGGAAGACTGCGACGTTCTACCTGTTCTCCTAGACCGGGTACTTCTTGTATATCAGGAGTAGTGTTTCTAGTAGAGTAGTCCTTAAGAGCAGCAGCATCTGCATCAGATACGGAGCTAGCCAATCTGTCGATCTGCGCGAACATTAAGTCGTAGCCGTTGGTGGCCTTATCTGCCATACCCATATCAGCATAGCTACGAATACCTGCATGTGCCATCATACGAGACAATCCCCGTACTATTAGCTCGTACATGTTCGTAGCTTTCTTGGCCCATCCCTGTGCTAGTGGCGGAAGGGAAGACAGGGTTTGTGGGTCTAGCTTGATGTCCTTTAGTGTTTGCCTAAACTTGGAATTAGAGAATAGCTCTGAGACCATCTCATCTAGCTTACCATCTTTATCACTCAAACCATACGTCTTCATAGCATGATCTAGTTTTTCTTTGGCAGTACCGCCCTCTGGTCGAGGGCCTGCCCGCTTCTCTAGTTCAGGCTTTAGTAGGAAGTTGAACGTACCAGAAACATCTGCATACGCTTTAGCCGCAGGGCCTTTAAGCTGTCCCTGACTACCCATATGCAATAGCTTAGATAGTATTCCATGTGCTACCTCATGCACCAACGTAGGGGCTTGCTCTGCTCCTCGTTTGACGTAGATTCTATTGTCTGCTGGAGAATAGAAAGCAGCAAAATTGTCCAGCTCCCCTTTCTCATTACGAGGGGCCATCTCTAGATGGTGAGCATCATTAGCATCAAAGATGTTTAGTATCACCTTCTCACCGCCAATACGTTCCGCCGTGGCTTTTAGCCATGTAATTAGATTCTTAGCTTCCTTAACAGCAGGAGCATCTGTATCTAGAGCAGGAGCGCTGGCGTCTAATACTTCCCTAGCTGTTAGAGTTCCTGCCTGTAGCTTATCTTGTATATGCTTAGGCACACTCTCGGAGATGGTAGTTCCATCTTCTAGTACTAGTGAAGATAGCTGTGGGGGAAGGCTCTCGCCCTTCTTTAGGCGATCAATCTTCTCCTGCACTGTCTCCCTAGTTACAACAGGAGTGTCAGCAGCCGCCGCTATCTTGCTTCCAATAGGAGGTGTTGTAATACCAGCAGTTGTAACTGGCTGCTTCTTAACTAGAGGAACATTCTTCCCTTGGATAGGATAGCTAACCTTAGGCTGTTCTGTTACAGACATACTTACGCCTTCCTGTGAAGGAAAGTTTGTTCTAGCTGGAACAGCAGATATATTAGGAGGTGTAGCTTCCTTATTAGGAAGAATAGGCTCACTTGTTTCTGACGCGATTGCCTTTTGCTCCGGCTCTGGCTTTAGGAATCGGTCAAGCATCATTTCCGCATCGTTCGTATCACTGTAGCGGCCAGCAGCCCGCTGTAGTGCGGACTTCTGAATCTCGCGACTATCCCAACCATTTTCCTCGATACGGTTGCGGACCTCACGCGTGGCCGCGTACGCAACCTGCTGATCGCGGGTCCACGCGCTCGGATCAGTACCCCTCGTGTTGCCGAGTTTTGATAGCCAAAAGGCGAGACGTTCTGACGCTTCCCCGGGACTTTCAACTTGAGCGGCTTGTAGCTCCTGCCGATAATCCTCCGCATCGTCCCACGCTTCTTTTGAATCTCCTACGCCATATAGCGCATCGCGATCTCTCTGCGAGAGGCCCGATTCAATACGGTCAATCGTCTTGCTAGCGGCGTCTGCCCTGGCATCGTCCATGCTGTTCTGCGCTCGTTGCGCCTTCCTCCACTCTCCGACCTGTTCGCCAAGGATTGCGTCTTCGGTTTCGACACCGCGTTTCGTGACCGATTCCGCGTGCCGCCTCAACTCATCTAGCGTCATGTCGTAAAGGGGGCGGGGTTGTGGTTCTACGCGGTTCGCGTTTTCCCGTATAGCAATTTCCTGTGCGCGAATCAACTCAGGGTTAACTACCGGACTAAGAGGAGCCATGTCTACACGACCAGTTTCAATACCATCTACATTTACTTTAGTCTCTGGTATTGCTCCATAAGTAGGAGCCTTACGTTGGATAGTATCGAATTTCTGAATAAAGGGAGCGTTGAGATCAATAGGAGTATCAAAAGAAGCAGTCTTAGCTATATCACCAGCAGCTATCTGACCAGCATTAAAGGCTTCCATACCCGGAGGCACCGGAGGAAGTTCTGTCCTGATTCTGGTGTTAGGTCTAGTACCACTAAGAACGCCGAAGATAGTACCAATACCACCACCAGCTAGAGTTCCCTCCCAAGAAGCTCCGGGAACCTTATCACTAACTAAACCAATGCCAGCATCTGCTGCCAAGTTACCACCAGCACCTAGAGCACCGCCAGTAACTGCCCTTTTAAGTACATTACCAGAAGCACTTACAGGTAGTAGGTTGGCTGCGGTATTAAGAGCAGTGCCAGTACCTAGAACAGCTAAAGCTTCCTCAGTAGATCCACCCCGCTCTATTACATTACGAGCCAAAGAGTCTGCTTGAATATTACCCAGAGCTGTAGCCGCAGGTAGTTGCTGTTTCATAGCAGCTAAGGCTCTAGCTGTTAGAGTTTCTCCTACGTCCATAGCCTTGCCGGCCTTGGATAGAGCACTAACAGGGGCTATGGCTCCTGCCACTTCACCGGCAATAGTACCTAACGTGCTGTCTCCACTAGCTACAGCACGCCTACGCTCGGAGTCTTTGGTAGCTTCTTGTATGTACTTAAACAGCGGCTCTGCCATGGGCTCCTGCCCTGCCAGAATATTAGCACCTGCTCCAGCTTCCGCGATCTTTACGGCAGCGTCTTGCAGAGCAGCTACTGTAACATTACCAGCAGCAGAACTGAAGTCCTCTAACTTTTGTCCTACAGTCCTACCTCTAGGAGGTTCCTTAGACTTGGCAAAGGCCATATCCTCCGCTGTCATAGGATTGGGAGCAGGGATCTCTGAGTTGGTATTAGCTTCTGCTAGCTTAGCTGCTTCCGCCTTTCTATCCTCGTAGCCTACAGGAGCTGCTGTAGTAGAAGAGCCTGTTTTAACATTCTTAAACTGAGGAGCACGGCCCTGCTTAAACCACTCATCGAAATTAGACTCAGGAGACACAGCTAGGCCATGCTCCTGCAACATACCCTTGTACTGGTCTAGTACTTGCTGCCTAGGAATGCCTGCATCCACAGCTTCCTGTGCCTGATTGGCCCAAGTAGTAGTAGCAAGAGTAGTAATCATTTCATGTAGCTGTGCCGCGATGGCGTCTTTTCTATCAGGCTGTGCTTGCATAGCTTCCTGAGCTTGACGCTGCCATTGCTCGACTTGTGGGTCCATAATATCCTCTTAGCGTTTCATAAAGGGATTGGTACTAGGTGCTGCTGGAGATGCTGCCTCTGCTGTAGGAGCAATTGCTTGTCCCATAGCCTGCATATAATCTGCCCAAATCGCTGGATTCTTACTGATGATTGTATCTATCATGGCTTGTTTTTCTTCTGGGGAAAGCTTCTTGAGTTTGCCTGCTCTGGTTCCCTCGTAGCCGCCAATCTCTTCTAACAAAGCTTTATCCATAGCAGCTATAGCAGTACGTCCTGCTGTAGGAGTTATGGGCTTAGGAGCGCTAGTCTTATCTGCTTTATCTACCATAGCTTGCGTACGTATAGGAGCTTGCTCCGCTCCTACATTAGCAGCATTAGCTTTAGCATCTAGCAAACCGATCTTGTGTGGAGTTAGTGTAGTATCGTTCGCAGCCCTGATAGCAGGTGCATTCTTATTAGCTACGTAAGCATCGTAAACTTCCTGCTCTCTAGACATTTCCTTAATGGTATTGTCTGACATGACAGCGCCTGTAACACCCCAAGGTGTAGTGAACGTCTTAGTAATCTCAGGATACTGCTGTCCCAACTCACGCTTACGTGCATCTATCTCTTCTTGTAGCTTCTGTGCTAGGCGTAGCTTCTTATCGTAATTATCTAGCTCTCGCTTATCTGCTCGGTCTTGAGTAGCTTCCTTGGAGCCGTAGGCTAGCCCTCTTCCTAGTGCATCTAGTAGTCCTGCCATTATACACCCCCTAGTAGAGGGCTCTGTGGCCCTTGTGGAGGCCCTTGAGGAGGAGCCTGCATACCACCCTGCTCCCCTCCCATCAGAGGCTGCTGTGCGCCCCCTCCTGCATCTTCCTGCTCCATGAGTTGTATTACGGAATCCTTAAGGGCAGAAGCAAATTCTGCTGTACTTGCTTGTTCAAAGCCCAATACAGTCTTGAGGATAGCTATCACTTCAAATAGTACACGATCAAGTACACCACCCTTAGCTACCCAGAGCTTGTCGTCAATAGGCATGCCCTGCTCTTCTAGTTTGTCTCTCACCTTACCGAGAGCCATAAACACTGCATTACCTACGGCAGCCACGGGGTCTTCTGCTCCTTGTAGCACTTGTTGTAGAGCCTGCAAGCCTTCATCTGAAAGTAACCCTGCAACTACAAGGCTACCTGCCACTTGAATATCAGTGGCCTCTTTATTCTCAGTTGCCATTAGGTCCCCTTAGTAGTCCATAGCTATTCTGTTCTGGGTTTACAACAGGCTGTGTAGGCTGCTGCACTCCGAACATAGGTGAGCCTCCATTAGAGAAGGCGTTGTTCTGGTATTGAAAACTATTAGGAGTTAGGCCGGGAGTGTACTGTGCAAAGGCATCCTTAGTCTCCTGTATCTTCCGCTGGCGTAGCTTCTCTTCTTCTTCCATCTTGTATTTAAGCAACGCCATGTCACTGTTCTTATTGGCCTGCTTTTCTTTATCCTTGCCTCCAAAGTAACCAGCAATACCACCTACAACTGCTCCGTACCAAGAGCCGGTAGCTTGGTAGCCCTCCATAGCTCCTGACATTGCTCCGCCTGCGGCGCTTCCAGAAGAGCTACCAGCATTCCACCCAGTGGCCGCGCCTCCGCCTATGTTTTCTACAATTCGCTCAGCCGAGCTGCCTTCGTCCTGCGTGCTGAGGGTGCTCTTGGGAGATAAGAGAGTACTAGAGTAGCCAGTTCCATAAGGCTGCTGATAGCTATTACCACCGGAGTAGGTAGCATACGCATTCCATTCTCCCGTAGGAGAGTACTCCTGTCCTGCCATCCAATTACTCACGGCTGTCCTCCCCCACTGCCAACTAGGTTGGCAAGGATGTTATCAATATACCCACTGAAAGGACTACTAATGAAGTTCATGTAGTTACCTAAGGCTTCTGGATTAGACATAATAGCCGGGTTGTTCATAGCTGCTAGTCCTGCATTGTTGTAGAAGTTCTGCTGATTCCCTAGCATCCGCCCACCAATATCTAATAGCCCCATTCCTAGATTGTTACGATAGCCTAGGTTGGCCATGTCTACATTACGAGAGTGTCCAGATTGTGCCATGTAGTCTTGGAAGCTTCTATCTAGTCCTTGTTGCTCTCCTCCGTAGGCACGATTCTCTCGCGCATTGACTAGACCTAGATCATCCCCATACATAGAAGCGTTAGCCCCGATCTGAGCAGTACCTAACTGAGTCTCATTGTTCATACTAGTTAGCATGTTCTGGTTAAGAGCGTCTTGGTTCTGCGCAGCAGTAGCTCCGTAAGCAGCAGCATCTCCCTGAGCAATAGGCAAGCCTGCCTGAATAGCAGAACGCTGAGAGTTACCAGCAGCAATACTACTATTCATCATTCCTCTATCGCCTGCTAGGTTGAGTCCTTCTCGCCTAGCATTTTGTATGTAAGCTCCGTTCCGATCTAGCAAGCCGTTAAGGTTGGTAGATACTAGTTCGTTGCCTTGGGTATCCCTTACATAAGCATTGTTACCAGGAGTTCCTCCTGCATTATAAGTACCCGGAGGAAGGTTGCCATACAGCCCCCGGCCTGTTGAGGCACTGCCTCGGCTAGTGCCCTGCGTACGTCCTGCACTTGTATCATAGATTGATGGCATTTAATTATCTCCCTTCCCTTCTTTGTATTGTAGGAGTAACATCTGAACACTAAAGGGAGGACATACAACACCGTCCCCGGTCAGAGGGTAGAACAGATTGAAGTTAAAACTCCTAGCTTCACCTGCTTGCATAGCTGTAGCAATATTCATACCAGGACTCTGGCTCTGTGACAAACCACCCCTTTCCCTAGGAATGAATACATCAGGAGAGGCCCTATCCGTAGTTAGAGGATTACCATACTCTCTACCAACACTAACTTTTAGAGGAGCATATCCTAGGCTAAGCCCATGAATAGCCACCTTAGATACAGTGTTATCCCTGAAAGGACTTCCTAAGAAGTTCTCATTTAGGCGCATACGATAGGGAATAGGCAGTCCACAGTAGCTCCAGCTAACTTCCCGCTCATGTACGTAGTATAGATTAGCTCCTGCTTCTGCATCAGCAACTGGGTTGTAATGAGAAATATGAATCCTCTCTTTACCTGAGTTGTCGATGACACTACTACACGCTAGAGGAATAAACTTACTGTACTTGACAGCATCTCCCTTATCCGCAGGCGTAGTCCATATATCTGCCTGCTGTATAGTAAATGAAGGAACCTTATCTGCTCCTTGTAGTGTCATTGAGAGCATAGTGCCATCCTTGAATACTAAGCGATACTGTCCCTTACTTCTACATGTAGTAGCAAAGGCAATTCCCGTAGCACTAGGGAAGGCTGTAGCCGGTTGAGCAGAGGCTATGTAGTTCTCTGGTAGTGGGTTGATGGTGTTATGAATACGAGGCAGTAGCCACGGTGTTATACCTTCACTAAGTCTATGACCTAGGAAGTTACCGTAAGCTGCTGTTTGGCTTAGCGTACTGATGCCCTTGTTAGAGCAGTAGATTGGCTCTCCTCCGGCATTGATAACCGTGTACTCAATGGCTCCCTCTGCTGCGGAAACAGTAGAGTAGGAATAGTTATTGATGTTGGTGCCAATGAGAGTGTTCACACTACCTCGGCAAAAGACACCGAGAGATGTACCGCTCATACCAGCAAGTCCTGTAACAGGATCACCTACGTCAATAGACGTGGCTCCCTGAATACCATCGAAGTTCTCTGGCTCTCCCTGTACAGATAAGGTTACATTGCCTGCCCTATACCCAAGAGCTAATGCCCCTTGATGATAGGCTATGTGCCTAGGCTTATCTAGAGCTGGAGCAATACCAGTATAGATAGTGCGGAAGTAATACCCATCATAAGCAAAAGCTTGCCCTGCACCACTAACACCGTAAATAGTTTCCCACTCTGCGTTGCCATAGAAGTTAGCAGTTATTAGTTGGTAGCGACTTTCTTGTTCTTGTAGGCTAGCTAAGCTAGGTAGTAGTGTGTAGGACGCAGCCGACTCTGTGGTTCCTATCAAAGAGCCGCCGCCGTTTACATCTGTTCTAATCTCATTACCAGCTCCGATGTAGGTTCGGGTGCTACTGCCCACAGACGTAATGCTACCTACTTGTACCTGTCCGTGCGCGTCGTTAGTAGTCCAGTCACCTGAGTCTACGTAGTAGCTGGTAATAGGAGCTTCCACATCATCACCTACTTGAGGATCATAGAAATAGTACTTATCGATACTAGCGGAAAAGTAAACAGTAAGCTCAACAAAATCTAGCTTGAAGTTGGTATTACCTCCTGTCTCAAAACGAATAGGAGATAGGTTGAAACCAAACCCACTACTTATCGCAGCGCCTAGATCGCTAATACCCCACGAATCTGACGGACCTCCTACAGTATAGCTTCCCATAGTAGCATTAGCGGAGTTGATAACTTCTGTTATTTTAGCTGTACCGACTACTCCATCGCTGTTTACAGGCTGTATAGAGAACCGGGGGAAGTAAGCTCCTGCTCCTGCTGTAGTATGCCCGTTAGCACTAATCCTAACAGACATTCCTACAACTTCACTATCTTCCGGTAGTGTTAGTACGCTGGTGAAGTGAGTAGCCTGTACAAACACAGGTGGGTATGAGGTGGTTGAATTATAAGATAGATACTTAGCATCCTCTGCTTCAATACATGCTAAAGCACTAGCTCCTACGTTAAGTGTCCACGAAGCTGCTGAAGCTGCTGTAACTCCAGACGCAGCAGAGGTAGGTACTACGGTAGCATTACCTTGTCCTCTCTTAAATACAGGAGGAGGCCCGCTATTAGTACCGTCAGCGAAGGCTACTGTATAACCTATGTCGATCTCTTCCCACCCACCAGCCTCTTTGGATCGCCATAGACCAGCAGCCCAAGGAGATTCATCACTAAGTCCTGTGAGGGTTAGGGCAGTTGTATTAGCATACACTGCTCCATTCCAACGACTAGCTGTCTGAACTCCTGTAGGAGATCCTGTGATAGGCTGTAGTAGTATTGTACCACTACCACCTCCATCCCATAAGCCTGAGGCTAAACTAGTAGCCACCACCCTAGCAGTGGTAGTAGGAGCAGTTCCCGTGATAATATCACCGGGGAACACTTCCGCCGTAGCGTCAGTAAAGTCATAAATTAGAAAGTCGGTGATCGCGTAGCAGTTATCCTTATACCAGTGCAGTCCTGTGATAGGATTGTTCCGGCCTATGGAATCATTAGGAGCTGACCTAAGCCTGTTGTTTGCATAGAACAGATCATTAAGGCCCTCTGTATCAGCCGCTGCTCCTAGGTACGTAGTGTACGAGCGAGCATTTGAGAACAGAGCAGTCTGACCACTAGTAGCTCCTTTAATAACAGAAACCCCGTCTACTAGGGATAGGAATACTTCATAGTCTGTTACTACAATAACTCCCCATAACTGAGCAGAATCTCCAGAGGTTGTTACCGTAGTACCAATGAAATACCCAATAGTCTTACCTTCCCCCTTATAAAGGGGGTCTTCTGTTACTATAGCTTCCCCTGCGGTAAAAGAAGTGAAGCTGCCGTCTGGTATCATAATACTGTTTGTGTAGATTAAGGAGCTATTGTAATCTCCCTGATCGAATTTCTCATCACCGCCGCAGCGACTGTAACCTAGACGATCACTTACTTCAAAGTTCAGACAGTCAGATAAGCTACCGCGATTGGTGTTTATGACAGGCTCTACAAGTTGTAGCCCATCTTTAAGCTCAATGATAGCCTGTTGATACTGACTCTCTGATGCCATTAGTAAAGCCTCTTAGGTGCTAGTCGAAATTTAGGACGATACTTAATCTGTAATCGTTGTAGCATGTCTTTGTAATACCGCTCTGCCCTGCGCTGGATGGAAGGCTGCTCATCAAACTCTGCATACATCCGTATAGCTAGCCACATCACTAGATCAGTGAAGTCGCTGGGTAGTCCCTTTAGAGTATCATCAAAGTTCGTGAGAGTTTGAGGTACTCGGGAGTAACTAAACTTGAGAGTGACAGGACGATCCGGTTGTGGATATAGACGCCACCTACCAGTGTTATCCTCTGTAATATACGCAGGAGTTCCCGGCAAAGAACACAGCCAATCTGACCGACATGAGAATACATCCCAAGGAACAAACGTCAGGGGTGTAGCACTAGCTGGGCTAGGATTGGTACGATCAATAAATTGAAAACTGTTGTTATCAATCTCTGATAACTCTCCTACATAGTCATTCTCTGAAGTTTCTTCCTCAAAGTTGAAGCTCTTCCAGCTATGTAAGAAGCATTTGGTAGAGGTAGTTTCATACGTAAGGGTAGTAAAATCTGCTACACTAGCTACTAGGTTAGTGCCATTGGGATGCTGAGGATCAGTTACATCGCTAGCATATAGAAAGAAATCTACTTGCCAGTGTGCGCTGTTTAGGGCTTCTATAATCCTAGTGGATGTGCTATTAAATGTAAATCCTTGAGAACCCTTAGAGCTGTCATTAGTATCAGGATCAAAAGATAGTAGGATAGCACCATCAGGTACTGAATATCGCATTTCGCCGAGGCCGCCCGCATCTACAGTCACTACCATAGAAAGGGTCTGACCTACGAATACTCCCTTATCAAAGAAGTACGGAACTTGAGGGCCTGCTGTAAAGAGTAGGTTACGATCTTCTAGGTAGAAGTAATCTCCACCGGCCTTAAAGCTTATATTACTTAATGGTTGGTCATCTGTGGCATATAGATCCACATAACCGAAGGATTTATCGGCTGAGTCACTGTACTGCGTGTAAGTTAGGTCTACATACTTGCTGATCTGTAGGTTATCAAATAGTAAGGCATCATCAGTACCATAAACATCTATCTCAGTAGACCATTCTCCGGCTAGATTAGCCGTAGTGTAGAACATAAGTCCCGGACTGAGTGTTACGATGCCCTGATTGTTAAGAAACTCCCAATCAAATGCTGTTTGCTGTACAGTTTTCCATGCCCTAGCGACCCACTTCTTGAAGTGGACTAGCATAGCCTCAGTATTTGTAGTAAAATCTGAGCCGTCAGGCTCATACTGTGCCAAATCAACGCCTGATTCGTCAATAGCATCATTCACAATAGAAACATAGGTCGCTGGCATGGGTACTCCTGTTAGCCCGCTCTAATCATAGAGAGTTGGCGCTGTTGATTCATAACCAAGTCGCTGGGCCAGTAGCCCTCTTTAGCTTCAAAAGCTCGCTTAGCCTTAAGTTTTGCTTCCCGCTGCACCTCATAGCCCGGTCGAGGGTCTGGCCCCGGCTTAGACTCAATTAGCGTGAACGGATAGCTTAGATTCTCTGAGTAGCCAACCACCCGCGAGTCCTGATCTAGGTCTGGGGTAGATTCTACTGCATCATTAAGTACTCCAACAACCTTGTTGGGTACATCTACCTCTACATTAACAGGAATTGAGAAGCTCCTGTTATTGATGCAGAGATACACCTGATTAGAGGTGCGTCCTTGAACAGGCTGTAGTCGAATACGACTCCACCCCGGCTTCAAGTCTCCAGCACTTTCCACAGCAAAGTCAAATTTCTCTGCTTCTCCTAGGATAAGCTTAATCAAATCGTCTTTGGTATGGTCACGTAGTACTGGGATGCCATAAACCTTCTTGGCTTTAGTTCGTAGCTCCTGAAGAGTGTTCTCTTCTAGGTCTAGGCGAAGGGTATTAAGGTTGCTGGCTTGTGTATTGTCTGACATTTATCCTCCTCAAGGTAGGAGAGGGATTGCTCCCCCTCCCGCCTGATTGTTGATAACCTAGTTGTATAAGTTATTAAAACAGTGTTACGATGTTACGGTGCGTTCGGTGTACCGTTCTGCGCAGTACCGTAGTTGTACTCAATCGGATTGCCGTAAACCACACTGCCCGCGAACGGATACATCGGATCGGAAACACCTGTCGGATAACGGGCTGGGTAGGCATACTGATACTTACAGCGTACAGTGATCTTACGATCAACCGTAGAGGTCTGAGTACCACCAACCGCTGCAACAGTCATAACCAAGTCACCCACTACAGACAAGACCGGGTATGGATTGATAGCAAAGGCATCACCTGTACCACCACCTGCTGATGCTGTAATATTCTTACGAATACCGGATGCTCCGTTAAGAGCAGTGGCTGTTAGAATACAAGCAAAGTTGGGCAGGCCTACACCATTAGCATCAACGGCACCAGCGGAGCTGGCGTTAGTGCCAGTAGTGACCGCAGTATAGGTCTTAGCAGTAGTAGTAGGAACAACACCTAGAGTACCAGTAATAGCAGTGCCATTAGCTAGGGAATCTGAAGTGATTTCTGCTTGGAGAATATCTACACCTTCTCCAATCTTACCGAAGTAAATCAGATCCTGTGCTACCAACGCGGTGTTCGCTGGGATAACTACAGTAGCGGTAAACTCAGCGCACTCTACCTGTGAATCAGGTCGAGCACGGCTACCTTTGGTGTAGGTAGCGCTCTTATAAATTGCCATATTAAATTATACTCCTAGATTAAGAAAGGGCAGTAGCAGCAACTTCTAGACGAGCCAGCCAAAGTTCATTTAGACGGATAGCCTGATACCAGATTTTCCATGCAATGAACGGACGTTGACCTAGAGGATCGGCTGCGGATGCACCAACCTTAGCGTTGTTTACAACCATGTCAATACCGTTGACGCCCTTGAGCGGAACAGTACCGTAGGCATTCTTACCGACGATGATGATAGAATACACATCAGCGTTTGTACCACTGGTAGAACGCATGGAAGTAGTAGCGGCACCGGCATCAGCGAAGGGGCTAGCCTGCGGTGATAGCAAGATACGAACTTCGTTTAGCTTACCAATCTCATGCATCGGGTCAAGCAAGCTACCACTACCATAAGCTTCTGCCGGAACGAAGCCGTCACACTGGCGGAAGTCGTGCTCTAGATCAACGTGCGCGAAGGCAACGAAGCTAGGCGCAACTGGAGCAGTACCGTAGCCCGGACCAGCACCAAGCTTAGAAGTGAGCTTCTCTGCGAGGTTACGCTTAAGCTGGGTTACAGCCGCCTGCACAAGGCTGGCATCAACCGGGGTATTAACCGCTGAACGTGCAATACCATTGCCGTAAAATACGGTGGTGCCGCCGCGTAGGACGCCCCAGACAATCATTTCCTTGGTGTTAGCTGCCTGATCTGCAAGCAAGTCCATAGCATCGTTAAGAGCCTTGTCCTCGTGCAAGTCAGTGATACGGTCGGTTAGCTGTAGCCATCCGCCGAACTGTGCAATAACGGTGGTGACATCCTCGTAAACCATCTGGCTAGGTGACGGCGTTACACCCTCAGTAAGCATGACGGTGTTGACCGGCAACGGACGCAAGCGCCGCCACTTAATAGTCTCACCACGATTCTTTGGAAGAGCTTCTACCCGGCCATACTTGTCAAACATGATGACTGGCTCTAGGCGCTCAAGTAGTTTACCTACTGCATAAATACCGACGCGAGGCGAAATATCGCCATAAGTTACAAAGTTGGGCACTTAATGTTTCTCCGTGTTATAGTCTGAACTATGATTTTCTACTATCCCAAGCAGCCTTGAGCAATGCTTCTGCCTCATCCATTGTGTATTCTTTAGAGGATGTGGAAGGTGGGGGCGTGAAGTTTTGCTTGCTGCCTACGGCAGGTTGTGCTAGCCTCTTAGCCCTACTATCTGCAATGTCCTGCGCTTTCTTGGGGTCAATACTGTTGGCGGCAGCAGGCGCTGCCTGTTCTAGTTCTGCTGGCATACGTCCAGTGTTAATCATATCAATGGCAAAGTTCTTGAACACGGCGACATAATCGCGGTGATCCCTTGACTCATGTACAATACGCTGAATGTAAGGGGGTGCTTCATGTTCTAGCCATCCCTGAAACATCGGGCTAGCATAAATGTCTTGCGCCCCCGGAATAAGCTCTTCCAGTCTAGCAGTTTCAAACGCGGTCTGCTCTAGCTCCCTAAGCTCATCAGATGTTACCTGACGCTTAACCATAGGATCTAGATTAGCCTTTTTAAATTCCTGAATTTCAGCTTTAACACGAGCCTCAATAGCCTTTGCAAGCACGGGGTCGTGGTCAACTACCTGCTGCCACTCCTCAGGAGTGGATGGCAGCTCTGCGGCAGGAGATTCCTGCGGCTTAACTCTTTGCATACTCTCTAGCTTTCGCTTAAGCTCTTCTGCTTGTCGCTGGAAGGCTCGTACACGTCCGTCATCAGAACGAATACGCTGCTCAGCAGCAGCTAGTTTGTCTACGTGTTCTTTAACTCGATCTTTAACTGCATCAGGAACTTGTGCCAGCCAGTCCTCTTCTGCTGGAGTTTCCTCAACAACAGGAGTTTCTACTTGTTCCACCTCTTTTGTTTCTTCTACTGCTTCAGTGGCCTTTTCTACTACTACCTCTTTTGGTTTGTTAGAACCCTCAAGTAATAGCTTATCGGCATCTTCTACAGTAATCTCTTCAGTATCCATTGTTACCTCTTTGTGTTAGCGGCATCTATAAGTGTCTGCGGCAATTTAATGAGTTCCTTAATAACAGCTATTCGAGCCTTGTATTTAATATCTTGCTCTCTGTCATTGGAGAGACTTGTTAGCCCCTCCAACGCATTTGATTGGAGCTTATCTAAATGCTCCTTGATTACTAGCCAAGCATTACTATTACTTATGTCTTGCATTGGCTGACCTCTCTTGCATAGCTAGTTGCTGTTCTTTCTGTTTAAGCTGAGCTGTAGCAGTTTGATGCTGCATTCCAGCTAAGAACAACTTAACTTGCTTATCCATCTCTGCGGAGTTAATGCTGGCTAGAAGCTTAGCTCTAGCTTGTTCATCCTTAGAAGCAACGGCTGCCATAGAAGACTGGAAGTCATACTGCGCCTTGATAACCTGCGCCTCTGCTTCCGCCCTACGGGTTTCGTTAGTTCCAAACTGAACCTGAGCTTGAATCTCAGCTAGTCGTTGCGCCTGCTCGGATTCTGCCTGAGCAATCATGGCGTCTAGCTTGAGGCGCTGCTCCTCATTATCAACACGACGCATCTCAGCCTGAGCTTTAATCATGGCTGGATCTGGTTGTGGCTCCGGTGCGTTAGCACGTTCTTGCTCTACTTGCTCTGGGCTCTTCAAGATATTCTTGTAAGGTAGGCGCATACCCATCAATCGAACTTGTGTTAGTTCATCATGGTTAATCCACTCACCAGCAGGGCTACCCTGTGCAATCTCCATACTCAAAGCTTGTAGCTTCTGCATGTCCTGAGTATTGCGTAGATAGGAAGTAGAGGTACGTACATCAATATCGTACGTTCCCTTAATATCTTCCTTAGGATTGAACTGCATTTCCCAGTCGTACATCATAGAAATGATGGGCTGTGTGATGCCATCGTCCCACTCCTCGCTCTTATAAAAGAGTGGCGAGCTTGCGTTCTGATTCATCAATGCCATACCTGTAGCACTATCACCCACGCCTGTAGGAGTATTAAGTCCTGACAGCAGCAGTGGGATACTACTCTCCTCATCAGCTAATTGCTTAGCTAATTGGAACAGGCTAGCCAGCCCATCGAAGGAGTTGGGAGGTGTGAAGAACTGAATAGCCTTCGTGACATCCGCGCCGTACTCCGTGCTATACCATACTTTCCACGGCTCACATTCCAAACCACCACTTGCAGGCGTGATTAGTGTAGTGTCCACAACTACCTGAGGTCCCGCAGAAATACCTGCGTTATCAAGTAGCATCTTCCATGTCTCATTAACTACACGCTGTTGATCGCGTGTTAGCATAGGGATACCAAAACCGAACAGTGATCCGGGATCTGGTTCCCACACAGCTACGCAATAAGGAACACCGAAACTGCCTTCTAAGTTAGATAGCTCTAGCTTAATGACAATGCCATTAACAGTCCAAATCTCTGCATACTGTTCTTCTAGTGATCCCTCGTCACATTCACAAATTCCTAGGGTTCCTAGCATCTCCTTAGTTAGAGGGCCATGAAACTCTACCACATGGAATTTGTTCTTGTGAAGATTGGAGCCAGTTGTTAGATAGGCTGCGTCATTGAAGGGACTATTAGTGTAGGACTTAGGGCCATCCTTAATGGCCATCTCAATCCTATCGGCAAAGAAATCAGGACGTTGCTGTAGTTCTTTTAGTTCTAGCTTGGACATAGGATGTAGTTCAATAGCATCCTCTGCCTTTGTGATCTCTGTTACTGAGTCGTCAGGATAGAAGTACCAAGGATTAACTCGATACACCTGAGGAACATTCTCTACCGTGAACACAGGTACACGGATGGTTTTACCTTCTAAGGTAGTGGTCTTGGTATAGACTTTCTTGAGCTTACCTGAGTTGGTAGGCCCCTTCATAATACCAGTACCCAAGATAGCCCTATCCTTCATACTAAGGCGAGCTTCCTGCGCATACCTACTACACGTTAAGTGGTATTCAATTTCTTTAGACATTAGCCCAGCTTTATAAGCTGATGCCTCTTCCGGTCTAAGCGGTTTACCAGCAGCCTGCTGTGCTTGCTGCATATCCTCATCATCCAGGTCAATCACGGCAGGAGGATTTAAGTCCCAGTTCTTATCACCACTAGCAAATTGATAGGCAATGGTTTGGGAAATAGCAGTGTCGCATTTAACGCGAACAATATTAACCTCAGGCTTACGGTCGTTCTGACTATCCTCTTTGCTATAGAAAGGATCGTTCTCGTTAGGCAAGCTACTAGAGCAAGCCAATGATCCTAGGTATAGCTTAGCAGCCTCAAGCCACTGAGCTTCTTTTTTCCCACGCCTACCCATACGATTAGATAGCTTAGCATCAATATCACTGCCGATGCTAGATAGTAGTGCTTCTTTAGCTGCTTCCTGTCTTGCCTGTTCTGCCGCTAGAGCCTCCTCCGCTGCTGCTAAAGCCTCTGCCATAGCAATAAGGTCTGACTCTTGAATCTCCTCCACAACCTCATCAGACATTATATCTGTTCCTCATAGATGCAAATTGGTTTGACTTCACGGTGGAAGGGCTAGGTGCTGCTAGATGCAGGGTATTGACTACGTAGCGTAGAGCATCCATTAGATGATCGTGCTCCTTAACAATCTTACCCTTATCGTTACGCCGATAGATTAGATATTCGTTCTGAGTCTTGGCTGTCTTATTACTGAATAGCTTTAGCTTTCCTAGCTCCAGCCTACTCCATACTTTACGTATGCCATCCTCAATAGAATTATCTGCGGGACGTACACGTAGTCCTAGCTTCCTATATTCTACAATAAGCTTCTCACCATTAAACTGACTACCCTGCTGGCTACTCGGGTCAATTACTCCCGGCATCCAATCTAAGGCATTACGTTTAATAGCTGCTGCATGTATCTCAGGAACCTTCAACTCTCCTACGTACTCATCGTAGATGTACAGTGTATCCGTATCAGGATCTAACGCACCAAACACAGCAGCAGTAACCCTATGTCCTACATCCATGCCATACAATTTCTTGTAGTAGGGAGGGATGGGAAAAGGATCACATACAATATCTTCTACTGGGATAGGATAGATGGCACCACTACCAATGGTAGGGACACCACGGCTAACCGTAGCCCGTAGATGTGGGGGTGTAGAGGCTAATATCTCAGCCTTTGTTTGTTCGTCTAGCCAAGGAACGTCGTCCCATCCAATTGTAATGGTGGCACGCGAGGGCTTAGTATTCTCCATACTTGCTATCCTCGTCTTGGTCTTGTGCCTTCATAAGCGCCATAGCTAGCTTCAGATTGGGCAAGCCCTCACTTCCTGCTAGTAGATCAGATGTAGATAGTAGGTCAGCAATCAAACGAGTCAGCCCTTCTTTAGGGGTGATTGTATGCATGATGCGGCCCTGCTGTTCTCCTGTCTCAAACGCTGTACGAATAACAACTTCGTTATAAATTAGTTCGGGGGCTGGCTCATCGAGATGCGCCCAATGTCTTTTAACTCCGAAGAAGCTTGGCGTGTCCTGCTTGTAAGCTTTGAATCCAATCTCACTCCACCTACCAGAGGTGTGCTTAACCTTGACAATATCTACAGCTCCTGCTACAGCACTCATCTTAGACTTACCAATACAATTCCTAGGGATCATACCAGTACCAAAGTTACCGCTATCTCCTAGCAGTGTCTTCTGTAGAGTATCACGAGTAGTCTGAGCTGACATACCGATGCTCCAAGCATCAATAGGTTCATCAAAGTAAACACCTTCCCAGTTGTCAGGATAGAGTCCTGTTGCTAATACCGCAGTAATGTAACAACCCAGCACGGTCTTACCTGAGCGGTTGCCTCCAAGGACTAGCGTTTCTCGATAGTCCTTAGTAGCTCTAATAGCTGCTGCATGTTTAGGTAGCTTATCAATACCATACTTAGTTCCCGGAACAAACCACTTATGTAGTCCTGCGTTCCGTTCGTTCTCTTCAATCTTATCCATCATTAGGATAAGTTCACGTAGCTCTTGTACTTCTATGCTACCATCCTTGATAAGCTCTTCAGCTTGCTTCAGCAATTCTGCTGGTGTCATCCTCTTCTCCTTCGGCGGCTAAGTTACTGCGGCCAAGTTTCTTAAGTCGAGTCTTGAAGTCCTTGATAAGTGCGTTAGGATCTTCTATCTCTTTCTCTTCTACGGTTAGACTGGAAGACTTCTTCCATCCGAAGCGATGATCCATGTTAGCTGCCCAGAAGGCAAACTCACCACTGCCTTTAGTACGAGCACACTGCCGTCCTAATGCAAGCCACCACGCCTTAGATGCCACCCTACCGGCTTCAATCAGTTTCTTGAAATCTTTGTCGGAAGCTAGCTTCTTTTCAAAGTCCTTTGGTAGTACACGTAGAAGCTTCATAACTTCTTCATCACTACCGCCCTCATCATATAGGGCCATCATAGTTTCTAATAAGCTCTGCCCATTAGCTAGCTTCTGGCGGTCCTTGTTCGACGGGCGACCCGCCTTCCTCTTCGGTTTCTCCGTAAGAGCAGCTATCGTCAAGTTCTGAGAATCCTGAATTATTAGAGACATAATTTCCTTTACCGTCTGGGATTAGAATACGTTCAATCTCTTCTGTGCTTTCTAAGATACGAGCTAGAGGATAGACACCTTTGATCTCTCCATCTACATACTCAATACCCGCAAGCATGGGACTTACGTTCCCCGTCTCGGGGTCCATACCTGAGATTAAACCAATCTGCCCCATCTGTGTAGCATTGTAGAACATCTGCAAGAGCCGTGACTGTCCTTCATTCCGGTCATTAGACAGGATGATTAGAGGCACTTTAGTCGGGGCTGCTTTCTTCTGCTTACGCTTTGTCATTGTATTCCTTGTCGCGGCCTTATCGGGCGGCGTATGTGTTATGTTCCATTCTATATGCTAATCGTTTTGCTCTTCCACCTACCTGCGTTGCCCACAGACTGTGTAGCATATTAGCAGCAGCTTTATCATACTGACCCTCGGCTATGTAGCGGAGAGTGTTCTTAAAAGAACCAAGTCCCTTACGTCCCATATTAAAGGCCATGTTTACCATCACGCCTTTACGGGGCGGTGACAAACTATCCCATGTAGGACAAAGAGCCTCAGCATCTGCTATTGCACTATGTATATCATCTTGTAACCAACGGTGAGCCTGCTCCATAGAACAAGTGTCACCTTTCTTAACTCCCGCTGTATGACCAAATCCAATTGTCCATACACCTACGGTATCTAGATAAGCCGTAAGTCTAACGCCTTCATCTAGTTCAATCTCTTTTATCTCTTGCTCTAACCAGTTCACTTAAGCTCCAGTATCGCACCAAAACCCCACAGCTTGTGTAGTGGCTGGCTTGCTAATGCGAAAGGTACCTAGTTGCTTGATCGGATACTCCGGCTTCTCTTGTGTTAGTGTTACAACACGATTACGCCTACTACCTCTATCTCGTAGGTTATCGAAGTTGGTTGTTGGGTTCTTAATCATTACACTAGCACCTACACGCTCGTTAAGAGAGCCAGAGGATGTATACATTCCCACAGTTAGTGTGGAGTAGCCATCACATGTAAACTCATTACTATCTCCTGCTGCTGTTTGTGGTGATAGCAAATTAACAATAGTCATCTAGTTCTCCTTAAGTGGGTTAGCCCTCATAATACCAAACACCAAAAGCACTAGAGCTAGCACTCTAGTCTGCATGATAAGTACCCGTCCCTTTCTGTTGTAGGATGAACAGCTATAGCAACTGCCACTTATTTCTCCTCGTTTAGCTCTACGTTATTCTCAAGCTTATTCTTCTTATTCAATACGTCTTGCGCTACGTTAGCTGTGTTATAGAATAGTAGGATGGCAGGAACAATAACTTCTAACTGCCTAACGTCTCTACCAATCCCCACTAAAACAAATACCGCTACCAAGCTCCCCAGCGTTAGGAGAGTCTTGGTAGACAGTATGCGCCGACGTAGCGGCACATGTGTGAACATTAGCCAACCTTAAGAACTTGTAGCCACCCGCCCTTACCTAGAACAGTTGTTCCACTAGCCGCATTCTGAGCAAACTGTAGCTGCAAAACTCCATTGCCATCAGCCTTAAAGCCTCCGTCAATCTCTACCATAAGAGCAGCAGTAGTAGATGCAATGATGGTTCCGAATGCTGTAGCCTGTGTAGCCACTGCGGCGGCTGCTGCCGTAGCCACTGTAGTTACAACCAAGCCGGGGGTTGTCTGTCCTGTCGCATTGAGTAGTAGCTTAACTCCGCCTGCCCCCGGAGCAGTTACTGGGAACCGCCCAAAGATACGATAGGTGTCACCTTTACGTATATTAAAGGTTAGGCCTGCTACATCAGCGGGAGTGGTTGTGGTTGCGGACACGTCTGCCGTAAGGCTCTTACCAACAGCTCGACGGAATAGCTTCAGTAGAATGCTCTTCTCCGTTAGGTCGAAGCTGGTGGTAAAGTTGAGTGATCCTAGAAAGTCATTTACTTGTGTTGCTAGTGTTGGACGTGCCATTTTATATCTCCTGTTATTAAGGGGTAGTTATTTACCTGTCCATAGAAATAGCAGCTATGGTCTGCTTGTAACACTATCTGCCTGCTGTTCTATTATCTATCTGCTCCTGCCGCCATTGTAGCGCACGCTCGTCGTTCGGGTTCGCTTTCAGTAGGCTCGCGATATACTCACGCCGCCGTTGTTCGCCCACGTTTCTATTGCGCTGTGGATCTAGACCGCCACCCTGACTACCGAGCATTCCAAGGCTTTCAAACGTATTCCCCCAATTGGAAGAACCGCTAGTGCCGGAGAAGTGATCCCTTGCCCCGCCTCCTGAGATGTTAGCTGCATTGTTAGGCGGTTTAATGTAGAGGTAGATGTACCCAGGGACGTAGGATGCTAGAGCAGCTGCGTTAGCACTAAGCCCGCGGGTATTAGGGGAAGTAATACCTTCCATACCCTGCGCTGTATTGCTATGCTCCCTATTATCCACAAACTGCTGGCTAGGAGCTAGAGCAGAATTGTAAATATCTCCACCGGAAGTAGCTGCCGCGTTGCCATGGTAAGGAAAGGCCCCTGTGCCGCTACCAAATCCCATGTAGCTAGGACTATTTCCCCGAAGTCCTCCGATATTCCATATACTTGTGTTTAGATTGGGAGATAGCTGCGGCCCTGTGTATTCTCTTTGCCGATTGAATAGGCTTCCTAGAGATTGCAGGGGATGATTCACAACATTACCGAAGGGAGTAGCAGCTACTCTCTCTCCAAGCTCAGCTCCTAAAGAACCTCCACCGGGGAGAGGTACGAGCGTACTTCCTAGGATGTTACCCAAAACCTCTGTGAAGGATCGGCGACCCCCGCCTCGCCCCGACTGTCCTCCCGGAACCATTCTTTGTCCAGTGTCCCGTAGAACACTACTAACGAAGCCGGGCTGTTGCGGATCTGCCATACTTATATCCCCTTAACAATTAAATTGGTTCAGCATCCCCGACTTCAATAGTTAGTGATGTAGCTGCTACAGGCTTAACCCATAGGTCTACGGAAGCTTCTAGTAGACTACCGTTGTTACTAACTACTGTCAGCTTAACATTAGCTACACCTTCTGCCTTAGCACTAGCATAGCAGGATAGAGGTGTTGAACCTTCTAGCTCTACAATACCACCGCCATTAACAACCTCAAAGGTGAAAGTTGTTTCATCAACACCTGCCGGAAAAGGAACTGCTGTTAGCTTACGCTTCTGTGTAATGTCCATCTCATAAATCATATTCTTTCCTCTCACTGTGTTTGTAGGGGATGTTATTTCAATAACCATACTGTTCTTCTCTCTCACAACAATAAGACATAGAAGAGCTAGCAATACCAATACGATAGACATATCTCTCCTTAGTGTAGACGGATCTTGGTCTAATGACTAGAGGGAGGGAGGCTCCTTGAAGTAGGGGCTTGCAGCCCCGTTCGCTTCGCTGTTAGGGTGTAGGACACCCGTTACGCAAGCAGAACAGATCAAGAAGACTATCACCTTTCATAGACAATAACTAAATAATAGTTATCGGCTATAGGCCTTGCTAGCATAGTCAATGTGCAGCTAGTAGACACCTCATCATAATAACAAACCAATAGCACAGTCACGCTCTTCCTGAGCAAGCTACGGTGTTACCCTTTATTCCACCACTGTTAAAGTACAGTGCAAACTTAGCAACACTACAGAGTAGTTCTCAATAGGAAGATACTTCAAGACTCCTCACCACCAACTGTTTCTCTCAAGCAATGCCAACCATCTCTTCAAGGCCCAGCAAGCTGGGTAGCCTCATGTGGAATTATCCTAGCTAAGCTAGAGGCCCCTCCCTCAAAACAGGCCGAGTGTTATCATGGATAATAAAAAAGTAGTTGATAAGAGGGATTCGAACCCCCACATCCACACCGCAGTGCAGGCTCTACCTATTGAGTTAGTATCAACTGTTGTATCCTTTCTCTAGGGTACGGGTCCATCATACCACATCTGAGAGGATTTGTCAAGCTTTATTTTCAATTTCTTTTTCATCATTTATGTTCTGTTCATATAGCTCCTGTCCATCAGCTAACACCTGACGTTTATACTGAACATAGACATTATCCAGTGTATAGGGCTTTGATGTGTCCCACCGCCTTAGCTGCGGCCTCTGGGGCTCCGTCCCCCATCCCCCCTCTGTGTCCCTCCCCCTAGC
>Ga0073904_10000630_pt1 | contig 25642 bp, 17 predicted proteins | sample KloWWTrecipitate_FD_66668 | JGI IMG/M metagenome (GOLD analysis project Ga0073904, IMG submission 66668) | Active sludge microbial communities from Klosterneuburg, Austria, studying microevolution and ecology of nitrifiers - Klosterneuburg... | ecosystem: Engineered > WWTP > Aerobic digester >... | reverse complement strand
ACCCCGGACCTGGACCCGCAGCACCCCCGCCCTGGACCGGTCGCGTTCAGACCCGGACCCGGACCCGCGCTCGGGCTCGGACCCGCGCTCGGACCCGGGCTCGGGCTCGGGCTCGCGCTCGGGCTCGGGCTCGGGCTCGGGCTCGGGCTCGGGCTCGGGCTCGGGCTCGATGGGAGGCACGAAAGCCCGTGACGTGTCACCTGTGCGTCATCCGTGTCAGGACCGTGACGTGTCACGCGAATCGACGAGACACATCAGATCCCGCGCGTCATGCCGGGCGCTGGTGGCCCGGGGGCGGGCCTGGCGGTCCGGTGCGCCGGTGCGCCGGTGCGCCGGTGCGCCGGTGGAACATGCGTGACGGGATCCGTGGCGGGTGTTCCACCGACCCGTGGCACGGCAGCGGCCCGGCAGCTGGTCGGCGTGACCGCACGGCTGCGGGCGAGCCCCTCGGCTCAGCGCACGCCGCCGACGAGCGCGCGCCTCCGCCAGCGGGCTCCGCCGCTCAGCGGGCCTGGCCGGTGCGGGCGCCCCGCGGGACGGTGGATCCGGACCGCGGGAACGTGCGTGCGCACCGCGGGAACGTGCGTGCGCACCGCGGGAACGTGCGTGCGCACCGCGGGAACGTGCGTGCGCACCGCGGCACCGTGCATCCGGAGCGCGCCGCCGTGCGTGCGACCGGTCAGTGGGCGCGGCCCTCGCGCAGGGCCTCGACCCAGCTGCGCGCTGACGTGAAGTCGGCGTCGAACGTCCCGGGGCGCACCTCGCCGTGGGGCGCGTCCACCCGCGGGTAGGAGCCGAGGAAGCGCACGTGGGGGCACACCCGGTGCAGGCCCATGAGGGCCTCGGTCATGCGCTCGTCCGCCACGTGCCCCTCGGCATCGATCGAGAACGAGTACCGGCCCAGCGCGTCGCCGATCGGTCGCGACTCGATCCGGGAGAGGTTCACGCCGCGGGTGGCGAACTGCTCGAGCATCTCCAGCAGCGCGCCGGCCTGGTTGCTCGGCAGGTGCACGACGAGCGTCGTCTTGTCCGCGCCCGTCCGCGCCGGCACGCTGCCGGGCCGGCCCACGACGACGAACCGCGTGACCGCACGCTCGTTGTCGGCGACGCCCTCGGCGATCGGGGTCAGGCCGTAGTGCGCCACCGCGGGCGGCGGGACGAACGCCGCGTCGAAGCCCAGGTCGTCGCGAGTCCCCGCGAGCAGCGCCGCGGGCGCCGTGTTGGACGTCGCCGGGACGTGGACCACGCCCGGCAGGTTCGCGCTCAGCCAACGCCGGCACTGGGCCCACGCGTGGGGGTGCGCCGAGACCCGGCGCACGTCCGCGAGCGTGGTGCCGGGGCGCCCCGCCAGGACGAACGCCACCGGGACGAGCATCTCGCGCAGCAGCACCAGTGGCTCGCCCACGGCCAGGGTGTCGAGCACAGCGGACACGCCGCCCTCGACGGAGTTCTCGATCGCCACGACGGCGAAGTCGGCCGCGCCGCTGCGCACGGCCTCGATCGCGGCGACGACGTCCACCTGCGGGAGGTACTCCGCGTCGTCGGGCCCGACCACCTGGCGCAGCGCCGCCTCCGTGAAGGTCCCGGCCGGGCCGAGGTACGCGTAGCGCGGCCGTCCGGTGCGGTCCTGCGTCATCGTGCGCTCCGTTCGAGATGCTGCGTCCAGCGGGCCACCTGCACCGCCGACTGAGCGTAGTGCGGCCGTAGGCTGGCGCGGTGACCCGTCCCGCCGCCGCCGTGCTCCGCGCGCTGGTCGCGGTCGCCGCAGCGGTCGGCGCGCTCGTCGGCGGTCCCGGTCCCGCCACGGCGGGCGATGCGCCCGGTGTCGTCGACGCACACGGCACCGCCGATGCGGTCGGCACCGCCGAGACAGCCGGAGCCACCCCGCTCGTCGTGATCGGCGTCGGCGGCCTGCGCTGGGACGACGTCTCCACGCTCGGCACCCCCGCCCTGTGGACGATGTCCCGCGACGCCGCCGTCGGGCTGCTCGCCGCCCGCACGGTGGCGGGCGCGGCCTGCCCCGCGGACGGCTGGCTGGCCCTGTCCGCGGGAACACGGGCCGCGGACCTGCGCGTCGAGGACGGCACCTGCCGCACCCTGCGCGAGCCGGGGAACGACGGCGTGACGCCCGGCTGGACCGACTACCTCGACGCCGCGGACCAGCAGTCCTACGACGCGCGGCCCGGCCTGCTGGGCGAGGTGCTCGCCGAGCAGGGGACCACCGCGACCGGCATCGGCCCGGGTGCCGCGATCGCCCTGGCCGACCCCGCGGGCGTGCCCGTCGGCACCCACGTGCGGCGCCCCACCACCGCGAACGAGCTCACGGCGGCGGTGCGCGGTGCCCTGGAGACCTCCGACCTCGTCGTGGTCGACGCGGGCACCGTCCGCGACCAGGGCTACGCCACGCGGCTGCGGGCCGACGGCGAGCTCGAGCCGCCACCGGAGCTCGAGCCCACCGACCCGGGCGTGGAGGACCCCGAGTCGATCATCGAGCCGACCCGCGCCCAGCAGGCCCGGGAGATCGACGCCAGGGTGGACGCCGTGCTGCGCGCCACGCGCGGCAGGGACGTCACCGTGCTGGTGGTCTCGTTGGCCGACTCCGGCCGCGCCCGGCTCCAGCTCGTCGCGATGACCGGCCCGGCGCCCGCCACCGGGACCGCAGACGGCGCCACCACGCCGACGCCCTACGACCAGGCCCTGCTCACGTCGGGCTCGACCCGCCAGCGCGCCGTCGTCCAGGCGGTCGACCTCACGCCCACCGTGCTCGCAGCGGTGGGCCTTGCCGGGGTGTCACCCGCGCTCATCGGCGCCGAGATGCTGCCGATCGCCGGCCCCGAGACCGCGACGGGCCGCCAGGCGCTGCTCACCTCGATCGCCGCGGAGGCCCTGCAGGTCACGCGCGTCAGCGGCGCGTACATGACCCGGCTGGTGCTGGCCCAGGCGCTCCTGTTCGTCGCGGCCGGGGTGCTGCTGACCCGGACCGGGCGGTCGGACCGCCCTCCGCTGCGTCCCGCGCTGCGCGGGCTGCGCGTCGCCGCCGTCGCCCTCGCCGCGGCGCCCATCTCGTCGTTCCTCACCGGCCTGGTGCCGTGGTGGCTGGCCGCGTCGCCCGCCTGGGCGTTCTGGGCTGTCCTGCTCGGCTGGGTGGCCGTGCTCACCGCCGTGGCCTTCGTCGGCCCGTGGCGTGGGCACCTGCTCGGCCCGGCCGGTGCCGTCGCCGCGGTGACGGTGCTCGTGCTGATCGGCGACATGCTCACCGGCTCGAACCTCGTCATCGACTCCCCGATGGGGGCCCACCGCCTGCTCGCCGCGCGGTTCTACGGCATGAGCAACCAGGCGTTCGCCCTGCTGACGGCCGCCGGCCTGCTGGTCGCCGCGGTCGTCGCCGACGTCCTGCTGCGCCGCGGCCGGCGCCGCCTGGCCACCGCATCCGTCGCAGCGATCGGCGTCGTCCTCGTCGTCGTCGACGGCACCCCTGGCCTGGGCAGCGACTTCGGCGGGCCGCCAGCGCTGGTCGTGTCGTTCGCGCTGCTGGCCCTCGTGGTGAGCGGCACCAGGGTCTCCTGGCACACGCTGCTGCTCATCGGCCTCGCCGCCGGCGTGGTGGTCGGCGGGTTCATGGTGCTCGACTGGCTGCGCCCGGCCGACGAGCGCACCCACCTGGGCCGGTTCCTCGCCACGGCGCTCGACGGCGGGCTGTGGGACGTCCTGTACCGCAAGGCCTCGGTCAACCTGCGCGTGCTGACCTCGTGGCGCTACCTGCTGCTGGCGTTCGGCGGCGCCGCGCTGACCGCACTGGTCATCACGGGTCCGCACCCCCGCCGCAACGGGCTGCTGGGCCGCGGCAGCCCGCTGGCCGGCCTCCAGGAGGCCGTCCCGCTGCTGCGCCCGACGGTCGCGGCGATCGGCCTGGCGCTCACCGTCGGCTTCTTCATCAACGACTCCGGGATCGTGGTGCCGGCCACCGGGATCGCGGTCGCCGTGCCGTGCCTCGTCGCGGCCGCCGCGCAGTGGCGCCTCGCCTCGCCGCACCGTCCCGGCACCCTCGTCGACGTGCCCGGCGCCCCGGCGATGCCCGGCGCCGGCGCGCCGCCCCCGGCGTCAGCGGGCGCCTGACCGGGCTCAGCCCTCGCGGCGGCCGAGCCGCCGGCCGACCCCGCGCGCGATCCCGCGCATCTTGCGCGCGTTCACGGCGAGCAGCACGTCGCGGTACTGCGCCGCACGGTGCATCTGCCCGCGCAGGTCGGAGCCGGACGGGCGGTGCTTGAGGTCGCACGGCACCTCGAGCGCGACGAACCCCTTGGACACCAGGTCGATGAGCATCCCGGTCTCCACGCCCCAGCCGTGGGCCAGCGGGGTGGCGGCCTCGAACGCCTCGCGGGTCATGCAGCGCATGCCGGACAGCGGCTGCGTGGGGGTCCAGCCGGTCATCGCCGCGACCGACCGCCGCGCGAGCCCGACGACGATCCCCCGGCCCCCGGCCCCGGGCTGCGGCGGGAGCAGCGCGATGGTGAGGTCCGCGACGCCGTCGAGCACCGGTGGGATGAGCGGCGCGGTGTTGACGGCCGACTCGGCGAGGTCGCCGTCGATGAACAGGAGCAGGCGCGGGGCGCGGTCGTCGGCGTCGCGCATCGCGACGACGGCGGCGCCCGTCTCCATCGCGGAGGCCTTGCCACGGTTGACCGAGTGCCGCACGACGACGGCTCCGGCCTCCCGCGCGACGTGCTGGGTGGCGTCCTCGCTGCCGTCGTCGACCACGAGGACGAGGTCGACGTGGGGGATCGCACGCGCGGCGCGGACGGTGGCGGCGATGCGCCGGGACTCGTCCTTGGCGGGGATGACCACGGCGACGCGCTGCGGCGCCACGGGGTCCGGGGCCTGGTCACGTCCACCGGGTCTGGGCACGGGGCAACCCTATCGACCGAGGGCCACCCCGTCACCGCGAGGCGGACCGCTCAGCGCAGCGTGAGCTGACGTGCGACGAGCCCGGCACGGGCGCGCCGCTCGGACGCGTCCAGCGGACCGTCGACCGCGAGCGCAGCGTCCAGCCGGGCGGCGAGCTCGGCGAGCGGTCCCTCGACGTCGGCGGCCTCGGTGCCGGGCGCCAGGTCCCAGACGGGGACGAGCACGCCGCAGGACCGGAACGCGCCGATGAACTTGCCCAGGTCGCCCCCCGCAAGGCCGGACTCGCGCCTCGCGTGCAGCCGGGCCAGCGCGTCGAGGAACAGCTGCTCGTCGTGCCGCACGGCCCAGCGCAGGTACTCGCGCTCGCCCATCCGCGCCCAGTAGGCGGCGTCGACGGAGGTGAGCCGGACGGTCGGCACGATCGACTCGTTCATCCGGTCCAGCGAGGCGCGCACGTCGGGCGTCAGCTCTGCGCCGGCCGCGGTCCAGAAGTCGAAACCGTCGTGCACCGTGACCTCGAACGGGACGGTGAGGTCCAGCACGTCCTGCAGCCGCGGACCGGGCTCGGGCAGCGGGCTCGACGTGACCGGCTGGCCGGCCGGCAGCTCCATGGCGCGCAGCAGGACGTCGGCGAGGTCACGCGAGGCGTCCCCCGAGCCCGCGTGGTGCTGCAGGCCGAGCAGCAGGGCGCCGTCGCCGCGGTGCAGCGCGGGCCAGCCCATCGGCAGCACGGTGGCGATGACGACGTCGCGCGACCCGTGCTCGGGCGTGGTCCTGGCGGTCGCGGTGGCGGCCGGGACCACCTCGCGCATGGCGACCCAGTCGGGCTCTCCCGGCAGGCCCTCGAACGGACGCAGGACGAACGGCACGGTCGGTCGGCTCATGAGCAGGGAGACTACCCGGCGCCCGAGCGGCGAGACGACGCCCGAGGACCAGTGCACGCGCCCGCGTCCGGTGCGAGGATCGGCCCATGCACCCGCGCGCCGGAACCCTTGCCCTGCCCGAGGACCTCATCGACGTCGATGCGCTCATCGGGGCCTACTACGACCGCACCCCGGACCCCACCGACCCCGACCAGAAGGTCGCGTTCGGCACGTCGGGCCACCGCGGGTCCAGCCTCGACACCGCGTTCAACGAGGCGCACATCGTGGCGATCACGGCCGCCATCATCGAGTACCGCCGCAGCCAGGGCACCGACGGGCCGCTGTTCCTCGGCAGGGACACCCACGCGCTGTCCCTGCCCGCGTGGCAGACCGCGCTCGAGGTGCTCGCGGCGGCCGAGGTCGAGGTGCACGTCGATGCGCGCGACGGCTACACGCCGACGCCGGCGGTCTCGCACGCGATCCTGCTCCACAACGGCGCCGGCACCGCCGAGGGGGTCCGCACCACGGGCGGCCCGGGCAGCGGCCTCGCCGACGGGATCGTCGTCACCCCGTCGCACAACCCGCCGCGCGACGGCGGCTTCAAGTACAACCCGCCGCACGGCGGGCCGGCCGACTCCGACGCCACCGGCTGGATCGCCGACCGCGCCAACGAGCTGATGCGCACCGGTCTCGGCCAGGTGCGCCGGGTCAGCCTCGCCACCGCCCTCGCGGCGCCGACGACCCTGCGGCACGACTTCCTGTCCGCGTACGTCGCCGACCTGCCCAACGTGCTCGACCTCGAGCTCATCCGCACGAGCGGCGTGCGGATCGGCGCGGACCCGCTGGGTGGCGCGTCCGTGGACTACTGGGGCGAGATCGCCGAGCGGCACGGCCTCGACCTCACGGTCGTCAACCCGAGCGTCGACCCGCGCTGGTCCTTCATGACGCTGGACTGGGACGGCAAGATCCGGATGGACTGCTCCTCGCCGTCGGCGATGGCCTCGCTGGTCACCGCGATGGCCGGGCTGGACGCCGACGGCTCGAGCCCGTTCGACATCGCCACGGGCAACGACGCCGACGCCGACCGGCACGGCATCGTCACCCCCGACGCCGGCCTGATGAACCCCAACCACTACCTCGCGACGGCGATCTCCTACCTCTACGGCGGTGCGCGACCGGGCTGGCCCGCCGACGCGGCGATCGGCAAGACGCTCGTCTCCTCCTCGCTCATCGACAAGGTCGCGGCGCACCTGGGCCGCCGGCTGCTCGAGGTGCCGGTGGGCTTCAAGTGGTTCGTGCCCGGGCTGCTCGACGGCTCGGTGGGCTTCGGCGGGGAGGAGTCCGCCGGCGCGTCGTTCCTGCGGCACGACGGCAGCGTGTGGACCACGGACAAGGACGGCATCCTGCTCGCCCTGCTCGGTGCCGAGATCACCGCGCGCACGGGCTCGTCGCCGTCCCAGCTGCACGCCCAGCTCGTCGAGCGCCACGGGCGGTCCTGGTACGCGCGGATCGACGCGCCGGCCAACCGCGAGCAGAAGGCCGCGCTGGCGTCGCTGCGCCCGGAGCAGGTGACCGCGACGACGCTCGCCGGTGAGCCGATCGTCGACCGGCTCACGGCGGCCCCCGGCAACGGCGCGGGGATCGGCGGGCTCAAGGTGACGACGGCGCACGCCTGGTTCGCCGCGCGCCCGTCGGGCACCGAGGACGTCTACAAGGTCTACGCCGAGTCGTTCGTCTCCGCCGAGCACCTGGCCCAGGTGCAGGAGGCCGCGAAGGACCTCGTCTCGCAGACGATCTGAGCCGCCGGGGCCGGGCGACACGGTCCGGGCCGCGTCAGACCGCGGTCCGGACCTCCACGCCCAGCAGGGCGGTGAACTCGTCCGCCGGCACCGCGCGGGACCACAGGAAGCCCTGCGCTGCGCGGCAGCCCAGCTCGAGCAGCGCGTGCGCCTGCGCCTCGGTCTCGACGCCCTCGGCCACGACCGTGAGGCCGAGGGACTCGCTGAGCCGCAGCAGCGCCCGCACCACCGCGCGGCTGCGGGTGTCGGCGAGCATCTCCGCGACGAACCGCCGGTCGATCTTCACCATCGAGACGGGCAGGTCGATGATCCTGGTCAGCGGGCTGTAGCCGGTGCCGTAGTCGTCGGCCGCGAGCCCGACGCCCTCGACCCGCAGGCCGACGAGGTCGGCGATGAGCGCGTCGCTCACGGCGTCGAGGTGCGTCTCGGTGCACTCCAGGACGAGGCGGTGCGGCGACAGGCCCGTGCGCGCGAGCACGTCGCGCACCACGTCGACGAACCCCGGCACCTCCAGCTGGCGGGCCGAGACGTTGACGTGCACGGGCAGGGCGGCGCGTCCCGGCACCGTCGGCCAGGCCAGGGCGAGCTCGCACGAGCGCTCGAGCACCCACGTGCCGATCGCGGGCATGAGGCCGGCGCCCTCGGCCACGTCCAGCCACTCGCCGGGCAGCAGCAGTCCGCGCTCGGGGTGCCGCCACCGCACCAGGGCCTCCGCGGCGAGCACGCGCCGCGTGGCGAGGTCGACGACGGGCTGCAGGTGGACCTCGAGCTCGTCGTCGGCCATCGCCCGGCGCAGCTCGGTCTCCAGCCGCACCGCACGCAGGGCGCGCTCGCGGTGCTCGTCGGAGAAGACCACCGCGCGCCGCTTGCCCTCGGCCTTGGCGGCGTACATGGCGGCGTCGGCGTCGCGGAGCAGGTCGTCAGCGGAGGCGTCCGCCCCGCCGCACGCGATGCCGATGCTGGCACCGAGCGTCAGCGCCTGCCCGCCGAGCACCAGCGGCTCGCCCAGGACGGCGAGCACCCGGGCGGCGAGCGCCTCGGCGTGGGCCGTGTCCGTGCAGCGCGGGCGCAGCACCACGAACTCGTCGCCGCCGAGGCGTGCCGCGAGGTCGTCAGGGTGCAGCAGGGTGCGCAGCCGCGCGGCGACCTCGATGAGCACGCCGTCGCCGATGGAGTGCCCCGCCGAGTCGTTGATGTGCTTGAAGTCGTCCAGGTCGCAGAAGAGCACCACGACCGTGGCGCCGTCGTCGGTCAGCGTGCGCAGCGCCAGGTCGATCCGGTCCCGCAGCAGGGTGCGGTTGGCCAGACCGGTCAGGGCGTCCGCCAGCGCCTGGGCAGTGAGCCGCTCCTCGGCCTCGTGCCGCCCGGTGACGTCGACCACCTGGCCCGCGAACAGCCCGTCGCCGGCCTCCGCCGACATCGGCGACAGCGAGACCTCGACCCGGCGCACCGCGTCGTCCGACCGCACCGTCAGCTCGCCGTGCCAGCCGGTCGTCGTGCCGTGGGTCATCGCGGCCACCTGCGCGGCGACGACGGCCCGGTCGCCGGCCTCGAGCAGGTCGGTCCACGAGCTGCCCTTGAGCTCTGCCACCCCGCGGCCCAGCAGCCGGGCCGCCACGTCGTTGAGCTCGACGACGTCGAGCCCCCCGCCGTGGCGGCGGAGCACCAGCATGCCGAGCAGCGCGTCGCTGAACCCCTGGCGGAACAGCCGCTCGGAGGCCGCGATCCGCTCGAGGGCCTCGCGGCGCTGGGCGACCGAGACCGCGAGGGGCAGCACGATGAGCGCCCCGACCACGAGGTACGCCTCGATGAACGAGACGGTGATCCCCTCCCACGGCCCGAGGTGCTCGGCGAACGGGCCGCCACCGGCGCGGGTGAGGAACGTCACCGCGAAGCCGACCGCGATGAGCTGGGCCGCCACCGTGCGCACGGGAAGCCGTACCGCGCCCCAGACCATCAGCGGCAGCGGCAGGAAGGTCATCGGCAGCGCACGACCCGGCCAGAAGACGACGAGCACGGCCGCGAACAGGGCGATCCACTGCGCCGCCACCTCCGTGCGCGACGCCCGGGAGCGCCCGGCGGGCAGCACCATGCCGAAGGGCACGAGCAGGAGGATCGATGCGCCGTGGCTCGCGACGACCGTGCGGGCCACGTCGAGGGGCGCGGTGCTCCCGGCCGCGAGCGCGGTGAGCCCCGCGCCGGTCGCCATGACGGCGACTCCGGCCAGGGTGGCCACGACGAACCGGCCGAAGTCGTCGAGCGTCGTCAGCCGCGGCTCGGCCGGTGCGCCGCGCCGCCGCACGAGGATCCACGCGACGGTCAGTGCCTCGAGGGTGTTGCTCAGGCCGAAGCCCGCTGCCGGCCCCAGGTCGCGGCCCGCGACGACGTTGGCCGCCGTCGTCGCGAGGAAGACCGTCGCCACGACGACGGCCCACCGCCGGTGCGGCGCCCAGGCCAGGGCGAGCACGGAGATCGAGGCCGCCGGCCACCATGCGGCGACCCCGTTGCCCGGCGGGACCCACTCGATCGACGACGTCGCGACGAGGAAGACGGCAGCGGCGAGCAGCGCGATCCCCACGGGACCGTAGGCACGGTCCCGCCAACGGACCGCGGCGCCCGGCCGACCGTCTGCGCGCATCGTCCTCCGTCCATGGGCGAGAATGCCCGCATGCTCCAGCCCTACCGCGAGGTCCTGTCGCGCCCCGGCGCCCTGGCCTTCTCCGCGGCGGGGGCGCTGGCTCGCCTGCCGATGTCGATGGTCGGGATCGGTATCGTCCTGATGGTCTCAGACCTGTATGGGTCCTACGGCCTCGCCGGGCAGATCTCCGCCGTCTACGTCGTCACCCATGCGGTCTGCTCGCCGGTGCTCGCGCGGCTCGTCGACCGCCACGGTCAGGCCCGCATCATGCGGCCGGCGGTCGGTGTCTCGGTGCTCGGCCTCATCGGTCTGGTGGGCGTCGCCCTGGCGCACGGGTCCCCGTGGCTGCTCGCGGGGGCTGCGGTCGTCACCGGCGCGAGCCTGGGCTCCATCGGGGCCCTGGTCCGCGCGCGCTGGTCGCACGTGCTGCACGACGCGCGCTCGCTGCACACGGCGTACTCCCTGGAGTCCGCGCTCGACGAGCTCGTCTTCGTCATCGGGCCCGTCCTGGCCACCGTGCTGGCCACGTCCGTGCAGCCGACGGCCAGCCTGCTGGTACCCATCGTCGCGGTCCTGGTGGGCGGGCTCGCGTTCCTCGCGCAGCGCGGCACCGAGCCGCCGGCCAGCCGGCGCCCCGCGGGCCACGGCGCCCGGCTCTCCCGCTCGGCCCCGATGCTCGTGCTCGCGGGCGTCTTCGTCTTCATGGGCGCGATCTTCGGTGCCACCGACGTCTCGACCGTCGCGTTCGCCGAGGAGCAGGGGTCCAAGGGTGCCGCCGGCGTCGTGCTGGGGGTGTTCGCCGCCGGCTCGCTGCTCGCCGGGCTGGGGTACGGCACGCGGCACTGGGTCAGCCCGCTGTGGCGGCGGTTCGCCATCGGGATGGTGGCGCTCGCCGTCGGGGTGTCGCTGTTCTTCGTCGTGGACAACCTCTGGACGCTCGCCGTCGTCATGTTCGTCACCGGCTTCTCCATCGCGCCGACGCTCATCAACGGCAACGGCCTGGTGCAGGAGCTGGTCCCGCGCGAGCAGCTGACCGAGGGTCTGACCTGGGTGGGCACCGCGCTGGGCTTCGGGGTGTCGATCGGCTCCTCGCTCGCGGGGGGCCTCATCGACGCCCAGGGCTCGCACGGCGGTTTCCTCGTCGTCGTCGCCTCGGCCGTCGCCGCCGTGGTCGCGACCCTCGCCTCGCTGCGCGTGCTGCGCGCCACCGGCGGGACCGCCTGAGGCCCCACCCGGGTCGCCCGGTCCCGCCCCGGTGGTGCGTGTCACCGCCGGGTGGTGCCATGGAGGCGTGGCGACCGCGACCCCCGCGTCGCCGGACGGAGGCGACGATGATCCACGACGGCACCTGGCCGGCAGGCACCCCGATGTGGGCTGACGTCATGGTCCCCGACCGCACCGCTGCCCGCGCCTTCTACACCGGCCTCTTCGGCTGGGAGCTCACCCCGGAGCTCGGCCCCGAGATGGGTCACTACGCGATGGCGCACCGCGGCGGTCGGCTCATCGCCGGGATGACCGAGGGTGGCGGGCCACCCGCCTGGACCACGTACCTCGGCACCGCGGACGCCGACGCGAGCGTCGCGCGGGCCGAGGCGGCCGGCGGCACCGTGCTGGTGCCACCGATGGAGATCCCCGGCTCGGGCCGGATGGTGCTGCTCGCCGACCCGACCGGCGCGACCGTCGGCCTGTGGGAGTCCGCCGGGCACGCCGGTGCCGGCCTCGTCAACGAACCCGGCACGATGATCTGGAACGAGCTGTGCAGCGACGACCTGCCCGCGGCCCGGGCGTTCTACGGGCACGTGTTCGGCTACGGGTTCGAGGACATGTCCGACGAGGGGTTCCACTACGCCACGTTCGACCTCGGCGACGGCAGGGCCGTGGGCGGCCTCGGCGGCCGGGGCACCCTGCACACCGGCGAGGCCCCGCACTGGCTGACGTACCTCGCCACGGCCGACACCGATGCGTCGGCGGCGCGCGTGGTCGAGCTGGGCGGCACGGTGCTCGGCGAGCCCCACGACAGCCCGTACGGCCGGATGGCCACGGTGGCCGGGCCGGCCGGCGAGCGGTTCGCCCTCATGTCGACGACGGAGCCGGTCAGCCCGCTCGAGGTCTGAGGGGCGGCGCGCGGGCCCGGCCCTCAGAGCGACGACGCGCCGAAGACCGTGCCCAGCCCGTAGGTGACGGCGGCGGCGCCCGCGCCGATGGCGAGCTGGCGCAGCGCGCGGCGCAGCGGCGGACCGCCGGAGATGAGGCCGACGACGGCACCGGTGAGCATGAGTGCCAGCCCGACGGCGGCCATGGCGACGACGAGCGCCGTCGTGCCCTGCAGGCCCAGCAGGTAGGGCAGCACGGGGATCGCCGCGCCCGAGGCGAAGAAGCTGAAGCTCGACAGGGCGGCACCCACGTCCGTGCCGACGGCCTCGTGGTCGTCGACGACGATGTCGGCGTGGAACGCCCGGCTGTCGGGGCCGAGCAGGGCGATGTCCTCGAGCACCTCGTCGGCCCGGCGTTGGGCCTCGTCCGGGTCCATCCCCCGTGCGCGGTAGACGAGCGTCAGCTCGTTGGCTGCGACGTCGAGGTGGGGCAGCGCGTGCGCGGCGGACGGGCTCGGCGAGGTCGCCGCGAGCAGCTCGCGCTGGGAGCGCACCGAGATGAACTCGCCGGCGCCCATCGACAGCGCCCCGGCGAGCAGCCCGGCCAGCCCGGTGAGCAGCACGGTCGCCTGGGACACGCCGGCGGCGGCGACCCCGATGACGAGCGCGAGGTTCGAGACGAGCCCGTCGTTGGCCCCGAAGACGGCGGCCCGGAAGGTCCCGGAGAGCTGGAGCCGGCCGCGCGTGGCCAGCGCCCGGACCACCTCCTCGTGGATCCGCTCGTCCGCGACCATCGTCGGGGTCGCGTCGACGTCGACCTCGTAGCGGGCACGCGCCTCGGCGCGCTGGGCCAGGGCGAGCACGAACACCGAGCCGAAGTGCCGCGCCAGCCAGGCGAGCCCGCGGAACCGGATGTCGCCGCGCCGGGGCGCACCCACCTGATCCCCCAGCAGCGCCTCCCAGTGGGCGGCGTGGCGCCCCTCGGCCTGGGCCAGAGCCAGCAGGATCTCGCGCTCCTCGCCCGTGCGGCGCGTGGCGAGGTCCCGGTAGACCGCGGCCTCGGCGCGCTCGTCCGCGAGGTGCCCTCGCCAGCGGCGCAGGTCCGCTGCGCTGGGCCCGGTCACGTGCGCGCCCCGACCGGGCGACGGCCGAGCGTCCCGCCGCGGAGGCGCTCGAGGAGTGCCAACGACCCGGCGTGCTGGTTGAACGTGTAGAGGTGCAGACCCGGCGCGCCGGCCGCGAGCACCTGCTGAGCCAGCTCCGCTCCCATCGCCGCACCGGCTGCGCGGCGGCGCGTCTCGTCGCCCTCCGCGTCGAGCCGGTCCAGGATCCACGACGGCACCACGACGCCGCTGATCTCCTGCAGCCGGCGCAGCCGCGCCGGGTCGTCGAGCGGGACGATCCCCGGCAGCAGCGGCAGGTGCACGCCCGCGGCCCGTGCCACGGCGAGGTAGCGGGTGTAGGTCTCGACCTCGAAGAACACCTGCGTGATCGCGTACTGCGCACCGGCGGCCTGCTTGGCCTTGAGCGCGAGGAGGTCGCCGGGGAGCCGCGCGCCCGGCACCTCGTGCGCCGGCCCGACGGCGGCCGGCGACGCCGCCGCCGCGATCCCCATGCCCGCGTCGATGTCGCGCAGCAGCGCGACGAGCTCCGCCGCCGTGCGCAGCCCCTGCGGGTGCGGGGTCCAGTCGGTCGCGCCGGCCGGCGGGTCGCCCCGCAGGGCGAGGAAGTCGCGCACACCGTCGGCGAGGAACTCCTCCGCGACCTGGCGCACCTCGTCCCGGGGCGAGCCGATGCAGGTCAGGTGCGCGACGGGGCGGATCTCGGTGTCCGTCAGCACGCGTCGGACGACGGCGCGCGAGGTCTCCCGCGACGAGCCGGACGCGCCGTAGGTGATGGACAGGAAGTCGGGCGCCGCCTGCGCGAGGTGCGGGATGGTGCGCCACAGCGCCTCCGTCGCGCCCGGCGTACGCGGCGGGTAGAGCTCGAAGGAGAGCGTGGGGCCCAGGGTGTCGACCGCCCGGAGGCGTGCAGCGACCCCGTCCGGTGCGGCGGGGGTGGTCGGCGTGGTCATCGCGCTCCATCGGCTCTGGCGTGAGCACCCGCTCCCTGTGCCCAGGGGGGTTGCTGCGGCGTCGTCGAGCCAGATCTCTCGGCCGCTCGTGATGGGACGGACCCAGTCTACGGCCTGCCGACCGGTGGCCCGGGGGGTCGACGGTCCCGACGGGTGGGACGCCACGTCTCGCCCAGCGGTCGTGGCGCCGCCGGTCCACAGGGGGCACCCAGGCCGACCACGTAGAGTCCTCCGGGTCCGCAACCGCGGACGCGCCGACCGTGGCCCACCGCGCCGCCGTCGGACGACCGTCGTCGAAGGACTCCGCCGTGCGTCGACCGGCTACCGCCGCCACCGCTGCTCTCGCCCTGCTCGCCACCCTCGCGCTCGCCGGGTGCTCGTCGTCGGACGGGGCCGAGGCGACCCCGTCGGCCTCCACGTCGGCCACCGACGGCGCGAGCACCGAGGCCTCCCCCGAGGACGTCGCCGCGCTGGCCGCCGTGACCGCCGAGGGCGACCTGGGTGCAGCGCCCACCCTGACCTTCGACCAGCCGTTCACCATCACCGGTCCGGTCGCCCGCCCCGACGTCGAAGGCACCGGGGACACCGTCGAGGCCGGCTCGCTCATCTCGTTCCACTACGTCGCGGTCTCCGGCGACGACGGCTCGGTGCTGCTCTCCACGTGGGACGAGAACACTCCGCAGACGCTCAGCCTTGCCGACGGCCAGATCTTCCCGGAGCTCACCGACGCGATCCTGGGCCAGCAGGTCGGCGCGCGCGTGCTGTTCGCCGTGCCCGGGACGGCGGCCGTCGAGGCCACCGACACGACGGCGGCCGTCGAGGCCACACCCGCGACGCTCATGGCCCTGGAGATCCTCGGGATCTCGCCGACCCGCGCCGAGGGCGACGCCGTCGCGCCGGTCGACGGGCTGCCGCTGGTCACCCTGGCCGAGAACGGCGAGCCGTCCATCGAGATCCCGGCCGGGACCGTCGAGCCCACCGAGCTCGTGGTCCAGCCGCTCATCACGGGCGCCGGTGCGGTGGTCGAGGCCGGCCAGCTCCTCACGGTGCAGTACTCCGGGTGGACCTTCGACGGCACCCAGTTCGACTCCTCGTGGGTCAACGGCGCGCCGTTCCAGACGCTGATCGGCTCCGGCGCCGTCATCGACGGGTGGGACCAGGGCATCGTGGGCCAGACGGTCGGCTCGCAGGTGCTGCTCGTCATCCCGTCGGCCCTGGCCTACGGCGGCACCGAGAGCGAGCTCGCGGACTCGACGCTGATCTTCGTCGTGGACATCCTCTCCGCCGACTGACCGCGACCCCCCGCGGGAAGGGTCCGGACCACGGCGCCCGACGCCCGGATCCGGCCCCTTCCCGCGTCGGGTCGCGTCGTTCCGCGGAGCTCGGTGCGCAGGGGCGGGCGTCTGCGGGTTGCCGTGGGTAGCCTCGGCGGGGTGATCACCCTGGTGCTGGCGGGCCGCGTCCCGCCGGGCGGCCGCGCGGCGCTCGAGGGCTTCCTCACGGAGGCGACACCGTTCTACGAGGCGCCGGGCGGGATCCGGGTGCGGCTGCTGTGGGAGCGCGCCGAGCCGGACAGCTTCGTCGAGATCGTCGAGTACGCCGACGAGGCCGCCTACGCCGCCGACCAGCACCGGGTCGACGAGGACCCCGCGATGGCCGCGCACCTCACCCGCTGGCGCTCCCTGCTCGCGGGCCCGCCCACGGTGACCACCTACGACGACGCGACGCGGCCGGCCGCTCACCCACGTCCCGCACCTCCCGCGCCCGCACCGCCTGCGCCCGCACCGCCTGCGCCCCCAGGTTCTGGAACGGATCGGGGTCCGGAGGTCGCCGAACCGTTCCAGAACCCGACCGGGGGAGCGCTCGCAGCGACACCGGCGCCCCTGCCGCGCACCATCGCGCGCCCGCCCGCCCCCGGCTAGAGCACCGCGGTGACGCGGACGACGGCGCCGGGGGCGGCGTAGGGGACCTCGTTGCCCTCGATCGGCACGCCGTCGACCACCAGCCGTGCGCGGGACCCGGGGGCGCCCGAGTTCGCGACCGCGATCTCGTACGTCGCCCCCCGGATGACGCGGCGGATGGTGAACTCGGGCACGTCCGGGCCGATCTGCGGGTCGACCACGAGGCCGTCCCACCCCGGCCGCACGCCCAGCAGGTGCTGGCTGACGGCGACGAAGTTCCACGCCGCCGTGCCGGTCAGCCACGAGTTCTTGGCCTCGCCGTGCCGGGCGGCCTCACGGCCCGCGATCATCTGGGCGTACACGTACGGCTCCTGGCGGTGCACCTCGGAGATGTCCTCGCGGTACGCGGGCGTGATGCGTCGGTAGTAGTCGAACGCGCGCTCGCCGCGGCCGAGCACCGTCTCGCCGATGATCACCCACGGGTTGTTGTGGCAGAAGATCCCGCCGTTCTCCTTGTACCCGGGCGGGTAGGTGGAGACCTCGCCCAGCTCGATCCGGTAGGTGGTGTAGGCGGGGGCCTGGAGCACCATGCCGTGGTCGGTGGCGAGCAGCTCGCGCACCGAGTCCAGCGCGACGGCGGCCCGCGACGGCGTCGTCGTCCCGCTGTCGGACGTCCCTGCCTCGTCGACCCCGATCCCGGCCATCACCGCGAAGCCCTGCGGCTCGATCCAGATCTTGCCCTCGGTGTCCGCGTCCGTGCCCACCGGGTGGCCGAAGAAGTCGTACGCGCGCAGGAACCAGCGACCGTCCCAGCCGTGCTCCAGCACGGCGACGCGCATGGCCTCGACCTCGGCGCGTGCCGCCGCGGCGACGTCGGGCAGCCCCCGCCGCTCGGCGATCTGCGCGTACTGCTCGCCGTAGAGGACGAACTGCGCCGCGATGAACAGCGACTCCGCGACGCCGCCCGACTGGTTCTCGGTGGTCTGGAACGACTCGCCCGGCTCGGTCGAGAAGCAGTTGAGGTTCAGGCAGTCGTTCCAGTCCGCGCGGCCGATGAGGGGCAGGCCGTGCGGCCCCCGGTGGTCGACGGTGAACCGGAAGGACCGGGTCAGGTGCTCGAAGACCGTGTCGGCCAGGGCGTCGTCGTTGTCGAAGGGCACCTGCTCGTCGAGGATCGAGACGTCGCCCGTCTCCTTGAGGTAGGCCGCGACCCCGGCGATGAGCCACAGCGGGTCGTCGTTGAAGCCGGAGCCGACGTCGTCGTTCCCGCGCTTCGTCAGCGGCTGGTACTGGTGGTACGCCGAACCGTCGGGCAGCTGCGTCGCGGCGATGTCGAGGATGCGCTCGCGGGCCCGCTCGGGGATGAGGTGCACGAAGCCCAGGAGGTCCTGGTTGGAGTCGCGGAAGCCCATCCCGCGGCCGATCCCGGTCTCGAAGTACGAGGCCGAGCGCGACATGTTGAACGTCACCATGCACTGGTACTGGTTCCAGACGTTGACCATCCGGTCGAGCTTCGGGTCCGTCGACGTCACCGCGTAGGTGGACAGCAGCCCGGTCCAGTGCGCCCGGAGCGCGTCGAACGCGGCGTCGGTCTGCTCCGTGGTGGCGAACCGGCCCAGCAGCGCGTGCGCGCCCCGCTTGTCGACCACCTGGTGCGCGGCGTCGGCCCACTTCGCGTCGACGGGGTTCTCCAGGTAGCCGAGCACGAACGTGTACGTGACGGACTGACCCGGCGCGAGCGTCGGCGTGAGGCTGTGCGAGCCGATGGGGTACCAGCCCGACGCGATCGACCCGGCCGAGACCCCGGCGCGCGGCACGGCCGCCTCGCCCAGCCCGTTGTACGCGCCGATGAAGGTGTCCCGGTCCGTGTCGAAGCCCGCTGCCCGCGCGTTGACGGCGTGCACCGCGTAGTGGTTGCGGCGCTCGCGGTACTCGGTGCGGTGGTAGACCGCGCTGCCGTGGGGGCCGTCCTGCTCCACCTCGACCTCGGCGATCGAGAGGTTGCGCTGGTAGTTGGTCTGGTCGTCGTGCGCGTTCCACAGGGCGAACTCGACGTACGAGATCAGCGTCGGGGTCTTGGTGGCGGCCGACGTGTTGGTCACCGTCACGCGGGCGACCTCGGCGTCCTCGCCCAGGGGGACGAAGTGCAGCTGCTCCACCCGCAGGCCGCCGCGCTCCCCGGTGATCCGGGTGTAGCCCAGGCCGTGCCGCGTCTCGAAGTGGTCGAGGTCCGCCTTGACCGGCAGCCACGTGGGGGTCCACACGTCCCCGGCGTCGTGCACGAAGAAGTACCGACCGCCGACGTCGCCGGGGACGTTGTTGTACCGGTACCGCGTCAGGCGCCGCATCCGGGCGTCGCGGTAGAACGAGTAGCCGCCACCCAGGTGCGAGACGAGCGAGAAGAAGCGCTCGGAGCCCAGGTAGTTGATCCACGGCGCCGGGGTGTGCGGCGTCGTGACGACGTACTCGCGGGTCTCGTCGTCGAAGTGCCCGAAGCGCATGCTGGTCTCCCGGTCCGGTCGATGGGACCGGTCCCATCGAGCGGCACGATGCTACCCCTCCGGCCCGTCCGGCGGCAGGGGGTGGCGCTACCGCGCGATCGGCGGCGCCGCGAGGGGTGCCGCGGCGGCCGTGCGGGGTGGTGCGGCCCAGCGCTCCGGCAGGGCGAACAGCCACCCGGCGCCCGTCGCGCGCAGGCCTCGACCCGCCGCCAGCGACAGCCCGATCGCCGCCGTCGTGACCCCCACGAGCAGCGCCACCGCCCCGGCCCAGCCCACGGTGTCCGGCACGGTCGCCGCCAGGAGCAGGGCGACCACCCCGACCACGGGGCCGTGCACCAGGTAGACGTCCAGGGTGCGCGTGCCCAGCCACGCGGGCAGTGCCCCGGCCCTTCCGTGCGCCAGCGCGACCGAGAGCGCGACGCCCGCGCCCACCCCGACGAGCGAGGTCCCCCAGCGCACCCCCGGCACGAGGGCGAGGTCGAGCACGCGGACCAGCACGGTCACGGCGACCCAGGCCGCACCGAGCCCGAGCGCCGTGCCGACGGCCGCCGAGCGCCTCTGGCGTGCTGCCCACCGGCGGATCGGAGCGGACGCGTCGACCCCGAGCAGGAAGAAGACGAAGTAGGCACCCATGCTGCGCCAGGCGTAGCTGTCGACGCTCACGAGGCCCCCGCCCACCACGACCGCCAGGCCCGTGGCCAACGCGAGGCGGACGAGCCCGGGGACCGGCCGCAGCGCCTTGGCCGCGACCGAGAACAGCGCGAGCGCGAAGACGAACCACAGTGCGGACGACGGCAGCCACAGCTGGGGCAGCAGCACGGCCGGGCTGCTCCAGCTCGCGACGTCGACCCCGTGGGCGAGCAGCCCGAAGACGACGTACCGCACCAGGCTCCACAGCACGTAGAGCCACACGAACAGCGCCACACGCCGGTGCACCAGCCGCGACCACGGCCCCGCCAGTGCCGCGCCGGCGAACAGCCCCGAGGCGAGGAAGAACACGGGCATCCGCACGGTGCCGAGCGTGCGGCTCAGCTCGACGAGCCCGGCCGGGGCGCCGTGCTGGGCCGCCAGGAGCAGCACGACGTGGTGCACCACGACGAGGGTGATGGACAGGCCCTTGGCGATGTCGACCCACGCGGCCCGGGCGGGCCCGCGCACCAGGGCGTCCGCGGGCACGACGGCGTCCGGGCGCACCGCCGCGGCCGGGCGCGGGCCGGGCGCGAGCAGGGTCGACGAAGGCACGGACTTCCCATCGGCGGGTGAGGGCACGTCCTGACCGGCGGGAGCCGGTGGGGTCGCCAGGTGCGGACCGCGTGCCGGGACAAGTGTGCCGCATCCCGCCGTCGGGTCCACGGACGATGGTCATGCTTGCCCCAGGTCGCCAGATGACTAGCCTGCTGCCAAGGGCCACTCCAACGAAGGAGATCCGTACATGGACATGGCAGCGACGCCAACCATCCGCACTGTGGCCCTGGTGGGCCACAGCGGTGTCGGCAAGACCACCCTCGCCGAGGCCCTCCTGCACCGCGCCGGGGTCATCCCGCGCCTCGGTCGCGTGGAGGACGGCAGCACGGTGTGCGACACCGAGCCCGAGGAGATCAGGCGCGGCATCTCGCTGTCGCCCACGATCGCCCCCTTTCCGTGGACGGCCTCCGACGGCCTCACGTACAAGATCAACCTGATCGACACCCCCGGGTACGCGGACTTCGCCGGCGGGGTCGACGCCGCGCTCGCCGTGGCCGACCTCGCCGTCGTCGTCGTCAGCGCGGTCGACGGCGTCGAGGTGGGCACCGAGATCGTCTGGCAGCAGTGCGCCGCGGCCGGCATCCCCCGGATGGTCTTCGTCACCAAGGAGGACAAGCCGCGCGCCGACTTCCACCGCGTGCTCGACCAGCTGCGCGCGACGTTCGGCGCCGGTGTGGTGCCCCTCGAGCTGCCGATCGGCGAGGAGACGGCCTTCCACGGGGTCGCCGACGTGCTCTCCGAGCAGGGCTTCGGCTACGACGCCGACGGCACCCACCACACGCAGGCGCTGCCGGCCGAGGTCGCCGAGGAGGAGCACCGCCTGCACGAGGAGGTCGCCGAGGAGATCGTCTCCGGCGACGACGAGCAGCTCGAGCGCTACCTCTCCGGCGAGGTGCCCTCGGCGTCCGACCTCGAGCGCGCGCTGGTGCACGAGGTCCGTGACTGCCAGGAGTTCCCCGTGCTCGTGGGCTCGGCGACCACGGGCGTCGGCGTCGACCGGCTCGCGGACTACCTGTGCGAGCTCGGCCCGTCCCCGGCGGACCGCCCGTCCCGACTGCGGGCACCCGGCGCCGACGCGGACGGCAACGACCTCCTCGAGGTCACCGCCGACCCGACCGGCGACGTCCTGCTGCACGTGTTCCGCACCGTCGCCGACCCGTTCGTCGGGCAGGTCTCGGTGTTCAAGGTGCTCACCGGGACGCTCACGGCGGAGGACCGGCTCATCAACTCCGTGACGGGCACCGAGGAGCGGATGCACGGGCTGTTCTTCCTGCGCGGCAAGGACCACCTGCCCACCGACCGCGTCGCGGCCGGGGACATCGCGGCCGTCGCCAAGCTGGCCGGCTCGCCGACGGGGTCCACGCTGTCCAAGCGCGGCACCGCGGTGCGCGTCGACGGCCCGCCGGCCCGGCCGACGCCCTACGCGCTGGCCCTCAACCCGCTGACGCAGGCGGACGACGACAAGCTGTCCAGCGCGCTCCAGCGCCTGGTCGGCGAGGACCCGACGCTCGTCATCGACCGGGCGAGCGACTCGGGTCAGACCATCCTGCGCGGCACGGGCGACACCCACCTCGCCGTCGCGCTCGAGCGGCTGAGCCGCAAGTTCGGTGTCAACGTCTCCACGGAGGGGGTCAAGATCGCCTACCGCGAGACCATCGCACGGGCGGTCGAGGCCGAGGGCAAGCTCAAGAAGCAGTCGGGCGGGCACGGGCAGTTCGCCGTCGCCCAGCTGCGGGTGAGCCCCACGGGCCGCGGCGACGGCAGCGCGTTCGTCGACTCGATCGTCGGTGGCGCCATCCCGCGCAACTACATCCCGGCGGTGGAGCGCGGCATCTTCGACGCGATGGCCTCGGCGGGGGTGCACGGGTTCCCGGTCGTGGACGTGCGGGTCGAGGCCTACGACGGCAAGTACCACGCCGTCGACTCCTCCGACATGGCGTTCCGCACCGCGGCGGCCCACGGGCTGCGCGAGGCGATGGCCAAGGCCGGCACCGTGGTCCTGGAGCCCGTGTCGCTCGTCACCGTCGTCGTGCCCGCGGCGCTGCAGGGCGACGTCATGGGCGACCTCTCCGCCCGGCGTGGCCGGATCGCGGGGACGGAGGCACTCGACAACGGGCGCCACCAGATCCAGGCGATGGTGCCGGAGGCCGAGATCGCCCGCTACGTGCTCGACCTGCGCTCGCTCACCGGCGGCCGCGGAACGTTCACGGCCGAGCACGACCACTACGACGTCATGCCGTCCCACCTGGTCGACAAGCTCCCCAAGGTCGAGCACCACTGACCTGGGGTGCGGGGGGGTACGTCGTGCCCTCCCGCACCCGACCTCAGCGGCGGTAGGCGGCGACCTGGGCCGCGAGGACCTCGCCCCACGGCGTGGGGGCGAGGCCGAACGTCCGCTGCGCCGCCGTCGAGTCCAGCATGAACGGCCGCTCGAGCTGGTAGGCGACCTCGGGCAGCTCCCTCATCAGCGGGTTGACCAGGCGCAGCGCCGCGAGCAGCGCCTGGGGCAGCTCACCGACCCCGACCTCCGGCACGCCTGCCGCCCGGCACAGGTCGGCGACGGCCTCGCGCTGCGTGCGCGGCGGGTTGCTCGGCACGTGCCAGGCCCCGCCCCATGCACGCTCGTCGGATGCCGCCGCGACGAGCAGGCGCGCGACGTCGCCCACGGAGGTCCAGGTGTGCGCGGTGTCCGCGCTGCGCAGCACCTGGACCCGCTTGCCGGCCAGCAGCCGCGGCATGACGCGGTCGCCGAGCTGGCTACCCGGCCCGGGGCACAGGTAGTCCGAACCCCGCACCTCCGTGACGCGCACCCGCCCTGCCTCGTGCGCGGCCAGGGCGTCGCGCCACATCTGGGCCCGCACACGCCCCTTCGTCCCGGCGGCGAGCAGCGGCAGGTCCTCGGTCATGGGCCCGTCCACCGGGCCGTAGGCGTAGAGGTTGCTCACCGTCGCCAGCACGGCACCGGACCGCTCGGCAGCGTCGAGCACTGCGGCGGCGATCGGCGGCCAGTCGGTGGCCCACCGGTGGTAGGCCGGGTTGGCGGCGTTGTAGAGCGCGACGGCGCCCCGGGTGAGGGGTGCGAGGTCGGCGGACGACGACGCGTCGGCTGCCGTCCGCGTGACGGCGGGGTGGTCGGGCCCGGAGCCCGAGCGGGTGACGAGCCGGACCTCGTGACCCTGCTCGGCGAGCAGCAGGGCGGTCGCGGACCCCACGGGGCCGGCTCCGACGACGACGTGCAGGGACATGGGTGCTCCTCGACAGACGATGATCGGCGGTCTGCAACGAGAGCACTGCTCTCGGCAAGACGAGGGTGCCGTACCGCTCCGACCAGAGTCAAGAGCGCCGCTCTCGTTTGTTGCCGATGCTCTCGGACTGCGCCAGGATGGCGCCATGGCACCGACGACCGTGCGCAGGACCGCGAGGCAGCGCGTCCGCGAGGAGCTGACAGCCGAGATCACGGAGCACGGACGCGCGCAGCTCGCCACGCTCGGCGGCGCCGGGATCTCGCTGCGCGCGATCGCCCGGGAGATGGGGATGTCCTCCTCGGCCCTGTTCCGCTACGTCCCCAGCCGCGACGCGCTGCTCACCACGCTCATCATCGACAGCTACGGCTCGATGGCGGATGCCGCGGAGACCGCCGAGGCCGCGGTCCACGAGCAGTCCCCCACGGAGCGCTGGGCCGCCATCTGCCACGCCGTGCGCGACTGGGCCCTGGTCCACCCGCACGAGTACGCCCTCATCTTCGGCTCGCCGATCCCCGGCTATGCCGCGCCGCCGGACACCATCGGCCCGGCCTCGCGCGTTCCCGTGCTGCTCAGCGCCCTGCTCCTGGACGCGCCGGCGGACGGGGCAGGGACCCCGCAGGGGGGCCTGGCACCCGAGGTTCTCGCGGCGGTGACCCCCGTGCTGGCCACGATGCCCGACGGCGTCGCGCCGGACCTCGCCGTCCGCGGCCTCATGGCGTGGACGTACCTCTTCGGCGCCGTCTCGTTCGAGCTCTTCGGCCACCGCCACGGCGTCGTCGCCGACCCCGCGGCCTTCTTCGACCACGAGGTGCGGCGCATCGCCCGCCTGCTCGGCCTGGCCACCTGACCAGGCCGAGCGGGCCCCCGATCACTCGATCGCACGCTCCGCGCGCCGCCGCAGCAGCAGACCACCGCCGATGAGCACCAGTGTCAGCAGCGCGAGCAGACCGACCGCGGCACCGGTGACCGCCAGGGCGGAGGGCCGCAGCACCAGGTCGACGTCCGTGCGGTCCTGACCCTCGGCGAGGTCGACGGTGCTCACCAGCGGGTCCCCGCCGTCGACGTCCGCGTAGGCCGTCGTACCGCGCGGGAAGGTCGTCCGGTCGAAGGTCACCGTGTACCGACCGGCGGGCAGGCCGTCGGCGAGGTACGTCCCGTCGGTGCCGGTGCGCTCCTCGATCGTCACGTCGTCACCGCCGCCGAGCACGCCGTCCGGACCGTGCCAGGTCACCACGATCCGCACGTCGGGGGCGACCGTGTCGCCCGCGTCGCGGGTCCCGTTGCGGTTCTGGTCGACCCAGACCAGGTCACCGATCGAGCTGGTGCCCTGCACGCCGGTGTCGACGTCCAGGCGTCGCTCGTCCGGGGCCAGCGTCCCGCTGAGGGTGCCGTCGGGCGAGGTCGCGCCGTTCTCACGGTCCCAGACCACGGCCGTACCCGCCGGCAGCGTCGTCGGGTCGACGGTCGCCACGAACGGGCCGGGGGGCATGCCCTCGACCAGCCAGACGCCACCAGCGCCGGTCACCGCGCGGATGACGACGTCGTCCGGGCTGCCGAGCACGCCGTCCGGCCCGGACCACGTGACGTCGATGCCGATCCCGGGGATGCCGGCCTCGGTCGGGTCGTCCAGCGTGCCGTCCACCTCGCGCTCGAGCCAGACCGTGCCGCCGAGCGCGCCCGTGCCGCCGTAGCCGAAGTCCGCCGTCAGGTGGTCCACCGGGTCCGTGGTGCCGACCCCGAGACCCAGGACGACGGAGGACCCGTCGGCAGCGCCCGTCTCGTCCCAGGTCGGGGTGTACCCGGCCGGGACCCCGCCGGTCACCACGACGGTGTGGTCACCGTCCGGCAGGCCGGGCACGAGGTAGCCGCCGTCGGTCGCCGTGACCACGGTGAGGACCAGGTCGTCGCCGCCGCCGGCGACGCCGTCGCCGCCGAGGTAGGTGACCTGGACGGTCAGGCCGCCCAGGCCCGGCTCACCGGCGTCCTGGACGCCGTCGCGGTCGACGTCGACCCAGGCGCGGTCCCCGATCGCGTTCACACCGCGGTACCCGAAGTCCTGCAGGTCGTCGTAGGAGTCCGCCACCAGGACGACCTCGCTGACGCCGGGGGTGCCGATCCCGTCGGCGTCGAAGGTCGCCCCGAGCCCGGCCGGCAGCCCGCCGGTGACCTCCACCCGGGTCAGGACGGCCGGCAGCCCGGTGACCGACCAGGCGCCGTCGACGCCCGTCGTGGTGGTCCGGACGATGTCGTCCGCCGTACCGAGCACGCCGTCGGCGCCGGCCGAGGTCACGGTGATCTCGACCCCGGGGATGCCGGGCTCGCCCGGGTCCTGCACGCCGTCACCGTCCTGGTCGAGCCAGACCCGGTCGCCGACGCCG
>Ga0073904_10000628_pt1 | contig 25658 bp, 20 predicted proteins | sample KloWWTrecipitate_FD_66668 | JGI IMG/M metagenome (GOLD analysis project Ga0073904, IMG submission 66668) | Active sludge microbial communities from Klosterneuburg, Austria, studying microevolution and ecology of nitrifiers - Klosterneuburg... | ecosystem: Engineered > WWTP > Aerobic digester >... | reverse complement strand
GAGGTGAACCGGGTGGTGCTCGACGTCACCAGCAAGCCCCCGGGCACCATCGAGTGGGAGTGAGTCCAACCCTTCGTCAAGCTCAGGGATCGTAACGATGGCTGAGCCTGACGAAGCCCCAGCGAACATACGGTGGCTGAGCCTGACGAAGCTCCAGCGGACATACGGTGGCTGAGCCTGACGAAGCCCCAGCGGACATACGGTGGCTGAGCCTGACGAAGCCCCAGGGTCGCTTCGCCAGGCTCAGACAACGGCGAAGCCGCGATCAGCGGTAGTCGCTCGGCGGGTTGTTGTTGCTGTTGTTGGAGAAGGTGCTCTTCAGGTCGTCCAGACCCGTCCGGCCGCCCTCTTCGAGCGGGAGCACCAGCCAGGCGACGCCGTAGGCGATCGGCACTCCCCAAGGGAAGAACAGGGCCGCGACAACGGTGAGGATCCGGACGACGCTCGCGTCCCAGCCCATCGAGCGGGCCAATCCGCCGCAAACGCCGGCGATGAACTTGTCGGAACTTGATCGGGTGAACTTCTGCTTCATGATGTCTTTCCTTTCTTGGAAATCTCAGTTGGGTTTGCGCGAGAGCAGGAGCATTCCCGCGCCGATCACGACCAGCACCACGGGGGCCATAAGCCCCACCTGCCGCCAGTCGATGGTTGAGTAGTGCAGCCACAGCGCCAAGCCGGCGATGGCGATGGCGAGGACGCCGACTGCGAAGGCGGTTCGATCGGTCATGTCCGCACCGTCACTTCACCCATGCCGACCTCGACATCGATCCGCAGGACGGGCGTGCCGGAGCCGAAATCGAACTGCTCAGTGCCGCTGATGTCGACACCCTCGTTCGGGTAGCCGGGGCCGCCGAACTGGCCGGCGCCGATGCGGTACGTCACCACCGAGGTCGTGTCGATCGGCAGGTCGAGCGTAACCTCGCCCGCGCCCAACTTGATACTGAGATGCTCATCGGTCGTCAGGTCCAGTTCGGTGAGGTCAAGGGAGACCTCGCCCGCGCCCAACTCGATGCTCGCGGGCAGGTCGGCAGGGTTCGTGTACGCCTGCACATGCTCGCCGACGCTCGCCGGCACCGGCAGCATCAGCGCTACGGTCAGCACGGCGGTGAGGACGGTGACCGGCAGCATCAAGCTTGGGCGACCGACTTTGGTGGCCGCGACGAGCGTTATGCCCAAAGCGCCCAGGAACGCCGCCGCGTACGGCAACGGGCCCAGAGGGAGTCCGAAGACGACTCCGGCCAGAGTGACCAGGACGATTCCAAGGAGGCTCAGCCCGCCGGCCAGCAGCCAGAGACGGTTGCGGCGACGCCGGTCGGCCACGACGGCGGGGGGCAGGTTGTCCCGGACGGCGACGTCCGCGGGATCGGTGTAGGGCTGCGTCCACTGCTGGACGGGCTGCGCGGCGGCCAGTTGGGCGGGGGCGAAACCTGGGGTCTGCTGCTCGGCCAGCCGATCGCGCCATGCCTCGGCCTGTCGCTCGAACGGCGTGGGCTCGGGGACGGGGGCAGTCGATCGCGTCCCGTGGTTGCGGAAGCCGAAGAACCAGACCGCGAAGATCACCGCGAGCGGACCGAGTCCGATGCCGTTCGACGGAAGGCCGGTCAGCAGGGCGAGCACGCCGATGGTGGCGGCGACGACCCCGGCGGTCGGCCAGGAACGGGTGAACGGCAGCAGCCGACGGACGGGCAGCTCGCCCTGCCCGTCGCGCGGCATCAGCAAGAGGCCGGCACCGTAGGCAGCCAGCCCGAGACCGCCGAAGAACACGAGCACCACAACCGCGATGCGCAGGAGATTCGGATCGACCTGCCACTTGCGCGCCAATCCCGCGCAGACGCCGCCGAGCATGGCGCCATCGCGCGGGCGGCTGAGAACGGGGAGGTTGTCGGGCACGAGTCCATTCAACGCCGCGGACGGCGTCCGCAACATGGGGGTCAACCCTGAGCCGCACCGCATTTGGGGGTTGCCTGCTTCGCGAAGTCATCACTGTCGATCGCGCCGGTTGGCGCGGCAGCGGGGTCGGGCAGCTGCGGCCGCAGCTTCGGATCGCGCCACTCATGGGAACGTTTCCAGCCTTGAGAAACGGCCTTTCCGTAATCCCGTGGGAACGGTCGTGGGAGGGGTATATTCACAGCGCGGGGAGCGTCGCCGTCCAGGCATCCAGCCGGCAAAGGTGCCGCCTCGCGAAGGAGGAACCCCGGTGATCAGGATGATCCACGCCGACCGATCTGCCCCCACACTGGAGGACGTCGCCCGAGTCGCGGGTGTGTCCCGGGCCACGGTCTCGCGGGTGGTCAACGGCGGCAATCTCGTCGCGAAGGACACCACCGAAGCCGTCCGTCTGGCGATCGCCGAATTGGCCTACCAGCCCAACCGGGCCGCCCGCTCGCTGGTCACCCGGCGTACCGGCGTGATCGCGGTGGTGGTTCCCGAGACCGACGAACGCGTCTTCACCGACCCCTTCTTCCCGCAGGCCTACCACGGCGCGCTGCAGGCTTTTCAGGGATCCGACGTGCAGGTCGTGCTCGCCATGGCTCAACCGGGGGACAGCGCCTCGCGGATGGTGCGCTACCTCGAGTCGGGGCATGTCGACGGGGCCATCATCGTCTCGCACCACGGCCCTGACCTGGGCCGGGCCCTGGCCAACTCCTGGCAGCCGGTCGTTTTCGTCGGCGATCCGGAGGCACCCGGGCACTACTACACCGACCTCGACAATCGGCTGGCCGCCGAGGTCGCCACCAAACACCTGATCAGCCGAGGCGCGAAGCGCATCGGCAGCATCACCGGGCCGCTCGACATGAACTCCGGAAAGACGCGATTGCGCGGGTTCCAGGACGCGTTGGCCGAGGCTGGGCTGGACGACTCCCTCTGGGTGGAGGGCGACTACACCACCGGTGGCGGAAGCAAAGTCCTGGAACTGCTCGAGCGGGCGCCGGATCTGGACGGGTTGTTCGTAGCGAACGACCTGATGGCTGCCACTGCCCTGAACCTGCTGAAGGAATCCGGCCGCCGGGTGCCGGAAGACGTGCGGGTGGTCGGGTTCGACGACTCGGATGTCTCTCGGCGCACGAACCCGCAACTCACCACGATGACCAACCCAGCCGCGGAGCACACCCGGATAGCGGCGGAGATGCTGATCGACATCCTGGCGGGTGGAAACCCCGACTCCCCCATGGTTCTGGCCCACAGCGAGTTGGTCGTCCGCGGATCGTCATGAGCGAGGAGGTCGTCCACCCGCGCTCCACGCGTCCGCTCGCGGAGGCGTGGGTGGGTGGGGTCTGTGCTGGGCTGGCCGACCACTTGGGCTGGTCGGTGCTGCTGCTGCGGGTGCTGTTCGTGGTCGCGGGCGCGCTCGGGCTGGTCGGCGTTGCGCTCTATCTGGCGCTGTGGCTGGTGATGCCCCGCGCGATCGAGCAGCGCGATGCTCCAGGTCTTGAGGCGGGGGCGCGCAAGGGGTTGCGTCCGGCGGCAACGCGGGCGCTGACCGCGGTCGACCTCGGTGTGGCGAGCGCGCTGGCACTGCTCGGGGTGGGCCTGGCCTGGCTGGTGCAGGTCTCGGGCTATGGGCCGCCGAACTGGCTGGTCAGCTCAGGCATGCTCGCCGGGATCGGGCTCGGCATCATCTGGTGGCAGGCCGATCATGTGTCCACCCGGGAACTTCGCACCGGTACGGGCTGGCAGCGCCTGGTGGCGCCGCTGGTGGCCCACTGGACGTCCATCGTGGCGATCCTGGCGGGGCTGGCCGCGCTCGGCGGGGCGATCTGGCTGGTGCTGGTGGCTCAGTCGGCGCTCAGCGAGGTGGCCCGGACGGTGCTGCTGCTCGCTCTGGCCATCACGTCGCTGGCGCTGGCGGCACTGCCGTGGGTGCTGCGCGTCCGGCGGGCGTTGGCCCAGGCCCGCGACGACGCCTTGGTTGCCGACGCCCGTGCGGACATGGCCGCGCACCTCCACGACTCGGTGCTGCAGACCCTTGCGCTGATCCAGCGCAAGGCGTCCGACCCCAAGGCGGTGACCGCGCTGGCCCGGCGCCAGGAGCGCGAACTGCGGCAATGGCTCTACGCCGACAGTTCCGGACGGGGGACGCTGACTGAGGCGATCGCGGCGGAGATCATCGACGTCGAGGACCGACACGGTGTGGACATCGAACTGGTGAGCGTCGGCGACACCGAACTCACGCCCGAACTCGCTGCCCTGGTCAAGGCGTCCCGAGAAGCAATGGTGAACGCGGCCAAGCATTCCGGGGCACAACGGATCGACGTGTACGTCGAGGCGGATCCCGAACTTGTGTCGGTCTATGTTCGCGACCGGGGCGCCGGCTTCGACCTGGCGCACATGGACGCGGACCGCATGGGCGTGCGTGGCTCGATCATCGAGCGGGTGAAGCGGGCCGGTGGACGGGCGATAATCAGGACAGCCCCGGAGGAGGGCACCGAAGTGAGACTGGAGTTGCCGCGATGAGTGAAGCCGAGACCGAGACCCAGCAGACGCCCGAGGGGCCGTGGCGGGTGGTGTTGGTTGACGACCACGCGATGTTCCGTAGCGGCGTCAAGCACGACATCGGCTCGCGGGTACGCCTGGTCGGCGAGGGTGAGGACGTACCCACCGCGGTCCGTGCGATCCTGGACAGCCTGCCCGATGTGGTGCTGCTCGACGTGCACCTTCCCGGGGGCGGCGGCATGGAAGTCATCAAGCAGGTGAGCGCAACGCAACCCGGGGTGAAGTTCCTGGCCTTGTCGGTGTCGGACGCTGCCGAGGATGTGATCGGCGTGATCCGCGCCGGTGCTCGCGGCTACGTGACGAAGTCGATCTCGGCCGACGAGTTGGTCGAGGCGATCGGACGCGTGGCCACCGGCGATGCCGTGTTCTCGCCCAGGTTGGCCGGCTTCGTGCTGGACGCCTTCTCGGGCGCCATCGACGTGGCGTCCATCGACGAGGATCTTGACCGCTTGAGTGTGCGCGAGCGCGAGGTGCTCCGCCTGATCGCGCGCGGCTACGCCTACAAGGAAGTGGCCCGCGAACTGTTCATCTCGATCAAGACCGTGGAAACCCACGTCTCCTCGGTGTTGCGCAAACTGCAGCTCTCGAACCGTCACCAGCTCACCCGCTGGGCGACCGACCGCAAATTGGTCTAGACGTTCCCTGAGCTTGTCGAAGGGTCCCTGCGCTTGTCGAAGGCTGAGTTGCGTGATCTTGCCGGGAATCGGACCGGCGATCGCCGGATCGGGCTCGGATCGGCGTCGGTCGGTGATCGTGGGTCCAGATCGCGGCACGGCCGATCGTGGTCTCGATCAGCTGAGGCTTCGTCAAGCTCAGCCATCGTTCCCTGAGCTTGTCGAAGGGTCGCTGAGCTCAGCCGATGTTCCGTGAGCTTGTCGAAGGGTCCTTGAGCTCAGCGAACGGTGCCCGAGCTTGTCGAGACCACGGGGTTTCGGTTGTCCGGGACTGTCGGTACGAGCACTTAGGCTTGTCTGGATATGACTGACACGCTGTTCCCGGATCTGTTCGCGGCCCCCGTCCAACCGTCCATGCTGGTCGCGGAAGCACCGAAGCGTGCCCAGCGCCTGAGCGAGGACGAATTGCTGGCAGACCTGAACCCGCCGCAGCGGGAGGCGGTGATCCATGCCGGCGGGCCGGTGTTGGTGGTGGCCGGCGCCGGCTCGGGCAAGACCCGGGTGCTCACCCGGCGGATCGCCCACCTGGTCAGCCAGCGCAACGTCCATCCCGGGTCGATCCTGGCGATCACCTTCACCAACAAGGCTGCGGCCGAGATGCGCCACCGCGTGGTCGAGTTGGTCGGCAACCGCGCGAAGCTGATGTGGGTCTCGACCTTCCACTCCGCGTGCGTGCGCATCCTTCGCTCCGACATCGGCCGGTTCGGGATCAGCCGCACCTTCTCGATCTACGACGACACCGATGCCAAGCGGCTGATGACCCTGGTGCTGCGCGACCAGCAACTCGACCCGAAGCGGTACCCCGTCCGCGCGGTGATGAACTGGGTCTCGAATCACAAGAACGAGCTCGTCGACTTCGAGGCCGCGCGCACTCGCGCCGTCGAAGGCACCAACGAGGAGACCTACGCCGAGGCCTACGCCGAGTACCAGCGCCGCCTGAAGGCGGCCAACGCGCTCGATTTCGACGATCTGATCATGACCACGGTCCATCTGCTGCAGGCCTTTCCCGACCTGCGTGAGCAGTATCGCCGCCGGTTCCGGCACGTGCTCGTCGACGAGTACCAGGACACCAACCACGCCCAGTACGCACTGGTCCGCGAACTCTGCAGCGCGCAGGCCGACGACGGGGACGCCCCGAGCATCGAGCCACCCGAATTGATGGTTGTCGGCGACTCCGACCAGTCGATCTACGCCTTCCGCGGCGCGACGATCCGCAACATTCTCGACTTCGAAGCAGACTTCCCCGGCGCCAGCACGATCGTGCTCGAACAGAACTACCGCTCGACCCAGAACATCCTCAACGCCGCGAACGCCGTGATCACCCGTAACCCCGGGCGTCCGGAGAAGCGGTTGTGGTCCGACTCCGGCGACGGCGACCTGCTGGTCGGCTGGGTGGCCGACACCGAGCACGATGAGGCGCAGTTCGTGGCCGAGGAGATTGACCGGCTCGCCGACGCCGGTACGTCGAAGCCGGGTGAGGTCGCGGTCTTCTACCGCACGAACGCCCAGTCGCGGGCCTTCGAGGAGGTGTTCATCCGGGTGGGCATGCCCTACCGGGTGGTCGGCGGCGTCCGCTTCTACGAGCGCAAGGAGATCCGGGACGCGATCTCGTACCTTCGCGCGATCGCCAACCCCGACGACGACGTCTCGGTGCGCCGCATCCTCAACGTGCCTCGCCGCGGCATCGGCGACCGGGCGGAGGCGATGATCGAGGCGTTCGCGGCGTCCGAGCAGATCTCCTTCGGGGCCGCGCTCGACCGGGCGTCCGAGGCCGCCGGGCTGGCATCCCGCTCGCTGAGCCAGCTCCAGAGCTTCGCCGCGATGATGGCCGGTTACCGGCAGAAGGTGGCCGACGGGGTGCCCGCGGACGAGATCCTGGCCGGCATCCTGAAGGATTCGGGCTACCTCGAAGAGCTCACCAACTCCACCGACCCGCAGGACGAGTCGCGGGTGGAGAACCTGGTGGAACTGGTCAGCGTGGCTCAGGAGTTCGTCGCCGCCGCGCATGCCGTCGACCTGCCCGACGACGAGAGCGAGTTGGCGGCCGGCGCACCTGAGCCGGACGACTCGCTCCCGGCCTTCCTGGAGCGGATCGCGCTGGTGGCCGATTCCGACCAGATCCCCGACAACGACCCGGATGCGACCGGAGTGGTCACCCTGATGACCCTGCACACCGCGAAGGGGCTGGAGTTCAACACCGTCTTCCTTACCGGCTTCGAGGACGGCATCTTCCCGCACCAGCGCGCGATGACCGACCCCCGCGAGCTGGAGGAGGAGCGGCGCCTGGCCTATGTGGGCATCACTCGCGCTCGGCAGCGGCTCTACCTCACCCGGGCCAGCGTCCGGACGCAGTGGGGCGCGCCGCAGTACAACCCGGCCAGCCGGTTCACCGACGAGATCCCGGCCCAACTGATCGACTGGCGGCGCCTCGGCTACGCGCGCACCGGGTTCGCGTCCGCATCGTCGGCGCGGACCGAGCAGGCCTGGCGCTCGACGGTCGGGTTCGGGGCGAAGCCCGCGGTCAAGACGGTGGCTTCGGTGAGCGTGGGGGACCGGGTGCTGCACACCACCTTCGGCATGGGCACAGTGGTGGCCACCTCAGGTGTGGGGGACAGCGCCAAGGCCGACGTCGATTTCGGCTCCACCGGACTGAAGCGGCTCTCGCTCAAGCACGCGCCCATGGAGAAGTTGTAGCGCCAGACCGGTCCCTGAGCAGCGAGCGCCGCGCCGCCCCAACCGGTCCCTGATCAGCGAGCGCCGTGCCGCCCCAGCCGGTCCCTGAGGAGCGAGGGCGTCCCGCCCCAACCGGTCCCTGAGGAGCGAGCGCCGCGCCCTCCCAACCGGTCCCTGAGGAGCGAGCGCCGCGCCCTCCCAACCGGTCCCTGAGGAGCGAGCGCCAGCGAGCGTCACGAAGGGCCGCCGACGTCCTGCTATCTGGATTGCGGCTGGGCTATCGAGCTCTTGGTGAGGCGGCCCTTCGTGACGCCGCTCGTTCCTCGCGGCTCCTCAGGGACCGTTCGGAGGGGGCGTGCTTGTTCCTTGCGGCTCCTCAGGGACCGTTCGGAGAGGGCGTGCTTGTTCCTTGCGGCTCCTCAGGGACCGTTCGGAGGGAGCATGCTCGACCAACCGATGGACAAGCTCGACCAACCGATCGGAGCCGATGTCAGCTCAGCCGACGTCAGTTCTCGGACTTGACGCCCTTGGCCTCTTCGTTCCAGCCGATCCACTCCATGGGATCGGTGCCGGAACCATTCTTGTAGGCAGAGAAGTGTAGGTGGCAGGCGGTCGAGAGGCCGGTGCTACCGACATGGCCGATCAGCTGGCCCTGGTCGACCTTGTCGCCCACGTTCACGACGAAGTCGGTCATGTGCAGGTAGCCGGTCTGGACGTTGGCGCCGTTGATGTCGCCGTGGTCGATGCGGACGTTGTTGCCCGAACCGCCGTTGTAGCCCATCTCGGCCTTCACCACGGTGCCGGACTGCGCGGCGTAGATCGCCTGGCCGCACTTACCGCCGATGTCGTCGCCGTCATGCATGCGGTAGTAGTGCAGGATCGGGTGCAGCCGGGGACCGTAGACCGATGAGACCGAACCTTCGGTGGGCCAGATGAACTTGGCCAGATTGTTCAGCCGGTCGATCTCCTTGGCGATCATGCTCGCGTCGGCGCCGAGTTCGCTGCTGCGCTCGGTGGCGACCGCATCGGTGAGGCTGTCGGTGATCGCGTCCTCGGCGGAGTCGAGGCTCGCGGCGCGGGTGGCGGCGAGGTCATCGATGGAAACGGCCTGGTCGGCGCTCGGGGTGACCACGGCCTGCACCTGGCCCGCGAAAGCCGTCCCGGTGGAGTTGGCGGACGAGGTGGTGAAAGCGGCCAGGCCGGCAACGGCCAGCCCGGAGACCAGGACGGCGGCGAAGCCGCGCTTCAGGAAACCGCCGCGCGACGCGGACGTGGTCGGAGATTCGGAATCTGAGGAGGGGACGGGAATTGCACGACGTGGCTGGTCAGCCCGCGATCGTAGAATTGCCACCGGTACCCCGTTCTTGAATCGATTCGGCCAGCCGGAGGGCTGCCCGAGCACAAGGGACACCTTAGCATTTCTTAGGCTGTTTCTCAGAATTCTCGTGATTCGGTCAGGAAACTGCGGGTACAGCGGCTGCGGACCGCGGACTCGGCCACTAGGCTCGGCGGAGCGTTCAAGGGCGGCGCCGCCCTGGTGGCTTCAAAGAGGAGTGGCAGTGGATCTGTTCGAGTACCAGGCGCGGGACCTCTTCGAGTCGCACGGCGTGCCCGTGCTCCGGGGGATCACAGCCCAGACGCCCGAGCAAGCCCACGCCGCCACGCTCGACCTGGGCACTCCCGTGGTCGTCGTCAAGGCCCAGGTGAAGACCGGCGGACGCGGGAAGGCCGGCGGCGTGTTGTTGGCGAGGTCGCCGCAGGCCGCTGCCGAAGCCGCCGCCGCGATCCTCGGGCTGGACATCAACGGCCATCGGGTCGAGACCGTGATGGTCGCCGAGGGCGCCGACATCGCCGAGGAGTACTACTTCTCGCTGCTGCTCGATCGCAGCACCCGCAACTACCTTGCGATGTGTTCCAAGGAGGGCGGCATGGACATCGAGACCTTGGCCCGCGAGCGTCCCGACGCCCTTGCGCGGATCGAGGTCGATCCGCTCACCGGCCTGGACGCCGCGAAGGCGGACGAGATTGCCGCAGCCGCCGGGTTCGACGAGGTCGACCGGGCCGAGATCGCGCGCGTCCTCGTGCTGTTGGGCGAGGTCTACCGGGACAACGACGCGACGCTGGTGGAGGTGAACCCACTGGTCAAGACGGGGACGGGTGCGATCATCGCGCTCGACGGCAAGGTGACCCTCGACGCGAACTCCGCCTTCAGGCACCCCGAGTGGGCCGCGTACGCCGACGAGTCGTCCGACGATCCGCTGGAGGTTCGTGCCCGAGCCAAGGGCCTGAACTACGTGAAGCTGGACGGCTCGGTGGGCGTGATCGGCAACGGGGCCGGCCTGGTGATGAGCACCCTCGACGTCGTGGCGGCGGCGGGGGCCGATCTGCCCGGACGCCCAAGGCCGGCCAACTTTCTCGACATCGGCGGCGGCGCTTCCGCGCAGGTGATGGCCAACGGCCTGGACATCATCCTCTCCGACCCACAGGTCAAGGTCGTCTTCGTGAACGTGTTCGGCGGCATCACCGCCTGCTCCGAGGTGGCCAAGGGCATCATCGACGCGCTGGCCATCCTCGGCGAGCGCGCCACCCGTCCGATCGTCGTGAGGCTGGACGGCAACGCGGTGGAGATCGGACGGCACATGCTGACCGAGGCCGCGCACCCGCTCATCGAGCTGGTGGCAACCATGGACGAGGCGGCCCGGCGGGCCGCCGAACTGGCCGCAGCGGCCGAATAGGGAGATTGGGCGAGTATGTCGATCTGGTTGGACCAGCGTTCCAAGGTCATCGTCCAGGGCATGACCGGCGCCGAGGGGCGCAAGCACACCCAGCGGATGATCGACGCCGGCACTCGCATCGTCGGCGGCGTCACCCCTGGCAAGGGCGGGCAGTCGCTGGTGTTCGAGGAAGATCCCGTCCCGGTCTTCGACACGATCGCCGAAGCGAAGGAGGCCACCGGGGCCAACACTTCAGTTGTCTTCGTGCCTGCGAAGTTCGCCCGCGCAGCGGTCATCGATGCGGTGGATGCCGAGCTCGACCTCACCGTGGTGATCACTGAGGGCATTCCGGTGAAGGACACCGCCGAGTTCGTGGCCTACGCGCGCCGCAGCGACCGCACCCGGTTGCTCGGCCCGAACTGTCCCGGCCTGATCAGTCCTGGCAAGTCGAACGTCGGCATCATCCCGCCCAACATCGCCGGTGCTGGACCCATCGGACTGGTTTCGAAGTCGGGCACCCTGACCTACCAGATGATGTTCGAACTGCGCGATCTGGGCTTCTCGACCGCGGCCGGCATCGGGGGCGACCCGGTGAACGGGAGCACCCACATCGACGCGCTGGCGGCGTTCGAGGAAGACCCTGAGACCAGGGCGATCGTGCTGATCGGCGAGATCGGCGGGGACGCGGAGGAGCGAGCGGCAGCCTTCATCGCCGACCACGTCACCAAGCCGGTGGTCGGCTACGTAGCCGGGTTCACTGCCCCGGTCGGCAAGACCATGGGCCACGCCGGCGCGATCGTCACCGGCTCAGCCGGCACCGCGCGCGCCAAGAAGGCCGCGCTGGAAGCTGCCGGCGTCCATGTCGGCCGTACCCCGAGCGAAACCGCGGCCCTGATGCGCGAGGTGATCGCCGGCCTCAGCTGAGCACCCGGGTATGGCCCGGGCGGCTCGCACCGACTAGCTCTGGCTGACTCGCTGGCCCGCGCGGACGGCGACCTGGCGCCAGTCGGTGTCGGAGAAGTCGAAATCGGTGGACGGATTGGCCAGCAGGTAGACCATGCGGTCACCTACGGTCATCACGGCGACACGGAACACGACCGTGTTGGTCTCGGTCTTCTGCGTCACCACATAGCTTGAGCCGGCGATCTTGGCTTCGTCCACGCCCGTCCCCTTGATGGCCGGGCCTTCGGCGATCGAAGCCGTCGGCGCCCGGTCGGGGCAGGACTCGATGTTCTTGACCAGCTTGTCGCGCAGCTTGGTCGCGGCGCCGGCGGTGCTGAAGCTGTACACGGCCTGGTCGACGCCGAATCCGGACGGAGCCAAGGCATCGTCCGCCAGTAGGAAGGTGCGCTGCCCGACCGCGGTCGTGCCGGTGACCGCGTTCAGGTCGATCACCTCGCACTGGCTCCCGATCAGGTGCAGCGTCGTCGCCGGATCGGTGGCGCCCCAGCGTCCGGCGGCCGGAGTGAGCCGCGGCAGGTCGGCTTCCACCAGCCAGCCCGGCGGGGTGCCGGCCGCTGGTACCTCGGCCTCGACCGAGATGCTGGTTGGGCAGGTGCCCTCCGAACCGTTGCACTGTCTATTCAGGGAGGGCGAGGACGCATTCGCCAGGGCGGCGGCATTGACGTCGTCCGTGCTGAGGACCGCATCGATCAGGCTGACCGTTCGGCCCGTCCGGGAGAGCTGCAGGAAGTGGTACTCGTTGGCCTCGTTCTGCACGGTCAGCCGCACTGCGTTCGCCGAGTCGGCAAGCCCGGTGATCGAACTCGCGCCGGTGATGTGGGCGACGGTGTCGGGGCAGGTTCCGGCCTGCGAAAGCCGCAGCTGGTATGCCGTGGTCGCCGAAGCCACGTCGGCGTAGGTGTCGACGATGTTCACCACGGCGGCCACCTGGTCGGTGGTCGAGGCGATCCTGCGGGCGACGCTGCGCTGGGCGGCCGGGAGACCGTCCGCCTCCGACGGTAGGCAGAGCGGACGGGCTTCGTCGTTGATCGCGGTCGTTTCCGTCCAGGTGACGCCACCGAAACTGCCCAGGTCGGCTGCGGTGACCAGCGGGTCCAGCGCGGACGGCGTGGCACTGGTGGACGGGACCCCGCTCGGCCCGATCGAGTTGAGGGTGAGCAGGTACACGACTCCGGAGACCAGCAGGGCGAAAGCCGTCAGCGCGCCCACGATGATCAACAGGGGCTTGCGGTTCTTCTTCGCCCTCTTCTTGTCGGACCGCTCCGCCTTCTGGGGCGTGGCAGGCATGGCCACGGTGACCGGTGGCGGGGTGGTGGGTCGTGCCGGTGGCGGGGGCAACACGGGATCGATCGCGGGGTTGGGCGAAGTGGGCGAGGCCGGGCTCGCCGCGGACCGTCGCGGAGCCGCCCAGGCATACTCCAGCGGCTCGGTGGTGGCCGAGAACCGGCGTCCGGACGCGGGGGGCAGGGCTGCTTCGGGGTCGGGGAGCACCGGCATCGGGGGCGGGACGGGGGTGGACGACTCAACGTCCAGTGGGTCCTCCGGGCTGGCCGGGCTGCCTGCACTGTCGGCGCTGGACGCGGTGAGCGGGCTCATCGCCAAGCGGCGCAGCACCACCGTGGCCTCGCCGGGGTCGTCCTCGCCGTCGAAATCGTCATCGAAGGCGCCGAAGCCGAACCGTCCGCCAGTGTTGGCAGCGTCGTCGGGAAGCGGGCCGAGCGCCCTTCTGGGCGTTGACGAATTGTCCTCTGCCACACTCTTCCCTTGCTCCGCGCCGGTTTGACCGGGCCAGTCTAGCGATCGCTGGCGTGTCCCACCCCGGGCGGCGGTTCCGTGCCCGAGCATGGTTGGACCATGCCTAATCCAAAACGCCGGAACTCCGAGCGCCTGCAGTTCAGTGTCGCCAGCGCCCGAACCGTCCGAATTCCTGCTACGGACGTGCCTCCGGTGTTCCCATGGCCGGTGGCGGCGATCGGTGGCGGTGCGCTGGCCGGCATCGCCGGGCTGCTGCTGGTGGCCGGCGTGGTGCTTGTTGCGTGGTTCAGCGCGATCGCGATCGCGGTGCCGACGATGCTGGCCTTCTCCGCGCAGGTCTGGCTGCTCGCCCATGGCGCCGAACTGGCGATCGGCGGCAGCGGGATCACGCTGGTTCCACTCGGGCTCACTGTTGCCTTCGCTGCGCTCTGCGCTTCGGTGGGCGGCTTCGCGCAGCGGCAGGGACGCCTGGCTCGCACCGGTGAACTCACCCCGGCCGAGAATCGCGGCCTCTTCCTTGGTTCGATCGCTCAGGTGGCGCTCGGTTACGTAGGACTCACGGTCCTGGTGGCGTGGGCGGTGGCCGGCCCGTCAGGCATCCTGCGTCCGGCACTGGGCGCCCTCGCGGTGAGTGTCATCGGCGGTGGCGTGGGCGCGCTGGTGGCGTCCGGGCGGACGGCGAGCGACTCCGGCGCGAAGTGGGTGCGCCGCTCGGTGCGGGGCGCCTGCGCCGGCGTGCTCGGACTGGTGATCGCCGGGGCGATCGTGCTCGCGACGGCCGTGGTGCTCGGCGAAACCCGGATCGCGGCACTTGAGAACAGTCTCAAGTTCGACAACGGCGGGCTGTTCGTCTGGTCGCTGGTTGTGCTGGCCTATCTGCCGAACCTGCTCGCTTGGGCGCTGGCCTGGGTGCTGGGGGCCGGTTTCACCGTCGGTACCGGCTCGATGGTCACGCTCTGGACCACACAGTTGGGCATGCTGCCGGCGCTACCGGTCTTCGGTGCGCTACCGCCGGCCGGAGTCGCGTCCGAGTGGCTGCTGTCCTGGCTGGCGCTGGGCGTGGCCATCGGCGGGGTGGCCGGCGTCGTCGCAGTGCTCAGGGGCCGCACGAACGTGCTCGGAGCGCTCGCATCCGCCGCACTTGCAGGGTTGGCGGTCGGACTTGTCTACCTCGGATGGGCCGCCGCAAGTCGCGGGGCGCTGGGGAACCTTCGTCTCGTCGGGCTCGGCCCGCGTCTGGTCGAGTCGCTGCTGATCGCAATGCCGCTGCTGCTGCTCAGCGCCACGCTCGCCGGGCTGGTGGCGTGGTTCGTCCGCCGGAGGCGCTCGCGGGCTTGAGCCGTCCGCGTTTCGGTAGGCTCGCCCCCATGCCGAAGCGCCTGGTCGTCCTGGTCTCGGGCTCGGGCACCCTGCTGCAGGCCCTGCTGGACGCGTCCGCAGCCGGCGAGCTAGCGGCGTCCGTGGTGGCCGTCGGCGCCGACCGTGCGGACGCCTACGGGCTGGTGCGTGCCGTTGCCGCGGGCATCCCCACCTTCGTCCATCCGCTGGCCAAGGGCGCCGATCGCACCGCCTGGGACGCCGAACTGACCGCACTGGTCGCCGCCTACGAACCTGACCTGGTGGTGAGCGCCGGCTTCATGAAGCTGGTCGGGCCGGCGTTCCTGGCCCGCTTCGCCGGCCGGATGATCAACACCCACCCGGCGCTGCTGCCGTCCTTCCCCGGCATGCACGGCGTCCGGGACGCGCTCGCGCACGGCGTGAGGATCACCGGCGCGACGGTGTTCCTGGTGGATTCGGGAGTGGATTCCGGACGGATCCTCGCCCAGGAAGCCGTCCGGGTGCTGCCGGAGGACACCGCCGAGAGCCTGCACGAACGCATCAAGATCGTCGAGCGGCAACTGCTGGTCGACACCGTCAACGAACTCTGCCAAGGGGATGCATGAACGACCTGCTGCCAATCCGCCGCGCCCTGGTCTCGGTGTACGACAAGACCGGCCTGATCGAACTCGGGCAGGCGTTGGTGGCCGCCGGGGTCGAGATCGTCTCCACCGGCTCGACCGCTTCGACCCTGGCCGGAGCCGGGCTGCCGGTGACGCCGGTCGAGCAGGTCACCGGCTTTCCCGAGTGCCTGGACGGCCGGGTGAAGACCCTGCACCCGCACATCCACGCGGGCATCCTGGCCGATCGCCGGCTGGCCTCCCATCGCGAGCAACTGGCCGAGCTGGGCGTCGAACCGTTCGATGTCGTGGTCTCGAACCTCTATCCGTTCACGCAGACGGTCGCCTCTGGCGCTACCGCTGACGAGTGCGTCGAGCAGATCGACATCGGCGGGCCGTCGATGGTGCGGGCTGCGGCCAAGAACCACCCGTCGGTGGCGATCATCACCTCCCCGGAGCAGTACGCCTCGCTCACGCAGGCGTTGGCGGACGGCGGCTTCACCCTTGCGCAGCGGCAGGCGCTGGCCGCGGCCGCGTTCGTGCACACCGCCACCTACGACGTCGCGGTGGCCTCGTGGATGGGCAATGTGCTCACCGATTCGTCCGGCGGGGACGGGTTCCCGGCCTGGATGGGTGGCACCTGGGAGAAGGTGGGCACCCTGCGCTACGGCGAGAACGCGCACCAGCCGGCCGCGCTGTACGCCTACCCGGCCGGGCCGGTTGGGCTCACCCAGGCCGAGCAATTGCACGGCAAGGAGATGAGCTACAACAACTACACCGACGGGGACGCCGCCTATCGCGCCGCGTACGACTTCGCCGAGCCGGCGGTGGCGATCATCAAGCACGCCAACCCCTGCGGCATCGCGGTGGCGGCCGATGTGGCCGAGGCGCACCGCCTGGCGCACGCCTGTGATCCCGTCTCGGCGTTCGGCGGCGTCATCGCCACCAACCGCGAGGTGAGCGTCGAACTGGCCGGGCAGGTCGCCGAGATCTTCACCGAGGTGATCATCGCTCCCGGCTACGCCGAGGGTGCGGTCGAGGTGCTGTCCCGCAAGAAGAACCTGCGCATTCTGGTGGCGCCGCCGTACACCCACCGGGCCCGGCAGCTGCAGCCGATCAGTGGTGGGGCGCTGCTGCAGGCGCCTGACCGGATCGACGCGCCCGGCGATTCTCCCGCCAACTGGCAACTGGTCGCCGGCGCTCCTGCGGACGCGGCCACGTTGGCCGATCTGGAGTTCGCCTGGCGGGCCTGCCGGGCGGTGAAGTCGAACGCGATCCTGCTGGCCGCCGGTGGGGCGTCCGTCGGTGTGGGCATGGGCCAGGTGAACCGGGTGGATTCCTGCAAGCTGGCCGTGGAGCGGGCCGGCGACCGGGCTCGCGGGTCGGTGGCGGCGTCCGACGCCTTCTTCCCGTTCGCCGACGGACCGGGCATCCTGATCGAAGCGGGCGTGCGCGCGATCGTGCAGCCGGGTGGCTCGGTGCGCGACGCCGACACGATCGCCGCTGCCCAGGCTGCGGGTGTCACCATGTACTTCACGGGCACCCGCCACTTCTTCCACTGAGGTTCGATGACAGCGCAGATTCTGGACGGTAGGGCGGTCGCGGCCGCGATCAAGGGCGAGCTCGCCACTCGGGTGGCCGCGCTGGCCGCGCGCGGGGTGCGTCCGGGGTTGGGCACACTGCTGGTCGGCGACGACCCGGGCTCGCACAGCTACGTGGGCATGAAGCATCGCGACTGTGCCGAGATCGGCATCACCTCGATCCGGGTCGACCTGCCGGCGGACGCGTCCGCCGAGCAGGTGACCGCCGCGATCACCGGCCTGAACGACGACCCGGCATGTACCGGCTACATCGTGCAATTGCCCTTGCCGCGGCACCTTTCCGAGAACGCGATGCTGGCCCTGATCGATCCGGACAAGGACGCGGACGGTCTGCACCCCATCAACCTCGGCAAGCTGGTGCTGAACGAGCCGGCCCCGCTGCCCTGCACCCCGCGGGGAATCGTCGAGTTGCTGCGCCGCTTCGACGTACCGCTGGCCGGCGCCGAAGTCTGCGTGGTCGGCCGTGGGATCACGGTTGGCCGTCCGATCGGTCTGATCCTCACCCGGCGCAGCGAGAACTCAACGGTGACGCTGTGCCACACCGGCACCCGCGATCTGGCCGAGCACACCCGTCGGGCCGACATCGTGATTGCGGCCGCAGGGGTTCCCGGGCTGATCACCGCCGACATGATCGCTGATGGTGCGGTCGTGCTCGATGTGGGCGTCAGCCGGGTGGACGGGAAGCTCACCGGTGACGTCGCTGCCGATGTGTTCGAGAAGGCGTCGTGGGTGGCGCCCAACCCGGGCGGGGTGGGGCCGATGACCCGGGCCATGCTGCTGTCGAACGTGGTAGATCGCGCCGAGGCGTTGGCGGGATGACCACGCCGACCGATTCGCGTCCGCCGAAGACCTTCGTGCAGCAGGTGCTCGGCCAATGGCCGCTGGCCGGCGTGCTGACGGGTGTCGCCATCGGGTTGGTGATCGTCGCGACCGGGCACTGGCGGGCCGGAAGCTCGCTGATCGGCGTAGCGATCACCGCCGGCGGACTGCTGCGGCTGCTGCCCCAGACCCGCGTGGGCCTGCTGGCCGTCCGGAACCGCGCGATCGACTCGATCCTGCTCCTCGGAGTGGGACTGGGCATCCTCGCGCTCGCCTGGTTGGTCACCCCGACCCGAAGCTGAAGGCTTCGTCAGGCTCAGCCAGCGTTCGGGGGGCTTCGTCAGGCTCAGCCAGCGTTCGGGGGGCTTCGTCAGGCTCAGCCAGCGTTCGGGGGGCTTCGTCAGGCTCAGCCACCGTTCATGGGGCTTCGTCAGGCTCAGCCAGCGTTCTCAGGGGGCTGCCTCAGGCCAGCCACCGCTGCTCGAAGTCAGCGGAAGTCGCGCTCCAGGAACAGGGTTTCGATGAGCGCGCCCTCGGCCACCCGGACGGCTTCCCGCTCGCGCAATTCGACGCGACGGATCTTGCCCGAGATGGTCTTCGGGAGCTCCGCCACGAACTCCACGATGCGGATGCGTTGGTAGCCGGCCAGGTTCTCGCGGGCGTGTGCGAACACGGCTCGGGCGGTGTCCCCGTCCGGTAGCGCACCGGCAACGAGGCAGACGTAGGCCTTGGGCACGGCCAGCCGCAGCGGGTCGGGGCTGGGCACGATCGCCGCCTCGGCCACCACTGCGTGCTGCAACAGCACCGATTCCAGTTCGAACGGGCTGATCTTGTAGTCGCTGGCCTTGAACACGTCGTCGGCCCGCCCGACGTAGGTGAGGTAGCCGTCCGCGTCCATGTGCGCGATGTCGCCGGTGTGGTAGAACCCGCCGCGACAGGCCTCGGCCGTCTGCTCGGAGTCCTTGTAGTACCCACCCATCAGCGCGATGTTGGGCACCGAGAGGTCGAGACAGATCTCGCCCTCTACCTCGGCCGGCTCCCCGGTGGCCGGATCGAGCAGGGCCACCGCGTAACCCGGCATCGGACGCCCCATCGACCCGTCCTTGACCAGCTGACCGGGGGAGTTGCCGATGCAGCAGGTCATCTCGGTCTGGCCGAAGCCGTCCCTGATGGTGTTGCCCCAGGCAGCGCGCACCTGCGCGATCACCTCGGGGTTGAGCGGCTCGCCGGCGCCGACGAGCTCGCGCGGGGGCTTGCGCAACTGGGTCAGGTCGGCCTGGATCAGCATCCGCCAGACAGTCGGCGGCGCGCAGAAGCTGGTGACCTCGTGGGATTCCATGATCCGCATCAGCGTGGTCGCGTCGAAGCGGTCGTAGTTGAAGATGAAGACGGTCGCGCCAGCGAGGAACGGGGAGAAGAAGTTGCTCCACGCGTGTTTGCCCCAGCCTGGGGAGGAGATGTTCAGGTGCACGTCGCCATCGCGCACTCCCAGCCACCACATCGTCGAGAGGTGGCCGACCGGGTAGGAGACCTGCGTGTGCCGCACCAGCTTCGGGTAGGCGGTGGTGCCGGACGTGAAGTACAGCAGGGACGTGTCGTCGGCCGGCGTCGGACCGTCCGGGGTGAAGTCGAGTTCAGCCTCGTGCGAGTCGGCGAAGTTGACCCAGCCGTCCGGGGTGGCCTCGCCGACGCCGATCTTGACGACCTCATCGCCGGCGGACGCGAACTTGGCCGCGAGCGCGTCCGGCGCGATGGTGAACCGGGCTTCGCCGCGGTCGATCCGGTAGTTCAGGTCGTTCTCCGCCAGGAGGGTCGAGGTCGGGATGGCCACGCCGCCGACCTTCAGCAGGCCCAGCAGGATCTCCCAGATCTCGATCGTGTTGTTCAGCATCACGATCATGTGGTCACCGCGCCGCATGCCGAGGCCGGTCAGCCAGTTTGCGACCTGGTCGGAGCGTCGCGAGAGTCCGGCGTAGCTCCAGGAGCGGGCGTTCAGATCCGCGTCCACGATCTTCACCGCCGGACGATCGGGGTGCTCGGCGGCCATCACGTCGAACCACTCCAGCGCGAAGTTGAACTCGGTGAGTTCAGGCCAACGGAACCCGGAGACGGCACCTTCGTAGTCGTGGGCGTGCTCGACGAGGAAGTCGCGGGCCGCTCGAACGGCCTCGGTGGCTGCGGTGGCGGGACGACCGGGGTTGGCCATGCTGCTGCTCTCTGGTTCGCTGGATCAACCGAACCAGGGTAACCGCTTTACCTACGGCACCGTAACTTACTCGCTGCTCGGACACCGCGTCCGCCCCACCCGCGTCCGCGCCCACCCGTCCGCCCACCCCCAATACCGCTGAGGACTAGCGCAACCGTCGAGGACTAGCGAATAGGCGCTAGTCCTCGACGCAAGTGCTAGCCCTCGGCGAAGGGGGCAGGGGCCATGGGACGCGCGGCCACGGGTGCGCGCAGGGCGACGAGCAGTAACGCGGAGGAGCCTCCGGGAAAGTCCCGGAGGCTCCTCAGTCGCGTGAAGTTGACCTCAGATCAGGCCGAGCTCCTTGACCGCGTCCCTCTCCTCGGCCAGTTCGGCGACGGACGCGTCGATCAAGGCGCGCGAGAATTCGTTGATCTCCAGGCCCTGGACGATCTCGTACGCGCCGTCCTTGACGACGCACGGGAACGAGGAGATGAGGCCCTCGGGCACGCCGTAGGAGCCGTCGGACGGAACCGACATCGACACCCAGTCGCCCTCGGGGGTGCCCAGCACCCAGTCGTGCATGTGCTCGACGGTCGCGTTCGCGGCCGAAGCTGCCGAGGACGACCCACGGGCGGCGATGATCGCGGCACCGCGCTTGGCGACGGTCGGGATGAAGTAGTCCGCCACCCAGGCCTGGTCGTTGATCAGCTCGGCGGCGTTCTTGCCGTCGACCTCGGTGTGGAAGATGTCGGGGTACTGGCTGGCCGAGTGGTTGCCCCAGATGGTCATGTGCTTGACCGAGGTGACCGGGACGCCGGCCTTCTGCGCGATCTGGGTGATCGCCCGGTTGTGGTCGAGGCGGGTGAGGGCGTTGAAGCGCTCTTTGGGGATGTCGGGCGCATTGGTCATCGCGATCAGCGCATTGGTGTTGGCCGGGTTGCCGGTGATCAGCACCTTGATGTCGTCCGCGGCGGACGCGTTCAGCGCCTTGCCCTGGGCGGTGAAGATGGCGCCGTTGGCGCTGAGCAGGTCGGCCCGCTCCATGCCAGCGGTGCGCGGACGGGCGCCGACCAGCATGGCCAGGTTCACGCCGTCGAAGACCTTGGCGGCGTCGTCGCCGATCTCGACCTTGCTGAGCAGCGGGAAGGCGCAGTCGTCAAGTTCCATGACGACGCCTTCGAGGGCCTTCAGGGCCGGGGTGATCTCCAGCAGCCGCAGTTCAACCGGCTGGTCGGGGCCGAGCAGGGCGCCGCTGGCGATGCGGAAAAGCAGGCTGTAGCAGATCTGTCCGGCTGCGCCGGTAACCGCTACCTTGACTGGAGTCTGGCTCACGATGTGCTCCTGGTAGGTGTGGTGGAAGTGATGCCGATCGTCTCCGAAACTATCAGCCCACGGGCCATCGGTTCGGCCGGTTTACGGCAACGGGCGCTCCGCGCGGGAAATGGTGCCGTCGGGCGCGATCGGGCTGCCCGTTTGCGCACGCGGCAAGCGCGACCTCTCCGACCTTGAGCCAGCGGAGCCAGGAATCGGCGAACCTGGAGGCACGGGTGGTAGCTTCCCCGTTGTCGCCAATGGAGAGCAGGGCGCCCATGCCTGGATCGCAGAGTTCCGTCCGCACGATAACCGTCCGGGGCGGGCTCGCTGGTCTGGTGTCGTTGACGCTCGCTGTCGGGGGCCTCACGCTGACCGCTCCGACGGCCCACGCGGCCGACTCCCAGTCACGCGTGGACCTACCGCGGATCGCGTCCACGCCGCAGGTCGTCGCCGCGTCGGGGGCGTCCCTGATCGTGAACCTAATGCCCAACGGCGAACCGCTCTACCGGGTGACCAACGACCAGGGCCGGACTTGGGCCGACCTCTCCGCGCCCAACTTCGCCAAGTCGGCAGTTGGCTATGCCGGTGGCGGCGCCGTCGTCTACTACGAGAGCTTCCAGGGAACGGACGCCGATACCAGCGACGTCTACCGCTACGACTTCGCCTCCGGCACCACCACCGGCCCGACCACCCTTCCGGCCGAACAGCCGGATGCGATCGCGAGCACCGCAGCGGTCTACCACAGCGTGGCGGCAGGGCAACTGACCTACTCCGCGCGCAGCCTCGCGTCCGGCACGACGAACCGACTCGCTTACACCCCAGTTGCGGGCACGGACACGGTGATCACCGCAGGGTCGGGCCCGGTGGCGCTGTTCGCGACCGGGGTCGGCGAAACGGGCTCGGGCAGCCTGTCCCTGGTGCCGCTGGACGGCGGGGCGGTGGCCGCGACCGCCGCCGTCCCTGGACTGCGCGCCGTGGCCGTCCGGGGTGAGCAGGCGATATACGTCACGAGCACGTCGTCCAGCACGCGGCTGTGCGTCCGAGACGCCGGGGCTTGGACGGGTCCGCGGTGCTGGGGATTCCCGGGCCTGAGCCGCAAGACCCTGGCCAAGGCCACCTTCGGCGTTAGTGTCGGCAGCGAGTGGGCCCTGGTCACGGTCGATGCCGCCAACGGCAGCAGCCTCGGTGAGTTCGTCGCCAACGGCAATGCGGGCGGGCCGCTGGCCGCCGTCCGTGCGCGGGCCGGCGCCCAGGTCTTCGGCGCCGGCGACTCACCGCGTCCGCTGGCCGCGGTCGGGACGGGCGGCACCGGCTACGTCGGGCAGGTGCGTGCGGACGGTGCGATCGAGCGGCTCTTCGCGAATCCGACCGCGCCGGTCACGGTGACCTCGCTGCTGCTGACGCCGACGCGACTGCTCGCGCTGGACAACCGTCCCGACTCCACGGCTGATGGCTTCCAGGCGAGCGAACGCAAGGTCGCAGCGAGCGGGATCGGCGATGAGGCCCTGCTTCAGGGCCGCGTCCAGAACCTCGGGGCCTCCGCTGGCCGCACCCTCGCCGAGGTGGACGGTCGACTACGGGTCGGCGACCGGGACGCTACCGGCTACCTGCCCTTGCCGAAGTACGGCAGCGACCCAAGCACGCTCAGCGGGCCGTACTTCCTGAGCGCAACGGTGGCCTACACGCAGGTGTCCCGCGTGGACGGCGCCGCGCTGCGCAAGGGCAGCATTCGAGCGCTGTTCGGCTCTCTGGCCCTGCGGCTGAACAACTCGACGCGCAACCGGTTCGAGGTGCTCGACACGGTCACCGGCTCGACCCAGCGGGTGACCGTGCCTGCCGAACTCAGTCCGCGGACGTTCTCCTGCCTGGGCCTCTGGGGCGACTGGGTAATCGGTGTGAAGACAGCGGGCGACTCCGACGACGTCACCACCGCAGTGATCAACTACCGCACCTCTCAGACCTGGACCCACCTCGGCTACCCGATCGCTTGGGGGGACGGGTTCGCGGTGCTCGACGTCCCTGGCAGCGGCGATGCGCCCGACGACTACCTGGTGTGGAGGTTCGAGAGCGACACCACCGAGAAGCTGCCGGACACGGTGGTTCGGGCGCCGGCGACAGACGGTACTTCGAGGCTGGCCTACACCACCGGGTCCGAACTGGTGCTGCGGACGCTGGACGGCGTGGGTGCGTCCGCCCCGCGAGTGCTGGGCATCGTGGCTCCGGCGACGATCAACCTGGCGGCCGGCCGCCTGCTCCGCGTCGAACTGGACGCGACCAAGGCGCTGTCCAGAGGCACCGCGGAGATCCGGGACGCCGCCGGCGGGCTCGTCCGCTCGCTCTCCTTCGGGGCGGCGCCGGACGGTTCGGTACGCGACCTGGTCTGGGACGGACGCGATGCCGCCGGAACTCCGGTTCCACTGGGGGACTATTCCTGGAGTCTCGCGGCGACGGCGGCGGACGGGACCGGCAGCCTGGTGAAGGTGGACGGGTCCGCGGGCGTTGGCGGCGGCGTCCGCGTTGTCGGGAGCCTGACCACCGCGAAGCCGAAGCTCAGCGACCGCACCCCGAAGGTGGGGCAACGGCTGTCGGCGCGCCCAGGGGTTTGGGGGCCGGCGGGGGTCGCGTTCAGCTACCGCTGGTACCGGGTCTCGGCCAAGGGCAAGTTCAAGGCGGTCGGATCCGCCCAGCGCTACCGCGTGAAGGCCCGCGACAAGGGATTGCGGTTGGTGGTTGAGGTGACCGGCAAGCTCGCGTACTACGACGATTCCGTACTGTCCTCCGCGAGGAGCGCGAAGGTTAAGCGCCGTTAGGACCTGCTCGGCCGCAGGCGCGTTCGGACAGCAGTTCGTGGATACCTATGCTCGTCGTATGCGTTTGATCCTCGTCCGCCACGGCCGCACCAGTTCCAATGTTGGCTTCCTACTCGACACCGGCGTGCCTGGTGCCGATCTGGACGACACCGGGCACCAGCAGGCGCATAGCTTGGTGGATCGGCTGGCCGAGCACCCGATCGAGGCGGTGTACGCGTCCAACCTGGTGCGCACCCAGCAGACCGCTGCGCCGCTGGCCGAGGCCCTCGGCCTGAGTGTTGAGGTGCTGCCCGGGCTGCGCGAGATCTCGGCCGGCGACGACGAACTGGCGACCGACGCCACCCGCTACATCGGGACGCTGATGCGCTGGTACGCCGGTGAAGTGCACGCGCGAATTCCGGGCGGTGAAACCGCGCTGGAGTTCATGGAGCGGTTCGACGAGGCCGTGGACCACGTTGTCGGCCGGACCCGCGACACCGCGGTGGTGGTGAGCCACGGGGCCGCGCTGCGGGTCTGGGCATCGGTCCGCGTCCGCGGGTTCAGCGACGCTTTGGGCGCAGCGCACCTGGACAACACCGGCGTCATCGTGATCGACGGCACCGCGGACGACTGGAACCTGGTCAGTCTCGACGGCTCCACAGTGTGGCGCTCGATCGACGACGACTCTCAGCGAACCGTTCCCTGAGGGCCTCGTGAGGAACGAGCGAGGCGTCACGAACCGTTCCCTGAGGGCCTCGTGAGGAACGAGCGAGGCGTCACGAACCGTTCCCTGAGGGCCTCGTGAGGAACGAGCGAGGCGTCACGAAGGGTCGGCCGAGCCATGATGCTGCCCAGTTGTCAGAGCTCAGCGGAAGATGACCGTCCGGGCCCCATCGAGAAGGACGCGGTGCTCGGAGAACAACTTGACCGCCTCGGTCAGCGTCCGGCTCTCCTGCTCCTGACCCATGGCGACAAGTTGCGGCACGTCCATCGTGTGGTCCACGCGGCGGACGTTCTGCTCGATGATCGGGCCCTCGTCCAGGTCGGAAGTGACGAAATGGGCCGTCGCCCCGATCAGTTTCACCCCCCGCGAATGCGCCTGCCGGTAGGGGTTGGCGCCCTTGAAGCCCGGCAGGAAGGAGTGGTGGATGTTGATCGCCCGTCCGGCCAGTTCGGCGCACAGCTCGGGGGAGAGGATCTGCATGTAGCGGGCCAGCACGACCAGTTCGATGTCGTGCTCGGCGACCACGTCCAGGATGTGTCGCTCGACGGCGGCCCTGGTCTGGGCGGTCACCTCGTGAACCTCGAAGGGAACGCCGTAGAACTTCGCCAGGTCGCCGAGGTCGGGGTGGTTGGCGATGATCAAAGGCATCGTGATCGGCAGGTGACCCGAGCGCTGCCGGAACAGCAGGTCGTTGAGGCAGTGCCCCGCCTTGGACGCGAGCACCAGCGTGCGGCGGCGGCGTCCGACGTAGTCAAGCACCCAAGTGGCGTCCAGGTCCGCGGCGATTCCGGCGAAGGTGCGCTCGAACTCTGACCGGTCGAAGCCGGATTGAACCTGCACCCGCATGAAGAAGTTGCCCGACTCGGTGGAGGTGAACTGCTGCAACTCGGTGATGTTGCCGTGGGCGGCGACGATCGCTCCGGTGACCCGATGGACGATTCCGGGACGGTCGGCGCAGGAGAGGGTCAGCAACCAGTGGGTCGAGTCGATCACGGCTGACAGGTTAGCGTCCC
>Ga0073904_10000626_pt1 | contig 25671 bp, 25 predicted proteins | sample KloWWTrecipitate_FD_66668 | JGI IMG/M metagenome (GOLD analysis project Ga0073904, IMG submission 66668) | Active sludge microbial communities from Klosterneuburg, Austria, studying microevolution and ecology of nitrifiers - Klosterneuburg... | ecosystem: Engineered > WWTP > Aerobic digester >... | reverse complement strand
CACCAACATCGTCAGCGATGCCGAGGCGCTACTGGCCGTGGCCGACGCCGACCCGGCCGCACGCGGCGGGAAGATCGGCGCAGTCGGCTTCTGCATGAGCGGCGGGCTCACCTTGGCGTTGGCGAAGGCGATGCCCGAACGGGTTGCCGCGGTCGCATCCATCCACGGCGCGTGGATGGTTCGCGACACACCCGATTCGCCCCACCTCGGCCTGGAGGCAGTGACGGCGGAGGTCTACCTGGGCTGGGCGCACGAGGACGCGACCGCGCCGGCCGAGCAGCTGGACCAGCTACGCGCGTCGATGGACGCCGGGGGAGTTCGCTACCGGTTCGACCACTACACCGAGGCCGTGCACGGCTACGCCCCTCGCGGCACGGACCGCTACAACCGCTTCGCCTCCGAGCAGCACTGGGAGCGGGTGCACTCGGTGATGCGCCGCAACCTGTAGCGCGACCAGTCGATTACGGGCAACCCAACCCGTTGAGAGTTGCACACGGCGGGCACAACCGCGCCGGCCCGTCGGGCGTCTGCCAGCTACGCGCCTGCGGCGAGCCGCAGCTGAGGCAGGGTGCGGCAACGGCCGGCAACGATGGGGTCTGTGGTTCGATCACTGGGACGACCGTAGCCGCATGCGCCCAGCGACCGGAGCTGGGCCCGGCATTCGTACAGTGGCGAGATGAAAGCTGCCGTCTACGAAAAGTTCCGAGGCCCGATCGAGATCGTCGACGCGCCGGACCCGACAGCGGCGGCCGGCGAGGTGGTGGTCGAGGTGCTCGCGGTCGGTCTCTGTCGCAGCGACTACCACGGCTGGCACGGCACCGACCCGGACATCGTGTGCCCGCACGTCGGCGGGCACGAGTTCGTCGGTCGTGTGGTCGCCGTCGGCGCCGGTGTGCAGCGCATCCGCGAGGGCGACCGTGTGGTCGCGCCATTCGTGTGTGGCTGTGGGTCGTGCGAGCCGTGCCTGCTCGGCCAACAGCAGGTCTGCCGTTGCCAGCAACAGCCAGGCTTCACCAGCTGGGGTGCGTTCGCCACCTACACGACGGTGCCGTACGCCGACCACAACGCTGTCCTCGTACCGGCTGAGGTGTCCGACGAGGCTGCCGCGCTGGTCGGCTGTCGCGTGAGCACCGCCTATCGCGGCGTGATCGAGCGTGGGCGACTGGCTGCCGACGAGGTGCTCTGCGTGCACGGCTGCGGAGGTGTTGGCCTGGCGGCCATCGCGTTCGGCCGTGCCCTGGGGGCGCAAGTGGTTGCCGTCGACATCGCTCCCGATGCGCTTGCACTCGCCGTTGCGCTGGGCGCCGACCTCACTCTCGACGCATCCACGACCGACGACGTCGGTGGTGCGGTGCACGACCTGGTCGGCGGCGCGCACGTGTCGATCGATTGTCTCGGCCACGCGGCCACGGCCGGCAATTCGATCCTGTCGCTGCGCGCACTTGGTCGCCATGTGCAGATCGGGCTGCTCCCCACGGCGACGACCGAGCTGCCGATCTCGCGTGTCATTCGCGACGAGCTGGAACTGTTGGGCGTGCACGGGTTGTCTGCCTCGCGCTTCGACCAGGTGTTCGCGATGATGTCCGACGGTCGACTCGACCCGGCCGCGATGATCACGCAGCGGCTGTCGCTCGCCGACGTTGCGACGGCGCTTCCCGCCATGGGCGCGTTCACCCAACCAGGCGTCTCGGTCGTGACGACGATGTAGTCGGTGCTATGAAACGATCCGAACGAGGGAGATCGCAGTGAGCGCAACGGGTCGTATGGCACATCGGCGGGTGTTGGTGATCGGGGCGGGCCAGGAGTCGTACGGGCTTCCGGCCGAGGAGGTGTCGCTCGGCAATGGCCGCGCCGCCTGCCTGCGAATGGCGCAGGAGGGAGCGGTGGTTGCCTGCGCCGACCTGCATCTCGACCGCGCCGAGGAGACGGCTGCGCTCATCGCTGCGGCTGGCGGGCACGCTCACGCATTCGCCGTCGATGCAACCGACGAAGCGGCGATGACGGGGCTGTTCGCCGCCGCGGAGGCAGCGCTGGGCGGGCTCGACGGTGTGCTGGTCAACGTGGGCATGGGCGGCCCGGCCTGGCTGTCGGGCACCAGCGCCGAGTCGTGGGATCGTACGTTCGCGCTCAACGCTCGCGCGCACTTCCTCGGCTGCAAGTTGGCGTTGCAACACCTCGATGACGATGGCGCAGTTGTACTCGTGTCGTCAGTCGCATCGATGAAGCCGGGCAGTCGCATTCCCGCGTACGACTCGTCGAAGGCGGCGCTGGCCGGGCTCTGCCGCCACGCCGCGTTCGAAGGTCGTCGCCGGCGGGTTCGGGTCAACGTGGTGGTCCCCGGGCTGATCGACACACCAATGGGGCGCATCGCCACCCGTCACCGACCCAACCGAACAGCGGGCCAACTACCGCTCGGCCGCCAGGGCACCGCCTGGGACATCGCCAACGGTGTGCTGTACCTGTTGAGCAACGAAGCCAGCTACGTCAACGGCCAACAACTGGTGATCGACGGCGGCCTCACCACCATCCAGTAACCGATCGGCGATCAGGACCGGGGGCCGAAGCGGCGCCGGTCCCACTTCATGGTTTCGACGACTTCGCCCACCTGGGCTGTCCACTGCTGGAACACCCCTGCGTTGATCACTTCGACTGCTTCCCCCAGGGTTGCGCCGGGCTCCATCAGCACGGCGCGCGCGGCGGGCTCGGCGAGCACATCGCAGAGCTGTACGACATCGCCGATGGTGGTGATGCACGCCGGGCGGGCGGTGCCGTCGACACGGGTGCCGGGCTGCAACAGGCGGTAGAAGAGGTCGAGCGCGGAGTCGTCGATGAAGCAGCACAGGTTGTCGTCCCAGTCGAGCCAGCTGCGAATGGCAGCGCGACCGACCGCAGCGTGGAACAGCGGGTATAGCGCAGCAGCGAGAGGAGGAGCGATGTCGTGGTCCTGCATCATCTGCTGCAGCGCGCGGTACCCGTGGTAGCGGCGCACCGTCTGGGCGTTGCCGGCAGCGGCGGACGCCAACGTGGGCTGGCTGTGATGCACGCCCTGGCGGTCGAGCAGGCGCAACAGGTGGTCGCGCTGGCCCAACAGCCACGGGTCGGCGCCGGGCTCGGTGGCGTCGCCGAGCAGCGCCAGCACGAATGCCGGGTCGGTCTCGGGGTGCACGATCGTGACCGGGCAGTGCTCGAACAAGGCGGTGACGTCGGCGGTCAACGGTGCCCCGTGCGACTCGCCGGTCTCGGCCATCTGCCGCAGCGCGGCGACGTGGCGCGACCCATCGATGACCACGAACTGGCCTGAGTTGTCGGCCAGCGCTCGCACCAGGATGCGGCCGTTGATGACATCCGGATTGCGCGAGATCGTGCTGGTCAGGCCGTCGAGGCCCGAGTTGCAGAGGCGCTGGTACGAGCGCATCGGCACGAAGGCCCGCATGAACGACGCGTCTGACGCAACCGATGGGTCGTCGGCGAGTGACAGTTCGTCACCCGGATCGAGTAGCAGGTCGCTGAGTGGCAGCCGGGTGACATCGAGCAGTGTCTGGACGCGATTCGTCCACTCACCGTCGCCCTCCCCGGGCTGGGGACTCGGATCAACCGTTTTTACGGTCCGCCTGCTTTGCCTTTCTTGACGTCGCGCTTTTCCTTCAGCGACTTGCCGGCCTTCTTGGCGGCGGGCTTTTGAGGTGACTTTTCGGGCATGTGCCCTCCCTTGGGTTATTGCTCAGGCAGTCGTATCAGGAATCAGACGGCCAGCCTCGATGGCGACCATCGGATTTCTGTTTTCGTCACCCGGCACGCCCAGCGATTCGCGGAACAGGGTGATGGCGTGCATCGTGCCGGCTTCGTGCAGCCCGGCGTTCATGATGCGGTTGACCGAGGGGCTCAGGTCGCCGAATTCCATGCGGATGGCGTGAGCAATGGCTTCGCTGGGGGTGTGATCCTCAGCAAGTACCGAGTTCGGCTTGGCTCCACGCTTGGTGGCCGCCTTGCGCGGCTTGGCCGGTGCTTTCACCGCAGCGGGCTTTGCCGTTTTCGTGCCATCTTCGGCGATCGTGTCGGCTGCGGGCTTCTTGGTTGTGGCCATGACTCACTAGCCTACCGCCATCGGGCACCCCCCAGATTCTTGGACTTGCCACGACTCTTGGAGATCGGGGCGGCACGGGTACGGTTCGCTGCATGAGTGAAGCCTGGATCATTGACGCTGTTCGTTCGCCACGGGGGAAGGGCAAGGAGACCGGAGCACTGCACAATGTGCACCCGCAGCGCATCCTGGCGCAGGTGCTCAACGCGCTCCAGCAGCGAAACGGTTTCGACACCGCCGAGGTCGACGACGTCATCATGGGGTGTGGCGCCGGCAGCGGCGACCACTCGATGGACATCGCCCGCATGGCGACGCTCGACGCCGGCTGGAGCGTGCAGGCCCCGGGCGTCACGCTCAACCGCTTCTGCGGCAGTGGCCAGCAGGCCGTCAACTTCGCCTCGATGGGCATTCTGGCCGGCTTCCAGGACATGGTCGTGGCCGGCGGCGTGGAGAGCATGTCGCGCCCGGCGCCGATGCACGTCGACGGTTTCACCGCCAACAACAACCACCTTCGCGACCAGTACGACATGGTGCCCCAGGGGATCAGCGCCGACCTGATCGCCAGCGTCGAGGGCTTCTCTCGCGAGGAGCTCGACCAGCTGGCCGTCGACAGCCAGAACCGTGCCGCCGAGGCCATCGCCGAGGGCCGCTTCGAGCGCTCACTGATACCGATCTTCCATGACGACGGCACCCTCGCCCTCGACCACGACGAGCACCCGCGCGCCGGCACCACCCTGGCCGATCTGGCCAAGCTGGCCCCTGCCTTCGCCGGTATGGGTGGCCACACGATGGGCGGCCGCGAGCTGTCCATCGACGAGACCGCGCGCAGGGCCTACCCGCACGTCGCCGAGATTCGCCACGTGCACCACGGCGGCAACTCGTCGGGCGTGGTCGACGGTGCGGCCGCGGTGCTGCTCACCTCGCCCGCGTACGGCAGGGCGCAGGGCTACACCCCGCGGGCCAAGGTCACCATGGCAGCGACGGCCGGCGACGAGCCCGTCATCATGCTGACCGCTCCCGGCCCGGCCACCGACCTCGTGCTGAAGAAGGCCGGCATGACGCTCGCCGACATCGACCTGTTCGAAGTCAACGAAGCCTTCGCTGCCGTGTTGCAGAAGTGGTTGCGCCACACCGGCGCCGACTGGGGCAAGGTGAACGTCAACGGCGGCGCGATGGCCCTGGGCCACCCCATCGGAGCGACCGGCGCGATGCTCATCGGCACCCTGCTCGACGAGCTGGAGCGGCGTGACCTGCAGACCGGTCTGGTCACCATGTGTACCGGTGGCGGGATGGCGACGGCCACCATCATCGAGCGCATCTAACCAGCCATCTAGGGCGCAGCGGCTTCCAATTCGTAGAGCGGCACGGTGCCGCGTCGAACCCAGAGCCCTGCACCTGCCTGCTGGAAGTGTGGGGCCAGGCGCGCCCGATACCACTCGCCGGTGCGATGGTGCACCTCCATGTCGGTGCGCGCCGGGTCGACCACCTCCGCCAGATCGTGAGCGGTCGTTAGCTCGAGATACATCACGTTGCGCGTGGCCGCAGCGAGGTTGGTGATTGCTGCCTGCGCGCCATCGTCATCGAGGTAGTGCAACACGCCGTGACACACCACGAGATCGAACTTCTTCGACGGCTTCCAGGTGGATATGTCGCGTCGCTCGTGGCCCCATTGCGCGCACGCATGTTCGCTGATGTCGACCGACACGACGCGGACGTGCGGATGCTGCCCCCGGTACCAGTCGCGCCACATTCCCACGCCGGCGCCGACATCGAGCACGGAGGTCGGCGGCACTCCCCACCACGAGCACAGCTCGTGCACAGCGGTGGCGAGATGGCCGATCTGTTCATGGTCGTGGACGCCCACCGCTCCGTAGAACCGTTGGTAGTACTGGTCGTCGAATCGCGGCATCGGGCATCATGCCGCAGGGACGACGAGCGCTTCGATCTTCTTGCCGTCACGTGAATGCAGCAGGACCCATGCTCGCTCGCCGGCCGTCACGTTCACCGTCACCGGATCGATCACGCTCGGGTCGGAACAGTCGTCGTTGGTGCTGCCCCAACCGTGGAACGTGAAGGTCGTGGCACCCGGTGCGAGGTCGAAGGGGATGTATGTGGTGCCGCCCAAGACGGAAGGGCTGAAGCCCTGATCGGTGAAACGCGGCTGGGGTGCGCAGCCGGTGATGCCCTCGATGCCAACGTTGTAGGCGGTGTCCACGCCTGCAATGCGCTGGTCGAAGCTGGTGCCCACGGCGAGCGGGTTGATGCGCAGTTGGTAGGCGTAGAGCTGAACCAGTGCCTGGCCATCGAGCGCCTCGGGGAAGGCTTGCGAGTTGCCGGGGTCGGTGTCGTACAGCAGCAGGCCGGCACCGGCGCTGCTCTCGCTGTCGAACACGATGATGTCGGTGTACGCCTGGCCATCGCGAGCGCTGAACACACTGGTGAACGGTTCGGCGTCGGGGCCTGCGCCGCTCTCGACGGCGATGACCGACATCCCCTCCGGAGCACCGAACGTCGGTGACACCTCTCCGTACTGCAACCCCTCGACCAGCAAGATCGGCGCGTACTGGAAGCTACGCATCGCCCAGATGTCGAGCGTGGGAGTGGTGCCATCGGGCAACACCGCCAGATGCACGACCTGGTTGCTGCCGATGTATGTGGATGGGTCGGCCGTCGGCATCAGGTCGTCGGGGGACGTGGGTATCGGTGCCTCGGTATCGGCCGGCGTCGAAACGCCTGACGGAGTTGTCTCGTCGGAGTTGACCTCGACGATCGAGCGTTCGCTCGCCGGTGCACGGCCGCCGCAGCCGGCCAGCGCCAGCCCCACACAGCAGAACAGGAGTGAGACGCGGCGGCGATTTGTCATTGGGGCAGAGTACTGCGCTAGTGCGAGTGCTCGAGTTCTTTCAGAGTGCGCAATGACTGTCGGTACAGCTCGTCGTCGTCGGACCATCCAGCGGAGAACGCTGACGCGTCAAGAGTGGCCGCCAGTTCGTCGGCCGCGGCCACTTCAAATACGGCGGCCAGCGCCGCGTTCGGTGCGTGTGGCGCGGCACCGTGGCGCATTGCGGTCGCAACGAAGCGGTCTTGGAGCACGCCCCACTTTCCACGCCGCCGACGCTGCCACCACTGCGACAGTGCGCGCACGACGAGCACCAGAACCGCACTCGACAGCGAACCAATGAGGACGATGGTGATGTGGTTGCTGATTGCTCGCGCGATTGCTGATGCAACCTCGCCGCCGATGCTCGGCTGTTGCGCTTCCCCGGAGAGGGGGACCGAGGCCGTGGGGTCGAAGGGCACCCAGCCGAAGTTGGGGAAACGCACTTCGACCCATGCGTGTGCATCGCTGGCGCGGCTGATCCACACCCCGGCGATCACATCGCGCTCTCCGGGTACGTAGCCGGTGGCAATGCGGGCGGGTATGCCGAGCGTGCGCAGCATGATCGCCGTCGAGGTCGCGATCTGCTCGCAGAACCCCTCCTTCGACTCGAACAGGAAGTGATCGACGGCGTCGGCACCCTCGGGTGGCACCGGCGCGAGGAGGTCGTAGGTGACGTTGTCCGCCAGCCAGGCCTGGATGGCGAGAACCGTGTCATACGTGGTGGGCGCCGCGAGCTGTTGCGCCAACGCCCGAGTTCGGTCAGTGGTCGATGATGGCACTGCGAGAAACACGTCGGGCGTGTCGGGGCTGACGACGCTGCCCTCTGCGCGAAGGCCGGCGGCGGTTGCGTGCGAGCGTTGGGAGACCACGGTGTAGGCACTGCCGGCGGGCAACACCACCTCGGCTCGCAAGGCGCCATCCGGACGTGCCCACAGCGGCGCCGCCAGCAGCACACGTTCCGCGCGACTGGCGGCGAACACGATGTTGGGCTGGTCGACTTCGGCGTAGAAGGTCTGGATGAACTGATCGCTGTCGCCCCGCGGGACATCGCCGACGGTGGGATTGATCGTGTGGTCGGGCCCCTCGGTTCGCTGCCCAGCGTCGGTGTCCACCGTCCACGACCTGCCGTCGAAGTTGGTGAAGGTCTGGCCGCGCCAGAAATCGGGGAATGGTGCCCGCACGCGCAACACGACCTCGTTGCTGAGTGCTCCCCGCAACGCGGTGTCCATCGTCGGGCTGAAACCGGGGTACCCGCCACCACCGGTGCCGGGACGATCGGTGACGATCGCCCCGCCGAGCAGCGGCGAGCCGTCGGCCGCGACCAGCCCACCGTCACCGGGCGTGGGCCGGTAGTCCTCCAGCCAACTCGGCAGCGTCAGCTGGGCCGGGCCTGCCGGGATCGGCACCGCCGCCAGGATCGCCAGCACCGCGCCGGCGGCGGCAAGCGCACAGCCGGTGCGCGTCGCTGCTGTGCGAACCGTTCTCGTCGCCCGCATCCGATCTGCCCGAGTGATGGCGTTCGAACCAATGGCCAGTCCCAACAGTGCGGTGCCCATCCACAACGCCAGTCGGTCATCGACACGGATACCCGCTGCGTACGCCGTCAACATCGCTGCGCACGCGAGCGTGACGCGCGCCGATCGTCGATCGATGCACTCGAAGCCCTGCACCACCACCAGCGTCACGAGTATCTGAGGGAGAAGGAATCGCAGTGAGGTGACGATGCTGTTGATCGCGGTGAGGTCGATGAGCGTGGCGCCGACCGCGACCCCGGCCAACAGGCTCATCAGCTGGCGCAGGTTCTTACGCGCTGCACCGTGCATGGTCAACACCGCGCTGAGCGCCATCGCAGCTAGGACGGCACCGAACTCCACCGGGCCGTAGCCCAACGGCTCGAGCAGCATCAGCGGTGGTACAGCCGCCGCAACTGCAACTGCCCAACGAGCGCCCGTAGTGATGTCGCTGATCGGCTCAGCTGATCGGATTCCCACCGGCCTGCGCCACCAACTGATCGTGGTTTCGGTCGGCCGCGCCTCGTCGGGTTCGAAGGCCGCGCTCCACCGGTGTATCGCGTCTCGGTCGATCATCACTGTGGGTTCGCCACCGTCGACGCTCACCGCCACCGTTGCGCCGATCGCCAGGCCTGCCTCGACGGTGTGACGGACGTGGGCTGCGTGCGAACTCGCGTCGCCCGTACCCGTCCATGCCGGCACCGTCCATTGCTCGGCAACATCGCTGATCCGTTGGCGCACGACGAATTCACCGCTGCGCAACGTCGCCGGCCAGTGAATCGCGGTGAGCTCGTCGCCCTGCCGCCACGTTCGTACGCCATCGATCTCGTCGCGGCCGGCGTTGTGGCCGGCCAACTGATCGAGGTGTTCGTCGCCGATCAGCGTCTCGTGCGGCGCGCCGATGACGGAGGCCGCCGGTGCCACGAACAGAGGAGAGATCGATGTAACGGCGTTCCTTCGCCACCACACCGTGCCGAGGGTGCCGGCCGTCGACCGCTGCACCGTGACACAGTCATGCACCCCGCGTCTCGGCGCCGTGCCGACGAAGTTGTTGGCACCCGGCCGTGCCCATCCGCTCGCGACCAGTTCCGTGCCGACGCGCAGCTCGACGTAGACCTGACGATCGTTGGTGGAATGCACCTGCCATTCCAGCTCGCTGCCGACCGCGGTCAGGGTTGGTGCATTCACCGTTGGCTCGGTCGTCCGGCGCGCCGACCACCAGCCGTCGACCGCGCTCGCCGCGAACGCCACCAGCCCGATCGCGAGCATGATCACTACCGCCGCCGCGCCAGTGAGCATCGCGATCATCCCCGCGACGATCCAGGCGAGACCCAGTGCGGCAGCGCCGCGAGCCAGACCTGTCGGGCGTGTCAACGGCGTGGCGCCTGCACCGCGGCAACGCACTCCGCGACAACGGCCGCCGCGCCCGACCGCTCCTGACCAACGAGTACCAGCCGGTGCGGCAGCGCACTCTGTGCGGAGCGGGCGACATCGTGAGGTGCCACGTAGTCGCGGCCGTCCATCAACGCGAATGCTCGGGCGAGGGCGACCATCGCAACACCGCCGCGAGTCGAAGCTCCCAGCCGGACTCTTGGATGCGCTCGCGTGGCCTGCAATATCGCGACCGCGTACTCGGCGACCGCATCGGCCAGGTGAATGTTCCGCACCTGTGTGCGGCACGCAGCCAGTTCCTCCATCGTGGCCACGCGCACCACGTCGTTGAGCCGCACGCGGCCGCGGCGACCGGTCAGCACTTCCACCTCTTCGGTCGCCGTTGCCCGGCCCAGGCTGATGGCCGCCATGAACCGGTCGGTCACGCCCTCGGTCAGCGGGTAGGTGCCGGCCATCTCCACCGGGTTCTGCGTGGCGATGACGACAAATGGGGCAGGCACCGGGTGCGTGACCCCATCGACGGTGACGTGGCCTTCCTCCATGACCTCGAGGAGTGCCGATTGCGTGCGTGGGTTGGAGCGGTTCAGCTCATCGAAGAGCACCACATTCGCGAACACAGGACCGGGTCGAAAGTGCAGTCCGAAGCCGTCGGCGTTGGGTGCGAGGGAGCCGACAACATCCGAGGGAAGCAGGTCGGCAGTTCCTTGGACACGGGCGAAGGTGCCGCCCAGCGACGCGGCGATCGTTTGCGCCAGCAGCGTCTTGCCGACTCCGGGGACATCCTCGGCGAGCAAGTGCCCACCTGCCACCACGCACGCGGTCGCCACCTCGATCTGGTCGCCACGGCCGGCCATCACAGCACCGATGGACGCAACGAGGGCACTCACAAGGTGGTGCGGACCGGAGGGCGCGGGGGTGCGATCAGAGGCCAATGTAGAAGTCATGCCAACGTTCATCGGCAGACTGGACCCTGTTCTCAAGCACGACGGGTGCCGTGGAGGTGAGAACTATTGGATTCGCTGCTTGTCCGGGTTGATGCGGTAGATGATGCGAGCGTCGGTGGGGCCGAAGGCGTACGGGCCACCGGTGTACTTCTGGCTGACGGCGTTGATGTGGTCGGCAGCCTCTTGGCCGGTGGTGGTGCTCACCACCGTGCCACGCACTTCGGCGTAGTGGTACGGATTCTCGGCGTCCCAGACTGCGACCGTGACGCGCTGGTCGTTGTCCATTGCGGTGGCCTTGGCGCGACCGATCTCGGTGTTGATCAGGATGTGTTCGTCGTCGGCGTCGACCCACATCACGTGCGTCAGCGGGTGACCGGACTTGGGGATGACGGTGAGGGCTGCGAAGTTCTTCGCCTGTGCAAGGTCGCGGATGTCTGGGTTCAGCATGGTTGTGACCCTACGGCAAATGATTGTGTCCCGCAACTATTGCGGCACGAATCACGTTGACGGTCTCGATCACGGCGATTGCTGCGCTGCCGCCCGCTCGCTCGGGGCGGCCGCGGCAACGCCATCGGGCGGGCCGAGTCGTGCCGCAGGCGAGGTGGCATCCGCGACGCCGATCATGAACGGTGCCCCTGGCACCGTGGAACTCGTGGTGGTGGGTGTCGTACCGGTGATGACGGTGGCCTGGCTGAAAAGAGTGGCGGAGTCGCAGTTGACCGTCACCTTCATCCCTGGTTGGTGGCACCAGACGCGCCGTACGTTTCCCACCGGGTCACGTTCGCGAGTCCGAGGTAGGGGTTCGTGACGGTGTACACGTGCCCATCGCCATGGGCCACGATGACGGGCTTGTTGAAGGCTTGTGCACGCGAAATGATCTTCGCCCGCACGGCGGCAAAGGGGGCCTGCGTCGACGGCGCCGCCTGCAGCAGCAGGAAGACACCCTTGCTACCACGCGCCACGGCGGCGTCGAACACGGTGTCGATCCAGGCAACGTCGGCTGCCGAGCGGGCGGTCACTGCCGCCTCTCGGTCCAGCGTCTGTTGCGGCGTCTCCCCGACCCAGGCTTCGGTGCCGTTGCCACTGCCCACCACGTGCAGCGAGCCGAAACTGACGCACTGCTCGTGGAACATCGTGTTCTCGACGAACTCGGAATGGGCCGGGTCGGTCGACTGTGACACGACCGCGCGGGGTGCACCGCCACTGGTCTGGGCCGGGTTCGGGTAGAAGATGGTGCGCAGCGCGGCCAGACGCGCGAGCGGGTTCGATGGGGGGTTGGCGCGATGGCAGTCGGTCCACTCGTTGTCGCCGGGCGTGTACCAGAACGCATCGTCGAACTGCTGGAACTTGGCGAAGCGAGACTGCAGCTCGGCTTCTGCGCACGTGGTGGTGCCGTTCTTGATGTCGCCTGCATGAGCGACGAACAACACGTCAGGATCGTTGTTGATGTCCGCGACGAGCGCCGGAAGGTTGGCGGAGTCGGCGGCTGTGTAGGGAAGGTCGCCGATGAGCGCGAAGTTGAAGGTCGTCCCCGCTGATGAGGTGGCACCGCGACCGATGAGCGGGGCCAGGGCGGCAAGCGTGACCAGCATTGCGACGGTGCGGCGAGCGAATCGGCGGTTCATGTGGTGGCCTTCTGCTCGACGACCAACCGTTGGTAGAGCGCCATGTACGCGCCGGCGGCACTGGTCCAGCTGACGTCGCGAGTCATCGCTCGCTTCACCACCCGCTGCCAGGCGAGCTGGTCCGCGTACAGGTCGCAGGCGCGATCGATCGCAGCGCCCAGCTGCTCGGCGTCCACCGGACAGAACTGGAAACCGGTGGCGACCCCGTCGTGCAGGGCAGCCCCGTTGGCGTCGATGACGGTGTCGGTCAGCCCACCCACACGAGCCACGACCGGCAGCGTGCCGTAACGCAGCCCGTACAGCTGGGTGAGCCCGCACGGCTCGAAACGCGATGGCACGATGATGGCGTCGGCGCCCGCTTGCACGCGATGCGAGAGCGGCTCGTTGTAGCCGATGGTGACCGCGACCGAGCCGGGGTTCTCCTCCGTCGCGCGGCGAAAGCCGTCCTCCAGCCAGCGTTCACCGGAGCCGAGTACTGCCAATTGAGCGCCACGGCCCAGCAGCCGTGGCAGCGCATCGAGGAGCAGGTCCAGGCCCTTCTGGATGGTGAGGCGGCTGACCACACAGAACAACGGGGCGTCATTGCGAGCGTGCAAACCCATTTCGCCCTGCAGTGCCGCCTTGTTGGCGGCCTTCGCCGGCAGTCGGCGAACCGAATACGGGGTGACGAGCGCAGGGTCGTTCGCAGGGTTCCAGACCGTGGCGTCGATGCCGTTGGCGATGCCGGTGAGATGGTCGGGTCGGGCGCGCAGCAGCCCGTCGAAGCCCATACCCTGGTCGGGTGTACGGATCTCGCGGGCATACGTCGGGCTGACCGTGCTGAGGTGGGTGCTCCATAGCACGCCCGCCTTGAGGAAGCTGATGTTGCCCCAGTACTCCATGCCGTCGTGGGCGACTGCCTCGGCGGGCAGGTGCAGACCGGTGAATGTGTCAGTCCCGAACACACCTTGGAATGCGAGGTTGTGAATCGTCAGCAGCGTGGGCGGTGACGGTTGCTGTCCGAAGTGGAGATAGGCCGACGTCAGTGCTGCCTGCCAGTCGTGCAGATGGAGCAGTTCGGGCTTCCACCCACCCAGCCGACCCATGGCGATCTGGGCACCCACCCACGACAGCGCAGCGAAGCGCAGATGGTTGTCGGGCCAGTCGTTGCCGTCCGCGTCGAGGTATGGTCCGCCACCCTCGCGGGCGTACAGGTGCGGGGCCTCCAGCAGCAGAACCGCCAGCCCTTGAGCTGTGCGGCCCAGGCTGAGCGTGCCGGTGCCACCGGAAAGCGAGGGCAGCGACGCCACCCTGCGGACACCGATGAGTTGTTCACGTACGCCCGGATAGCCCGGCAGCAGAACGCGCGCCTCGACGCCGAACGAGGCCAACGCCAGCGGCAGCGCACCTGCGACGTCGGCCAGGCCGCCAGTTTTCACCAACGGATAGCACTCCGGGGTAACGAACAGGACCTTCACCAGGAAAGACCGTAACTGATGGACCCCTGTGTGCGGGCGACGAGGTACATTCCGATCATGGCCGAACCCAAGGTGCTCGTCATCGTTCTCGCAGGTGGAGAGGGAAAGCGGATGCTGCCCCTCACGGAGGACCGTGCCAAGCCAGCCGTTCCATTCGGCGGTAGCTACCGCATCATCGACTTTGCGTTGTCGAACTTCGCCAACTCTCGGTACCTGAAGATCGTGGTGCTCACGCAATACAAGAGCCACAGCCTCGACCGTCACATCAGCCAGACGTGGCGGTTCAGCGGCCTGCTCGGTAACTATGTGACCCCGGTGCCCGCGCAGATGCGTCGTGGCCCGCACTGGTTCGCGGGCTCGGCCGATGCGATCTACCAGAACCTCAACCTCATCACCGACGAGATGCCCGACGTGGTGTGCGTGTTCGGTGCCGACCACATCTACCGCATGGATGTCAGCCAGATGGTCGATCAGCACCTGCAGTCAGGTGCCGGTGTGACCGTGGCTGCGATCCCCGTCGGCTACGAAGATGCGAAGTCGTTCGGTGTCATCGAGGCCGACGAAGACGGCAAGATCGTGGCGTTCCACGAGAAGTCACCGAACCCGCCAACCATCATCGGTGACGACTCGCGCTGCCTGGCCAGCATGGGTAACTACGTGTTCAACACCAAGACGCTCATCGATATCGTGACGCCCGCTGGGCAGGACCACCAGCGCACCGACCTCGGTGGCGACATCATTCCTGCGCTCACCGCTGCAGGCGTTGCCCACGTGTACGACTTCTCCACCAACGTCGTGCCGGGTCAGGACGATCGTGAGAAGGGCTACTGGCGCGACGTCGGCACCATCGATTCGTACTACCACGCCAACATGGACCTGCTGTCGCCGGTGCCGATCTTCAACCTGTACAACGACAAGTGGCCGGTGTTCACCAGCCACCAGCCGCTGCCTCCGGCGAAGATCTCGCGTGGTGCAGGCGGCGAGCCCTCGTACGTCGATGGCAGCCTGCTGTGCGCCGGCTCCATCGTGTCGGGCTCGCATGTCGAGCGTTCCATCGCGTCGCCCGGGGTCCGCATCAATCACGACGCACACGTCACCGACAGCTTGCTGTTCCCCGGTGTCGAAGTCGGCCCTGGCGCCCGCATCAATCGGTGCATCATCGACAAGAACGTGGTCGTTCCTGCAGGTGAGCGGATCGGCTTCGATGCCGCCGCCGATGCCGCCCGGTTCACCATCAGCGACCACGGCATCGTGGTCATTCCCAAAGGCTTCGTCTTCTAGTTGTGCCTGGGTAGCGCCGCTACTACTCGCTGGAAGTGGCGTCGATGGCCCCGGCGATGACGATCTGACGAAAGTCGGGTGTCGCCGCGTCGTCCGCGGCCAGGGTGGTGCTGACACGCTGCGCCAAGTTGCGGTCGTTCATGATGGCCCGTGCCACCGTCGGAGCGAGGCGTCCGCCGACGCCGAGGTGGCCCGACGCGACAGCGGCGATCAGGGCGCTCGACACTTTCGCCGCCACAGGCTGCACCTTGTCCCAATCGACTTCAGCGGCCATTGTCTTCATCGACGCTGCAGCCTCGGAACTCTTGGCGCTGGTCGCTGCGCGCACTTTGGCCCAATCGACACTGCGCATGGCATCGGCGACCTCGGCGGCTTGCACCTCGTCGGTCGCTGCCGACGCTTGGCCCGCCTCGAACTCGGCGCGCAGGTTGCGAGCGAACTCGCCGGCCCTGGAGGTCGCTTTCGAGGTTGCCGGCTTGACGGCGTTGGCCAAACGGGCTGCCGCGCGACCGAGTTTGTGAGCCGTCATATCGACAAAGCTACGCGGGAATGGGCGCAACGGGCGACAATGGCAGGGTGAGTCGACGTGGCACCCATCCAGATCCATCCGAGTTCCGAACGATTGGCATGTTGACCCCCACCGAGCACACGAACCGCGAGGCGCCATGGGCGTCTTGAGGGCAATGCGTGCCCGGCCGGCCGACGTTGCAGCTGATCTCCACGATCCGATCGGCGAGCTCCTTCACCGTGCCGGTCGCGGCGATCAGTCGGCCTTCGCCGAACTCTACGACGCACTTTCTCCCCTGGTGTACGGCGTAGTGCTGAAGGTGGTGCGGGATCCCTCGCAGGCCGAAGAGGTTGCCCAAGAGGTGTTCGTCGAACTGTGGCGGCTTGCCGCTCGGTTCGACGGCACCAAGGGCAGCGCCAAGACGTGGGCAGCCACGCTTGCGCACCGTCGAGCAATCGACCGAGTGCGAAGCGAGCAGGCATCACGAGTCCGCCAGGATCGTGATGCCAACCAGACCGTGCGCCCCGACCGCGACGTGGTCGGGGCCGAAGTGGAGTCATCGTTCGAACAGGTACGTGTGCGGCGTGCCTTGCTGCAGCTCTCCGAGCTGCAGCGGGAAGCTGTGGAGCTGGCCTACTTCGGTGGCCACACCTATCGAGAAGTGGCGGTGTTGCTGGATGTCGCGGAAGGCACCGTCAAGAGTCGAATTCGCGACGGTTTGATCCGGCTACGAGATGAATTGGGAGGTGAGTCATGACCGATATCGATGTCCACCACCTCGCCGCGGCGTACGCACTCGACGCCCTTGATGACCGCGAGCGCGCCGCGTTCGAGGCCCATTACGGGGCATGCGAGGTGTGCCGCACCGATGTGCAGGAGTTCCGCCACACGCTCACGCAGGTGTCCGACTCGCTTGTGGTAGCGCCACCTCTGTCGCTGAAGGACAAGGTGATGGCGGAAGTGGCGGCGACCCGCCAGCTGTCCCCTTTGGTCGCACCCGTCGTCGCTCTCGACGAGCGGCGGCGCGCACGTTCCCTGATGTCGATGGCCGCCGCCGCCGCCGCCATCGTGATGATCATCGTCGGAGTCGCCTCGTTCCGTGGCGGTGATCAGTCCGACACGTTCGCCGGTGACCTCGCTCACGTGATGGAGCAGCCGGATTCGCAGGTGCTCAGCCTCGTCAGTAAGGACGGAGCCCAGGGAACGTTCAAGGTGGCATGGTCGAACTCGCTCGGCCAAGCCGTCCTCATGGGTGACGACCTGCCGACCACGCCGAGCGACAAGGCCTACGAACTGTGGCTGATCACGCCCGACGAGTCGATGGCGATGTACGTCCTGGACCCCGCCAAGGACGGCACCGTGCACCACGTGCTGAAGGCGCCCGCAGACCCCAGTGCCTGGGCGATCACCGTCGAGCCGTCAACCGGCTCGGCGACCGCCACCGGTGACATCATCTTCGTCGCCAACGTCTAGCCCGGCTCGGTAGCTTCGGCTCCATGACATCCGGGTTGGACGAGTCGCTTCTTGCTCAATTGACCTCGCACGCGGGGCTTCCCATCGAAAGGGCGACCGCGTTGCCGCCCGGCGCGTACACCGATCCAGCGGTGCTGCGCTTGGAACGAGAACGAATCTTCGCCAGCGAGTGGCTCTGCGTCGGCCGCACGATGGACGTGCCTGCCAGTGGTGATTACGTCACTCGCGACGTCCCCTCCGCGCACGACGACAGCTTGCTGTCGGTGATCGTGGTGCGCGGTGACGATGGCGTGGTGCGTGCATTCGCCAATGTGTGCGCCCATCGCTGCGCCACCCTGCTCGACGGCGCCGGCAGCACTGCTCGCATCACCTGCCCGTACCACGCGTGGGTCTATCGGCTGGATGGCCAATGCATCGCCGCGCCCTACATGCAGCAGACGAAGGAGGCGGACGGAACGTCGTTCGACCCGGCCAACCATCGGCTCGCCGAGCTGGCCACGGAAGTGTGGGAAGGGTTCGTGTACATCAGCCAGGCAGCGCACCCCACGGCGCTCGCTCCCCGGGTGGTCGGGCTTACGGACGTGGTGAGCCGCTACCGGATGGCCGACTACGTGACCGTTGCCGGCGGAACCGAGGTGTGGGAGACGAACTGGAAGTGCCTGACGGAGAACTTTCTCGACGCCTATCACGTGTTCAAGGTCCACAAGAACACGTTTGCCAAGGACAGCGACAGTACGGGTAGTACCACCGTGTACCCGGGCGGCGAGGGTTACACCTATCACGTTGCCATCGACGATCCGGCCAGCGCGTACGGCACCGCGCATGCGACCAACGACGTGCTCGAGGGAACCTGGCGATACAGCACGATGCTGACTGCGACCTACCCGACCCACGTGATCCAGCTGCAACCCGACTGGCTCTGGTACCTGGTGCTCAGCCCGATCGGTGTCGGGCAGGTGCACATCCGCTGGTCGCTGGCCATTGCCCCTGAGGTGTGGAACGACCCGTCGCTCGACCGAGAGCCGTACCTCGCCCGCATCCTCGATCTGATCACGGCGGTGAACGGCGAGGACCGCCCGGTCATCGAGGGCGTATGGCGGGCGCTGCACCACCGCGACGCGCAACGGGGCCCGTTCAGTTACCTCGAACGCAACGTCTACGACATCGGCCACTACGTAGCCACTCGCGTGACGACTGAAACCGTGTGACGGGTATCGCCCCCGACTGAGCGCAACGGCGAATTTGCGACGTATCCTCGAAGATGTCACTGGCAGTCACGATGCGCCGCGGAAACCTGCGGCCCGGACGTCAGACGGTTACGCATACGGAGTGCAATGACGCAGGTACGACAACTCGAGACGGCTATCTGGTCCATCGCTGACGGTCGTGGCGCGCCCGATGATCTGGCGTTGTTCGAGAGTGACGAGTCGATGTCGCTGGCGGTTCTCGACCGTCTCATCGGTGATGCCGAGGAAGACCTGGCCAATGTCCGCGGTCTTTCAGGAGACGAACGAGACCAGGTGGTGGCCGACTTTGCGGAAACGCTGAAGAGTCTGCACCGCACCGCCGCTCGTCTCAAGCCGTTACCGCCGTCGCCGATCCTCGCCGAGCTGGACGACGACGACACGATCTCGTGGGAGTACCTCGAGCCGGGCGAGGTGCAGCTACAGGCCTCGTGGGCCGAAGGCCGGGTCATCGTGTGGGCCGCTGGCCGTGGTACCGAGCCCGCAGACAACGACGCGCTGGCGGATCGCCTGCAGGCCGTCGACGGTCCACCGCACGGCTGGGAAGTGCACCCAGGTGTTCCGCTACCGAATGGCATGAAGGCCGAAGCGCTGTCCATCCCGATGCGCGGCGCGCTCGGCTGGCTGGTGTCGGTCGGTGGCAACGTCGCTCCGGAAGGTGTCGGTCCCAGCCTGCAGTGGCTCGGTCGTGTTGCGGTCGAGGGTGTACGTCTTGCTGCGCGGGGCGCCATCGTCCCCAGCGTGCGCATCGCTTCCCGTCGCGACGGCCATGGCACCGACGCCGCGCTGCGCTGGATTCCGGCGTACATCAGCCGTACATCGCTGGATGAGATCGCGGCGGTCATGCCCGCCACGGTGACCGCCGTCGAGCTGGGTGCCGGTCACACCGTGACCGTCTCGGTCATCGGTGCCGTCATCGACGCGATCATGAGCGAAGCGGCAGAGCGCGTCGACCTGAAGGCGCAACCGCCGGCGGCCAAGACCATCACCGATCTGGGCGACTCACTACTCGCTCGTATCGACGGTGTTCCGTTCCCCGCCGACGTCTCGTTGGCTCGCGACATGTCACGCCGGTTCGACCAGTGGACGCGCCCGGTCACCGACACCGGCCACGTGCGCCTCGTCGTGCAGCTCGATCCGCCAGGCGTTGGTGGCGTGTGGCTGATGTCGGTGCACGTCAAGCAGGCCAAGGGCAAGATGATCCCCATCGACGAAGCGCTGCGCGCGCCAGATGGTGGGCGAACGGCGCTGGTGGAGTGGTCCCGGCTGGGTCGTATTTTCCCCGCGCTGGGCCGCGCCGGCGTGAAGGCACGTGGGCAGTTGGCGCTCAGCCAGGACGAAGCGTGGGACTTCCTGACGATGGTCGGGCCGACGCTGGTCACTACCGGCTTCGACGTTCGTGCCCCCCTGATCTCACGACGCAAGGCCACACCGTCGTTGCGGCTGTTCGCGGAAGAGTCGGCGGGCTCGGTCGTCGGGGCGCACCAGCTCTCCAACGTTGCGTGGTCGGTGCTGTTCGACGATGTCGAGCTCTCCGCCGGCGAAGTTGCGCGGTTGGCCAAGCAAGCCCGTCCGCTCGTGCACTCGCACGGAAAGTGGGTCGAGCTGGATCGCGTCGACCTGGAGAAGGCCGCGGCCGCGCTGGCCGAACGTGAATCCACCACCAAGATGACGGGCGCCGAGATCTTGCGCCACAGCATGGGCCTCGACACGTCGGGTCTCGCCGGCGGCATCGTCGTGCACGGCCAGAGCTGGGCCAACGATGTGTTGCAGCGTGCCGGCGAGGCGTCGGCCGCACCGGTGACCCCGCCGGAGGGGTTCGTCGGCGAACTGCGTTCGTATCAGACCGAGGCGCTGTCGTGGATCGGGTTCCTCGACGCTGCCGAGCTGGGCGGTTGCCTGGCGCTCGACATGGGTCTGGGCAAGACACCGACGGTGCTTGCCCACCTTGCCCGTACTGCGGGGAACGGCACCACGTTGGTCGTCGCGCCGGCTGCGGTCGTGGGCAACTGGGCTGCCGAGTCCGCGCGTTTCGCGCCCGGGTTGCGCGTGCTCGTCCACCACGGCAACTCGCGTTCCGAAGCCGCTGAGTTCACCGCGCAACTGGAGAAGTCCGACATCGTCATCACCACCTACGCAACAGCGGTGCGCGACGTCGACATGTTGGCCGATGTCGAATGGCGCACGATGGTCCTCGACGAGGCGCAGGCCATCAAGAACCCGGCCAGTGACACCGCGCAACAGTTGCGCCGCATCTCCGCCCACACGCGGTTGGCGCTCACGGGCACACCCATCGAGAACGGTGTTGCCGACCTGTGGGCCATTCTCGACTTCACCAACCCGGGTTTGGTCGGGCCGCGGGCGGCGTTCGTCTCGCAGATGTCGGGCGACGGTGAGTCGGCGCTCAGAGCCCTCAACGGCATCCTGCTGTTCCGCCGTACCAAGACCGAGCCGGAAGTGGCCGCGCAGCTACCGGACAAGATCGACGAGCTCGACCACTGCACGATGACCCCCGAGCAGATCGGCCTGTATCAGGCGGTGCTCGACGATCTGGTGCTGAACGTCGCCAACGAGCTGGGGGAGAAGAAGCAAGGCGCGATCCTCGCCGCGATCACCGCGCTCAAGCAGATCTGCAACCACCCCGCTGCATACAACGACGACGGCCTGCCACTGGCCGGTCGTTCGGGCAAGCTGGCCCGCCTGGAGGAGATCGTCGAGTCGGTCTTTGCCTCGGGCGAGCGGGTGTTGATCTTCACTCACTTTGCTACGTGGGGTCGTCGTCTCGCCGAGCACCTGACCGAGCTCACCGGTACGTCCGTCTCCTGCTACGACGGCAGCCTCAGTCGTACGGCGCGCGACAAGATGGTGGCCGATTTCCAGGCGTTGGAAGGCCCGGGTGCGATGGTGCTGTCGCTGAAGGCCGGGGGCACCGGCCTGAACCTGACCAACGCAAACCACGTCGTGCTGTACGACCGCTGGTGGAACCCCGCCGTGGAAGACCAGGCGCGCGACCGTGTATGGCGAATCGGGCAGAGCAAGATGGTCATCTCGCACCGCCTGGTGTGCCCCGGCACTGTCGACGAGAAGGTGGAGGAAGTGGTTGCCGGCAAGCGCCACATCGCACAATTGGTGCTGCCCAAGGGCAGCTCGATGGCCGATCTCGACACCGACCAGTTGCGTCTCGCCTTCGGCCTGCGCCCCGACGAGCTGCTGACCGAGGACGACCAATGAGCCGTAACCCGCAATCCGGATCGCAACCGGCAGCTGCTCGCAATGGCAACGGCAACGGCCAGCGCCGTCGCTCCGGCTCGCGCGCGGGTGGCCGCCAGGCACAGAAGGCCGACATCTGGCGTGAAGCCGAGCCGCTGCCCGAGCTGGAGAAGATCATCGTGTCGCGCGACGCCACGGCCCTGCTGCGTTCACTCGGCGAGCCGCCGATGAACGGCGCCATCGAAGCCGGCTATACGTTCGGCGCAGTGATCGAACGCGCCGCCGGCATCGCCACGGCACTGGCCTTCAGCGCCGGCATCCTCGCCGACCAACCCGAGTAGCCGCGCTGGTCTGGCCCAGAATCCGACCAGCTACGGTCGAGTGATGCATCTCGAGTCGGTGGCGATCATCGTGCAGGACTACGACTCGGCGATCGAGTTCTTCGTCGGTGCGCTGGGTTTCGATCTCATCGAGGATTCTCCGTCGTTGACCAACGATGGTCGACTCAAGCGTTGGGTCATCGTCCGCCCGCCCGGAGGGACCACTGGCGTGCTGCTCGCGCAAGCGGACGGGCCTCAGCAGTCGGCTGCGGTGGGAGCGCAGGCCGCTGGTCGCGTCGGCTTCTTCCTGCGTGTCGACGACTTCGATGCCTCGTACCAGCGGATGGTGGAGCACGGAGTCCAGTTCACGAGCGAGCCGCGATCCGAGCCCTACGGCACGGTCGTCGTCTTCCTCGACATCGCCGGCAACCCCTGGGACCTCCTCGGCCCGGTTGCAGCCATCACCTAGCAACGGTTCTCCCGTCCTACAGGTGCAGGAGCGACCTGCGGTGTGTGTGGGCTTCATCCTCACGTTCCTCGTGACCTTCTTCGTCGCAGTCTGGTTGTCGAGCACGGACAGGCGATGGCCTGCATGAACCGAGCAATGGTGGGCACTGACTGGAAGACTCCTGCCATCTGGCTGGCGGCCGTCGGGATCTGGCTCGCCGTCTCTTGGCGCCTGTTTCGCTCCGAGGACTAACGCTGGTCGTGTTCTGAACCGATGCTCTCGAAATGGTGGTGGGTCGGCCCGGCGGCCGGGGCCGGCTCCGGCCTGGGGTATTTCGGCCGGCGACAACTCCAGTTACCACTCACGCCGGCATCACTCTGAGCGCATCTACCGCGGCGATTCTCCGGACCCGGATATCGGTGAAAGCTATATGGAATATGGATCTACGGGTTTTGTTCAGGGACGAACATATGTACTCTAGTGGATATGACGGCGGTTGCGGAACAGGCGGAAGACGTGTCCTTCAACATCGATGAATTCGCCTCTGCCGTCGCCGAACACGAACGACAGGCAGCTGTGTTGGAACTCACCGCCGCCCGTCTCGAAGCCTCTGGTGCGTTTGGGCTTGATGGCACTGTCTCGATGAACGCGTGGCTGCGCAACCACCTCCGCATGACACCCCAACGCGCAGGGTCGATGTTGCGCAACGGCCGGTTCCTCACCAAGTCCACCGCCTTCGCCCAGGCTGCTGTTGCGGGTGATCTGTCGGCGTCGCAGGTCGAAGTCGCGGCCCGCACCGGCAAGTCCAAGTACAACGAGATCCTGGCCACGACCCAAGACGGTTTGGTCGAGACGTTGAAGGAACTCGACATTCATCAGACGGTGCGCGCGGTCAATCATTGGATCCACCGCGCCGACGCACTCCTGGACGAGAAGGCACCACCGATCGAGCGGCCCAACGAGCTCACCTTCGGCACCACGATGGACGACGTCACCCACGGCACGTTCCGGTTGAACGAAGCAGCCGGCACCGAGTTCGACAAAGCCATCCAGAACGCCATCACCCATACGGGCAAGGACGAGACCCGCACCATCGCGGAGCGTCAGGGTGACGCACTGTTCGACATTGCGGCGTTCTTCAACAAGAACCACACCGGGCACGAACGCCCGCGGAACCTGCCGAACGTGACTCTGTCCGCCGACGCCTCCACTGTCGCGACCGAACGACCTGAAGGCGTCAACGTCGATACGCAGCGTCCGATGTCACCCGCGTGTACCGACACGTATCTGTGCGACTGCCGCATCCACGTCATTCTGCGCGACGCGGATGGTGCGCCGCTCAGCTTCGGACGCACCACTCGCACCGTCCCGTCGAAGTTGTTCAAACAGGTGGCTGCCCGTGACGGGTGCTGCCGCTACCCCGGGTGCAACCGGCCGGTGAAATGGACCGACGCCCACCACATCCACTACTGGCGGCGCGGCGGGCGAACCGACTACGACAATTTGATTCTTCTCTGCTCGAGACATCACCACTACGTGCACCAACAGAACATCACCATCGACCTGCTGCCCAACGGCGAAGCGCTCTTCACTACCTTCGATGGCAAGCGCACCAACTCCAGCCCACGCGGCGCACCACCTTCACACCACCGCTGGAACTAGCCGCACGACGCTGGAGACGACAACCCAAAGATGCACCTGCCGCGGCCCCGCCGCGGTAGCTGCGCGTGGCTGCATCGCATTCACGGGAGGTCCACAGTCCGACGTCATGGCGGAGGTGGACGTGGCCACCCAAATCTGAAAGAGGAGAACCACTTCACACATGCGGTCCGGCGAGGCCGAACCCGGCCTACCGCAGCGTCAGCCCGCTTCCGCTTCAAGAGCAATCAGTGTGAAGAGCTCTCCGAATCGTTCGGCCGACGCACCGCGGGGAAAGCTGTGCGAATGAGTGAGATCCTCGATGAACTTGATACATGGTTGGCGGAGAACTGGGACCCTGAGCTGACGGTCGCCGAATGGTGGCAGCGGCTGGGGTCGTCGGGTTGGGCAGCACCCGCATTGCCGACACATGCGTACGGAAAGGGGTTGGCACGCAACGACGCGATCGCTGTCGGCCATCGCATCGTCGCTCACGGAGCGGTTGCGGCACCCGGCGGGCTCGGCATGTTGCTGGCAGCACCGACCATCGCGGTGCACGGCAGCCAGGAGCAGATCGACCGCTACGTGCTGCCCATCGTCACCGGCCAGCAGGCCTGGTGCCAGCTGTTCAGCGAGCCCGGCGCGGGTAGCGACCTGGCCGGCCTCGGCTGCAAGGCGATCAAGGACGGCGACGAGTGGATCGTCAACGGCCAGAAGGTGTGGACCAGCGGAGGCCAGGTGGCTGACATGGGCATGCTCATCGCTCGCACCAACCCCGACTCGCCCAAGCATCAGGGCATCACCTGGTTCGCCTGCGACATGCATCAAGAGGGTGTCGACATCCGCCCCCTCAGGGAGATGACCGGAAGGGCGCTGTTCAACGAGGTGTTCCTCAGCGACGCACGCGTCCCTGACGACGCGACGATCGGTGGGCTCAACAATGGTTGGGCGGTCGCCAACACGACGCTGATGTTCGAGCGGTCCGGCCTCGGTGCCGGTGGCCACAGCGCCGCGGCTGCGGCCGGCGCAGGCACCGTCATCGGCGATCTGCCCAAGCGCGTCGGCGACTTCGTCAAGCCCGCGGGGTCATCCGGTGGTGGCGGTGGTGGCGGCGCAATGGCCGCTGGGGCAATGACGATGTTCAAGGCAATGGCCGCCGCAGCTGGCCTGCAGGGCGACCCGACCGTTCGCCAGGACATGATGAAGCTGCACACGCTGAACGAGGTGGGTCGCATGCTGGCGTTGCGCCTCAAGGGCGAGAAGGCGGCCGGTCGCGACATTGCCGGCGCACCGAACATCGCAAAGCTGTCGATGAGCGAGATCATGCGTCAGAGCCGCGACCTCGGTCTGCGCCTCGCGGGCGCCGGTGGCATGTTGCACGCCTACAACTCCGCAGATCGCAAGGCGCTCGATGCCGCCACGGGTAATCCGATGCTGGCCTTCGTCACCGAAATGGCCTTGTTCGCGCAGGCACCGCCGATCTACGGCGGCACCGACCAGGTGCAGCGCAACATCATCGGTGAACGCGCACTCGGCCTGCCCAAGGAACCGAACAACGACCGCACGATGAGCTGGAGCGAGCTGCCCAAGAACGGGTGATCCGGTAGCGGCGGCTCGCCAGCGGCGAGACTGTTCGCCATGGAGCAACGGTATTGGCC
>Ga0073904_10000622_pt1 | contig 25728 bp, 22 predicted proteins | sample KloWWTrecipitate_FD_66668 | JGI IMG/M metagenome (GOLD analysis project Ga0073904, IMG submission 66668) | Active sludge microbial communities from Klosterneuburg, Austria, studying microevolution and ecology of nitrifiers - Klosterneuburg... | ecosystem: Engineered > WWTP > Aerobic digester >... | reverse complement strand
CGGTCTGGTCAAGGTCACCATGACGTGCAAGCACGACGTCAAGCGCGTCACCATTGACCCCAGCCTGCTGGCCGAAGACAAGGACATGCTGGAAGACCTGGTGGCCGCTGCCTTCAACGCTGCGGTGCGCAAGGCCGAAGAAACCTCCAACGAAAAAATGGGCAAGATCACCGCAGGAATGCCAGGTATGCCAGGCCTGCCCGGGGGCATGAAATTCCCTTTCTGACAGGCAGCAGCAGCCGTGGCTGATACCCATTCGCTGGACGCGCTGATCCAGGCGCTCAAGCGGCTGCCGGGCGTGGGCGTCAAGTCGGCTCAGCGCATGGCGTTCCACCTGCTGCAGCATGACCGCCATGGTGCCGATGCCTTGGCACGTGCGCTACAGGCGGCGGTGGCGGGGGTGCACCACTGCGAGCGCTGCCACACGTTCACGGAACACGCCGTGTGCGACACCTGCCTGGATACCCGACGCGACGCCAGTCAGTTGTGCGTAGTGGAAACACCGGCGGACCAATCGGCGCTGGAACGCACGGGCGCCTACAAGGGCCTTTATTTCGTGCTGATGGGCAAGCTCAGTCCACTGGACGGAGTGGGCCCGCACGATATTGGCCTGAAGAAGTTATTTGACCGTGCCCTGGACGGAACCGTGCAGGAAGTGATATTGGCCACCAACTTCACCGCCGAGGGCGAGGCAACCGCGCATGTTATCGGCGAGGCTCTGAAGGCCCGTGGTCTGACACTCACCCGATTGGCGCGTGGTGTACCCGCAGGTAGCGAGCTGGAGTATGTCGATTTGGGTACCATTGCCCACGCACTGGTGGACCGCCGCTAAAGCCAGCTGCCACAGACCAGTTGCCACCGATTTTTCTCAGAAAACCGTTTTTCTATGCAAACTATCCATTTCACCGTTGCACTGTGGTGCGTGTTTGTAGCAGCGTTGTTACCCATCGGTTGTGCCGGTGTGGCCAAGGCCGGTATGTTTGGCAAGCCGCGCCGCGAAGGCGGTTACGACAACGAAAACCCGCGTATCTGGCTGGCGCGCCAAAAAGACTGGCGAGCCCGCGCCAATGCTGCTCAGGCCAACAGCTTTGAAGCGTTGCCGTTTTTCATGGCGGCAGTCATCATCGCCCACCAACTGGGTGCACACCAGGGGCGGCTAGATATTTTGGCCTTTTTGTTTGTGGTTGTGCGCATTCTTTACGTCATGATGTATGTGGCGGGCATGGGGAACCTGCGCAGTGTTGCGTGGGGCACGGGCTTTGCCATCAACATTGCTATTCTGTTTATTGGCTACCGCTAGGTTCGTCGGGACGGCGTCCAATCCCGACGCTGTCGGTTAGCGTTTGGCGATTCGCGCACCGCTTGACCGGGCGGCCACTGCGCGGCGTGCAGGGGCTTTGTGGGCTGCTGTTCGCTGCGTAGTGGCTCTGGTCCTGGCCTTTCGGGCTGGTGAAGCTACTAGAAACACCACGACTTGCTGGCCTGGCTTGAAGCTGGCAGACATCCCTACCTTGTTCCACTGTGCTACCTGGTCGGCAGTGACCCGATACTTGCGTGCCATGCTGGCCACCGTTTCACCTTTGCTGGCGCGCACCAGGGTGCGCTTTTGCACAATCTCGGGTGCCACAGATACTTGGCCGTTGTCGGCAACGTTGGAAGCCACGTCTTGGCTCACGCTATTGGCGCGCGGTATCAGCAGGGAAGACCCAGCTTTGATCATGACCCGTGGTGGAATGGCGTTGACGCTGCGGAACTCTGCCTCGCTCATGCCCACCCGCTTGGCCGCATCGGCCGTGCGCATAGTGGTTGGCGCCACCCAGACGGTCCAGCTTGCCAGACGGCCGCCACCGTAGGATTCCAGGTTGCTTTGAAAGATTTCTGCGTTGTCCCAGGGCAGCAGCATCTGTGGCGTGCCGGCGGCCATGATGACGGGGCGGTTGATGGATGGGTTTAAAGCTTTGAAGTCATCCAACGGTACTTCGGCCAATTTGGCAGCCAGCGCCACGTCGATGTCGCGGCGGATGGTAACGGTCTGGAAGTAGGGGTGGTTTTCAATCAGGGGAAGTTGTGCATTGAAAGCACCTGGGCGGGATACGATGTTTTTGACAGCCTGGAGTTTGGGCACATAAAAGCGCGTTTCCATGGGCATGTTCAAGTCGGTGTAGCCCGTGGCCAAGCCGGCGCGCTGGTTCTTGGCAATGGAGCGGGATACGCTGCCTTCGCCCCAGTTGTAGGCTGCCAGCGCCAAGTGCCAATCACCAAACATGCCGTAGAGCTTTTGCAAGTAGTCCAGTGCCGCGCGGGTGGAGGCCAGCACATCACGGCGGTCATCGCGAAAGGCGTTTTGTTTTAAGTCGAAGTACTTGCCGGTGGCGGGCATGAACTGCCACATACCCGCCGCTTTGGCGCCAGAAACTGCTTGTGGGTTGAACGCACTCTCGATAAAGGGCAGCAGAGCCAGCTCGGTGGGCATGTTGCGCAACTCCAGTTCTTCGACGATGTGGAACAGGTATTTCTTGGAGCGCTCAGTCATGCGAAAGATGTAATCCGGACGCGTGGCGTACCATTGCTCCCGGTCGTGCACCAGTTCGTTGTCCAAGTCGGGCATGGCGTAGCCGCGGCGTATCCGGTCCCACAGGTCTACCGGCGGCGCCAGCGCAATCACTGTACGGGAGGAGACCATTTGGTTGGCAATAGGCGTCAGCGGTACGCGCACACCGGTTGCGGCGGCGGATTGTTGATTGATTTCGCGGCTGGTTTGCTGTTGCAGGCTGTCACCGTCCTGGCGTATAGCAGCTTGATCGCTTCCGGACGGAGGGGTGCTGGCGCAGCCAGTGAGCCAGAGCAGGGCCACCAGGCAGCAAATTTTGAGTCGATTCATCGGTATTGGTTTTTCCATTGGCGCAGCGTGGCAAATATTCCTTGTTGCTGTGCACCTTGTGCATCGAATCGTCGCACGGACGTTTGAATACTGGGGTGGTTGCTGCGCAGGAAGGGGTTGATTTGGCGCTCGGTGTCGATGGTTGAGGGTAAAGTTGGCTGGCCTTGTTCCCTACGCGTTCGGCAGGTGGTGGTGTAAGCCACCAGTTGCGCGTTGTCGGGGTCAACTTCCAGGGCAAATTTCAAGTTACCCAGCGTGTATTCGTGGGCGCAGCATACACGGGTTGCACCGGGAAGTGCCGCCAGCTGCTCCAGTGAAGCCAGCATTTGTTCCGGTGTTCCTTCAAAAAGGCGCCCGCAGCCGCCACTGAAAAGGGTATCACCACAAAACAGTAGGGGGCTTTCTCCTGCCGGCTGGCAGAAATAGGCAATGTGACCGGCTGTGTGGCCGGGTACATCCAGCACCGCAATGTTCAGACCCATCGCCTGCACGTTGTCGCCACCGCAGAGCCGAGTCAGTGGTTCGGGCATGGTCTCCCTTGCCGGACCAAAAACAACCGCCCCGGTTGCATCGCGCAAGGCCGCCACACCGCCAGTGTGATCCCCATGGTGGTGCGTGACTAAAATGCTTTGCAATTCCACACCTTCGCGTTGCAGGGCCTGTAAAACAGGTTGTGCGTCGCCAGGGTCCACCACCAACGCCCTTTGCCCATCGTGGAGCAGCCAGATGTAGTTGTCGTCAAAAGCAGGCAGCGGTATTAACTTCATGAGCAATCAAATTATAGGTATCCACGATTGGGTCCAAACACCGGCGGGTCGCTACCTGCTGGATTGGGAGCGTACACACGTGGATGCCGCCGTGGCCGATATTTTTGGCTACCACGCTTTGCAGTTGGGTTTACCCGAGCTTGATGGGTTGCAGGCGAACCGCATGCCGCACCAATGGTTGGCCACTGAGACGTTGTACGTGCCCGATGACCGTGTTGTCAAGCAGGCTGCAGTGCTGTGTGATTTTTCTGCCCTGCCATTTGCACCGGCCAGCCTCGATCTGGTGATACTGCCGCACACGCTGGAGTTCAGTGCTGACCCCCATGCCACACTGCGCGAGGTTGAGCGTGTACTGGTGCCCGAGGGGCGGGTAGTGATTTGCGGATTCAACCCCGCCAGTCTTTGGGGTTTGCAGCAGCGCCGGGGGCATTTGTACCGGCGAATGGGATTTGGACGCTTGTTCCTTCCAAATGCGGGGGATTTCATTGGTTATTGGCGTTTGTGCGACTGGCTGCGCCTTTTGAGCTTTGAGGTGGAAGTGGGTAAATTTGGCTGCTACCGCCCCGGCGTGACCAGCGATGCATGGTTGCGGCGATTTGAATGGATGGACCACGCAGGCGCCCGGTGGTGGCCCATACTGGGTGCCGCCTATTTTTTGGTGGCGGTCAAGCGGGTGCGCGGAATGCGGCTGTTGGGCCCGGCCTGGAAGACAGCACCTGTTGGTGCCGGCAAACCGGTGTCCGTAGCCAATCGCACACACAATCATTGATGGAAATCGAGGAGACACGGGTTTGAATGAAGTGACGATTTACACGGACGGTGCTTGCAAAGGCAATCCAGGCCCTGGCGGGTGGGGCGTATTGATGCGCTCGGCGGACGGTACGGAAAAAGAGATGTTTGGCGGTGAACGGGAAACCACCAACAACCGCATGGAGATGATGGCGGTGATCCAGGCGCTGACGGCGCTCAAACGCCCCTGTGCAGTTACCCTGCACATTGACAGCCAATATGTGTTGAAGGGTATGACCGAATGGCTGTCTGGCTGGAAGGCGAAGGGTTGGAAGACTGCCGCCAAGCAGCCCGTGAAAAATGTGGATTTGTGGCAACGACTCGACGAATTGGTGGCGCATCAGGGCCACCGTATTGATTGGCGCTGGGTCAAGGGCCACGCTGGAGACCCGGGCAACGAGCGCGCTGATGCACTGGCCAACTGCGGTGTAGAGCAGGCGCTGCGGCGTTAAAGACGCCCTTCATTGCCACAGGTTACCCCACCCGATTTAAAGTTATGCAAAGTTTCCCGGAGTCCGCATGCGTGCAAGCAATGCGCCATTGATAATCTGCCTTGCCCATGAATAATACTTTCCGCTCCCTTGTCCTGTCGCTTCCCGCTTTGGTAGCTTTCTTTTTTTTGGCCGCTTGCGGTGACAAGGTGGATTCCACCTCAGCACTTGGCGCGCGGGCGGGCGGCGCTGCGGTGGCTGTGACCACCGTGCCGGTCATACAGCGGGATCTGGATGTCACCCTGGAGGCTATTGGTACGGTGATGCCACTGGCCAGCGTCGATGTCAAACCCCAGACCAGCAGTGTGGTGACCCGCGTGCATATTCAGGAAGGGCAGTTCGTCAAGGCCGGAGAGTTGCTGTTCACCCTGGACCCGCGCCCCGATCAGGCCAGTGTTTCCAAGGTGCGCGCCCAGATGGTCAAGGACGAGGCCGTGCTGGCCGACGCCCAACGCCAGTTGGCTCGCAGCCGCGAACTGATGGCCAAGAACTTCATTTCACAGGGCGCACTGGATTCGGCCCAGGCCCAGGTAGATGCCCAGCAAGCCAATCTGGTGGCCGACAAGGCTGCGCTGGATGCTGCCCAACTGGCTCTGTCCTACACCTCGGTGCGCGCATCCAGTTCGGGTCGATTGGGGGCTGTCAACGTGTTTGCGGGTTCTGTGGTTCAGGCCAACCAGACGGCACTGGTCACTATCACCCAATTGGACCCCATCAATATTGGCTTTAGCCTGCCGCAGCGGAACCTGGATGCAGTTCTGGCGGGGTTGAAGTCGGGGGGCGTGGTTGTGAATGCCAAGCTGCCGGAATCCAGGACAGATTTGCAAGGGCGGCTGCAGTTTGTCGATAACGCGGTGGATGCTGCAACTGGCACCATCAAGGTCAAGGCGCGTTTTGACAACCATGACAACAAGCTATGGCCCGGTGCGTTTGTCAAGACGACTCTGATTTCCCATACGCTCAAAAATGCGTTGGTGATTCCCACCGCCGCAATTGTTCAAAGTGCTCGCGGCCCCATCGTGTATGTGGCTGAAAAGGGCAAGGCGGCGCTGCGTCCGGTTAAGGTGCTGGCCTCGCAAGGTGAAGATTCTGCAGTGACGGGTGTAGAGGTGGGTGACAAGGTGGTGCTGGAGGGGCGGCAAAACTTGCGGCCCGATAGCCCTTTGGCTGAGCGCCGACCAGCCGATAACGCCAGGCCCGCCCGGGCAGCGGCATCTGCAGCCTCTGCCAGCGCGTCGGCATCATGAACCTGTCGGAGCTCTTTATCCGCCGTCCAGTGATGACGGTGTTGCTCAATGTGGCCATTGTGGTGGCGGGCGTTATTGCCTACCGCAGCATTCCGGTGGCAGCATTGCCAAGTTATGACACGCCAGTGATCAACGTGTATGCCGCGTTGCCGGGTGCCAACCCGGAGACCATGGCGACGTCTGTGGCCTTGCCACTGGAGAAACAGTTTCAGACCATTCCGGGCTTGGCCGTCATCAGTTCGACCAGTACTTTGGGCAGTACCTCGTTGACGTTGGAATTTGACGAGGGGCGCAACCTCGACGGTGCGGCGCTGGATGTGCAGGCTGCTTTGCTTCGCGCGCAACGCTCGTTGCCGCAGGATATGACTCAATTGCCGGCCTACCGGAAGGTCAATCCGGCGGATGCTCCCGTTTTGTTGGTGGCGCTGACGTCGCCGTCGATGCCCATGTCCGACCTGCAGGATTTTGCTGAACACCTGATTTCACCCACCTTGTCCACTATTGAGGGTGTGGCCCAGGTCAACATTTATGGCTCAAAGCGCTTTGCTGTGCGCGTGCGGGTGCTGCCACAGGCGGTGGCAGCCCGCAATATCAGCCTGGAAGAGTTGTCGGCCGCCTTACGTGCCGCCAATGTGAATACGCCAGTGGGAACGCTGGAGGGCCCGCAACAAATGCTGACCCTGCAGGCCAACAAGCAGTTACGAAATGCTGCCGAGTTTGCCGAGCTGATTGTGGCCAGCCGCAATGGTATTCCGGTGCGCCTAAAGGACGTGGCAACGGTTGAAGACAGCGTGGAAACCACCAAGTCCTACGCCAATCTCAACGGCGAGCCGTCGATTACCTTGGCCGTTCAGCGCCAGCCCGGGGCCAACACAGTACGGGTCGTCGATGCCGTGAAGCAGGCATTGCCCAAGCTCAAGGAGCAAATGCCCCATTCGGTCAACATGACTTCGGTGAACGACCGTTCCGTGTCGGTGCGTGATGCTTTGCACGATGTTTCGCTCACGTTATTGGGAACGGTCGCGCTGGTGGTGATGGTCATCTTTCTGTTTCTGCGTCGTTTTGTGGCAACCGCCATCCCAACCTTGTCACTGCCCGTGTCGCTGATTGGCGCGGTGGCCTTGTTGTGGGGCATGAAGTACAGCCTGGACAATGTGTCGCTGTTGGGGTTGACTCTGGCGGTTGGTTTGGTGGTGGACGATGCCATTGTGATGCTGGAAAACATCATGCGCCACGTTGAAAATGGCGAAGAACCCTTCAATGCGGCGCTGCGTGGATCGCGGGAGGTGGGATTCACCATCATTTCCATTTCAACATCCCTGATTGCCGTTTTCATTCCGATCTTCTTCATGCCAGGGGTGATTGGTCTGCTGTTCCATGAGTTTGCTGTGGTGGTGGGCCTCTCCATTGTGGTGTCGGCCTTTGTGTCACTTACCCTGGTGCCCATGTTGGCCAGCCGCTTTTTGCGTGCGGAAGCCCATGGAACCCGGCACAACTTTTTAATCAATGCCTTTGAGCGTGGATTCAATGCCACCCTGAGTCTGTATTCCCGTTCGCTGGACAAGGCGCTGTCCCATCGCAAGAGCGTGTTGCTGGTAGCCTTGGTCACGTTTGTGGCGACGGGGTGGTTGTTCAATGTCATCCCCAAGGGCTTTTTCCCACAAGAAGACATTGGCCAAATTACGGTGACCACCGAGGCGGCCGAGGACACGTCCTTCCCTGAAATGGTACGTTTGCAAGAACGCGCCGCAGCCATCATCCGCGCCGACGCCAATGTGTTTGCCGTGAGTTCATTCAACGGCGGCGGCGGCCCGCAGAACACCGGGCGCATGTTCATCACCCTAAAGCCGCACAATGAGCGTCTGCCCATGAAGCAGGTTGTGGAAGATTTGCGCGGCAAACTGCGTGACGTGTCCGGTATCAACGTGTTCATGCGCCCCATCCAGAACCTGCAACTGGGAGGACGGCCCAGCAAAGCACAGTACCAATACATTTTGCAAAGTGTGCGGGCTGATGAACTCAACGATTGGGCGTCCAAGCTCCAGGACAAGTTGCGCGCCGACCCTCTGTTCAGGGATGTGACAAGTGACGCGCAGTTGCGTGCCCTGCAGGCACAACTCAATATTGACCGTGACCGTGCCAACGCGTTGGGTATTTCCATGGATTCCATTCGCACAGCCTTGTTCGACGCCTTTGGCGAGCGCCAGGTTTCAACCATCTACCTGCCTACCGATAGCTATTCGGTTATTCTGGAAGTGGCACCCGAAGCCAAGCTGGACGAAAACGCCATCAACAACATCTATGTGCGGGCGTCGTCTGGCACGTTGGTGCCACTGGCGTCCTTTACCAAAGTAGAGCGGACGGTTGGCCCCACCTCCATCAACCACGTGGGGCAATTGCAGGCAGTCACCGTGTCGTTCAATTTGGCCCCGGGCGCGGCACTGGGTGATGCCACTGCACGCATTGAAAAAGCCCGCGAAGCGGTCAACATGCCGGCCTCGGTCATCACCAGCTACGGGGGTGAGGCAGCAGTGTTCAAAAGCTCACAAGGCAAGCAGCTGGTGTTGATCATCTCGGCGCTATTGGTGATTTATGTGCTGCTGGGCGTTCTGTACGAGAGTTATATCCACCCGCTCACCATTTTGGCGGGGTTACCGTCGGCGGCGGTCGGTGCGCTGGCCACCTTGATGTTGTTTGGCCAGGACCTGACGGTGATTGCAACCATTGGCATTCTGCTTCTGATCGGCATTGTCAAGAAGAACGCCATCATGATGATTGACTTTGCACTGGATGCGCAGCGCCACCATGGCATGACGCCTGAGCAAGCCATCCGGGCAGCCTGCGTATTGCGTTTCCGCCCCATCATGATGACCACCTTGGCGGCCCTGATGGGTGCGATACCGATTGCGCTGGGTCTGGGCGCTGGTGCCGAACTGCGCCAGCCGCTGGGTCTTGCGGTGGTGGGTGGGTTGGTGTTTTCGCAGGCGGTCACACTCTACATCACGCCTGTCATTTACCTGACCCTTGACCGATTCAGTGGCAGGGGCCCCGTCACAACGGCCGAGACACTGCTATCCTGAATGCCGGTACAACTACCGCACGACGGTACAGCCGTTTGGCAGTTGTATTAACCCCCGATGTAGCTCATTTCCACGCGCCGGGCGCCTGTGCCAGGGTCGGGTGCCATGGCTCCCCGCAATTCGGAATAGCGGTCGGCGCGCCCGCTCCAGATGTGTGCAATGGCGTTGGACAACGCTGCATCTGTGGCATTTCCCCGCAAGAGGCTGCGCAAGTCGTAGCCCTGGTTTGCAAACAAGCACAGGTACAACTGGCCTTCAGTGGTTAGCCTGGCGCGGTTGCATTCGTGACAAAACGCCTGGGTGACGCTGCTGATAACGCCTATTTCACCGGCTTGAGGGTCATAGACTCCCGTTGCATCCGCGTAGCCCCAACGTTGTGCCGTTTCTCCAGGGTTGGATGCTTCCAGTGGCACCAGTGGTAATTCAGCCTGGATTCGACGGATGACCTCAGCCGACGGTACAACATCGTCCATGCGCCAGCCATTGGTGGCACCCACATCCATGTATTCAATGAAGCGCAGCACCATGCTACTGCCCTTGAAATGCCGGGCCATGGGAAGAATTTCCTGGTCATTGGTGCCGCGTTTGACCACCATATTGATCTTGATCGGGCCCAAACCAACACGGTGTGCCGCATCAATGCCGGCCAGCACATCGGCCACAGGGAAGTCCACATCATTCATGCGCCGAAAGACAGCATCGTCCAGGGCGTCCAGGCTGACAGTCACGCGTTGCAGACCAGCGGCCTTGAGTGCGGGAGCCATCCGCTGCAGCAGTGATCCATTGGTTGTTAGAGTCAGGTCCAGGGGGTGCCCCTCTGGTGTCCGCAAGGTTGCCAGTTTGCCGATAAGCACTTCAATGTGCTTGCGCAACAAGGGTTCTCCGCCGGTGAGGCGAATTTTTTGTACACCGTGTTGTACAAACTGCTGAGCCAGTCGTGTTATTTCTTCAAATGACAGGAGCGACGCATGGGGAAGGTAAGGATGGTCCTTGTCAAAGACTTCCTTGGGCATGCAATAGTTGCAGCGGAAGTTGCAGCGGTCCGTTACGCTGATGCGCAAGTCGCGCAGCTGGCGTCCCCGCGTGTCGCTGAGCAGACCGTTGGGGGCAACCAGGTTGGCAGACTCTTGCCAAGCCTGCGGCACTGCAAGGGTACTGGGGCGTGCTTCGACGAGCGGAATGACTTTGGGACTGAAACGTTCGGACATGGACGCTATTGTCCAACTTTGGTGCAAAGTGGTTATTGTGCGAGGGCAAAAAAAAGCCCGCTTGTGCGGGCTTTTCCGGCTTGGTGAAAATTAACCGTGCAATTTCATCATCAGCGGCACGATGAGCAAGGCTACGATGTTGATGATCTTGATCAGTGGGTTGATGGCTGGGCCAGCAGTGTCCTTGTAGGGGTCGCCTACGGTGTCACCGGTTACGGCCGCTTTATGGGCTTCAGAGCCCTTGCCACCATGGTTGCCGTCTTCAATGTACTTTTTCGCGTTGTCCCAGGCGCCGCCGCCGGTACACATGGAAATAGCCACAAACAAGCCCGTCACAATGGTGCCCATCAGCAGGCCGCCCAGTGCGGCAGGTCCGAGGACCAAGCCCACCAGAATGGGCACAACCACTGGCAACAGTGATGGAATCATCATTTCTTTAATGGCCGCTGTGGTCAGCATGTCCACCGCAGTGTCGTACTCGGGCTTGCCCGTACCGTCCATGATGCCCTTGATGTCACGGAACTGGCGACGTACTTCAACCACCACGGCACCTGCTGCGCGGCCTACGGCCTCCATCGCCATGGCGCCGAACAGGTAAGGAATCAGGCCGCCGATGAACAGACCAATGATGACCATCGGGTTGCTCAAATCAAAGGTGATGTGGCGGCCGTAGGCGTCCAGCTTATGGGTGTAGTCAGCAAACAGCACCAATGCTGCCAATCCAGCAGAGCCGATGGCGTAGCCTTTGGTCACTGCCTTGGTGGTGTTGCCCACTGCGTCCAGCGGGTCGGTGATGTCACGCACGCTTTTGGGCATTTCCGACATTTCAGCAATACCACCGGCGTTGTCGGTGATGGGGCCGTAGGCGTCCAGTGCCACCACGATACCGGCCATGCTGAGCATGGAGGTCGCGGCGATTGCAATACCGTACAGGCCAGCCAGGGTGAAGGCTGCATAGATGGCCATGCAGACAAAAATCACTGGCCAGGCGGTGGAACGCATGGAAACGCCCAGACCGGCAATGATGTTGGTGCCGTGACCTGTGGTGGAAGCTTGAGCGATGTGTTGCACAGGGCTGTACTGGGTGCCGGTGTAGAACTCGGTAATCCAGACCAGGGCTGCGGTCAGAACCAGACCTACGGCGCAAGCGCCGAACAGTTTCATTTGCGCGCCAGTGCCGCCCAGTGCGTTGTCAGCAATCATGGTCTGCGTCACAAAGTAGAAGGCAATCAGCGACAAAATACCCGCAACGGCCAGACCCTTGTACAGGGCCGGCATCACGTTTTTCATGCCAGGCGATGCCTTGACAAAGAAGCAGCCGATGATGGATGCCACGATGGACACGGCACCCAGTGCCAGCGGATACACCACTGCGTTCATGCCGCCACCAGTGACAAGTAGGGCGCCCAGCACCATGGTGGCAATCAGCGTGACCGCGTAGGTTTCAAACAAGTCAGCGGCCATGCCGGCGCAGTCGCCCACGTTGTCACCGACGTTGTCGGCAATCACAGCGGGGTTGCGGGGGTCATCTTCCGGAATGCCGGCTTCGACTTTACCGACCAGATCAGCGCCGACGTCAGCGCCTTTGGTGAAAATGCCGCCGCCCAGACGGGCGAAGATGGAAATCAGTGAGGAGCCGAAAGCAAAGCCGATCAGAGGATTGAGCAATTGCGCAAAATTTTTATCTGGCGTCATGTTGCCGTCACCGACCAGGAACCAGAAAAATCCGGTAACACCCAGCAGGCCCAAGCCCACCACCAGCATGCCGGTGGTGGCGCCACCGCGAAAGGCTACATCCAGCGCCGGGGCAATACCCCGGGTCGCTGCCTGAGCGGTACGCACGTTGGCGCGAACCGACACGTTCATGCCGATAAAGCCACATGCACCAGACAAAAATGCGCCCAGCACAAAGCCGATAGCGCTCAATGGGTCCAAAAAGACGCCAATCAAAATAGCCAGCACTACGCCGACCATGGCAATGGTTTTGTATTGGCGTGCCAAGTAGGCAGCGGCACCGGTCTGGATGGCGGCCGCAATTTCTTGCATTCGTGCATTGCCAGCGTCCTGGGAAAGAATCCAGCTGCGTGCCCAAAAACCGTATCCCACGGCAATGAACCCGCAGACAAGCGCCAAAATAAGCGCAGAGTTGCCCGTCATAAAATCTCCTCAACTGTTGTTTCGCGAAGGAAGGGGCAACGACAGTGTTGCCCCCACTGCGTTGCTTCCTCGGGACTCCAGTCCAGCACAAGGTGGTGGAGGCGATTGGCCAACTGCAGGACTGTAACTGTAAAAAAACAGGGTTTTGAGTGAGAGCAAGTGCTACGTCAGTAAAATGAGGGTAAATACTGACCTGCGACCCCCATTTTTTTCAGCTTAGAGAGTTCATATGTCCCTTGACAACGTCACCCCCGGTATCAACGTACCCGAATCCTTCAACGTCATCATTGAAATTCCGATGAACGCTGATCCGGTCAAATACGAAGTGGACAAGGCCACGGGCGCCATTTTTGTGGATCGTTTCATGAGCACGGCCATGCACTACCCCACCAACTACGGCTATGTGCCTAAAACCATATCGGGTGACGGTGATCCGGTGGATGTGCTGGTGATCACCCCAGTGCCCTTGATTCCCGGCGTGGTTGTACCGTGCCGTGCCATTGGTATTCTGATGATGGAAGACGAAGCCGGCCAGGATGGCAAAGTGCTGGCTGTACCCATCAACAAGATTTTGTCCCTCTACAGCCGCTGGGAAGTACCAGAAGACCTGCAACCGATGCGCTTAAAAACGATCTCCCACTTCTTTGAACATTACAAGGACCTGGAAGACGGCAAGTGGGTCAAGATTCTGGGCTGGGAAGGCCCTGAGGCCGCCCGCAAGGAAATCATGGATGGCATTGCCAACTACAACAAAACGCAAGCTCAATAAGGCGTTCGAGTATGACGCTGTCGTAGTTGCGCCTACGGCGCTTTAATTGGTCCTACGGTGCTTTTTTCTGCACTGTTTTGCGAGCCGCTTTTCTGGCCTTGGGCTTCGGCTCTTCCAGGCCCAATGCGGCTTCCAGCTCCTCGATGGCGTTGTGCGTGTAGTCCAGCATGCGTTGCAGGGCCGGCACTGAACGCCGACAGGCAATGTAGCCAAACCCCAGATTGTCCGCGTAACCGCTGATGGTGATGTTCAGCGCCAGGTAGTGGGTAGGAATCGACACCGGATACACCTCGTCCAGCCTTGCGCCATTGAGGTACAGCGTTTCTCGTGCACCGGGCACGTTGGAGATGACCAGGTTGAACAGCGGGTGCTTTTCTGCTGTACCGGTCACGATCCCTGCGCCCAGCGGTGCAATCGAGGTGATGCCATGCGCCATTTTTTGCAGGCGCGGCATTTTGGTGAGACGGTTCTTGGCTTCGGTGGTGGATTCCACAATGCGCTGCAGGCGCTTGAGCGGGTCTGCAACATCGGTCGCCAAACTGGCCAGCAGCAGCGACACCTGGTTGCCACCAGCGCTGGTTTCGCCGTGTAGCGATACCGGCACCATGGCTATCAAAGGCTTCTTGGGCAGTTTGTTCTGAACCAACAGGTATTCCCGCAATGCGCCGGCGCATATAGCAAGCGTAACGTCGTTGACCGTGGCGCCTGTGGCCTCGCCAATCCGCTTAAAGCGGGAGAGCGAATACGACTGGGACGCAAACCGGCGCGAGCCTGAAATTTCCACGTTGAATGGCGTGGGTGGAGCCTGAAAGGGCAAGGCGGTGGCGCCTTCGGCATAGGCGGATCGCACAATGTCCCACAACCCGCTGCCCACACCAGGCAAAATTTCCTTGCCTGCCTTGGCAAGGCTGGCAAGTTGCTCCAGCAGCCCGGGGGCTGCAGTTTTTCGCTGCGCCGTGGGATGATGTTTGAAGGGGAGTGCCCACAGTGGCGCCTTGAGTTCAGATGGATTGTCCGACATGGAGTTGGCCGCCATGCGTGCGCCGGTCACCCCATCGATCAACGCGTGGTGCATTTTGTTGTAGACGGCAAAGCGCCCACCCGGCAGGCCTTCGATCACATGAATTTCCCACAGGGGGCGGTTGCGATCGAGCAGATTGGCGTGCAGCCGCGACACCATGGCGAGCAGCTCGCGGATACGTCCGGGCTGGGGCAGGGCCAGGTGACGCAGGTGGTAGTCCAGCTCAAACTCCTTGTCTTCTTCCCAGTGCCACAAGCCCATGCGCAAGACGGGTCGCAGATTGAATGGAGCAACGGCCTTGACATGCTGGCTCCACTGCGCCAACAACTGGTGAACAAATTCGGGTCCGCTGCCGTGTGGAGGCGTAAAAATGTTCAAACCCGCCACGTGCATGGGTTGGCTGCGGGTTTCCATCCACAAAAAGGCGGAATCTGTGGGGCTGAGTGCATGCATGGTGAAGGCTCCTGGGCAATGAGCCATTGTGCGTCAAAGCCGTGAGATGACGCTTGCGATCGTTAGGTGGCCCGGCCCACGACCGAAAAACGGTCCTGGTTGTCCTGCAGCCAGCGTACAGAACGCGAGGTGTCCTGCTGGCGTGGGTGAAAGTTGGGCGATTGGTAGGCAGCCCACATCCGGTAGTTGCCGCGAATCATGCCGTCCCGGGCAAACAGCAGCGTGGCCGCACTGCGCCAGGTGCTCCAGCGGAACAGGCTGCCGTCATGCCACAGGTTGCGCACCGTTTGGCGCGCCATGTCCATGGCGAAGGTCCAGGTCACCAAACGTAGCAGGCGTACCCGCCAATATTCGTTACCGCCCAGCGCCTTGTACACATCAAAGGCTGTGCTGCAATGCTCGGCCTCTTCGGCGGCGTGCCACATCCACAGCGTTTGCAGGCGGGGTTCTGCGCCGGCCAGGGCCTCGGGGTGGTGGAACATCCAGTCGGCAAAGATGGCGGTCAGGTGTTCAGTGGCCGCAGTGGCACCCACATGGTTGCGCACATTGATCTGCACGTTGCCCTCAATGCGTTTGCGGGCACGGCGCTCCAGAGCGTTGTCAAAGCCCAGCGTTTCCAGGTGTCCATTGAAGAGGGCGTGGATGCGCCGGTGCGTGGCCTCCTGGCCAACAAAACCCTGCACCTCGGCGGCAAACCGGGCTTGTTGATCAGGCGGCAGGGCCTTCAGGCCGGCACGCACTGAGTCCATGAAGTATTGCTCGCCCACCGGAAAACTCATGGACAGCGCGTTGAAGAACGCAGAGCGAAAGGCATCACCACCATTCCAGCGGGCTTTGATGGGGGCCGCCATGTCGATCAGGATTTTGCGTACTACGAGATCGCTCATGTTCAATAGTCTTTTAGTGTCTTGCGCGCTGTCAAGCAGCGGGTGCTGCCAGCGTGAATTCGGACAACTGGTCTGCGACCCAGTGGATGACGGCTGCATCCAGGCACATTTGCAGGTGCCCGATACCGTGAAAGACGACTGGCTCGATGCCCGATAGCACTTGGGCACGTTGGGGGAAAACGATGTTGTCTTGTGGTGTCAAGGCAATGCGGAAGAGGGAGCGATGGGTGTCGGATTCGATCGCTGCCAGCTCTGCCAGCCAAGGACTTTGCCACTGCATCTGTTGACCATTGGGCGTGCGTGTACGTGGCTCGATTCGAGTGCCGACGTGGGGCGTTCCAAGGGTCAGGACGCGGGCCACGCGTTCGCTGCCATGGGCGCGCATCCAGGCACGGATGGCCAGGCCGCCCATGCTGTGGCCCACCAGTGCAACCTGGCGTGCACCGGTTTGTTCGCACAGCGTCGCAACAGCCGCTTCCAAAATGGGTGCATAGGCGTCAATGGAGGTAAACAGGGGTTCCAGGTTCACCGCAAGCACCGTATGCCCATGAGCACGCAGTGTGGTTGCCACATCGTCCCAAACGCGGTGGTTGCACAGGTAGCCGTGCACCAGCACCACGGGCACGCGGGCCTGGGTTCCGGTGGCGGGCAGGACCCCGGGTGGCTGCACAGTCCAGGGTTGGCGCAACAGGAAGATGCGCAGGCCCGCCATAAATTCACCCGCCAGTGCGCGCCACCAGAGTCGTACGCTCTCGCCGCTGCGGGCCCGCCATGCAGATACCAGGTCCACCAGCAGCATGGTTGCCAGGGGAAACAGCACTGCCAGTGCTGGAATGCACCAGTCGGGTCGGCCGGCCCAGCGGACCAACAGATAACCCAAGCCGGCACCACAGAGCACTTGCACCACAATCAGGATTCTCAACAAACGGGCAAGCATGGGGGCCTTCTGGGGGTGTAGGTGGTTAGTACTGGGGCTGGTGTTGGCGGATGGCCGCCTTCACAGTGTCCGACAAATGGAAGCCTTCACCAAATTTGGCCGTCAATTCGGCCGACCGTGCCTCAAACGCCTCGATGCCCATGTCGTAAATGAACTGCATGGCGCCGCCGGTCCAGGCCGGAAAACCGATGCCGAAGATGGAGCCGATGTTGGCATCGTGCACGGTGGTGAGCACGTTCTCGGCCAGGCAGCGTGCGGTTTCCACCGCCTGGCGGTAGAGCAGGCGGTCTTTTAGGTCGGTGATGGTCCACGGTGCGTCGGTTTTCTCTAACAGACCTTTGAGTTCGGGCCAGAGGAATTTCTTGGCGCCTTTGTCAGAAGGGTAGTCGTAAAAGCCCGCACCACCTGCGCGACCCGGGCGCTTGTGTTGATTGACCATCTTCTCCACCACCAACTCGCCCGGTGTGGCGGTGTAGGTTTTGCCCTCGGCCTCGAAGTCTTTGCGGGTTTGGTCCATGACATGCAGAGACAGGGTCAGTGCGGTTTCGTCCAGCACGGCCAAAGGTCCGACCGGCATGCCTGCCTGGATCCCTGCATTCTCAATAGCCGCGGCGGGAATGCCTTCACCCAGCATGGCCGCGCCCTCCATCACAAAGGTGCCAAACACCCGACTGGTGAAGAAACCGCGCGAGTCGTTCACCACAATGGGGAACTTGCCCAGGGCTTGCACATAGTCAAAAGCCCGGGCAACGGTTTCAAGATCGGTCTCTGTGCCCTTGATGATCTCCACCAGTTGCATCTTGTCCACCGGGCTGAAGAAATGGATGCCGATAAACTTCTTGGCATCTGTGCTGGCCGTCGCAAGGCCAGTGATGGGCAGGGTAGAGGTGTTGGAGGCAAAGAATCCGCCCGGGGCCAGCAAAGGCTCGGTTTCCTTCGTCACCCGGGCTTTCAGTTCGCGGTTCTCAAACACGGCTTCGATGATGAGGTCGCAGCCCTTCAAGTCGTCCAGCGATCCGGTGGGCTGGATGCGGCCCAAAATCTCTGCCTGCTTGTTGGCCGTCATGCGGCCCTTGTCCACGCGGGCTTGGGTGATCTTGGCGGCGTAGCCCTTGCCGGTGTCGGCTTTCTCTTGGCTCACGTCTTTGAGCACCGTGGCAATGCCCTTGCTGGCTTGCACGTAGGCAATGCCTGCACCCATCATGCCCGCACCCAGCAAGCCAACCTTGGCAGGCTTGTACTTGGCGATTCCAGCGGGTCGGCTCTGGCCGCCCTTTATAGCGTTGAGGTTGAAGAAGAAGGTGTTGATCATTGCCTTGGCGTTGATGCCAGACATGAGCTTGGCCAGCGCACGGCTCTCCAGGCGCAGGGCAGTCTCAATGTCGACCTGCAGGCCTTCGACCATGCAGGCCATGATGGCCTCGGGCGCGGGGTAGAGACCACGGGTTTGCTTCTTGATCATGGCCGGGGCCACCACCAGCATCTGCGCGACGGCGGGTGAAGAGGGCAGGCCGCCCGGCACCTTGTAGCCCTTGGCTTCCCAGGGGTGCTGGGCTGTGGGGTTGGCGGCGATCCAGACCAGGGCCTTGGCTTTCATTTCGGCGGCAGCGTTGTCGCCTGTAGGCACCAAGTCGTGCACCAGGCCCAGGCCTTTGGCAGTAGCCGGATCAAAGGTTTTACCTTCTACCAGGTAGGGTTGCGCCCCCATCAGGCCCAGGTGGCGGGTCATTTTGGTCACGCCACTGGCGCCGGGAAGCAGGCCCAGCGTCACTTCGGGCAGGCCGAGCTGAATTTTCTTGTCGTCAATGGCGATGCGGTGATGGCCGATGAGGGCTACTTCCCAGCCGCCCCCCAGCGCCGTGCCGTTGATCAGGCTGACCACGGGCTTGCCCATAGTCTCAATCGTGCGCATGTTCTTCTTCAGGCGCTCGATCTCGGCGTAGATGGTGGGCGCGTCGGATGGCTTGATGCGCATAACGCCTTTGAGGTCCGCACCGGCAAAGAAGGTTGTCTTTGCCGAAGTGAGCAAGATGCCTTTGATGGCATCTTTGTCTTTGACGATTTGCTCGGTCAGCGCCGCCATGTCGTCCTGCCACTGCAGGCACATGGTGTTGACGGGAGAATTGGGCTCGTCAAAGGTAACTGTGGCGATGCCGTCGGCGAGGGAGTATTGGATGGTTTTCATAATGTCTCAATCAGTTGAGGACAGAGCAACGTTCACTTCGTGTAACTCTTGGCCTGTCCCGCAATGCTATTAAAAAAAGAGCGTTGTACGTAGTTTTGACGAGGGCTAGAGGCCAATTTCGTTCAAAGCCTCTCCACAATCGTGGCAATGCCCATGCCACCGCCTACGCACAGCGTAGCCAGCCCGTACCGCAGCTTGCGCCGGTGGAGTTCATCAATCAGCGTGCCCAAAATCATGGCGCCGGTGGCACCCAGCGGGTGGCCCATGGCGATGGCGCCGCCGTTCACGTTGACCTTGTCATGCGGCACCTTCATCTCTTTCATGAAGCGCATCACCACGGCGGCAAAAGCCTCGTTGACTTCAAACAGGTCAATGTCGTTGATGGAGAGGCCCGCCTTGGCCAACGCCTTGCGCGCGGCGGGCATGGGGCCGGTGAGCATGATGGTGGGGTCGGCACCCGACAGGGCAGTGGCCACAATCCGGGCACGCGGTGTCAGGCCATGCGCTTTGGCTGCGGCCTCGTTGCCAATCAACACGGCAGCGGCGCCATCGACGATGCCCGACGAATTCCCGGCGTGGTGCACATGGTGGATGCGCTCCACCTGGGCGTAGCGGGTGAGTGCCACTTGATCGAACCCCATACTGCCCATTTGCTCAAACGCGGGTTTGAGTCCGGCCAGGCCTTCGAGCGTAGTGTTGGGCTTGATGAATTCGTCCTTGGCCAAAATCACCTGCCCCATGGAATCTTTGACGGCCACCACCGAGCGGTCAAAGTAGCCCGCAGCCTGGGCGGCGGTGGCACGCTTTTGCGATTCCAACGCAAAGGCGTCTACGTCCGCACGGCTAAAACCTTCCAGCGTGGCAATCAAGTCGGCACCAATGCCTTGGGGTACAAACGCGGTGGCGGAGTTGGTTTCGGGGTCCATGGCCCAAGCGCCGCCGTCGGAGCCGATGGGTACCCGGCTCATGCTCTCCACACCACCGGCAACCACCAAATCTTCCCAGCCCGAGCGCACTTTTTGCGCGGCCATGTTGACGGCCTCCAGGCCCGAGGCGCAAAAGCGGTTGATCTGCACGCCTGCCGCCTGAAAGTCCCAGCCGGCCTTCAGCGCCGCCACCTTGGGCAGCACCGCGCCTTGGTCACCCACGGGCGAGACAATGCCCATCACCACATCGTCCACTTTGGCCGTGTCGAACTGGTTGCGTTGCTGTAAGTCGGTCAATAAACCAGCGAGCAAATTGACGGGCTTGACCTCGTACAGGCTGCCGTCTTTCTTGCCTTTGCCGCGCGGTGTGCGGATGGCGTCAAATACAAATGCTTCGGTCATGTGGGGCTCCAAAGGGAATCGGGTCGAGTGGGTGGCAGGCAAACGCCAGGCCGTTGTAGTTTTAGAGTATATTACTTTTTACCAAGCGCTTGCTTTGTGAAAATAATGCCATTGCGGGACAGACCGCAGCAGCGCAGCTGCAAGCTCTGTCCTCAACTGATTAAAAGGAGCCACCATGATTGAACGAACCCTCTTCGACACCGACCACGAATCTTTCCGCGATAGCTTTCGCAAGTTCATAGACAAAGAAATCGCCCCCTTCCACGCCGACTGGGAAGAGCAGGGCTATGTGGACCGTGCCGTGTGGAACAAGGCCGGTGAGAACGGCTTTTTGTGCATGACCATGCCCGAGGAATACGGCGGCTCCGAGGCGGACAAGCTGTACTCGGTGATCCAGTTTGAGGAAGTGGCCCGTGCGGGCGTAAGCGGCATTGGCTTTAGCCTGCACAGCGAAATCGTGGCGCCCTACATCCTGCACTACGGCACGCCAGAGCAAAAGGCCAAGTACCTGCCCAAACTGGCCAGTGGCGAGATGATTGGCGCCATTGCCATGAGCGAACCGGCTGCGGGCTCTGACTTGCAGGGCATCAAATGCACGGCCATCGAGCAACCCGACGGCAGCTACTTGCTCAACGGCAGCAAGACCTTCATCACCAACGGTTGGCACGCCGACCTGGTGATCGTGGTGGCCAAAACCAACCCGGCGGCTGGCGGCAAAGGCACCAGTTTGATGCTGGTCGAGCGCGGCATGCCCGGTTTTTCGGTTGGCAAGCGCCTGAAAAAAGTGGGCATGAAGGCGCAAGACACCTCCGAGCTGTTCTTCGACAACGTAAAACTAGGCCCCGAGCATTTGCTGGGCGGCAAGGTCCATGAGAACAAAGGCTTCATCTGCCTGATGGAGCAGTTGCCTTGGGAGCGCCTACAGATCGCGATCAGCGCCGTGGCGTCCGCCCAAGCCGCCATTGACTGGACAGTGGACTATGTGAAAGAGCGCAAGGTCTTTGGCCAGCCGGTGGCGGCATTCCAGAACACCCGCTTCAAATTGGCCGAACTGCAAACCGAGGTGCAGGTGGCCCGTGTGTTCGTGGACAAATGTTGCGAGCTCATCTGCAAAGATCAGCTCGACACCGCCACTGCCAGTATGGCGAAATACTGGACCACCGACCTGCAGTGCAAGGTGATGGATGAATGTGTGCAGCTCTTTGGCGGCTATGGCTACATGTGGGAATACCCCATTGCCCGCGCCTACGCCGATGCGCGCGTGCAGCGCATCTACGGTGGTACCAATGAGATCATGAAAGAAGTGATCACCCGGTCCATGGGGTTGGGAGGAAAATAGGCCTCTAGCCCTCGTCGGATATACGTAACCAGCTATTGTTGTAATAGCATGTTGCGTTTAAAGTAGTTTGCGCCAAGTGCCAGCGTTGTACACGTCTTTGAACCCATGGCGTTTGAGCAGCATTTTTGCCATGCCGCTGCGGGTACCGCTGGCGCAGCACAGCACCACGGGGGTACTTTTGGACAGTTCGTTCAGGCGTGAGCCTAACTCCGGCAAGGGAATGTTGATCGTGCCAGGTGCCTGCCCGGAGGCAAATTCCTCGACCGAGCGGACATCAACCAAAACGGCACCCTTGCTTTTCAGCTCGGGCAGCAGGCGCACGACGCGACGGCTGCTCCACCATTTGTAGGCAAACCAGGCGGCGATGGCCAGCAACGGCCATTGTTCTTTAAGGGTGGTGAGGAGGTCCATAGCGATGTATTGGGGTGCTGGAATAAAATACCTATGGGGGTATTGTAATCAATGGCGCTATGACGATACGTATCGCTACTTCTGTACTAGCGATTAAGGATTTGACAGGCCAACACCAGCGCAATGAGAATGGGCACTCCCCCGCTCCATCAAGGTACCCATGACAAAAAAACGGCAAGCCAAAGCGATGCAGGAGAGGTTGCCACTTCCGCCATTGCCGCGTTGGCGTTGGCTGGCCTACGCCACTATTGCAGGCATTGTTTTTGCAATCATTTTTGTGAAGATTGGTGGGGTGCTGCCGCGCCCGGTGATGAGTCTGGCCGCATGGCGTGACTCTGGTCAACTTGCCTATCTGGGGGCCAGCATCGTTTTTTCGGGCCTGATTGTGGCGTTGATCAAAATCTTTTTTGACCAAGTGCTGCTCGGCATTGTTCAGCGTAAATCAAAACGAGTGATCGCTGAAGAGCTTGGCGTACTGGTGGCGCAAGTGGCGGTGGGCGTTGCTGCCGACGGCTTGATCAGTGCGGCGGCCAGCGCGGGTTCAAGCAGTGATTCTCAGGCGGGTGGTATCAGCAGCGGAGGCGGGGGTGATTTTGGCGGCGGCGGGGCTTCAGGAAGATTTTGAGCTTGCTCTAATATCACCAGCGCCTTTTGCGAGAACGCAATCCACTGCGTTTCTTGGACGATGCCGGCCTCCAGCACCAGGTGCTGCAGTTGTTGTTTGCGCGATCCGTCCTCCACGTTGGCAAAGTCGCGCGCTGCGATGGCCTGGTACACGGCCAGCTTTTGTTGGTGCAGCGCCAGGCGGCGGCGAATGTCGGTGGCCAGGGCCGTGGGGCCGACCACGGCCTCGGCGCGCAGGCGCACCATGAATTCGTCGCGCAGGGGCTTGGGGTCTTGCTGTTCGGCCACCCAGCGCTGCAGCTCGGCACGCCCGGCGGGTAGCACGCGGTAGACGCGCTTGCGGCCACGCCCGCTCTCGGCCGGCAGGGGTTCGACCCAACCGGCTTCTTCCAGACGGCCCAGCTCACGATAAATCTGCTGGTGGGTAGCGTGCCAGAAGTAGCCGATGGAACGGTCAAACCGCCCGGCCAGGTCGGAGCCGGAGGAGGGTTGTTCAACCAGGGCCGTGATAAGTGCGTGGGGCAGGGACATGGGCTAAGCGGGTAGTAAACCGCATTTTATGCAACCAGTTGCATAGTTGTCAGATTTTTGCGTAGAATTGTGCAACCAGTTGCATAAAGGACTCTCCATGACCGCTTACCCCCATTTGCTCGCGCCCCTTGACCTGGGCTTTACCACCCTGAAGAACCGGGTTCTGATGGGCTCCATGCACGTGGGGCTGGAAGAGGTGCCCAATGGCTTTGAACGCATGGCCGCCTTCTACGCAGAGCGCGCCCGAGGCGGCGTGGGCCTGATCGTGACCGGTGGCATTGCCCCCAACGAGCGCGGTCGCCCCATGAAGGGCGGTGCCATGTTGACGACCGAGGCCGAGGCCGCCCACCACCGCGTGGTGACCGACGCGGTGCACCAGGCGGGCGGCAAGATCGCCATGCAGATCTTGCACTTTGGCCGTTACTCCTACCAAAAAGACCTGGTGGCACCCAGCGCGCTGCAGGCGCCCATCAACCCGTTCACACCTCACGCCCTGAGCACCGAAGAAGTAGAGCAGACGATTGAAGACTTTGCCCGCTGCGCCGGTCTGGCCCAAGTAGCCGGTTACGACGGCGTGGAGATCATGGGTTCTGAGGGCTACTTGATCAACGAATTTATTGCCGCACGCACCAATCAGCGCGATGACGCCTGGGGTGGCGCTTATGCCAACCGCATCCGCTTCCCGGTGGAGATCGTGCGCCGGGTGCGCGAAAAAGTCGGGGCCAATTTCATCATCATCTTCCGCCTGTCCATGCTGGACTTGGTGGAGGGCGGCTCCACGGCGGATGAGGTCATTGAACTGGCTCAGGCTATCGAGGCGGCCGGCGCCACCATCCTCAACACCGGCATTGGCTGGCACGAGGCGCGCATCCCCACCATCGCCACCAAGGTTCCGCGCGCGGCCTACGCCTGGGTCACCCAGCGCCTGATGGGTAAAGTGAAGATTCCGCTGGTGGCCACCAACCGCATCAACACGCCCGAGGTGGCCGAGCAACTGCTGGCGGATGGCTTTTGCAACATGGTGTCCATGGCGCGCCCCTTTTTGGCGGATCCTGACTTTGTGCGCAAGGCCGCCGAGGGCAGGGCGGACGAGATCAACACCTGCATTGGTTGCAACCAGGCTTGCTTGGACCACACCTTTGGCGGCAAGATAACCTCGTGTCTGGTCAACCCGCGTGCCTGCCACGAGACTGAGCTGGTGATCGCCCCCGCTGCCAAGCCCAAACGCATCGCCGTGGTGGGTGCCGGCCCGGCGGGCCTGAGTTTTGCCGTCACCGCTGCCGAGCGCGGCCACACCGTAGAGCTGTTTGATGCCGCGTCCGAGATCGGCGGCCAGTTCAATATTGCCAAGAAGGTGCCGGGCAAGGAAGAGTTTTACGAGACCCTGCGCTACTTTGATCGCCAACTGGCGCTCAAGGGCGTCAAGCTTTCGCTCAACACCCGTGTGAACGCTGCGCAACTGGCACAGAGCGGCTACGACGACATCGTGCTGGCCACTGGCGTGACGCCGCGCACACCCGCTATCGAGGGCGTGGACCACCCCAAAGCCCTGAGTTACCTGGACGTGCTGCGCGACGGCAAGGCCGTGGGCAAGACCGTGGCCGTGATCGGTGCTGGTGGCATTGGCTTTGACGTGTCGGAATTTTTAACCCACAGCGGTACCAGCGCCAGCGTCGACGCGCCCAAGTTTTATGCCGAATGGGGCATTGACACAGGCTACGCCCAGGCCGGCGGTATCACGCAGGCGCACGTGGAGGCGCCCGCGCGCCAGGTGCACCTGCTGCAGCGCAAGGCCAGCAAGGTGGGCGACCAGCTGGGCAAGACCACCGGCTGGATTCACCGCACGGGGCTCAAGGCCAAACGCGTGTCCATGACGCCCGGCGTGACCTATCACCGCATTGACGATGCTGGATTGCACCTGAGCGTGGACGGCCAGGAGCGCGTTCTGCCGGTGGACCACGTGGTGCTGTGCGCGGGCCAGGAGCCCCAGCGTGAATTACTAGACGCTTTGCAGGCCACCCGTTGCTCCGTGCACCTGATTGGCGGTGCCGACGTTGCCGCCGAACTGGACGCCAAGCGCGCCATCGACCAAGGCACGCGGCTGGCAGCCCGCATCTGATCTGCGGATCAACTACTTTTCTTTCAGGAGACTTCTATGCAAGCAGCCCCCCAACACCTCAAACCCGCCGTTGCGGCCTCCATCGCCATCTGGCACGACATGGTCGCCAAACGCGACCTGTCTGCACTGCCTGGCATCGTGCACCCCGACGCGGTGTTCCGCTCGCCCATGGCCATCCACCCCTACCAGCCAGCCGCTGCGCTCATTCTGGCGTTGAACACCGTGATCCAGGTCTTTGAAGACTTTACCTACCACCGCCAACTGGCGTCTGACGATGGCCTGAACGTGGTGCTGGAGTTCAGTGCCCGCGTCGGCGACAAGCAGCTTAAAGGCATTGACTTGGTGCGCTTTGACGAGCACGGCAAGATTGTGGATTTCGAGGTCATGGTGCGCCCCTTAAGCGGCCTGCAGGCGCTGGGCGCGGAGATGGGTGCACGGTTGGCACAGAAGATGCCGGCGTTTAAGGTGAAAGGGTGAGGGATGGCCTGGCAACTGAATAATCGC
>Ga0073904_10000621_pt1 | contig 25745 bp, 21 predicted proteins | sample KloWWTrecipitate_FD_66668 | JGI IMG/M metagenome (GOLD analysis project Ga0073904, IMG submission 66668) | Active sludge microbial communities from Klosterneuburg, Austria, studying microevolution and ecology of nitrifiers - Klosterneuburg... | ecosystem: Engineered > WWTP > Aerobic digester >... | reverse complement strand
GCCGAGCCGGATGACAGCCACGCTCTACCAGCCGGACGACGGCACGCCTTCCAGTTCCGCGTGGACTTCATCGATTTCGGCAACCTCCTCAACAAGAACTGGGGCGTCAGCCAGCGCCTCGTCAACAGCGCGGCGTCGATCGTCCCGACAAGCGCCCAGGGCGGCCCGCTCGACGCACCGGGTCGCGCGCAGTACCGGCTTCGAGTCGTGGGCGGTGAACTGATGGACCGGTCGTTCCAGCAGACGGCCGACTTGAACGACGTCTGGCGCATCCAGTTCATGCTGCGCCACACGTTCAACCGACGCGGACACGGAAGTGCCAGGGCCGCAGATGGCGCAGATATGCGGGCCCGGCGAGCACGTGAGACACTGACGCGAGACGGTACGGCCTCGGTCGGAACTGTTCCGGCCGGGGCCGCTCGTCCGTACGGCGATTCCCTGTCCGCCCCGCCCGTACCTGCGGCCAGGTGCCGGCACCTGCCCGCACCTGGCCCGTACGCTAGACTGGCCGCTAGGGAGGTCCCCACTGATGCTCCGCTCCTTCTTCGTGGCGTCCCTGAGCCTGGCGCTGGCGCTCACCGCAGTCGTGGTGCCGGCGGCGCGGCAGGACACTCTGGGCCGCATCGACTTTCCCACTTCCCAGAGCGGGCCGGCTCAGGACGCCTTCGTCCGCGGCGTCCTGCTGCTGCACAGCTTCCAGTACGAGGACGCTCGGGAGGCGTTCGTCGAGGCGCAGAAGGCCGCACCCGGCTTCGCCATGGCTCACTGGGGCGAGGCGATGACGTTCAACCATCCGTTGTGGGCCCAGACCGCGCCCGAGGCCGCTCGAGCGGCCCTGTCGCGCCTGGCTCCGACTCTCGAGCAGCGGCTGTCTCTCGCGGGTTCGGACAAGGAGCGCGACTGGCTGCGTGCCGTCGAGGCCCTCTACGGCGAGGGCGACAAGCTCGCCCGTGACCAGGCCTATGCCGCACAGATGCGCCGGATGCACGAAGACTACCCTGACGACCTGGAGGTGACGTCGTTCTACGCCCTGGCGCTTCTCGGCACAAGCCACGGCGGCCGCGACATGGCCACCTGCATGCGTGCGGCTGCGCTGGCGGAGGATGTCTATCGGGCCAATCCCCAGCACCCGGGCGCGGTGCACTACCTGATCCACGCCTATGACGACCCGATTCACGCGCCCCTCGGGCTGCGCTACGCCGAGGCCTATGCGCGCATCGCGCCGGCGGCGTCCCATGCCCTGCATATGCCTTCTCACATTTACTTCGCCCTCGGAATGTGGGACGAGGCGAGTGCGATGAACGAACGGTCGTACAAGGCCGCTGATGCCCGGGTCGCTCGAAGGGGTCTCGGCGTGGACGACCGCGGATTCCACGCCCTGCTCTGGCTCAACTACAGCTACCTGCAGCAGGGTCGGTACAGGGAGGCCAAGGCGGTTCTCGACCAGATGGAGCAGGCTCTGACGGCCAGCCCGTCCGCCCGCGTTCGCAGCCACGTGGCGCTCGGCCGTGCCGCCTGGCTAGTGGAGACCCGCCGCTGGGCCGACGCCCGCGCCATGGTCGATCCCGAGGGCCTGAGCGCCGACGCGGTAGCCGCCGAGCTCTTCGCGGTTGGAACAGCCGCGTTTCGCGCTGGAAACCGTGCGGCGGGCGGTCAGGCTCTGCAGCAGATGGCCGTCCTGGTGGGCGACGGTGATCGGCCCGTCCGGAGCGTGACGACTGCGCGGCCCGTGCCGGCGCCACCGGGTCGCCCGGGCGTGACACCGATTCCCACGCCGCGCCCGGCGGGGCCAACGGCGCCTGACCCGAACCCGGGGGCCGCCGCCGCGCCCGGACTGCCGGAGGTGGACGGATCGAACGACCGACGGATCGCGGCGGTGATGGCGCAGCAACTGGAAGCCGTGCTCATCTTCAGCGAGGGCCGCCGCGATGAGGCCATCGTGCTCGCCAGACAGGCTGCAGTGGTGGAGGACGGCTTGAGCTTCGAGCTCGGGCCGCCGGTGCCGGTCAAGCCGGGGCACGAGCTGGTGGGGGATCTCCTGATGGACGTCCGGCGGCCAACGGAGGCGATTCCGGAGTACGTGGCCAGTCTCAAGCGGTATCCCGGACGCGCGCTGTCGCTCCTGGGCCTCTACCGCGCGGCGACCGCGGCCAAGGATCGCGATCGCGCCGCGCAGGCCGTGGGAGAGTTGCGCCGCATCTGGCACCGGGCGGACAAGACGCTTCCGGAGCTCAAGGAAATCGCGGGCGCGCCACCCTCGTCATGACTCCTCTCGTCTCTTGAACGGAAAAAGGGCCGTCCGGTGTGTCCCGGACGGCCCTTGTCCCCGTGTCTTAACGACCGTGGCGTAGCGCCTAGTCGGTGGCGCCGGCGGCGCGGCGCATCGCCTCGGTGACGATGCCGACCTTCTCCACGCCGGCGCCCTTGGCGGCGTCGATGACCTCGACGATATCGCCGTAGCGCAGCGTGCCCGCGCCCGCGATGAACATCGTCTTGTCCTTGCGCGTCTCGAAGATGGTGCGGAGGCGGCTCTCTAGATCCTGGATCGTGACGTCCTGCTTGTTGACCGAAATCCGGCGGTCGGCCGTGTATTCGATCACGATCTGCGAGATGTCGGGCTGGGCCTGCTCGGCCTGCTGGGTTTCGGCCGGCAGGTTGATGTCGAGCCCCTTCTGCGACAGTGGCAGGGCGGCCATGAAGATGACGAGCAGTACGAGGAGCACGTCAATCATGGGGGTGATGTTCATGTCGCCCGAGGGCTCGAGCTTCTTGCCCATGAACACTTTTTCGGCGCCGTGGTGCTGGTGCGCGTGGGCCATGACTAGTTGCCTCCCGCCTGGCCGGGCCGCTGTTTCGGATCGGTGATGAGCCCCATGTCCTCGATGCCGGCCGAGCGGAGCTGATCCATGGCGCCCATCACGGCACTGTACTGGGCATCCTCGTCGGCTTTGATGAGGATGATGCGTTCGGCCTGGCCCTCGAGGATGTCCTCGACGCGCTGGCGGAGTTCCTCTTCACGCACCGGCACGCCGTTGACGAAGAACCGTCCCTGCGAGTCGATGGCGACGACGGTCTGCCCCTGTGTTTCGGGCTTGTCCGAACTGTAGGCGGCGACGGGCAGTTTGACGTCCGCGCCTTTCTGCAGCAGCGGTGCCACAATCATCATGATGATGAGCAGCACCAGCATCACGTCCACGAGCGGGGTGACATTGATGTCGGATTTGACTCCGCCTTTTGCCCCCCCCATGTCCATTGCCATGTCGGTTCTCCTTGAATTGCCGGGCACGGCCGGGGCGCCGGGATCTGCCCCGGCGCCTCGGCGCACGTCCCAGCTTAGGCGGCGGTCTTCTTGATGAAGTAGTCCACCATCTCCGACGAGGAGTTGTCCATCTCCACGTTGAAGTACTCGAGCCGGCCCGACAGGTAGTTGTAGAACCACACGGCCGGGATGGCGACGAACAGACCGAGCGCGGTCTCAACCAGGGCTTCCGCGATACCGGCCGAGACGGCGCCGATGCCGCCCGAACCGGTCGAGGCGATACCGACGAAAGCGTTGATGACGCCGACCACCGTGCCGAGCAGACCCACGAACGGCGCGGTCGCGCCGATGGTGGCCAGGCCCGAAACGCCCTTCTTGAGGTCGTTCGAGGTCAGCGCGGTCGCGCGCTGAATGGATCGGCGAACCGTGTCGAGGATGTCTTCACGCGAGAGGTTCGAACCGCTCTCCTGCTGGAACTGGTACTCCTGCAGGCCGGCGAGCACAACCTTGGCGAGGTGGCTGTAGCGGTATTCCTTGGCGGAGGACAGCGCGATGGCTTCCTTCAGGCGACCTTCCTTGAGGTGCTTGGCCACCTGTGGCGCATAGAGCTTGGACTGCTTCTTGGCCTGCGCGAACGTATAGATGCGCTCGATGGCCACGCCCACCGACCAGAACGACATGACGAACAGCACGACGGCGATGGCCATGGCGACCGCGCCCATCTGCTCGAACATCTCGATCAGGTCGAGACCGCCACCCTCTTGCGCGAACGCGGGGGTGCTGATGAGTGCCATGGCAAGCCCGGCATACGCAATCCGTCCGATCCGACCCATCTTCCGACCTTCCATCGCAATCCTCCCCCGGATGTCCATGTTACGAGCGATTGAAAACATTGGCCAACTCCCTTATTGCAGCGTGAACTGAACGGTGACGGTCATGATGACCGGCACGGGCACGCCGTTCAGGAGCGTCGGCGTGAACTGCCACTGGCGGACGGCGTCGAGCGCCGACTGATCGAGCAGCGGGATGGAGCGCAGCACCTTGGCGTCCTTGACCGCACCATCGGGGCCAATCGTGGCCTCGATGATCACGACGCCCTGCACACGCGCCGACTGCGCGATCGGCGGGTAGATCGGGTTGACGTTCTTGACCTTCTGCGGAGCCTTGATGTTGCCGCCCACCCGGACCGGTGCGGCCGGAGGCGGTGGGGGCGGCGGAGGCTCGGGAATGCCGCCGATGATGCCACCGGCAACGCCACCGACGATTCCGCCCTCGATGCCGCCGACGTTCCGTTCGAAGCCCGCTTCCAGGCCCGTCTCGGGCTTGATCTCCGAAGGCGCCTCGACCGGAGCAGCGTTGGGATTCACATCAACCGGCGGCGGGGGGGGCGCGTCGGCCGGGGCCGGCGGGGGCGGGGGCGGCGGGGGCGGGGGCGGCGGGGGCGGAGCCGCCACAAACGCCATCATGGAGGGCGTGGTCGGCAACGCGCCCACGGCCATCAGGGGCACGATGATGAGCGCTGCGGTCAGGGCGGCCTGCAGCAACATCGTCAGTGGCACCGTGTACCACATTTTGTTGCCCATCTTGATCGAAGGGTCGACGACATCGCCGAACATGTCGCGTGGCACGTATCCTCCTAAAGTCCAGTCGGCAGCCGCGACGGGTGCCGAGTCTAGCCAGCACAGAAAAGGGGCGTCAGACGACGGGGTGACAGGCCCTTCTTCGCCCAGTTATCGGGTTAGACACCAGTTTCAGGAAAGCGCTCCCGACCGAAGCGACCCTTCCCCTCGATTCCGGCCCCGGCATTCCCATGCCCCGAGCCTCAACACAAAACGCCCGCCGATTCTAGTTGTCGGGCGACGCCACGTCAACGGTTCGCTCGCAGGGTCCTTGTCAATCTTCGAGATGTTACAAAAGATGACACTCGTTCGGGCAGATGACGCAGACCCCGTCGATGGGCCGGGCGCCTTGCGCAGCGACCCCGGGTGGACGGGAATGCCGCGGGGCGGGCGAGTTGGCCTCGCCCGACCGCGGCCTGTCCGAGTTGTCCGTCCCTGCCTCATCAGCGTCCGCGCGCGGAGCGCTTCCGACCGGCCCCAGCCGGCCCCAGCCGGCCTGACGATCCCGCCCTCAGCTCTCGATGCGCATGTTGTAGAACGAGCGGTACACGAACACCACGCTCGCCAGGAAGAACACCGCCGCCAGAGCGGTGGTCAGGCCAGGTCCCGACTCGGCGGCGATGTACACCCCCAGTTCCACGGCCAGCAGCCCGAACAGGGTCGTGAACTTGATGACTGGGTTCATGGCCACCGACGAAGTGTCCTTGAACGGATCCCCCACCGTGTCGCCCACGATCGTGGCGTCGTGCAGGTCGGTACCCTTCATCTTGAGCTCGGTCTCGACGATCTTCTTGGCGTTGTCCCACGCGCCACCCGCGTTGGCCATGAAGATGGCCTGGAACAGGCCGAACAGCGCGATCGAAATGAGGTAGCCGATGAAGAAGAAGGGCTCGACGAACGCGAAGGCGAGGGTCGAGAAGAACACCCCGAGGAAGATGTTGAACATCCCCTTCTGTGCGTAGAGCGTGCAGATTTCCACCACCTTCTTGCTGTCCTCGACCGACGCCTTTGTCGCACCCTCGAGCTTGATGTTCGCCTTGATGAACTCCACGGCGCGGTAGGCGCCCGTGGTCACGGCCTGCATCGAGGCGCCGGTGAACCAGTAGATCACGGCGCCCCCGGTGATGAGGCCCAGCAGGAAGGGGGGATGCAGGATCGACAGCTTCGCGATCGCCGATTGATCCGACAAGCCCTTGGTGAGCGCCATGATGATCGCGAAGATCATCGTGGTGGCGCCGACCACCGCCGTGCCGATCAGCACCGGCTTGGCCGTCGCCTTGAACGTGTTGCCGGCACCGTCGTTCTCCTCGAGCAGGTCCTTGGCGACATGGAAGTTCGGCTTGAAGCCGAAGGTCTTCTGGATGTCGCTCTCGATGTTGGGCAGCTGCTCGATGGTCGACAACTCGTAGATCGACTGCGCGTTGTCGGTGACCGGGCCGTAGGAATCGACCGCAATGGTGACCGGGCCCATGCCGAGGAACCCGAAGGCCACCAGGCCGAACGCGAAGATGGCCGGCGCCTGCATGAGCGTGCCCAGCCCGAGGCCCGACACGTAGTAGGCAATCGCCATCAGCGACATGATCGCCAGGCCGAGCCAGTAGGCGCTGAAGTTGCCCGCCACCAGGCCCGACAAAATGTTCAGCGACGCGCCGCCTTCGCGTGACGAGCTGACCACCTCGCGCACGTGCGACGAGTTGGTCGAGGTGAACACTTTCACGCCCTCGGGAATGATGGCGCCGGCCAGCGTGCCGCAGGTGATGACCGTCGAAAGCTCCCACCACAGCGACGTGTTGCCGCCAAGGGCCGGGATCAGCAGATACGACAGCACGTAGGTCAACCCGACCGAGACCAGCGAGGTCAGCCACACCAGCGAGGTGAGCGGGGCCTCGAAGTCCATCTTCTCCACGCCAGCGTAGCGGCCCTTGGCAATGGCGTTGTTCACGAGGTACGAGCCGGCCGAGGCCAGCACCATCATCACGCGCATCATGAAGATCCAGACGAGCAGCTGGACCTGCACGGAGGGGTCGTTCACGGCCAGCACGATGAACGAGATGAGGGCCACCCCGGTGACACCGTAGGTTTCGAAGCCGTCGGCCGTCGGCCCCACCGAGTCACCCGCGTTGTCGCCCGTGCAGTCGGCAATCACGCCGGGATTGCGTGCGTCGTCTTCCTTGATCTTGAAGACGACCTTCATCAGGTCGGAGCCGATGTCGGCAATCTTGGTGAAGATGCCGCCCGCGATGCGCAGCGCCGCCGCGCCCAGCGACTCGCCGATGGCGAAGCCGAGGAAACAGACGCCGGCGTACTCGCCCGGGATGAACAGCAGAATCGCCAGCATGAACAACAGCTCGACGGAGATGAGCATCATGCCCACGCTCATCCCCGCACGCAGCGGGATGTCGCACACCGGAAAGGCTTCGCCCTTCAGGCCGGCGAAGGCCGTCCTCGAGTTGGCCAGCGTGTTGATGCGGATGCCGTACCACGCCACGCTGTAGCTGCCCCCGATGCCGATCAGGCTGAAGATCAGGACGATGGCGATCTTGTAGGCTTCAAGGCCGATGAGCGTGAAGTAGGCCACCATGATCGCGCCGATGAACAGCTCGAGGATCAGCAGGAACTTGCCCTGCTGGATGAGGTAGGCCTTGCACGTCTCGTAGATGAGGTCGGAGACCTCGGCCATCGAGCGGTGCACGGGGAGGTTCTTGACGCCCACATAGGTCCACGCCCCGAAGGCCAGGCCCAGCACGCACACGAGGAGACCGGACAATAGGATCTGATGTCCCGTCAGTCCCAGGAAGTCGCCCTGGTTCAGATCCGGCAGCTGGATGTTGATCTCGCCTCCGGGCGCGTGCCCGGCGCTGGCCTCTGCCTCGGGCGGCTGCGCGGCCAACGCCGTCGGAGCGGCCACGAGCGCCAGGATCAGGGCCAGCATCGCCACCCCCGCCATTCGGCGCCACATCACGTGCTCGCAAAGTCTCGTCAGCATGTTCTCCCTGTCCTCGTTAGGCACGACTACCGTCACCATCCGCCTTCGCCGTCCCGGCCGGCAGGCGGTCCACCATCCCACGCACCTGTTCGGGCAGGGCCATCCCCCCCGTCAGGAAAATCCGGATACCGTCTTCGACCGTCAGATTCGGATAGAACGCCGATTCCCGCGGGTACACCATCACGTCGCCGAGGTAGAGGTGATTGGTCGGCACGTACACCGCAATCAGCGCCTCGGCGCCCCGCCCTCGGTCCAGTGTGAACTCCCGCGTCAGGAAGCCCATCACGATACCCCGGCGCGGATCCTCCACGACCACCACCCGCTTGAACCCGGCGTCGTTGTCGGGCGAGAAGGCGGCCACCAGTTGCCGGACCGGCGCGTAGATTGTCTTGAAGACGGGCACCAAGAGCAACCAGCGTTCGGCCCGCTGCAGCAGCCGCCGCCCGATGACGTTGGTGGCCACGACGCCGACCGCCAGCACCGTCGCCACCGTGATGAGCACGCCCAGGCCCGGCACGCTCCGCCCGAGCACCCGCGCGGCCAGCGGCGTCGCCACCGCGTCCACGGCGGTGAAAATCCACCAGACCGCGACGAGGCTGACAATCAGCGGAACCGTCACGATGATGCCGGTCAGAAAGGTCCGGCGCAACCAGCCCATTACCGGGCGCTCCAGCCCGCCGCGAGCCACGCGAAGGTGAGGGCCGCCAGCACGAGCCGGTAGGCCGCGAACACGTGCAGCGTGTGCCCGGCCAGGTAGCGGATGAAGAACTTGACGGTCACATACCCCACCACCGCCGAGGTCACGAGACCCACCGCGAAGATGCCGACCGGCAGTCCTGCCACGCCCACCGCCGCGATGTCCATCGACTCCTTGAGCGCTGCCGCCACGATGGCCGGCAGGCTGAGGAGGAACACGAATCGCGCCGCCGCCTCACGCCTCAGGCCGAGGAGCATCGCCACCGTCAGGGTGGCGCCGGAGCGCGAGATGCCCGGCACCAGGGCCGACGCCTGGGCCACCCCGATCGCCACCGCCTCGCCGTACCCGAGCGTCTCGTCGCCGCGGCGCTTCTCGCCCAGCCACTCGGCCGCCAGCAGGCCGATGGCGCCGACGGTCAACGCGATGGCTACCACCAGCGGCGAACGGAGGGTGGTCTCGATGGCATCGGCGAAGAGCAGGCCGACGACCACGACCGGCAGCGTCCCCACCACGATGAGGCGCCCCAGCCGCTCCCACGCCCCATCGCGACCCGAGAGGGCGGCCGGAGCCGCGACGGCCAGCCGGAAGATGTCTCGTCGGAAGTAGGCGACCACGGCCAGGAGCGTCCCGACGTGGCAGGCCACGTCGAAGGCCAGGCCGAACCGGCCGGGATCCCACCCGGAGAAGGCGCGGGCCAGGATCAGGTGCCCAGAGCTCGACACGGGCAGGAATTCGGTGAGCCCCTGGACCACGCCGAGCAAGGCCGCCGCGACCAGATCCACCGGCGGCGCCTACGAGGCCTTGCGCGCCGTCTGAGGCCGCCCCTGTGCCTGCTTGCCGCTCAGGATGATGGCAATCGCCGCGGCGATGAAGACCGTCGAGTAGGTGCCGCTGACGATGCCCACCAGCATCGTGAAGGCGAATCCCTCCAGCACCTCCCCTCCGAACAGGTAGAGGGAGAGGACCGCGAGGAACGTCGTGCCTGCGGTGATGAGGGTGCGGCTGAGCGTCTGGTTGACGCTCGCATTGACCACGGTCTCGAGCGATTCGCGCCGCTTGCTCCGCAGGTTCTCACGGACGCGATCGAAGATGACGATGGTGTCGTTGACCGAGTAGCCGGTGATGGTCAGGATCGCCGCCACGATGTTGAGCGAGAGGTCGTACCCGAAGAACGACAGGAACGCGATGGTGATCGCGACGTCGTGCAGAGTCGCGGCGATGGCGCCGAGCGCAAACGCGAAACGGAAACGGAAGCCGATGTAGATGGTGATGCCGACAATCGAGGCCAGGGTGGCGTAGATGCCCTTGCGCTGGAGGTCGGCGCCAACCACCGGGCCGACGATCTCCTGACTGATGACCTCGAACTGGCCCAGTCCGGCGGCGTTGACAGCATCCACCACCGCGCGCGCGCCCTGTTCGAGGCTGGTCCCTTCCTCGGAGGTCATCTCCGGCAGCCGAATCAGCCACTCGTTGCCGGCCGCGTCGCCGAACTGCTGCACCACCTTTTCGCCGGGCACTGCGTCGAGCGATGTGCGCAGGGCGTCCTCGCCCACCGGTTGCTGGAACCTGAGCACCACGATCGTGCCGCCCGAAAAATCGATGCCGAGCGGCAGCCCGCGCGTGGCGATGAAGCCCGCCCCGGCGAGAATGACCAGGAACGACAGGGCGATGGCGTGCCACCGCCAGCGAATGAAGTTGTAGTTGGTGTTCTCTAAGATACGCATACGGCTAGATGCTCAGGCTCGTCACCTGCCTGCGTGACAGCGCCAGTTCGAACATGGTACGCGACACGAACACGGCGGTGAACACATTCGACAGCAGGCCAATGGTCAGCGTGGTCGCGAACCCGCGAATCGGGCCCGTGCCGAACTGGAAGAGGAACGCGGCGGAAATCAGCGACGCGACGTGGGTGTCGAGAATAGTGAGGAACACCCGGTCGAACCCGGCCGACACGGCCTGTCTCACGCCGCGGGTGGCCGCGAGCTCTTCCTTGATGCGCTCGAAGATCAGCACGTTCGAATCGACGCCCATGCCAATGGTGAGAATGAAGCCCGCGATGCCGGGCAGGGTCATCGTCGCGCCCAGGTAGGACATGAGGCCGAGCAGGATGATCAGGTTCACCACGATCGACGCGATCGCGTTGAAGCCGGACAGGCGGTAGTAGACGAGGAGGAAGATCATCACCAGCGCCAGTCCGCCCAGCGCCGCCGACACGCCCGAACGCACCGACTCGGCGCCGAGCGACGGGCCGACCGTCCGTTCCTCGAGGTAGGTGAGCGAGGCCGGCAGCGCACCTGACCGCAGCGTCAGCGCCAGGTCCGCCGCTTCCTGCGACGAGAAGGTCCCCGTGATGCGACCCTCGTAGTCGATACGACTGTCGATGCGGGGAGCGGTCTGCACGCGCCCGTCGAGCACCACGGCGAGTTGGCGGCCGATGTTGGCGCCCGTGAACGCGCCGAACTTCTGCGCCCCCTCGTTGTTGAAGCTGAAGCCCACGGCCGGCCGGTTGTACTCGTCGAGCTGCGGGGTGGCGTTGCGCAGGTCGCGGCCCGTCACCGCGGCCACGCGACGCAGCGCGTAATAGACGGCCGTGGCGGGCTGGCCGGGCTGCACGGCCTCGGGCCGGCCGGGCAGAATCTGGATGTCCGGCGGCACCGTGCCGCCGTAGGCCTGACGCGCGGCCGCCTCGTCAGGGAACGGTCCCTGATCCACCAGCTTCAGCTCGAGGAGAGACGTGGACCGGATGATCTCTTTCGCACGGTTCACGTCGGTCACCCCGGGCAACTGCACCAGGATCTGGTCTGCCGCGCTGTGGCGGGCCACAATCGGCTCGGCCACGCCCAGCTCGTTCACCCGTCGCTCGATGGTCTGCAGGGCCTGGTTCACCGTGCGTTCGCGGTCGTCCACCGCGATGTTCGGCTTCATCGTGAAGGTGTAGTTGCCGGGCCCGGTCGACGCGCGGTCGTAGGAGAGTTCCACCGTCGAGAGCGCGCTGCGGAAGGTCGCGTCCTGCTCGGCCGGCACGCCGGTGATGGTGAAGGTCGTGACCCCGGTCGCCTCCACCGTCGGCCCGGTGATGTTCGCGGTGCGCAACTGCTCCCGCAACTGAGCGGCCGTACCCTCGGTCAGCAGCCGCAGCGCATCGTCGGTCTGCACGCGCAGCACCATGTGCACGCCGCCCTTGAGGTCGAGGCCGAGGCGCACCTTCTGGCTCGGAGGATAGAAAGAGAACACCGAGAGCGCGACCACGCCCGCAATGACGACGAGCTTCCAGCGGAGGTTCTTACCCATGATTCACGTGTTCTGGTCGGCGACCGGGGCCTGGCCCTGGTAGCCGACGATGGACGAGCGCGCGACGTCGATCCGGACGTTTGGCGCGACCTGGAGTTGGATGGACTGGTCGGACAGCTTGGCGATCGAGCCGAACATGCCGCCAGAGGTGACGACCCGATCGCCGACCTTCAGCGTCTCGAGGAACTCCTGCACCTTCTTCTGCCGACGCTTCATCGGCATCAGGATCACGAAATAGAAGATGGCCAGGACCAGTGCGAACGGGATGAGCTGAATCCACGGGTTGCCGGCCTGGCCGGGCGGCGCACCAAGAGCCAGCACCAGAGGCCCCAGCCGGGAAGCCGGGCTGGCCCCCCCGATGGCCAGAGGACCGGCGGCGGAAAGGATCGTCGGGATCATGCAGTCAGCGAGCGGGAGGAAGAGATACGGTGGAAATCCTGTCTGAACTTTCCGAACGTCCCAAACGTAATAGCCTCCCTCACCCTCCGCATGGTGTCAAGGTAAAAGAACAGGTTATGTAGCGTGTTGAGGACACCCGCGGTCATCTCACCGGCCATGAACAAGTGTCGCAAGTACGCGCGTGAAAACCGCCGGCATCCGTAGCATCCGCAGCTTGAATCCACCGGTTCGTCGTCTTCGGCATAACGCGCGTTCTTGATGTTGATGGCGCCTTGGCGGGTGAACAGTCGGCCGTTCCGGGCATTTCGCGTGGGCATGACGCAGTCGAACATGTCGATGCCCCGCGCCACCGCCTCGACCAGGTCCGCCGGCGTGCCCACACCCATCAGGTAGCGAGGCTGGAGATCGGGCAGGCCGGGCACGCTCTGCTCGATGACGTTGTACATGATGTCGTTGGGCTCCCCCACACTCAGCCCGCCGATGGCGTAGCCCTCGAACCCGACCGACACGGTCAGGGCCGCGCTTTGCCGGCGGAGTTCCGCCGAGGTGCCACCCTGGATGATGCCGAACTGCATCTGGTGCCGGCCGGTGGAAGACCCATCCCGGCGGGCCAGGAAGTGCTCGCGACAACGCCCCGCCCAGCGGGCCGTCAACGCCACGGCGTCTCCGAGCACGTCGTCATCGGCCGGCAGCGCGGGGCATACGTCCAGCACCATCGCGATATCGGAGCCGAGCTTGAGCTGGATGTCCACGGCTGACTCGGGGGTCAGCAGGTGCCGGCTACCGTCTAGGTGCGATTGGAACGCCACGCCGCGCTCGGAAACCGCGCGCCGGTCCGCCAGGCTGAACACCTGATACCCGCCGCTGTCGGTGAGGATGGGTCGATCCCATCCGATGAAGCGGTGCAGGCCACCGCGACGGCTGATGAGCTCGTCGCCGGGCCGCAGGTGCAGGTGGTAGGTGTTCCCAAGGATGATGCTGGCCCCCGCCTCGACCAGATCGCGCGGCGTCATCGCCTTGACCGTGCCCTGCGTGCCGACCGGCATGAACACCGGCGTCTCGATACGGCCGTGCGAGGTGACGAGGTGCCCGCGCCGCGCGGCGCCGTCGCGATGGGTGATGGTGAAGGCCATGCCGTGATACCAGAACCATCTATTATTCCTTCAATGGCTAAACTGCGCGTGGGCGTGCTCTACGGCGGACGATCGGGCGAGCACGAGGTCTCGGTCGCCTCGGCGGCGGCGATCCTCTCGCATCTGGACCGCGGCCGCTACGAGGCCGTCCCAGTGCTCATCGGCAAGGACGGCCGCTGGTCGCTGCCTGCCAGCGCACCGACGACGCTCTCGGCAGGGGCCGTGATCGCACAGGCGCGGGCCGATACCGCGCCGGTGGTGCCCCACGGCCCCGACACGGTGATGCCGCCGCATCCGGGGCGCCACACGCTGATCACCATCGATCGCGGAGCCCCGGCGCCCGGGAACTCGACGGCGTCTGCGGCGGTCTCCGGCCTCGGCCTCGATGTCGTCTTCCCCGTCCTGCACGGTCCGTACGGCGAGGACGGCACCATTCAGGGGCTGCTGGAACTGGCGAACGTTCCTTACGTGGGCGCCGGCGTGCTGGCGTCGGCGGCGGGTATGGACAAGGCGGTCATGAAGCGCCTGTTCGAGGCCCGCGGCCTGCCCGTCACGCCCTGGTGTGCCTTCGTGGCGGCGGACTGGTCCCGGCGGCGCAAGCAGGTGGTGGCCGAGGTACTGGCGCTCGGCTTGCCGCTGTTCGTAAAACCCGCCAACCTTGGATCAAGCGTCGGCATCTCGAAGGTGAAGACCGCCGATGCGCTCGCGGCCGCCGTCGGTGACGCCCTGGCGTTCGACCGCAAGGTTATCGTCGAGGCGGGTGTACCCGATCCGCGTGAAATCGAGTGCGCCGTACTCGGCAACGACGGTCCGGCGGCGTCGGTGGCGGGCGAGGTCATCCCGTCGCGCGAGTTCTACGACTACGAGGCGAAATACCTGGACGAGGGATCGCGTACGATCATTCCGGCCGACCTGCCGCCGGCACGACTGGCCGAGGTGCAGCGGTGGTCTCTCGAAGCCTTCCGGGCCATCGACGCCGCCGGCCTCTCGCGCGTGGACTTCCTGCTGTCGCGGACGACCGGGTCGCTGGTGGTAAACGAAATCAACACCATGCCCGGCTTCACCACCATCAGCATGTTCGCCAGGCTGTGGGAGGCCAGCGGCGTGAGTTACAGCGCGCTGGTCGACCGCCTCATCACGCTGGCGCTCGAACGCCACCAGGAGAAGCAGCGATTACGGACGAGCGTTCTGTAACGGCCTGGCGGGCGCCCGGCCCCTTGGTGGCGCTGGTGGCGCTCGTGTCGGCACTGGCGCCGGCCGGGCTCCGCGCGGCCGCCGCCGCACACCCCGGTCTGACCGAGGTGCCAAGGGTCGCCCGTGCCTACGATGCAATCCTCAACGCCGAGTTCGACGAGACCGCGACCGTGATGAGGGAGACGTGCGGCCCGGCGCCCCGCGTGGCCTGCCTGGGCCTCGAGGCACTCGCCACGTGGTGGGAGATCCTGCTGGATCCCCAGAGCCGCAGGCTCGACGCGCGCTTCACGGGGCAGGTCGACGCCGCCATCACGGAGGCCACGGCATGGACGCGGCGGGAGCCCTCGCGTGCCGAGGCGTGGTTCTACCTGGGGGCGGCGGTGGGCGCGCGCGGCCAGTGGCGGGTGCTGCGGGGCGAGCGGCTGTCGGCGGCCCGCGACGGCAAGCGGATCAGGGACGCGCTGGAGCGCGCGCTCGCGATCGACCCGGCCCTGCACGACGCCGAGTTCGGCATCGGCGTCTACCGCTACTACGCAGCGGTCGCCCCCGCGTACCTGCGGTGGCTCCGCTGGCTGCTGCTCCTGCCCGGCGGCGACCGCACTGGGGGTCTCGCGCAGATGGAGCGCGCACGCCGCGAGGGAGAGCTCGTGAAGGGCGAGGCGACCTATCAGCTCCACATCGTCTATCTCTGGTACGAACGCCGCTTCGACGAGGCCCTGGCACTCGTGCTCGAGCTGCAGGGGCACTATCCGCGCAATCCGCTCTTCCACCAGATCGAAGCCGAGATCCGCGACGTGTACTTCCACGACGCGGCGGGCAGCCTCGCGGCCTGGGAAGCCCTGCGCGATCTGGCGGCCGCGGGCGCGGTGAACCGGCCGGCGCTCGCCAACGTGCGGGCGCTGGTCAACATCGCCGCGCAACTCGATCGTCTCGGCCAGCGCGATCGCGCGCGGGCCACGCTCGACACGCTGCTCGCCAGCGGACCCGTCGCACCAGTCGACGCCGTCGATCGCGCGCGGCAACTGCGCCGCGCGTGGGCGCCGCGCTGAGCCTCTACAGGACCGTCGTCGAACGGCCGACACACTCGTGTACCAGGGGATGGAGCGCCTATCAGAAGCGCGCTCGGTTGACAACCACAAAACGCTTTGTGCTTGACAACAAGATTTTCTCATCCATAATCTACATCTGGTATGAGGGCGTAAGGCTCAGACCACGGCTTGTGAAGCTCTACTGATGCAAGCTGAGGTTGCCCACTGGCAGAGCTCGCCCCGCTTCAGGAGGAACAATGGCGAAGAAGGCAAAGAAGGCGGCGAAGAAGAAGGCCGCGAAGAAGAAGAAGTAAGCGACGCCGCTTACCGGGGCGGTTCTCCAAAGACTGCCCCACCTTTTTTCCGCATCGCGCGCCCCACGAGAGGCGCGCAGCAAGGCGCAGGACGACCGGCACCAGCGAGCCGAGTGCCAGGCGGCAGAGGCTACCGCCGGTGGCGCGGAACAACCTGACGCATAACCCAACCTGAAGGGGGGGATACGACCGATGGCGAAGAAGGCAAAGAAGGCGGCCAAGAAGGCAAAGAAGGCGAAGAAGCGCTAGGCTTCTGGCCAGGAAACGCAGCAGGGGTCGCGTCGTGCGCCCCCTGCTTTTTTTGGACCCTCAGCGCATGGCGCCGGTGCCGATCCAGGCCACGCCGTCCCAGATGCGCACGCGGGTGATCAGGTCCCACTGCTTCAGCCGGTCCACGACGTCCATCCCCGACACCACCTGTCCGAACACCGTGTAGCGTCCGTCGAGGTGTGGCTGCGGCGAGTGCGTGATGAAGAACTGGCTGCCGCCCGTATCGGCCCAGTCGAGCGCCATGCCGAGCGTGCCGCGCATGTAGGGCCGCTCGTTGATCTCGTCTCGAATGGTGTAGCCGGGTCCGCCTTCCCCGTCGCCGCGCGGATCGCCGCCCTGCACGACGAAGTCGGGTACGACGCGGTGGAAGGGGATGTTGGTGAAGAAACCCTTGCGTGCCAGGGCCGTGAAGTTCGCCACCGTGCGCGGTGCGTCGACCACGGCGAGTTCGATCTCGATGGTGCCCTCGTCCGTATCGATGTACGCCGTCGGCGTGTAGGGCGGGGAGAGCAGGGCTTCGCGCCCGGAGAGCTCGGGCACGGCCGGATCGGGTGCCGGGGTGGCGGGCACAGCGTCCGATGCCGGGTCGAGCCCGCGCAGCAGTTCCGCGGCGCGCAGGCGGATCGCCCATTCCCGGTCCGAGAGCGCGGCGGTCAGCGCCGGCCTCGCCCCGGCCGGATCGAGCGCCGCCAGCGCCTGAAGCGCCGCCGCTCGCGCCACATAAGTGCCGTCTGCTTCCGACACCGCAAGAGCCGCCGTCAGCGCCGGTACCTGGTCGGCCGCCTTCAGACGGGCGAGCCCATTGGCCGCCGCCATGCGCACCACGGCGTCGTCGCTCGTCAGGCGACTGGCGAGCATGGACGCCGCGTTGGGCGCACCGGCAGCGGCCAGCGCGTTCAGCACGGCCGGAATGACGCGCTGATCCTCATCGCCCAGCATCGCCTGGAGCCGAGCCCCGCCCCGCTCCGCGCCAAGCTCGCCCAGTGCCGACGCCAGGGCCGCGCGCACCGACCAGTGCGGGTCGGCGTCGAGGCTCGAAAGCGCCGTGATGAACGTGTCGGGATCCACGCGGGCGAGCGCGACCAGCGCGGCGGCACGCATCGAGGGCCACGCCGCGGTGGCGAGATCGAGCAGCAGGTCCACGGCGACGCGATTCCCGATCGGCCCGAGCGCCGTTACAGCCTCGAGCTGCAGGTTTGGCTCCACCTTCGGCGCCACGACAACCTGGACGAGCGGCTCGGCGCTGGCGGGCTGCGCGATGGCTGCCAGCGCGCGCACCGCCTGGATCCGAACGGCCACCGGCTGATCCGCAGCCGAGGCCAGCGCAGTCAGGGCCGGTAGCGCGGGAGCGTGCTTCAGGGCGCCGAGACCGCGCGCCGCAAAAGCGCGCGTGAGCTGTCCCTCTCCCTGCAGCAGCCTCGAGAGAGGAGCGGCCGCACGCGGATCGCCAATCCGCTGGAACGCATAGGCCACGGGCCACCACCGGCTGCGTGGCTCGCCCGACGGGTCGAGCAGCGCGGACGCCAGATCGTCGTAGGCGCCGAGCCGGACGAGCGCATAGATGCCCAGCCGCACGGCCTCGGCTGCCGCGATCTTCGGGTACCCCACATCGTCGGCGGCCAGCGACGCCAGTGCCCCGTCGGCGAGGTGGGTGCGCATCATCGCGGCGATGGCCGCCGCGCCCGGCTTGTGGCCGATGGCGCCCAGGGCTTCGGCCGCGCGCCCCTGCAGCAGCGGATCCGGCGTGGCGAGCGCGGTTGTCAGCGCGGCAGCCGCATCGGGATTGCCGATGAGCCCGAGGGCAAACGCCGCCATCTGTCGCACTTCGGGGTCGGCTTCCGTCGCCAGCATGGCCGACAGCGGCTCCACGGCATCGGCCAGGCGCGCCCGGCCGGCACCGAGCGCCGCGCGCCGCCGGATGTGCGCCTGCTCGTCGCCCAGCATCAGCACCATGTCCTGGCCCGGAGCCGAGCCGCGGCCGATGCGCTGGTCTTCGAGCTGCAGGATCCACGCGAGCTTCTGGTCCGCCGTGGCCGGCGGCGGCGCGGCCGTCACGGCCGGCGACGCCGTCGGGCCGCACCCGCAGGCCACGAGCACGACGGCCAGCACCCAGGCGCCGCGCCCAATCATCGAGCGAGCTCCCGTGCGTCGATGGCCACGTGCCGTTCGGTCACCTGCTCGATCCGTTCGCGCACCACGTTGACGCCGATCCCGGGGCCCGTCGGCACCGCGATGGTGCCGTCGGGCGCGACCTCGATGCCCGGCTCGATGAGGTCGGGCACGTAGTAGCGCTTGCTGGCGGCGATGTCGCCCGGCAGCCTGAAGTTCGGCAGGCTGGCGAGGTGGATGTTGTGGGCGCGGCCGATGCCGCTCTCCAGCATGCCGCCGTGCCACACCGGGATATCGTGCGCCGCGCACAGGTCGTGCAGTTCGATCGACTGCTGGTGCCCTCCCACCCGTCCCGGTTTGATGTTGATGATGCGGCAGGCCTTCGCCGCGATGGCGTCACGGGCAATACGCACGGTGTGGATTGACTCGTCCAGGCAAATGGGCGTGGAGATGGCCTTCTGCAGCTCGGCGTGATCCATCACGTCGTCGTAGCCGAGCGGCTGCTCGATCATCATCAGGTCGAAGGGGTCCAGGCGCGCGAGGTGCTCGCCGTCCTCGAGGTGATAGGCGGCGTTGGCGTCCACCATCAGGGGGATGTCGCCAAAGCGGGCGCGGACGCGCTCGACGGCATCGACGTCCCAGCCCGGCTTGATCTTGATCTTGATGCGCTGGTAACCGGCGTCCCGCTCGCGAGCCACCTTGTCGACCAGCTGGTCCAGGGAATCCTGGATACCGATCGACACGCCGGACTGGATGCGCGGCCGCGTCCCGCCCAGGACCGCCGACAGCGGCTGGCCCTGGATTTTCGCGTCCAGATCCCACGCGGTCATCTCGAGCAGCGCCTTCGCCATGTTGTGGGTGCGCACGCGTTTCATGGCCGCGAACATCTCGCGCGGGTGCGCGAACTCGCGGCCCACCACCAGCGGCGCCAGAAACGACGTGACGATGTGCCACACCGTTTCGGTGGTCTCGCCGCTGTAGTAGGGATGCTCCTCGGCCACGGCCTCACCCCAGCCCTCGTGCCCGTCGCCCTCCATGCGCGCCAGCACGAACGAACGGTCATACGTGCGCCCGAAGCTCGTCTCGAAGAAATGCACGAGGGGCAGCCGGCACAGGAACAGCTCCAGTCGATCGATTCTCATCGTCTCTCCCGCAGGGTCTCGAGACCTGCAATATACTCGCGTCGCGTGGCCTTCCATTACCTGGCCGTCGAGGGCCCCATCGGCGTGGGCAAGACCGCCCTGGCCGAGCGGCTCGCGTCCCGGCTGGACGCCACCACCATCCTCGAAGACACCGAAAACCCGTTCCTCGGCGATTTCTACGGCGACCGCCCCGGCGCGGCGCTGCAGGCGCAGCTCTTCTACCTGCTGAACCGCCACCGGCAGCTGTCGGGCCTGCGTCAGGCCGACCTCTTCCTGCAGGCGACGGTCTGTGACTACGTCTTCGACAAGGACAAGATCTTCGCGTACCTGAACCTCGACGACAACGAGCTCTTCATCTACCAGCGCCTGTACGACCTTCTGGCGCGCGACGTGCCGGCGCCCGACCTGGTCGTCTACCTCCAGGCGCCGACCGGGGTCCTCATCGACCGGCTGCGCCGCCGCCCGGTGGATCCCGACGGCGAGGCGCCCCGGCCCGGTGAAGACTACCTGCGGGAGCTCAACGAGGCCTACCAGCACTTCTTCTTCCATTACGCCGCGACGCCACTGCTGGTGGTCGAAACCTCCGAATTCGACCCAGAAACCGACGATACCGCGCTCGACGAGCTCGTGCGCCAGATCAGGGGAATGGGCAAGGGCACGCAGTACTACGTCAAGCGGAAGTGAGTTAAGCTGGCGGCCTATGGCGTGGTTCAAGAAGGCACGCAAGCCGCTGATGACTTCGCCCGACAAGGCCAGCCGCGTGCCCGAAGGCCTCTGGGAAAAGTGCCCGGAGTGCGACACCCTGATCTACGCCAAGGACCTCGTCAAGAACCTGCACGTCTGCCACAAGTGCGGTCACCACTTCCGGCTCGGCGCGATCGATCGCCTGAAATCCCTCTTCGACGACGAGCGCTGGGAAGAAATCGCCCCGGGCCTGCGATCGAACGACCCGCTGCGCTTCACCGACACCCGGCCGTACAAGGACCGCCTGGCCAAGACCATCGCCGACACCGGCCTGTCCGACGCGGTGGTGGTGGGCCTGGGCCGGCTCGACGGCATCGAAGCGGTGATCGCGTCGATGGAATACAGCTTCATCGGCGGGTCGATGGGGGTGGTGGTGGGCGAGAAAATCGTCCAGGGCATCGAGCGCGCTATCGGGAGTTGCGCACCCGTGATCATCGTCTGCTGCTCTGGGGGCGCGCGCATGATGGAAGGAGCGCTCTCGCTGATGCAGATGGCGAAGATTTCCTCCGCCCTCGCCCGGCTGGATCGTGCCCGGCTCCCCTACATCGCCGTCCTCACCGATCCGACAACCGGTGGCGTGACGGCCAGCTACGCCATGCTCGGTGACGTGAACGTAGCCGAACCGAAGGCCCTCATCGGCTTCGCTGGCCCCCGCGTCATCGAGCAGACCATCCGGCAGAAGCTGCCCGACGGCTTCCAGCGCAGCGAGTTCCTGCTCGAGCGCGGCATGCTCGACCTGATCGTGGACCGCCGCGAACTGAAGGCCACCCTGTCGCGGGCGCTGCGCTTCATGGGCCAGTGACGACCCTCGAACGCCTGTTCTCGCTCGAAACCGTCGGCATCAAGCTCGGCCTCGAGAACATCCGCTCCCTGACGGCCGCGCTCGGCCACCCCGAGCGCGCCTGTCCCTCCGTGCACGTCGCCGGCACCAACGGCAAGGGCTCGGTGTCGGCCATGGTCGAGCGGGCCCTGCGGGCCCAGGGGTACCGGACCGGTCTCTACACCTCGCCCCACCTCGACCGCGTCGAGGAACGCATCGCCATCAACGGGATCCCAATCGCGCCCGAACCGTTCGACGCCTGCGCGCGTGACGTGCTCGCCTTGGTCGACGCGCTCCGGGCCGACGGGCGCCTGCCGGCAAGCCCCACCTTCTTCGAAGCGACCACGGCGATGGCCTTCGAGGCGTTTCGCCGGGCCGGCGTGCAGACGGCCGTCGTCGAAGTCGGGCTCGGCGGCCGCTACGATGCCACCAACGTCGTCGAACCAGCCGCCTCGGCCATCACCTCCATCGATCTCGATCACGAGCGGCATCTGGGCCGGACGCTCGCAGCGATTGCCGCGGAGAAGGCCGGCATCGCCAAGCGCGGCGTCCCATTGGTCGTCGGGAGCCTGCCGCCGGAGGCGCGCGAGGTCGTGCGCGCGGCCGCCGACGCCGCGGGTGCGCCGATGGTCGACGCCGCGAGATTCATCCACCGGTTCGAGCTGTCGGGCGGGGTTGCGACGGTCTGGGGTGCGATCCGCGCCGGATCGTTTGGACCCGTACGACTCGGGCTGCGTGGCGGCCACCAGGTGGCCAATGCCGCCGTGGCGACGGCGCTCGTCGACACGCTCGATGCACGAGGGCTGCCGGTCGGCGTCGACAGCCTCGTGGCCGGCCTGTCGGACGTGTGCTGGCCGGGTCGCCTCGAGTGGCTGACCACGCGGCAGGGTGTCCTGCTGATCGATGCGGCGCACAATCCGGCCGGCACCGCTGCGCTGGCATCGTATCTAATCGATGCGGGCGTGGCGCCGCTTCCCGTCGCACTGGCGGTGATGGAGGACAAGGATCTGACGGGCATGGTAGGTCCACTGGTGCCGGTGGCGTCCCGATTCGTCGCCACCGAGGCCCGGTCGGCGCGCGCGCTCCCGGCCGATACACTGGCGGCGCGGCTGGTCGCGCTGGTGCCCGGCGTGTCGGTCGACCTCGAGCCCGACCCGCTGCGCGCCGCGGCGCGCGCGATGGCGCATGGTCGTGGCGTGGCCGCTGGATCCATCTACTTCACCGGTCCGCTGCGGGCGCGCCTGATCGAGGCGGGTGCCCGGTCGATCTGATATTCTCGGGAACGTCCGTGCCCGTCCCGTCCCAGCCATTCCGCGTGTCGCTCGCCTCTCTAACGATCGGCCTCGTCCTGCTGGTGGCGGCGCCGGCCTCTGCGCAGCTCGTCCCGGGGTGGAACACCAGGCAGTTCACGCTCGAGCGGATCGACGCCGACCGCGTGCGCCTGATGCGTGAAGTCGAAATCGAGGGCGAGAAGGGCAGCCCGAACGAAGGCCAGAAGTTCTTCGCCGACGACATGGAACTCAACACGCGCACGGGCGAGCTCACGGCCTCGGGCAATGTCGTCTTCTCGACGCCAGACGCGCGGATTGCCGCCGATAGCGTGGTGTTCAACACGCGGACCAAGCTAGGGACCTTCAGCAACGCTTCGGGCATCGCGTCGCTGGGCGAGCGCGGCGAGAAGGACCGCAGCATGTTCGGGACGCTCGAGCCCGACGTCTATTTCTACGGCCAGACCATCGAGAAGATCGGGGCCGACAAGTACAGCATCGCCCGGGGCGGGTTCACGACGTGCGTCCAGCCCACCCCGCGATGGGAGATCGTCAGCGGCCACGCCACGGTGAACCTGCACGACTACGCGCTGCTCCGCAACGCGGTGATTCGCGTGAAGGACGTGCCGGTCTTCTACCTGCCGCTGATGTACTACCCCATCCAGGACGACGACCGGGCCACCGGCTTCCTGCTGCCGACCTACGGCCGATCCACCTATCGAGGCTCGTCGCTCAGCAACGCTTTCTTCTGGGCCATCAGCCGGAACCAGGACGCCACGCTGATGCACGACTGGTTCGCCTCGCGCGGACAAGGCACCGGCGCCGAGTATCGCTACATCGTCGCGCCGCAGGCCCAGGGCGACTTCCGCGTGTACTACCTGAAGGAGAAGGAGAGCACCTACTCCACGGGGAGCGGATCGTTCGTGGATCCGGCGCGCACGAGCTTCCGGCTCAACGGCAACGTGACCCAGAACCTGCCGTGGGGACTCCGGGGCCGGGCGCGCCTCGACTACTTCTCGAACATCGCGGCCGAACAGCTCTACAACAACAACCTGTACCAGAACACTTTCAGCACCCGCACGCTGGGCGGCGGCGTGTCGGGGGCGTGGCACGGGCTGAGCGTGTCGGGCACCTACCAGCGCTCCGAGTCCTTCTACAACGCCAACGATTCGTTCGTGAACGGGCAGGCGCCGGGCGTCGTGGCGTCATTTACCGGACGCCGTATCGGGCGGCTGCCCCTGTATGCCTCGGTCAACGTAGACGCCGCGCGCGTGGTCTGGGAGCAGCGGTCGGGCACCGCGGTCAGCGACTTCGGCCTCGGTCGCGTGGATCTGCTACCGTCGCTGCGCGCGGCCCTCAGCTCGCTGCCGTTCCTCTCGGTCAACGCATCGCTCGGCTACCGGGTCACCTACTTCACCGAGAGCCTCGACCCGGCCACGCGTCGGCAGATCGAGGAGTCGGTGACGCGTCGCTACGCCGACATGCGGGCCGAAGTGGTGGGCCCCGTCTTCACCCGGGTGTTCACGCCGAACAACGCGTTCGCCGACCGGATGAAGCACGTCATCGAGCCCGCCTTCACGCTGCAGCGCATCACGAGCATCGACACCCAGAACCGCATCCCCACCGCCGCCTCCTACGAATACATCGTCGGCGGCGTCACGCGCTTCACCTACGGCCTGACCAACCGCTTGCTCGTCCGGCGGGGCGGTGGGCAGCCGGCGGCGGGCCCGGGCGGAGCACCGCGTGAGTTCCTCAGCGTCGGGATCAGCCAGAGCTACTACTCGGACGAGGCGGCCAGCCCATACGACAACACCTACAGCTACTCGCTGTATTCGCGGCCGCCCAGCAACTTCTCCACCGTGGCACTCGTCACCCGAGCGATGCCGACCCAGGCCGTCGGCATGGACTTCCGGATGGAGTACGACCCGATTGCCGAGACGCGCCAGCTCGTGGGGCTCGGGCTCAACGGCGTGGTCCGTTCGCGCATGGTCGAGGCCTCGGCCGGCTGGAACAAGCAGAACTACCAGACCAATTTCGGTTTCCAGTCCAGCCACTACGTGCAGCAGACCACCACGCTGCGGCTCGCTGGCAACAAGGTGGGCGGCACCGTGCAGTTCAACTACGACATCGGTCGGTCCACACTGCTCAACCAGCGTTACATCGCCAACTACAACGCCCAGTGCTGCGGCATCGCCTTCGAGTACCAGGCGTTCAACTACCCCGGGCTGGGGTTCGCGGTATCGCAGGACCGGCGGCTCAACTTCTCGTTCACCCTGGCCGGCATCGGCAGCTTCTCGAACTTCTTCGGCTCCTTCGGCGGCCAGACGTATTGACCCCGTGACGGACGCCCGCGCCTCGCGCGCCCGTCTCGAGGAGACGGACGCGCGTGGTGGCCAGGGCGCCGAGTCGGTGGAACGGCGGCGGTACCTATGACAGACACGACACAGACGACCGTGCTGGTGACCGGTGGAGCCGGCTTCATCGGCAGCAACTTCGTCCGCTACGCCCTGCAGACGCACGCCGACTGGCGGGTGACGACCCTCGACAAGCTCACCTATGCCGGGCGGCGCGAGAACCTGCACGACGTGATGGACCATCCGCGCCACCACTTCGTGCATGGCGACATCTGCGACGCGGCGACGGCCTCGCCGCTGGTCGAGTCGGCTGACATCGTGGTGCACTTCGCCGCCGAGACGCACGTGGACCGCTCGATTCTGGCCGCGGGCGACTTCATCCGCACCGACGTCGAAGGCACGTTCGTGCTGCTCGAAGCGGCACGCCGCAGTCCCAGGCTGCGCCGCTTCGTGCAGATCTCCACCGACGAGGTGTACGGCAGCGTCGCCGAGGGCTCGAGCGCGGAGACAGACGAGCTGCGGCCCCGCAATCCATACTCGGCGAGCAAAGCCGGCGCCGACCGTCTGGCCTACAGTTACTGGGCCACCTACGACGTGCCGGTCATCATCACACGCGCGTCGAACAATTTCGGACCCTACCAGTTCCCCGAGAAGGTGATTCCGCTCTTCGTCACCAACCTGATCGACGACATCCCGGTGCCCCTCTACGGCGACGGCGGCAACGTGCGCGACTGGCTGCACGTGCTCGACCACTGCCGCGCTCTCGATCTGCTGATCCGGCAGGGCCAGAGCGGCGAGGTGTACAACATCGGCGGCGGCAACGAAGTGCGGAACGTCGATCTGACGCACTCGCTGCTCCGGCTCGTCGGCAAGGACGAGACGCTCATCAGACGCGTCGAGGACCGCAAGGGCCACGACCGGCGCTACAGCGTCAGCACAAACAAGCTGCGCGGCATGGGCTGGAAGCCGCTGGTGGCCTTCGAGCCGGGACTCCAGGAGACCGTGGAGTGGTACGCGCGCAACGAGTGGTGGTGGCGGCCGGTCAAGGAACGCGACCCGCAGTACAAGGCATACATGGAGCAGCAGTACGGCTCGCGGCCATCGCGCTGACTCCGGCG
>Ga0073904_10000620_pt1 | contig 25763 bp, 21 predicted proteins | sample KloWWTrecipitate_FD_66668 | JGI IMG/M metagenome (GOLD analysis project Ga0073904, IMG submission 66668) | Active sludge microbial communities from Klosterneuburg, Austria, studying microevolution and ecology of nitrifiers - Klosterneuburg... | ecosystem: Engineered > WWTP > Aerobic digester >... | reverse complement strand
GATGCGCCATCCACCGCTAAGCTCCAATGCGCCAAACCAAACCGCGCCGGTTTCTTCCCAGGCCTGGCCGGGGCGGTTGAGAAAAAAGAACGGGTTGCTCTCGTGGCCGCCCTGGGCCATGCGGCTCTCCAAAATTCTCAGACCCATCGGAACCGCCTCGCGCTGGGTGGTGAACTCGCGGCCCCACAACCCGGTGACGCTGGTTAGCTCGTTGGCGCCGTTTGGCAGGTGCATGGTGGCCGAGGCGCACGCCTCCACCGTGATGGTCACCTCGCCCGTGTTCTCCAATTCCACCCAGCGCTCAATAATGTCATGCTCTGGGGTAAGGCGGTAACACAACGCCGCGCGGAACGGCTGGGCTGGGTCGCGCAAAAACACGCGCAGGGTTTGGCGTTCGGAAGGGTTTGCGCAAACCTCACAAGTCCTTCCTGGGACCTGTGAGGTTTTGTTCGCAGACAACCCCGGCCTCGCATCGGTCACAATCTCGTGACCGGCGTAGCGCAGGCGCACATCGCGGATGGGCAAATGGGCGGCCTCGCCGGGTTGGATGGAAGCCGGAAGCGCCGGGAACGCCACTTTGAGCGCCACCTCGTGATAGGTTGTGTCGCCAAAGGTGACCAGTTCGTCTCGGCGCAGTTGGTGTTCAAACGAAACGCGCTCATCAGACATGAACAAGGTGGCTTTGGCCGTCACCTGCGCGGTGGATGGGGCATTGGCCGGGCGCGGCCCGTGCGCCAAATGCACCACCACGCCAGTTTCATCTACCTGAAAGGCGTAGAAACTGGTTTTGAGAATTAAATTGAAGGTGCGGGTAGAGGGGTCGAAGTGAATCATGTTTAAGTTCAAAGTGCAAAGTGCAAAAGTATTGGCGCAAATTACTTTGAACTTTGCACTTTGAACTTTGCACTCAAGTAAACGTGGCTGGCCAAAACAGTGAACGTCATCTCAATCACGTTCCACCAAAAATGCAGGTCAAGCCGTTCGGCGGTGGTGAGGCCGGGTATGCCGCACCAAATGGTGCCCTGGGTGAGCGGGCTGCGCGCCAGCCAGCCATCCCTTCCCAAAATGCCGGGCAGCCCTTGCGCAGAAATGTTGGTCACGCCCATCGAGCCAAGCTCGGACAAAATTTGCAGGTAACGAATAAACGAATAGCTGTGCTCAATGGTGTGCGTGACCGCCACAAACAACAAAATCCATGCCCAAATGTTGCGCATTCCGCTGGCAATGATGGCGATGATGGCGAACAGCACGACCCAGTTCCACACAAAATGCACCCACTCTGCGTTGGCAGGCGAGAGCAGGCCGTTGGACTGGCGCAGCGTAAAGTTGAACACGTGATACTCGGCCCACTGCGCAACATGCTCCACGCTGTGCAAGCCCTGCGCGGTGAGCAAAATGCTGATGAGCATGATGCGTTTGCCATACTTCATCCCATCCGCCCGCCACTTGATGACCAGCGCGGGCATGACCGCCACCAGCAAAGCCAGCACCGCCGCCCAAAGCGGGAACTTCATAAACGCGATGCCAAACGCGCCGCACAACAAGCCAATGGGCACGGTGAGGGCAAACCATTTCGTCGTCTCGCGCGGGTTAAGCAGGCTGAGCACCGGTGAGCTTGGCTTTGGTTGAGATGGAGCCTCAAGGGTGTGGATCATCGGGTTACCTCAATGAATGTGTGAGGGGTCAAATCGCTTGTCTCGGTCGTGTTTCCATCCGGCCAGCGAATGAGCAAACTTTGCAAAACCGCGCCAGATGGAAAACCGAAATGCGCCACTGGCTCATTGCCCGCCAGGTGCGCGCCGGTTGCGCGCATTTCTCGCGTGTATGTGCCTTTGGATGTTTTGAGTTGCACGGTTGCGCCCAGCGCGAAGGTGTTTTGCGTGCCGGGCATGCGCAGCGCAACTTCCAGCGATTCGCCGCTGCACAGGCGGTTTTCGTAAATCATGGCGGGGGCGCGCAGGTTGCTCACCACAATATCCAATCGGCCATCGCCGTTCAGGTCGCTCATCACCTGGCTGCGCCCGCTGGCGCTGGCGGCCAAATTCCATTTTGGCTCGGTCATAAAATCGCGCCCGGCATCGTTGTGAAACGCCTGGTTTTGCTCAACCAGCTCAAACTTTGGCAAATGCCGAAAGAACGTTTTGTCAATCATCCCGTTCACCACGTAAAGATCAAGAAAGCCATCTTGATCTAAATCGCCAAACTGGGCGGCCCAGCTCCAGCCGCTGGCATCCACGCGCATGGCCCGGCCAACCTCTTGCCATTTGCCGGATGGGTCTTGGGTGAGCAGCATATTTTCATCCAGTTGCGGGTCGTTGCGCGGCACAATTTTGCGCATTGTCTCCATCAGCGGCAGCCATTCCGTCCACGTTTTTATGCCAATGTCATACGGCTTCATATCCGAGGCGAACACATCGGCGCGGCCATCGTTGTTTACATCGCCCATCACAAGGCCCATCGTGCTGTGCGAAATATGCGGGAAGGGCATGGCCGCCTGCCAGCCTTCTGGCATGTTCAGCCAAATCTGGTCGGCCAAATCAAAATCGTTGCCCACCCAAATATCGGGGCGGCCATCGTTGTTAAGATCGGTCACCAGCAGGGCCAGCGCCTGCGTATCCCAAATTAGTTTTTGCGGCTCAAAAACATTCTCGCCTTTGTTGTAATACACAATCACGCCGCCCAAATACTTAAAGAAAAAATCGCTGGTGCGGTCTTTGGAAAGCTCGGCGTTATACGAGGCGGCCACAAGGTCAAGCCGCCCGTCGCCATCTAAATCTGCCCAATACATTGAATATGCGGGCTGGTATACGTTTGTTAAATTTATGCGGGTGAAGGAACCCGCGTCGTTGTGAAAATAGAGCGGCGGGCCGTAGCGCTGGGTGAAGACAATATCCAGTTGGCCGTCGGCATCCACATCCACCAACGCGACGGCGCGTAAATTTTTATACCCCAGTTCCTCTTTTCTAAATTGAAAATCGCCTTCGTTCCAAAAAATGGCCGCGGGGCCTGCGGTGTTTGCAAAAACAAGATCGGGCAAGCCATCGCCGTTCAGGTCGCCCGCGCCCACCCCAGAGCCGTTGCTCTCAAAGCCGTTGATGTCGCCATCGGGGGTCGCAACTTCAAAGTCCAGCGTGTGCGCGGCAAAAGCCTCATCACACACAGAGCGGGTGGACAGGGGATGCACCTTCATGCCCGCCACCGGCGCAGACGCAGCTGCGTTCGCGTTGGCGGCGGGCATGTTGGGTGTTGCGCCATTACCTGCGCAAGAAACAAGCAACGCCAGCGAAATGGGAAGGAGAGACCATTTTGCGCGGGACATTGTGTAGAGCGAGCGCTCCGGTCGCGTCCGAACAAGTTCGGCAGAGCGACCGGAGCGCTGCGTACTAAACTACTTGAAGAGCGCGTTCACTTTCGTGTTGGCATCCTTCAGCGCATCTGCGGCCTTCTTCTGGCCCAGGAAGATGCTGTCCATCGTCGCGTCCATGATCGAAGAAACGTCCGAGCCATGGTCGGTGATGGGGAACAGGAAGGTTGAGCTGGAATCAAAGGCCAGGTCGGTGAACGAAGTCACATCCAAGCCCTTGCTCTTGTACACTTTCAGCGCCTCATCCACACCGCTCTTGATGGCCGGGAACACCACGCCAAACGTGCCAACGGTCTTCTCGCATTCCTCAGACGAGGCATACTTCAGCCACTGCCAGGCCTCTTGCGGGTGCTTGGTGCCAACCCAAATCGAGTCGGCCAAGCCGTTGAACATGGAGCGGCGGCCACCGATCGGGCCCTTGGGCAAAAGACCAAAGCCAACGGTGAACTTGGAGTTCTTGACATAGTCGCCAATCATCCATGAGCCATCGGTGGTCATGGCAACCTTGCCAGACTGGAACAACGTGCTGTTGCCCAGCGACTTGACATCGGCGATGCCAGGCGCGAAACCCTTGGCCAGGCTCAGGTCGGCCAGCCACTGAATGGTCTCGGCCAGCTTGGGGTCATCGTAGTAATACTTGGTTGTCCACGGGCCATCGGTCAGCTTGAAGCCATTGCTGGCCGCGTAGTGGCTCCACTCGGTCTGGCCGGCAAACCCGCCCGCGCCGATTGAGAAGCCGTATTGCACCACGTTCTTCTTGTCGAACGCGGGGTCAAGGCCGTTCTTGCCATTCTTGTCAAGGGTGAGCTTGGCGATGACTTCGCCGTACTGACCGCCATCCTTGGGATTCCATGTCCAATCTTTCATGATGGCCGGGTCAATGCCAGCCTTCTTAAGCATATCTGCGTTGTACATGACCGAGACGGTGTCCCAGTCTTTGGGCAGGCCAAAGCGCTTGCCGCTCTTCATCCACAGGTCGGCCAACGCGCCAAGATACTGCTTGGTGTCAACCTTGTCGGCCTGCACAAATGGCTCAATATCCAGAATCAGGTTCTTGCTCACAAATTCCGGGTATTTGGCCAGGTGGTCGGTGAAGACATCCGGGGCATCGCCAGAGGCAAAGCCGGTGTTCAGACCGGTCCAGTAGTCATCCCAACCCTTCTGCTCAACTTTCACCACAATGTTCGGGGTCTTCTTCATGAAGGCATCGGCGCAGGCCTGGTAAGCCGGTAACTGGTTGGAGTCCCAAAGCGTGTAGCGGATGGTCACCGCGTTCGCAGCGGGCGCAGCCGTGGCCGCAGGCTTGGGGACATCTGTGGCTTTGGGCGCAGCGGGAACATCGGTGGCCTTGGCGGCCGGGGCGGCGGTTGGGGCAGCGGGCGCAGCCGTGGGCGCGGCGGCGGGCGCTCCGCAGGCGCTAACCAGCATGGCTAACGCCGGCAGAGCAAGTAGATACTTGGATTTATTCGGGTTCATGACTTTCTCCTGCTTCTAAAAAAATTGTCTTTGTACTTTTTTTACGATGTGCCACGTGGCGCATCGCGGGTACCTGGATGGGTTTAGCGCCCTGAGCGCTTGGGCTTATCGATAACCAGAGAATTGAATTGAGTTGATGACGCGCTTGCCCATGAGCGCGAACATGAGGACGCCGGGCAGCGCGCCCAAAACCGCGCCCGCCATCAGGCCGCTCCAATCTGGCGAACCTTGCGGTGTTTGCGAACGGAAGATGCCCAGCGCGACCGTGAGCACGCGCACTTCTTCTTTGGAGCCAACCAAAAGCGGCCACATGTAATCGTTCCATGTGCTGATGAAAATAAGAATGGCGATGGTGGCGAGCGGCGGGCCGCTCATGGGCAGCACAACGCGCCAGAAAACCCCAAAGACCGAGGCCCCATCCAATTTGCCGGCTTCTTCCAGCTCGTGGTTAATGCCCAAAAAGAATTGGCGCAAAAAGAAGATGGCAAATGCCGAGAACAAAAAGGTCGGCGCAATCATGGCCTGAAAGGTATTCATCCAACCCAGCGAACGGATGAGGATGTAGTTGGGGATGAGCGTGACGATGCCCGGCACCATGAGCGCGGTGAGATACAAAAAGAAGATCTTCTCGCGGAAGGGGAACTTGAGCCGCGCAAAGGCATAGGCGCTGAGCGAGGAGAAGAACAATTGCCCCGCCAGCACCGCCAGCGTCACAATAAACGAGTTGCGCAGATACTGGAAAAAGTTGATGGCCGTGCCAGAGCCGCCCAGCGCGCGAGATTCCTCCACGCTCAGGAAACCCATCACCCGGGAATAGTTGAGCGTGGTGAAGCCCGGCGGCAAAAACGATTTTGGATCCGCGATCATCTCGCGGTTGGTGGCAAGGCTGGTGCGAATCATCCACCAAAGCGGCACCAGCGTGATGATGATCATCAGGATGAGCGCGCCCCACGCCACAATTTTTCCTGCGGAGAAACGGCGTCCCGCCGAGCGAGACTGGGCCGGATTAGATGCGTTTGTCATGTCAGTCCTCTTTTATAAAAATGAATTAGTCGAGGTCGGACGTATTAGCCCGGCTGAGGCGCAATTGAATGATGGTGATGGTGCCCAGAATGAGGAACAGGATGACCGCGACCGCGGAACCGTATCCCATCTTGAAACGCTCAAAACCGAAGTTGTAGATGTACCAGTAAATCACGCGGGTGGCATCTACCGGGCCGCCTTTGGTGGTGATGGCGATGGTGTCGAAGATTTGGAACGAGCCGATGATGCTGGTGATGAGCACAAACACAAGCACCGGCCGCAAAAGCGGCAAAGTGACCGCAAAAAATGTGCGCACTTCGGTGGCGCCGTCAATCGCGGCGGCCTCATACATCTCTTTGGGGATGGTTTGCAGACCGGCGAAGAGCAAGAGCGCGGTGTAGCCCACATGCCGCCAAATATTTATCCCCGCAATTGAAGCCATGGCCGATGAGGGATTGCCCAGAAACGGCACGCGATCCATCCCAAGGGTGGTGAGAATTTGGTTGATGAGGCCGAGTTGCGGGTCCAACATCCACAGCCAGAGCAGAGCCACCACCACGTTTGGGATGAGCCAGGGCAGCACCAGCACGCCGCGCACAAGCATGTTTTGCGTCAGGCGATTCATCAACACCGCCAACCCAATGGCCAAAACCGTTTGCAGCGGAATGTTGAGCAAAACGTATTGAACGGTGACCGCCAGCGAGTGCCAAAAGTTTTCGTCTTTGAGGATGTTCTCAAAATTCTGCGTGCCAATCCACTGCGCTTCGCTCACCATATCGGCGTTGGTAAAGCTGAACAAAAGGCCGCGAACGGCCGGGATGGCAAAGAACGTCAAAAAGCCAACCAGCCCGGGCAAAATAAAAAGATAGGCCAGCCAGGTTTCGCCCTTTGTCCACATCTTTAGCCAGTTTGATGTGCGCGTGTTGGAGGAGGGTGATGGATTTATCGTCATGGAAGTATTCCTCTCAAAAAAAACTTAGGATGAATTTCGAACGATTAATTCAGCGGGTATTTCAACAAGCCTGTTTGGCGTGTCTAATCTTTCAATCATGCGCAGGGCCAGCATGGCAGCCGAGCGCCCCAACTCGCGCTTGTCCACCCGCACGCTGCTTAATGCGGGGGTTGTGATGGAAGCAAAGTCAATATCATCAAATCCAACAATGGCGCAATCTTCAGGAACGCGAACGCCCATCTCTGCGCAGGCTTTTAATGCGCCCAGCGCCAGCAGGTCGTTAAAGCAAAACAACGCCGTGACATCCGGGCGCTCGGTCAGCAGTTTTTTTGTGGCGGCGCGGCCCCCCGGTATGCGCGGGTTGCCCCGCACAATCAGGCTTTCATCTACCGGCAGGCCATGTTTAACGAGGGAATCCTGATACGCCGACACGCGCCGTTCTTCGCGCGGGTCGCCTACAACATCGGCCAGCATGGCGATGCGGCGATGTCCCCTGGCAAACAGATGATCCATCGCTGCGCAGGCCCCGTTGTAATGATCGGCCATCACGCACCCCACGCGCGGGTGATCATAAAACGTGTTCACCGTAATGATGGGCCGGTTGCCCGCGCCAAACGCATCCACGGCCTCGGACCACATGGGCCCAAACAATATCACTCCATCCACCGATTGCGAATTCATCACCCGCAGCAGCTCTATTTCGCCTCTCTCCGAGTCCTCGCTGCTGGCGATCATCAGACTGTAATTGTTTTCCTGGGTGATCTCCTGCACGCCGCGCGCCACCTCGGAAAAGTAGGGATTGCAAATATCGGGCACAATCAGGCCGATGATGTTTGAGCGCTGGGTGACAAGGCTGCGCGCCACAAGATTTGGCCGATAGCCCAGCTCGTTGATGGTCTCCAAAACACGCGTGCGCGTCTCGTCTGCAATCTCGCGCTCGTTATTGACAACACGAGAGACCGTTTTGAGAGAAACGTTTGCCTTTTCGGCAACTTGCTTCATGGTGATTGCCATAATTGATCTCTTTTCAAATGACAGCGTTGTCTGACAGCGTTGTCAGAGATATTAGTCAAAAAAAACGGTTTGTCAAGAGGGTTTTCTGAGAAAATGGCGGCGCGGCAAAATTCGCTGGTTAACGCGAGTTTTGGATAAGAGTAAGTCTGTCATCCTTCGACAAGCTCCCTTCGACAAGATCAGGACAGGTTTTCGAGCGAGAAATCTGCGAAAAAGGCGCGCACCAAGCCGGGCTTACGCGCAGATTCCTACGCCTTGCCGCGGGCGGCGTTCCAGCGCGCCAAAATTTTGCTCTTGTTGGCGCGCCATGTGCCGATGAAGCCGTATGGCAGAAACAGCACAATCAAAATGTAGATGATGCCGAACAAAAGCGGCCAGCGCGGGCCAAAGGTCACGTTTAGCCAATACCCCAGCAACTGCAAAAACCCCGCGCCCAAAATGGCCCCGCTCAGCGTGCCAACCCCGCCAATGATCGTCATGAGCAGCGCGTTGATTGTGGTGGAGACGCTGAGCATGGATGTGTTCGCGTTCAAGTTCCAAAGCGCGTTCATCATCCCGGCCAGGCCAGCCATCACCCCAGACAAGCTCATGCCAATCAGTTTGTAGATGAAGGTGTTGTAGCCAATGACCTGCGCGCGCGGCTCATTCTCTCGGATGGCGAGCAGCACCTTGCCGGTGGGCGAGTTCACCACCCGCTTTGCCAGCAAATACATGCCAATGCAAAATGCGAGAGTGACAAAATAAAAGGTCAAACGCTCGTTGGTTGGGCTAAGCCACGCCGGCACCGGGATGCTTTGCAGGCCATCCTCCGCGCCGGTGTATTCGCGAAAGTCCGAGGCCTCGGCCAGGATAAAAAACATTTGCGAGAAAGCCATGGTGACCATGGCGAAATACACGCCCTTGACGCGCAAAGACAACATGCCCACCAGCAGGCTTTGCAAAAGCGTCACGCCAATCACGGCCAAAATCACGGGCAGCAAATCCCACTTGGCGTGCTTGAGCAAAATACCGGCCACATATGCGCCCGTGCCAAAAAACAGCGCGTGCCCAAACGAGAGGATGCCGGTATACCCCATGAGCAGGTCGTAGCTCATGGCATAGACCGCCAGAATAAACACCTGCGCCAGCATCCCCATCCAAAACTTGGGGTCGCCTGTGTTTAGCGGCTGCCCGGTGAGCGCAGACAACACAAACGGAAAGGCGGCCATCGCCAGCGCCAGCAAGACGCCGGGCGAGAAAAATTTGCGCAAGTTTGTTGTGTTCATTTTTGGTTGCTGGTTGCTGGTTGTTAGTCGCTGGTCGCTGATGTCATCGTCCATCGTCCATGGTCCATCGTCTTTTTTTTCACTCTTTCTTGCCCAGCAAACCCGCCGGGCGAATGAGCAGCACAATTGCCATGATGATGACGGTTGAGGCGCGGGCGATGGACGGCGAAAGCTTGATCATCTCGGTCATAAACGGCAGTTGAATGCCAGACAAAACGAGCTGGTCGCCAAACGCGCGGGCAAGACCAACCAGCAGCGCGCCAATGGCCGCCCCGCTAAAACTCCCCATGCCGCCAATGACGATGGAGATAAACGCTTGCAGCAAAAACTCTTGCCCAATGCCGAGGTTTACCCCAATAAAAGGGGCCGCCGCCACGCCGCCAATCCCGGCCAGCCCGGCTCCAATCGCAAAAACCAGGGTGAACACCCGCCGCACGTTGATGCCCAGCGCCTGCACCATCTCGCTATCTTGCACTCCCGCGCGGATGATGATGCCCAGCCGCGTTTTGCGCAAAAGCAAAATCACCGCGAAGAACATCGCCAGCCCAAGCGCAATCACAAACAGGCGGTAGCTGGGGAAAGCCCGCCCCAAAATTAAAATGGAGGAGCAGTTGTCTTTGAAGAACGAGAAAAAATCGGGCGAGGGGCAGTTTGGGCCATTGCCGTTAAAAAACGCGGGGATCGGCATAAAGAACCCCGCCGTCCCCCAAATCGCCTTGATCGCCTCGCCGCCCACAAACGTGAGGCCCAGCGTGAGCAAAACCTGGTAGATGGGACGCGAGTAGAGCGGGCGGATGAGCGACCACTCCATGATCGCGCCGAGCACGGCCATGCCCGCGCCGCCCGCCACCAGCGCAAGAACAAAACGCAGGTTGGAATCTAACCCCGCCAAAAATGGCGCGTTGAACAAGGCCAGGCCAACATACGCGCCCAGCATAAACAAAAATCCGTGCGCAAAGTTCAACACGTCCATCAGGCCAAAGATGAGGCTGAGACCGGCGGACATCATGAAATACAACGCGCCCAGCGTGAGGCCAGAGAGAAGCACGCTCACCGCCACTTTTGGCTCAAAGCGGCCAAACAATGCCAGCAAAAATAAAATCACCACCGCGCCGGTGATGAGTGCCGGTTGCGCATTTTTTAACTGTTTCATTGGTAATTGCTAATTCACACCCAAATACTTTGAAATCGTGGCGCGGTCATTCACCAGGTCGGGCATCAGGCCGCTGGCGGCCACTTTGCCGTCATCAAGGATGGCGTACCGGTCGGCCAAATCTGCGGCCATCTGGAAGTTTTGCTCCACCAGCAATACGGTTACATTTTGCGCCAGCTTGCGCAAGGCGTTCACAATTCCCTCCACGATGATCGGCGCGAGGCCCTCGCTTGGCTCGTCAATGAGCAAAAGCGAGTTGTCTGGCACAAGGGCGCGGGCAATGGCCAGCATTTGCTGCTGCCCGCCAGACAAGTTGCCGCCCATGCGTTTGTAAAACATCCGCAGGTCGGGAAACAGATCAAAAATGAGATCGGTATGCCGGGCCAGATCGCCTTTCTTTCGCTCGGCAATGATGAGATTTTCCTCAACTGTGAGCGCTTTAAAAATGGCGCGGTTCTCTGGCACATAGCCAATGCCTTTGGCCGCCACAACATACGCCGGTTTGCCGTCTATCTCGGCCCCATCAAACAAAATTTTGCCGTTGCGCGGCGCAAGCAGGCCAATGATGGAGCGCAGGGTGGTGGTTTTGCCCGCCCCGTTGCGCCCCAGCAGCGCGGTGATGCTGCCGCGCGGCACCGCCAGCGAAACGCCCTCCAAAATGTGCGACTGGCCGATGTAGGTATCAATGGAATTAACTTCGAGTAAGTTCATCAGTAAGCACAGAGCTAAAGCTCTCCTATCTATGCCCCAAATAGGCGTTTTGCACCGCTTCGTTTGATTTTATTTCGGCGGGCGCTCCCTCTGCCAGCACTTTGCCGCCCGCCATCACCGTGATGCGATCTGAATAATTCATCACCACGCTCATGTTGTGCTCTACCAGCAAAATGGTTTTGCCCGCGCGTTTGCGAATCTCGCTGATGGTGTTCATAAACTCCGGCACCTGCTCGGTTGCCATGCCCGCGGCGGGTTCATCCAGCAAAAGCAGGCGCGGGTCGCCCACCAGGTTGATGGCGATCTCCAATTTGCGTTTATCGCCGTGCGGCAAGGCGGCGGCCAGCCAGCCCATCCGCGCGGTCAGCCCAACCAGCTCCAGCGCGTGGGTGGCCTGCTCAATATATTTTTTGATGGAACCTGCATCCGCCAAAAAGCGCAGACTATCTGCGCCTTTGGCCTGCGCAGCCAGCCTCACATTTTCTAAAACTGTTAAATTTGGAAAAACATTTGTAATTTGAAACGACCTGCCAATGCCCAGGTGGGCCATTTTGTGCAGAGGCGTTCCGGTGATGTCTTTGCCTTCAAAAATCACGGCCCCATCACTTGGGCGCAAATACCCGCTGATGAGGTTGAACAGGGTGGTTTTGCCCGCGCCGTTTGGCCCAATGACAGAATGCAATGTGCCTTCTTCCACGCGCAGGTCCACCCCGCCAACGGCGCAAAACGAGCCAAAATATTTTGTCAGGGCGCGGGTTTCCAGGATGAGCATCTTTAGTTGATAGTTATAGTTGATAGTGATAGTTTTGGCGAACGCCTCACTATCACTATCAACTATAACTATGACTTTACTTCTTGCAGCGGTTCAACTCCGCCGGGACGGCGCACGGGGGCGCGCTCTCGGTTGGGCTGAGCAGCTTGACCAACTCAAAGAACTTGAAGTCGGGGTCGGTCACGTTGAGCAATTTGACCAGCGGCATGGGCTGGAGCAAAACGTGATCCTCTGGGCGAACGGTGTATTCGCCTTTTGGCCCGTTGAACTTCATCCCTTCCAGCGCCTTGATCATCTTTTGCGCGTCGGTGTCGCCGCCGGTGGCTTCCAGCGCCTTCACCAGCATCACCGCCGCGTTAAAGCCGCACTCGCTGAACAGGTCTGGCACGCCGTTGTACTTGGCCTTGGTGCCCGCAATCAGCGCGTCGTTCTCGGCGTTCTTAAACAGCGTGTAGTGATACACGCTCACGCCCACCGCGCCAGCGGCTGTGCCATACCCGGCTTTCATGCTGGCGTTGTCGCCCATGCCGGTCGCAACGGTCATCGCTTTAAACACGCCCAGTTGCTGCATTTGCTGGAACATGGGCACAAAGCCCGCGCCCGCCCACGTCACAATCAACACTTCGGCCTTGCTGTCCAAAAGCTGATTGATATATGGCGTGAAGTCGGTGGTCTCTAGCGGGGCGAACACGGTGCCAGTGTCTTTGTCGTTGTCATTGGTCACAAAGTTGGCGCCCATGCCCTTGAGCACGGCGTAAAAGCCCGCAGCGCTGCCACGGCCAAACGCGTTATCTGGGGCGATCTGCACAAACTTCTTGCCCATGCCCATCAACGCGCCCGCCATTGTGAGCGAGTCTTGAATGCTGGTGCGGCCCGCGCGGAAAGTGTATTCGTTAAACGCCTTGCCGGTCAGGTCTGGGGTGGCGGCGGGGCAAGAGTTGTAAACGATCTTGTTATCTTTGGCCACGCCAGAAACAGCCAGCGCCACCGCAGAAGAGGGCACGCCAGCCAGAATCTTTGCGCCGTCCTTCTCAATCGCCTCGCGGGCCAGCGTCACGCCCGTGTCGGCGTTGCTGGCGGTGTCTTTGGTCACCACTTTGATGTCTTTGCCAGCGACTTTGTTTGTGCCTTTGGTGGCGTAATCCAAACCAATGGCAAACCCCTGCTCAACCGATGGCCCGTAAATGGCCAACGCGCCAGAGCGGTCGGTAAGCAGGCCAATGGTGATGGCGCTTCCGCCAGCCGCGGGCGCGGTGGTGGCTTTTGGCGCATCGGTGGGTTTGGCCGCCGCGGTTGGGGCGGCAGTTGGGGCCGCGGGCGCGCCGCAGGCCGCAAGCGCCATCCCAGCAACAGCCATCAAGCTAATCAACTTAAAAGTCTTCATCTGTTTTCTCCTCCTGAAAATACTTTTTTCTAATTGCGAAGAGAGAAGAAACAAGAAAGCGCGCTACGCAAATTTTCTTATTTCTGTTCTTCTCCGCAATTCAATCAACTGTTTTTAAGAAACTCCGCCACCGTCTTGCTGGCAACATCGGGAACTTCAAACGGGAAGAAATGCCCGGCGCGTGTCAGCATGATGGACAAGCTGCCCGGTATCTTTTGCGCCATCAACATGCCATTGGCGGGCGGCACAACCTTGTCATGCTCGGCAGACAAAACCAGCGTACGTGCTTTGATGTTGCCCAATTTGTTCTCGAACGCGGCGGCAGGCGAGAGCAGCCCCAGCCCAATCGCCAACTGCGCCTGGTAGCCGCTGGGGTCAATGGGATGAACCGCGCGGTAATTGACCCACTCCTGCAAAAACTCCGGGTGCGCCTCCACAAAACCAGGGGCGGTGCTGATGGCCACCCCGCGCTTGAGACGCTCCAGCGGGTCGCTTTTCGTGTCGGTCAGCACGGCCATCGCCTCTGGGGTAATGGGAACATGGTGCGGCCCGCCAAAGTTGGTCGAGGCAAGGATCAACCGATCCAGCATCTCCGGGTAATCCAGCGCAAAGGCCTGCGCCACAAACCCGCCCATCGAGTGCCCCATCACGTGCGCTTTTTTGATGCCCAGCTTGTAAAGCAGGTCGGCCAAATCATCGGCCAGCATGTGCGCGGTGTATGGCCCGGCGGGTTTCTCGCTTTGGCCCGCCCCGCGGTTGTCATACACAATCACGCGGAAATCTTTGGCAAGGATGGGCGCCATCTTATGCCACTGCCAATGGTCGTAGCCCAGCCCGCTGATTAGCACCAGTGGCGGGCCATCGCCATAGGTCTCGTAATAGGTTTTTACGCCGTTCGCGTTTGTAATTGGCATATTGCCTCACACACCAGCGCTCGGAGCGCTTTGAGTGCTCCGAGCGCTGAAATTTTTCTGAATTCAGCATTCAGAATTCAGCATTCTTTTTAATTCGCTTTTTATCACCTTGCCATACGGCGAGTACGGCAACGACTCCGACAAGATCACCCGCTTGGGTATTTTGAACCGCGCCAGACGGCCATCACAAAACCGCAGCAACTCCTCTGGCGCGGGCCGGCTGCCCGGTTTTGGCAGCACAATCATCACGCCCACCTCGCCCCATTTTTCATCTGGCAGGCCAATCAGCGCGGCATCGGCCACGCCCTCGTGCTGGCGAAAAACCGTCTCCACCTCGGCGGCGTAAATGTTCTCGCCGCCGCTTTTGATCATGTCTTTAAACCGCCCGGCAATGGCGTAAAAACCGTCCTCGTCCATCACCGCGCCATCGCCGCTTTTGAACCACTTGTCGCCGTTTTCATCCACAAAAAACGCGGCTTGGGTGGCTTTTTCATTTTGCCAATAGCCCAGGCAGGTGTGCGGGCCGTTGAACAACAACTCACCGGTCTGGCCCTGCGCCACGTCTTTGCCCGTCTCAGGATCCATCAGCCGCACCCGCGTGCCCAAAATGGGCCGCCCCACCTTGCCCGGTTTGCGGATGGCGTCTTGATTGGTCATGGTGAAGCAGTTCACCCCAACCTCGGTCATGCCAAACCCCTGCCGAAAGCCCACGCGCTTTTGCTCGCGCCATTCTTGCATGAGCGCGGGCGGGCATGGCGCGCCGCCGCTGATAAAAAATCGCACGCGGCTAAAATCTGCCGCCGCAAAACCCGGCGTGTTTTGCCACATTTGAAACAACGTTGGCACGCCGAGGATGGCCGTGCAGCCCTCGGTCTGAATCATTTCCAGAGAGTGTGCCGCGTCAAATCCCTTCGCCAAAAGAACCCGCCCGCCCGCAAACAAAATGGGCGTGAGAAACGCGAACAGCCCGCCGGCGTGGAACAGCGGCGTGAGCACCGGCGAGACATCGTCCTCGTTCAAACCCCAGCTCACCACCGTGTTGAGCGCGTTCCAAAAAATTTGGCGGTGCGGCAAAACCGCGCCTTTGGGGTTGCCAGTTGTGCCGCTGGTATACAAAATGCACAGCGGGTCATCCGCGGCCAGCGGCGGACGCACCGGTTCGGCAGATGAAGCCGCGGCCAGCGCGTCATCGTATGCGCCGCCGTCTATCTTCGCGCCATCCAGCCCCAGCATTTTGGGGATGGACACCTGGCCGCGCATGGCCTCCAGCACACCCGCGTATTCCGGCCCGCATACCAACACATGCGGGGCGCAGTCGTTCACAATGTAGCTCAGCTCGGTGGCGGTAAGCCGCCAGTTGAGCGGGGCAAAGATCGCGCCAATTTTGGCGCAGCCATACAGCAGGTCAATGTGCGCCAAAGAATTTTGAGCCAGGATGGAAACGCGGTCGCCTTTTTGCGCGCCCATCCCGCGCAGGGCGTTGGCGCAGCGGTTGGCTCGCGCGTTCAGTTCGGCGTAATTCAACCGCTGGCCGGTCGCCACTTCAAGGATGGCTTCGCGGTCAGGCGTGATTCTGGCGCGGTCAGAGAGCAAATCGCCTGCGTGCATTGCCGCCAGTCTACGCGGGGGCGGTTACATGGCGGTTACACGCGCCTTTTTCGCGCGCAAAGACAAAGGTGAAGAGGATGACAAGGATGACAAGGGTGACCTGGCTGACTTGGCTGATGCATCACCCTTGTCACACCAGTCTCACCTTTGATCTCCCTCTCCGCCAATTGCCCCGCGAGACTGGCGCGAGAAAAGTTTGTCCAGGTTGGCCTGCGCCACGTCATCTAAGGTGAGGCCAAGCTCGGTACACATTTGCGCCAAATACCAAAGCACATCGCCCAGCTCCGCGGCCAGCGCGGCGCGGTCTGCCTCGCCAATTTGCCCGCCTTTGTCCCGAAAGATTTTCTTAACCTTGCCCGCCACCTCGCCCGCTTCGTTGGTTAGGCCAAGGGTTGGGTAAATCACGGCGTGGCCAATGGCCGGATAGGCCGCCGTTTTGCGCGCCTGGGTTTGATATTCGTTAAAGTTCATTTTGGTTGCTGGTCGCTAGTTGCTAGTTGTTGGTTGTTGGTTAACCGACAATTCTAAGTTGTCCAAAAACGAGTTGGGAATAAGGATAATTTGAAGAAGGCACTACCTAATAAATAACCAGCACCAGCAACCAGCAACCCAAATGCCAAACTACATCTGCCTCACCTGCGGAACACAATATCCAGAGAGTGAAACGTCGCCCACCGCCTGCCCCATCTGCCAGGATGAACGGCAATACGTGGGCTGGGGTGGCCAGCAATGGGCCACGCTAAGCGAGCTGCAAACCAAACACAAAAACGAATTTAGGCCGCAGGGCGAGGGCATCACCGGCATTGGCTCATCACCCAAAATTGCGATTGGGCAGCGCGCGCTGCTTGTGCAAACCGCAGAGGGCAATTTGCTTTGGGATTGCGTCTCGCTGATTGACGATGAGACCGCGCAAAAAGTGAAAAACTTGGGCGGCCTGCGCGCCATCGCCATTTCTCACCCGCATTTTTATTCCAGCATGGTGGCGTGGAGCCGCGCGTTTGGCGGCGTTCCCATCTACTTGCACGAAGACAACCGCGCCTGGGTGATGCGCCCCGCGCCGGAAATTGTGTTTTGGCAAAGCGAGACGCTCGCGCTGTTCGGCGGCCTCACCCTCATCCGCTGCGGCGGGCATTTTGATGGCAGCACGGTGGCGCACTGGCAAGCCGCCGAGCGCGGCGCAGGCGCCATTTTTACCGGCGACACCATCAATGTGGCGCAAGACCGGCGCTGGCTGAGCTTTATGAAGAGCTTCCCCAACGACATCCCGCTTCCGGCGCGGGCGGTGCGCCACATTGCGGCCTCGGTAGAGCCGTTTGCGTTTGACAAAATTTATGGCGGCTGGTGGGACGCCATTGTGAGCGAGGATGGCAAAGCCGCGGTTAAACGGTCTGCCGAGCGTTACATCCGCGCGATCACAGATTAGCCCTGTTTAGAACCCCATCACCAGCGGCGTGATCAACAACACAACCACGATGACGATCACCGTGAGCAACGCGCCAACGCGCGGGTAATCGCTGGGTTTGTAACCGCCCGCGCCCATCACAAACACATTCACCGGGTGGGCGGTGAGCAGCAAAAATGAGATGGAGCAGCCCAGCGCCACATACATGCTCATGCTGCGCGGGTCGGCCCCAATAATTTGCGCCGCGCTAATGGCGATGGGGGCCATCACCACCGCCGCCACCTGCCCAGACATGACTTGCGTGAGCAGCGTTGCCACCATCAAAAGCCCCGCCGCCACCGCCAGCGGCCCAAACCGGCTCAGCCCCATCACCAGCGCGTTGCCAATGGCGTTGGCCGCGCCGGTTTGCTGCATGGCAATGCTGAGCGGGATCATGCCCGCGATGAGAAAGATGGCCCGCCATTCCACCGCGCGGTAGGCCTCATCCATCGAGAGGCAACCCGTCACGACCATCGCCAATGCGCCCAGCATCATGGCCTCTGGGGTGGGCAGCAAGCCGATGGCGCTCACAAAAATGGCGGCGGCCACAATGCCCAGCGCCAGCCCGTTGCGGCCCTTGCGCAGCGGCTCGGCGCGGTTCACCCGCAACACCAAATAATCGGGGTCGCTTTGCAAAAGGGTGATGGACTCCTGGTTGGCATGAACCAGCATGGAATCGCCAAACTGCAAAGGCAAATCGGCCTGATCGGTGCGAAAGCTGCGCCCGCCGTGCCACAACGCAATCACATTTGCGCCATACCGCTGGCGAAAGTGCAGTTGTTTTAGCGTTTGCCCCACCGACCGCGAGCGCGGCGCGAGCACCACCTCCACCAGCGAGACCTCATCCGAGACCAAATCGTCATCGCCGGTTTGCGGGGTGATGAGTTCCGCGCCCAGTTGGGCCAGTTGCGCGGCGCGTTCGGCGCGGCCAATCACCACCAGCCGGTCGTTGGCGCGTATTTCTTGCTGGCCAGATGGAGCCAGGATGGATTTTGCGCCGCGCAAGATGGCCAGCACAGACATACCAAGTTTTTCGCCAATGCCGCTTTGCTCCAGCGTTTTCCCCACCAGCGCAGATGACGGCGGAACAAGCGCTTCGTTTAGCCGTTCTTGCAACTCAAAAGAGGCGGCAAGATTTTTGGCGTCGCCAGCGCCATCACCAGACATTTTTTGCGCCAGCGTGGTGTTTGGCAACAACTTGCGCCCAATAAGCAGCATGTAGGCAATGCCCGCCAGCGTGACGGGTATGCCAATGGGCGCAAAATCAAAAATGCCGTATCCGCGCAGCCCGCGGTCAACCAGCGCGGAGCTGACAATGATGTTGGCGGTGGTGAAATAGGTCGCCATGCCGCCCAGCTCGGTGGCAAACGCCAGCGGCATCATCACCCGCGAGGGCGAAACACGGGCGCGGCGGGCTGCCTCAATTGTGGCGGGCAGCAGCATGGCCGCCGCGGCAATGTTGTTCATCAACAAAGATAAACCCGCGCCGCTCAGCATGGCGATGGCAATCAGGCGGATTTCGCCGCCGCCGCTCAGCCTGGATAGCCCGCGCCCCATCGTCTGCGTCACGCCGGTGCGGTTTAGCCCCTGCGTCATGATAAACAAGCCGATGAGCGTGATCACAGCGCCGCGGCTGAAACCAGAGAACACATCGGCGGGGGCAATTACGCCCGCGATGCCCAGCGCAAGCGCCACGCCCAGCGCGGCCACATCTGCCCGCACCTTGTTGGTGAGCATAAGCGCAAAGGCAATTGTGACGATGAGGGCGAGAATAAGCATGGGCAGGTTTTAGCGTTAGTTTTGAATACGTGAAATGAATCGCCGTTCGCTCTTATCCTTTGACTGCTCCTGCTCATTCCTCGCAGTCGCGCTCAGGATGAACGGATTTTCTTGTCAAGAATTCACATATTTTAAGATTTGGTCTTCCGTCTTCGGTCTCCCGTCAGCCAGCTTTTATCTCAGCGCTTTTTGAATGGCTTTTGCCAGCGGACCGGCTTCTTCCTGGCCGGTCAGGCTGATTTGGCTGGAGGCGACAAACACGCCCCTGGCGCACCGGTAGGCCAACCCCAGCATCACGCGGCGGAACATGTCATCGCGCGCGGCATGTTCGTCCATCTCCGTCCAAGAGCGGTCGTATTTCCATTGCCGCGAGAGCACATACGGATGGGTGAGCGGCTGGTAAATGCGCTCGTGCCAGCCCAGCGAGTTGATATCCAGCCAAAATTGATATTGCGAGCGCAGGTCGTTGGTGAGATAAGCGTAAATGGGCGCGAGGAGAACCGCATTTTGCGCGTCCTTTTGGGTAAGCGGCGGGTCGTATTGCGCGGCCAAAATCCCTTCGCTTAAAAGCTGAATAAAGTCGCGGCCAATGTCATTCTCGCGCGGCTCATCCCCCGCCTCTTCCACGGGAAGGGGAGTTCTTTCCACATCCTCAATTGTTTCTCTAAACGTGCGGGCGGCTTTGATGAGTTTATCTGCGGCGTTGGCCGCCTCAAACGCGCCAAGCGATTCCGCGCTCAGACCAAAACCGGGCTGAGAGAGCACGTCGCTAAAAAGCTGCTGCCAGAACAAATCCAGCGGGGCGGGGCGCGGCTCGCTTAGCCAGCTTTGCAGGCGGTGATATCTCTCAAAAAAGCGCATCCCCACGCGATTCCAGCGCTCTTGCGATTCCAGCGCGGCCAGCCCGCGCGGGTTGTGTTTGATCAAATCCGCGGCGATGAGTTGCGCCCGTGCCAGGTCAAAGCCATCAATGCACGCGCTCAGGGCGCGGGCCAGCTCGCCCTCAGACACGCTCATCGCCCACGCCGGGTGCGCCAGTTTTGCCAGCACAATCAACGCGCGGGTGATGGGATGGTCGAACAGCGGGCGCGAGGGCCGCAGCGGGTTGACCGATATGCCATGTTCGCGCAAGCGATCCTCAAGCTCAAAGCGCAGCACGTCTTCCACAAATGGGGCCAGCACGGCAATCTCGCCCGCCGGGACGCCATCGGCCACCAGCCTGGCAATGTGCGCCGCGACTTCCTTCACCATGCCCGCCCAATATTTTGCGGTGATGGGCGGCGCGGCCAGCCCGTTTTGGGCGCGTTCGTCTTTTTTGTTTTGGGTGATGGCTTCTGCGAAAGCCACAACTTCTGGCGAGCCGGTGTGAGATTCGGCCAGCGTGACCGTCTCATCGCACAGCGCGGCCAGCTGGCGGGCGCCAGCCACATCCGCCCCCAAAAACAGGCGATAGCCGCCGGGGTCATCCAGCGCCAGCAGCGCAGAATCGCACACGGGCAAAAGCGCGCGCACAAAATCGTGCATCACCGCGCGGTTTTCTTCCAGGTTGTCGGCAATCAGGTGGCGGTAGCGGGCGGTGATATACGCCAGGTAGGATGGCTCTGGCAAAAGATGTTGCGCCCACGTTTCCATCATGAGCGAGAAATCTATGACGTTGTGCGCCAGACAAAATTTACGGAAAGCGAGGGCGATCTCCTGGGCGCGGGCGTAACTTTCCAACCGGCGCGGCTCGCCAGCCCACGCGCTGCCCAGCCGCGCCGAGGTCTCCTCCAGCGGAAAGCCAGCCACCGCCGATTTGTTGAGGTTATCCAGAATTTGCACCAGCAGGCGCGGGCGATACAGTTTCAGGTCGTCAAAATCGTATTTGCGCGGCTCGACGATTTGGTTGAGGAAATACTGGGCCAGCTCGACATTCACAAACACCGGCTCGCCTTTGCCCGCAAAGCCTGCGCGGGCTGCGATGAGCGGGAAGAACAAACTTACGTGGCGCTGAGCCAGCCCGGCAATGGTGGTGATTTCCGGCTCGCCGCGCGGTCTAAACTCGCCGCGAATGCCCGCCAGCGCATCGCGGAAACGCCGCGTAAAAGATTGTTGCGGAACAAGAACGAGGATGCGGTCTGGGCGCGCGCCGCGCTCAATCAGCGCGGTCATGCGCCCAATTAACTGCGCAGTTTTGCCCGCGCCGGGTGGGCCAATGAGGCAGACGCTTTGTTGGTTGTTGGTTGCTGGCTGACGCTCTGTTTTTGAGATGGTCACTGCGGTTTAATTAACCAACAACCAATTCCTATTTGCTGCTGATGTGCGTGACTTTGTATTTGATCGGGCCATCGGGGGTGCTCACGCTCACTTCTTCGTGCAGTTTTTTGCCAATGAGCGCCTTGCCCAGCGGGCTTTCGTTGCTAATCAAACCCTTGGCGGGGTTGGATTCTGCCGAGCCGACAATGGTGTAATGCTCTTTGTTGGCGGTGCCCAATTCCGTGATGGTGATGTAGTTGCCCACACGGACCTCATGCGTTGCGCCCTTTTGCTTTTCAATAAGCACGGCGTTGGCGAGGATATTCTGAATGGTGAGGATGCGGCCTTCAACAAACGCTTGTTCGTTCTTGGCGTCCTCGTATTCAGGGTTTTCTTCAATCTCGCCTTCTTCGGTGGCCTGATGCAACCGCTCGGCCACTTCTGCCCGCCGAGTGGTGGTTAAGAACTCCAGTTCTTCTTCCAGTTTTTTTAATCCCTGAGGTGTCAGATATTCTTGTTCGTGCATGTTTGTCCAACTTGTATAGCAGTGTAAAAACGCACGCCTGTTTAGGACGTGCGTGAGTAATTTGGTTTAAGTCCAAAGATTCTACCTTAATAACAACAATTTATTTATCGGATATGAGAGGAGCGGAAGTGAGCCGCGTAATAACCTCCTGAAGAAACGGTGGCGGGTTGGTGAGCAAATAATATCCGCCAAGCACAACAAGTGACGCGATGACAAAGACACCCGTGAAGAAAGTAAGGCACCCGCTAAAAGCGATGGATGCCGCAGAATCTCTGGCTTCCAGTGAAGCCGCTTGTTTTTGGAAAGGCTTTCGAATGTCGCCAAGCCATCCATCCCAATAACGCATTAAAAACCCAACGATCCCCGCAAAGACCACCCCAGGCAAAAAATTGGGCACGCCCAGCGGCTGCTGAAACAGCATGGGCGTTGCTAACTCAACCACTGCGTAAGCGATGAAAGCTATGACGATCATTCCCAAAAAACGCATTGTTGCCTGCCTTAATTTCTCATGCCCCCCTTGACAAAGCCCCAAAAAACCTTATATTTTCAGAACATTCGTTCTATAAACATAAAATGTTTGACCTGCTTGACATTGCCCGTTACTTTGACCCCATTGATCGCTTTGAGGGGGCCATCTCAACTTTTTTGAACGCAGACTGGTCGGGAGCCATGCGGCGGCAAGGCCCGGCTGGCCTGCTCACAGAATTTATGGCATGTCTCACTTCTCACAACGCACCCACAATTCGCATTTCACGCAAAACGTCACCACCCGGCATAGATATTGAGCGGCTTCTCAATCGCTATGGCGTAAAAGTATGGGACAGAGGCGCATCTGGCGCGGAACTTTATTTCTGCGTCAAACGCCGCCAAGTCAAATGGGCAGAATACGTTCTGCTTAGGGCTGGCATACCAGTCACCAGCAGTCCGGCAGAGCCTCGCAACTCCGAATGGGCTGCGCAATACTCCGATCCGCCTCCGCAAAACCGAAAACGCCTTGCGTCAAAACATCCACAAAAACGTGCTTTTTTTGACTTTTTTTAGGGCCCACACACCCGCGCAAATTCTAGCACAACAAAAAAACCGGGCAAATAAAAATTCCCAATGCTCTGGGCTGCGCCGCGCTCCCGAAGCGGAAAACAGTTCTAGAATAACGAGATATGTTCTTCACAACTTCTCGCGGCAACCGGATTTATTTTTCTGTGATGGGTGATGCGTCCCGCCCGCCCCTGCTGCTGGTGCATGGCAGCACCCTCACCGGCGAGGCGGATTTCATCACAAAATCCGGCACGGCCGCGCGATTTGCCAAAGACTTCCGCGTCATCATCCCAGATTGTCAGGGACATGGCCGGTCGGATTCGGTCTGGGTTGGCGAGGGCGAATCGCGCAGACTCAATTACTCGTTTAGCGATATGGCTCGCGATTTGGCAGAGCTGCTCGTGGCGCAAAACGCATCGCCCGCGTTTGTGATGGGGCACAGCAACGGCGGAAACGTTGTGCTGTATCTCGTCAAAGAGCAAGCCGCGCACGTGCGGGCGGCCATCCCACTGGCGGCCAATGCCTATATTTGCGACCACTTGCGCGCCCGCGTGCCGCATGGCATGAACCCAGACCGCATTGAACGCGAAGACCCCGCCTGGCGCGATGAGATGATCGCGCTGCACGATGCGCACCAGGGCGAGGGACACTGGCGGCATTTGCTCCGCGCCACGATCACCGAGACGATCACCAACCCAAATTGGAAACGCGAAGATTTGGCAGATGTGCGCACGCCATGCCTGGTGACGCAGGGTCAAAATGACCGCGCCAACGCGCCAAGCCATCACGCCGAGACTTTGCACGAGTGGCTGCCAAACTCCCAGCTCTGGATTCCGCCCGGCATTGGGCACTCGGTGCATTGGGAAATTCCCGATGAATTTGAGCGGCGGGCGCGGGAGTTTTTTAGCCTTTCCATTCGCCTTCCTATCTAACGAGTCTAACGAGTCTAACGAGTCTAACGAGAGTTGCTACCTTGTTGAAAATATCGTTTTTCACCGCTGAGACGCTGAAGCGCAGAGAAACTTTTTATATTTTTGCTCCCTTTTCTCCGCGTCTTTGCGCCTCTGCGATGAAAAAATAATAAGTGGCAACTCGCGTTATCTAATCGCCTCTAATTACCCGCCTTACATTTCTCCCGTTCGGCGTTCCAGATCGTCCCACCCGCTCAGCGTTTGCACCGCGCGTAAAAACCCGCCCACGCTCCCGCTTTGCTTGCGCAACAACTGCACCGCCGGGCCGATGGGGTCTTTGCCTGCCGCGGGCGCGCCACCCGGCGTGGCGTTGTATGCGCCATAAAACGCAAAATAGGCCTGGTTCAATTTGCGGATGAGATAGCCGTTTTGCACAAACAACGCGCGGCGCTCGTTCATGTATTGTTCGGCTTCCTCTACCTTGCCTTGCGCCAAAAGCTCATCAGCGCGAACGCGCGTCTGGCGCATTTCCTTATTGAAGTCAAACCCCGTTTGTTGCGCCACGCCAGAGCGAACGACCGCGGAATCGCTTGCCTCAACCCGCGAGCCATCCAACCCGCTTTTGGGGTAAAACCGGGCCAAAACGCGCGGGCTGATTTCCTGCTCCACCAGCGCGGCGGTGGTTTCGTTAATCACCCGCGAGGCCGGGTCGGAGTCGTAGTTCATCGCCACTGGCGCAAACGTAAACAGCAAGTAATTGTGCACCCACTCGTGCGCGGCCACTTCAATAATATATTCCAACGAGGTGGTTTCTGGCAGCATGGTTGGGTAAGCGCCCAACCCGCCAATGGGCGAAACCAGCGATGACACATTAAACCGCCGGTCAACCTGGCGCTCAATTTGGTCAAACGTGTCCACCGTCAGCCCGGTGGTCAATTCACGCTGGTCAATCCGCTCAATTTTGTCTCTGCGAGAAATGATGAGCACGTCCGGCAGCTCGGTCAGCCGAAAGCGCAGCGGCGGCATCACCTGCCCGCCAACCGCAAGACCCTCATCGCGCAACACGCTCTCCACCTGCTCCTGCAAAATCGCCTCGGTCAGGTTTTGGCGGTCGTTCAGTTGCTGGCGGATGGCGTCTCGGCGGGCGCGCAGATCGCGCGTGGCTTCCTCTGGGTTTGGCTCAGCGGGGTCGGCATATTTGGCGGTAACCTGATAATTCAACTGTGACCACGCCGAGAGCCGCGCCATAAAATCGCGCACAAAGGCTATTTGCTCTGCGCTGTTCATGCCAAGCTGGGGAAGGGTCATCTCGTAGGCAATTTTTTGCGCGCTGGCGTCAATTTCCCAGGCCACAAAGTCAAATTCTTTGCCAGAAAGGATATGATCCAGCGCAACCCCCCGATCATCCGCGCGTGGAACATCAAATGTGAAACACACCAGCCCCAACGCCAAAATAGAACAAATTTTCAACCCAACTATCCACAGGCGGGCAAACTTTAGTCGGATTTGGGGTTGATTTTTGAAATTTTGTAACCGCCACATATAGGTTTCATTTTGTCCATGACCACCACGGGTGGATGATGAAAGCTACCTTAACTATCCCTTATGGCAAGATTCAGAAAATTTAACAATGAATTATGTAGGCTCTTCTGTGGACAAAGCCCCCATTAACTGGGGATAACGTGATGCCTTTGGGGATAAGTAAGCCGTTTTTTCGCGTTATTGCAACTGGCATAACATTTTTCAAATCACATAAACACTGTGCAAAGTATAATCGCACCAACTTGGCACAACTTTGGGGGCAACTGGCGATTGGGCTTGCGCTCAGCAGCATGATTGGCTTTGCGGCGCGTTCGCGCGGCTCGTTGTCTAAGAGCGGGGCGCTGGGCGCCATTCTCACCGGCACAGCCGTATTTGGCTTTGGCGGATGGACCCCCGGCCTGCTTTTGATCGCCTTCTTCGTCTCATCATCCGCGCTCAGCCACTTTAAACAAAACAACGCCACAAAACAACACGCCGCAGAGATATTTGAGAAAGGCGGCCAGCGCGATTTGGGACAAACACTGGCAAATGGCGGGGCGGCCTCGGCATTTGCGGTGGTGATGGGTCTTGCGGCGCTGGCGGGCCAAAACGCCATCGCCCACATGGCGCTGGGCGGGCTGGTGGGCGCGCTGGCAACGGTGAATGCCGACACATGGGC
>Ga0073904_10000619_pt1 | contig 25811 bp, 22 predicted proteins | sample KloWWTrecipitate_FD_66668 | JGI IMG/M metagenome (GOLD analysis project Ga0073904, IMG submission 66668) | Active sludge microbial communities from Klosterneuburg, Austria, studying microevolution and ecology of nitrifiers - Klosterneuburg... | ecosystem: Engineered > WWTP > Aerobic digester >... | reverse complement strand
CCATGTCGGCCATGATCTGGGTGCTGTAGGGCCCCATCACCATCGCCGTCAGATCAATCACGCGTACGCCGGACAGCGGTCCCGCATTCTTCACGCCATTACTCTCCAACGTGTTTCAATCAGGCCAGGCCGTGCCGCGCATGGCGCCGCAGCAGGGCTCATTCGAGCTCGCGCGGCGCGCCGGTGCCCATGTATTTCGCCAGGTTGCGGTGCAAATTGGCCGTGCTGCGTTCCATGTAGGGATTGGGCTTCAAACCGCTCAGGCCCAGGGATTTCATCCCTTGCTGCACAGCGGCCATGTTCGAGAAATCCTGGGACAGGACGTAGCACCAGTCTTCGGCGGTCGCTTCGCAATACTCCCACTCCGGCTGCGGTTCCTCGCCTTTCGGGTACAGCTGATAGACAACCGCCTCGAAGATGCACTTGTCGGGGTTGTAGCCGCAGGGCCGGGCGGTGTAGCACAGGGCGTTGTTGACGGAGTGCCCGATCTGGAAGTTCGGGAAAATCTGCCAGGCGGTCCCGCTCCTGCCGACATGCGCGGGATCGACGGTCGGCCAGACCACGCCGCGCGCCTCGTCATCGCGCCGCGCCGACTCGAGCCAGTGCTTGAGCACCTGGTCGGCCGGCGTTCCTTCCGGCAGCTCGTCCTTCAGCCGCAGCGCCGCATCGACGAGCGTCTGCGTCGTGTTGGTGTTCGCTTTCTGCCAGGTATAGAGCTGCATTTCGGCGGTCGAGATGCGCGGGTCGCCCTTGCCGACGCGCAGCTTGGCCGACTGGTTCTCGTCCATGCCCTTCGGCGCGTCATAGCCGATATTGCTGTGCTTTCCCTGCACCCTGGCCCAGCCGCGAAACTCCCCGAATTTCATGAACTCCGGATGCGTCGTCTGGACATGGTAGGTCTCGTTGAATGCCTCCAGGGCGACCTTCCAGTTGCAGTCGAAGATGCCCCACTTGCGCCACCTGCCGCGCATGTTCTGGAGCTGGAACGGGTCGAGCATGGTGGCGGCGGGCTCGAGAAAGTCGCGCAAGGGCTCGCACTCGCGATCCATGTTGATCCAGATCCAGCCGCCCCAGGTGTCCACGTTGACCTTGCTCAACCCGGCACATGCGTCGGTCAGCGCGCCCTGCCAGTCTTCCTTGTAGGGCGCGTGCGTGTTCGCGCCCTCGAGGTTGAAGCGCCACCCGTGGTAGCCGCAAATGAACTGGCTTCTCCTGCCCCTGGCGTTCTTCGCTCCCTGCGGAACATCGACGAGGCGGCGGCCGCGATGCGGGCAGACATTGTGATAGGCCCGGATCTGGTCCGGCGCCGTGCGCACGATCAGCACCGAATCGTCGAGGATCTCATAGGACAGGTAATTGCCGACCTCGGGAATGTCCTCGAGGCGACCCGCCATTTGCCATACCTTGCGCCACAGCTTGTCGCGCTCGGCACGGGCATACTCCTCGGAAATATAGGCTTCGACCGGGTAGATCACCGGGTACGCCAGATCCTCGGAGGTCTCGTCGATCCTGGGCTTTTCACTCATCGCATTCTCCCCTGCTGTGACGGGCCAACACGCCGACACCCCGGCGCGAGAGCGCATATCGCGCGGACCAGCGGGCAATGGTCCCGGAACGCCCGCCACTCCTCCCGCGGTGCGCGAACCGGACAATATGTCCGGACTGCCAAGCTCGCATTTTTTTTCACTTGGAGCAATATATTTGCCTATTTTTCATATTGATTGACATGTTTGTCCGGACACATTCTAATCCGAGATATGTCGGGCAAGGCATCACGATCATCGGGCCCTGCATGAAGACAGCGTCACGTGTGCCGCACGACGGCCGAGGGGGGATCATGAGATCAAGGGCGGAATCCGGCGCGGGCCGCGCAGACCCTCCCGGAGCAGCGCACGGCGCGACCGGCCAGGCCCGCGTCGATTCCGGGGCTCCCCTGTACCTGCGCATCGCGCGCGCGCTCAAGGAAGATATCGTGAGCGGGGCGTACATGGTCGGATCGCTGCTCCCGACCGAAGAGGCGCTGTGCGAACGTTTTTCGGTGAGCCGTTACACCGTGCGCGAAGCACTGAGACTATTGCGTGATGACGGTCTCGTGTCGTCGCGAAAGGGAGCCGGCACCGTAGTCATCCCGCCGCGCTCCTCGGGCTCCGACATCCATCAGGTCATGTCGATCAACGACCTGCTGGCGTTCGGGTCCGACACGCGCTTTGCGATCGAATCGATCAGGACGGTGACGATCGACGCAAGGCTCGCCTCGCGCAGCGGCTTGCCGGTCGGCGAGGAGTGGCTGGAAGTCTGTGGCTACCGGCATGCGGAAGGCGTCGATGCGCCGGTTTGCAGGGCGGAGTATTACATCAACCGTGCCTATGCCGCGGTGGGCAGGCTGCTGCAGCGCCACAGCGGCCCGATTTTTCCCCTGATCGAGGACATGTTCGGCCAGAGCATCGTCGAGGTCCAGCAGCAGATTTCCGCCACGCTGGTTTCCCCGGCGCTGGCGGCTGCCCTCAGGGTCAAGGAGGGATCGGCGGCGCTCGAGGTACGTCGCAGCTACAAGACGGACGACGGCAAGATTGCCCAGGTGACCATCAATACCCACCCGGCTTCCCGCTTCCAGCACGCGATGACGATGCGCCGCGCCAGGGCATAGGGCGGGAGCGGACCTAAGACCCCGCTGGCGAGCGCTGTGCCGCCGCCTCGCGCCGGTGCCTGATCACGCCGATCACCGCGGGCATCAGGGAGAGCACCACGATCGCGACCACGACCACGCTGAAATTCTCCTTCACCACCGGCACATTGCCGAACAGGTAGCCCGCGAACACGCAGATCCCCACCCAGAGCACGGCGCCGACCACGTTGTAGGCAGCGAACTTGCCGTAGCTCATCGCGCCGATGCCCGCCACGAAGGGGGCGAAAGTGCGGATGATCGGGATGAAGCGCGCGATGATGATGGTCTTGCCGCCGTACTTCTCGTAGAAGGCGTGGGTCTTCTGCAGGTGCTCGGGGTTGAAGAAGCGCGACTTGGGATAGTGGAAGACCTTCGGCCCGACGTAGCGGCCGATCGAATAGTTGACCGTGTCGCCGAGGATCGCCGCGACCGTGAGGAGCCAGAACAACACCCAGACGTCCAGGCTGCCGAGCGCCGCGAAGGCGCCGGCCGCGAACAGCAGCGAATCGCCCGGGAGTATCGGCGTCACCACCAGCCCGGTCTCGCAGAACACGATGGCGAACAGCAACGTGTAGGTGTGCACGCCGTACTGCGCGATGATCTCGGCGAGGTGGCGGTCGAGATGCAGGAAGAAGTCGATGAACCAGTGAACGAATTCCATGAAGGCTCCGGGCGGGGCCACGCCGTGATGGCGCGGCAACGGGACCAATTCTAGCCTGAAACGACACGGCGCCACGGTGGGCGCGTCCCGAGGCGCGCACCGCCACGCTGGCACTGGCGGAGGAATGGACGTTGCGCGCCACCTGCCGGTTAAACATGGGTGCACTGGCCGCACTGATGCCGTGGGTCAGCATTCCCGTGGATCCGCATTCATGCGGACATCCCGACCTCTGCATTCATGCGGACAAATGTCCGCTTGAAACCGGACCTACGCCCGCTCAGACATCCAGGCGCTTCGGCAGGTCGGGCACGGGTTCCGCGCCGGTCACGATCTCGCCCTTGCCGAGCTTCGAGTGGCGCATGCCGTAGACGAAATACAGCAGGATGCCGCCGCCGAGGTAGACGAGGAAGAAGTCACGCGTCTCGGCGTGCGCCATCAACGACATCAGCAGCAGGCCGCACATCAGCGCGCCGATCACCGGCACCAGCGGGAACAGCGGCGCGCGGAACGGACGGTCCAGCGCCGGCTGCGTCACGCGCAGGTACAGCACGGTCAGGCACACCAGGCCGAAGGCCGCGAGCGATCCCACGTTGGTCAGGTTGGCCAGCGCGTCCAGCGACATGAACCCGGCGAAGCCGGCGGTGACGACGCCGACGATCAGCGTATCGATCCACGGCGTGCGGTACCTCGGGTGCACGCGCGCGAAGGCCGCGGGCAACAGGCCGTCGCGCGCCATCGTGTAGAAGATCCGCGTCTGGCCATAGAGCAGCACCAGCATCACCGACGAGATGCCGGCGATGGCGCCGATCTTCACCAGCACCGCGAACCACGGCATCCCCATCGCGTTGACCGCCACCGCGATCGGCGCCGGCGTGTCGAGCTCCGCATAGGGCACGATGCCCACCAGCACCGCCGAGGTGAGGATGTAGAGCGCGGTGCAGACGAGCAACGAGCCGATGATCCCGATCGGCATGTCGCGCGCGGGATCGCGCGCCTCGGCACCGGCCGTCGACACGGCCTCGAAACCCAGATACGCGAAGAAGATCGTGGCCGCCGCGGTGATGATGCCGCCGATGCCGTAGCGCGAGGTGTTCTCCGCCGTGATCACGTCGAGGAGCGCGCGCCTGATGTCGGCCCAGAGGCCGCGCTCGGCCCCCTCGGGCGGCGGCGGCACCTGCTCGGGAATCATCGGGTGCCAGTTGGCGGGATCGACGAAGAAGGCCCCCACGCAGATGAAGGCGATCACGACGGCGAGCTTGATCACCACGATGATATTGTTGGCCGTGGCGGATTCCTGGATACCGACGACCAGCAGCGCCGTGACCGCGCCGATCGCGAGTATCGCCGGCACGTTCGCGACGCCGTGGGCCACGATCTCGCCGCCCTGGCGCACCGCCACACCCGGCGCCGCGGTCAGCTCGGGCGGGATAATGATGCCGATGTCGTGCAGCAGGCTCACCGCGTAACTGGACCAGCCCACGGCAACCGTGGCGGCCGCGAGCCCGTATTCCAGCACCAGCAGCAGCCCCATGAACCACGCCACCAGTTCGCCCATCGAGGCATAGGAATAGGAGTAGGCCGAACCGGAGACCGGCAGCATCGCGGCGAGCTCGGCGTAGCACAGCGCGACGAAGGCGCAGAGCACGCCGGTGATCACGAAGGAGATCATGATGCCCGGACCGGCGAATTGGGCCGCGGCGCGCCCCGTGAGCACGAAGATCCCGGTGCCGATGATACAGCCGATGCCCAGCGATACCAGGTTGAGCGCACCCAGGCTCTTCTTCAGTTCGCCCTGCGCGTGCTCGGCATGCATCTGCGCCACGGACTTGCGCATGAACAGCCGGCGCAGCCCGGTGGCGGCGGCGGGGGCTCGCGTATCGGCCATGAGGGGATTCTCCGGGGATGGTGGCGAAAGTATAGTCGCGCCACCCGCGGCTGCGGACCCTCCCCGCAGGTCGCCATTCATGGCGACAAATGCATTCGGCAACGCACATTTCGCCATGAATGGCGACCTACGGTGGACCTGCGCAGGTGTCGTCATGAATGGCGACCCACGGGGCGACCCACAAGGTGAAGCTAGGCAGGGCCTTGCAGGTTCCTGACGCGCTGACCGATCGGCGGCGCGATTTCGGCATCGACCAGCACGTCCAGCAGCACCGGGCCATGGCGCCGGAACAGCTTCTCGACGCCGAGCGTATCCAGCTCGTCGAGGCTGCGGATGCGGTAGGACTCGACGCCCATCGCCCGCGCCATCAGCGCGAAATCGGTCGGCGGGAGTTCATTGGCGGTGTTCTGCAGCCCGCGCATGCGCTGCCCGTGCTTCACCGTGCCGAGCACGCCGTTGTTCAGCACGAGGTACACCACGTTCAGCCCCAGTTGTTGCGCGACGGAGATCTCCTGGGCGTTCATCAGGTAGCTGCCGTCGCCGGTGATGCAGAGCACCGGATCGCGCGGATCGGCGAGCTTGCCCCCGACCGCCGCGCCGATGGCCCAGCCCATCGCGGCGAATCCCATCGACACCGGCATCCGGTTGGCCGTGACCACGCGCTCGCCGCGCGGATGCCAGTAGTGAAGCGCCCAGAAGAAGGCATTGCCGGCATCGGCATAGAGCCGCGTGCGCGGGGGCACCTTCTGGCTGAGCATCCAGAACAGGCGCCGCGGGTTGAGCGGCACGGTGTCGGTGCCGCAGTCCTCGACGTGCAGCAGGCTGATGTGCCGTGGCAAGCCGTGCGCGTTGCGCAGCGCCGGCAGCGCCGCGTTGTCGGCCTGCGCCTCGAGATCCGGGAGCCCGGCACTCGCCTGGTTCAGGTAGGCGAAAACGATGCGCGGGCTGCCCATCAGGTTCAGCTGCGCCATGTACGAGCGTGCCAGGTGATCGGGGTTGCTGCTGATATGCAGCAGTCGCCGCGACAGGATGGTGCTGCCGTCCCAGCCGCAGGTTGCGTTCTCGTCGAGATTTGCCCCCACCACCAGCACGATGTCGGCTTCGTCCGCGGTGAGCGTGCGCCGCGCCGACTCGTGCCCGGCGGTGCCGAACACGCCGCGGTAGAGCGGGTGGTCCGCGGACATCAAGCCACGTCCGGCCGGCGTGGTGACTATCGGCCAGTCACGGTGCTCGGCATAGCGCAGGATCTCGGCCATCGCGCCGGCGCAACCTTCACCGATCACGAACACGCCGCGCCGGTAGGCGCGCAGCAGGATGTTCAGCCGGTTCAGCAGCAGGCGGTCTGGCGTGATCTCCTGGCCGAAAAAGGCATAGCGCGACATCGGGTTGCGACCCGAGGCGATCGGCGCGCTGAAGATGTCCTGCGGGATGCTGAGGTGCACCGGCCCCGGCGTCGGGCCCGTGGCGTGGCTGAGCGCCGCCAGCAGGTTGTGCTCGAGCTGTTCCGGGTGCGAGACCAGCGCGTTGTAGCGCGTGCAGCCACGGAACATCAGGATGATGTCGGCGCCCGATCCGCCGCCCTCCTGCATCGCGCCGCGACCGAAGGTGCTTATCGCGCTCTGCCCGGTGATCACCAGCAGCGGCACGCCCTCGACGTAGGCGCTGCTGACCGCCGTCAGCAGGTTGGTGCAGCCCGGCCCGGAAGTCGCGCTGCACACGCCGACCAGGCCGCTCGCGCGGGCGAAGCCGTCGGCCATGAAGCCGGCGCCAGCCTCCGAGCGCGTGAGCACCCACCGCACCCCGCTCGCCTGCTGGTGCCGCGCCAGCGCGTTCAGCAGCGGATCGATATTGCCGCCCGGCACGCCGAACACGTACGGCACGTTGAGCAGCGCGAGGTACTGGACGATGAGATCGGCGCAGCTGCTCGCAGCGATGCTGCGCTCGTCGGCGTCGGTCGTGCTGGATGTCATCTGGCCCCGTCGTGCCTGCAGTTCTTCGATCGCCGGTGCCGCCGCCCCGCGTGCCGCAACCCCTGGTCGAGCGCATCGTAGCGTGGCATTGCAGCTGCTACACGCCCGCCCTGGCGCCACGGGGCGACAATCGCGCCAAACTGTTAACGGCTTGGCACTTGCGCCGGCATCCCCCCGTGGACTGCCATTCCGTCGCCGCAGCCGATATATTTGCGCCCGCGCGAATCACCACAGGCACCAGGCTCCCATGACGTCCACCGGCAACAGCAGCACCGCGAAACACTGGACCACTTTCCGGGGCGCGCGCGCCCTCAAGTCCTCGCACCCCGAGGTACGGCGGCTGAAACGCCAGAGCGAAGACCCGAGCCTGCACGGTAACAAGGTCTGGCACTCGAGCTTCGCACTTATCGACTACCTGCATCGTCATCCGCTGCCACGCGGCGCACGCGTCATCGATGTCGGCTGCGGTTGGGGACTCACCGGCATCTGGCTCGCCAGGACCTTCGGCGCGCGCGTGCTCGCGGTCGATGCCGATCCGGCGGTCGAGCCCTACCTGCAGCTGCAGTCACGCATCAACGGCGTGCAGGTCGAGTTCATGGCCGGACGCTTCGAACAGCTCAATGCCCGGCTGCTGGATGGCGCGGACCTGCTGATCGGCACCGACATCTGTTTCTGGGACGAGATGGTCGACCCGCTGTACAAGTTGCTGCGCCGCGCGGGCAACGCCGGCGTGACGCAGGCGATCGTCGGCGATCCGGGCCGCCCGCCGTTCTGGAGCCTCGCGCAGCGCGTGGAACAGAAACTCGGCGGCGAGGTGTTCGCGCACGCCAGCGGCCGGCGCGGCAGTGCACCGAAGCAGCTGCTGATCACCGATTTCGCGAAGTTGCGTCGCTGAACCGGCCGTGAGCGCGCACGCAGCGGGCCTGCCGCGCTGGGAGCATTACCCGCACGAGGCCGACATCGGCGTGCGCGGCATCGGCGCGACGCGCGAGGAAGCGTTCGAGCAGGCCGCGCTCGCGCTGACCGCCGTGGTCACGGACCCGGCCGGCGTGAGCCCGGGCGAAGCGCTCGCGATCGGCTGCGAGGCGCCCGACGACGAGCTGCTGCTGCTCGACTGGCTCGACGCACTGGTTTTCGCTATGGCCACGCGCGGCGTGGTGTTCGCGCGCTTTCGCGTGACGATCACCGGGCACCGGCTCACGGCCACCGCCTGGGGTGAACGGGTGGACCGCACGCGCCACCAGCCGGCGGTCGAGATCAAGGGCGCGACCTGCACCACGCTGCGCGTGGCACTGGAGGACGGCCGGTGGATCGCACAGACCGTGGTCGACGTATGAAAGGCCTGCCGGCGTGAACGACCCGGCGGAGATGTCCCGATGGACCTGAATCTGCTGCAACGGCGAGGCGAATTCGCCTGGGAAATCCCCCGCCACGGCGCGATGCGGGTGCCGGGCGTGCTCTACGCGAGCGAACCACTCGTGCTCGATATGGATCGCAAGGTCTACGAGCAGGTGGTGAACGTCGCGACACTGCCGGGAATCGTGCAGGCCGCCTATGCCATGCCGGACGCGCACTGGGGCTACGGCTTTCCGATCGGCGGTGTCGCGGCCTTCGATGCCGACGCCGGCGGCGTGGTGTCCGCAGGCGGTGTGGGCTTCGACATCTCCTGCGGCGTGCGCTGCCTGCACACCGGCCTCGACTTCGACACCCTCATGACACAGCAGCGCGCACTCGCCGACGTGCTCGCCTGCAAGGTGCCGGCAGGTCTCGGCAGCACGGGAGCGATCCGCCTCGGCGCCAGGGAGATGGACGACATGCTCGCCGGCGGCGCACGCTGGGCAGTGGAACAGGGCTGGGGCGAGGACGCCGACCTCGAACGCATCGAGGAGCAGGGCCAGATGCGCGACGCGCGGCCCGGCTGCGTCTCGGCACATGCGCGCGAGCGCCAGCGCGACGAGATGGGCACACTCGGCTCGGGCAACCACTACCTCGAGGTGCAGCGCGTGGCGCAACTCTTCGATGCCGAGGCCGCCGCGGTATTCGGCCTGCGCGAGAACGACGTGGTGCTCAGCATCCACTGCGGCTCGCGCGGCCTCGGCCACCAGATCGGCACCGAGTTCCTGAAGCGGATGGTCGTGGCGGCGCCTCGTCACGGCATCGCGCTGCCCGACCGCGAGCTCGCGTGCGCGCCGATCGACTCGCCCCTTGGCCAGGAGTATCTCGGCGCAATGCGCGCGGCGATCAACTGCGCGCTGGCCAATCGCCAGATCATCACGCACCTCGCGCGCGAAGCCTTCGCGCAGGTGCTGCCCCGGGCATCGCTTCGCCTGCTCTACGACGTGTCGCACAACACCTGCAAGCTCGAGCAACACACGGTCGATGGCAGGCCGCGCCGGCTCTGGGTGCACCGCAAGGGCGCGACGCGCGCCTACGGTCCCGGGCACCCGGACATTCCACCGGCGCTGCGCTCGATCGGGCAACCGGTGCTGATCGGCGGCTCGATGGGCACCAGCTCCTACGTGCTGGCCGGCACCCGCGAGGGCGAAGCGTGCTCCTTCAGCTCCGCCTGCCACGGCGCCGGGCGCGCGATGAGCCGCCACCAGGCCACGCGGCAGTGGCAGGGCCGCGCGGTGATCGACCAGCTCGCCGCGCGCGGCATCCTGATCCGCAGCCCCTCGGCGCGCGGCGTGGCGGAAGAAGCTCCCGGTGCCTACAAGGACGTCGGCGCGGTGGTCGACGCGGCCGAGGCCGCGGGGCTGGCGCGCAAGGTCGCGCGGCTCGAACCGCTGGTGTGCATCAAGGGCTGAAGAGCGCCCGGAAAGCCGACATCGCGAAAATGCCCGGGCAGACCGCCGGGAAGCCCGCGCACGACATCACGCTCGCGGCGCTGGCGCTCGATCGGCCAAGCGCAGTACAGGCCCCGTCAGGGCTTGTCCTGTCGCTCCGGCGCGGATTGCGGTGCCGTTACCGGCCAGAAGTGGAATGTCGAAAACGTCGCCGCGGAACAGGCACCCGACTTGCGTTGCTGCCGCTGACCCTTGCCGCTGTCACTCGGAGCCTTTTCCGGTTTTCCCTGCTTACTGTTCGCGCTGCCTGCATCCATCCCCATACCCCTTCTTTTACTACGGTTTCATGATCGCCTGATCCGTTGCAGCAATCGTTGTGCTGGATCGACCATGGGCGGCCTTGAGTATCGAAGCTGAGCGGATTCGCGCGAGGCCGATTGCCGGGACTGTGCGCCGGATCACGCAATCGCCGGACAAATGCCGCCCCCGGAGCAGGCGGCGCGCGGCGGCGGGTGCACGCAGGGGCGGGCATGGCCCGCTAGCGTCGGGATGCCCCCGGCACCCGCCCTCGCGGGGCTTGAGCCGGCGCCCCGACTGAGGCACCGTGAGCACGCGCCGGCGTCACAACGCACTGTCTCCTCATCACCGCGAGAATGGGCCCCGCATGCAAATGATCTTCGCCGCTGCCGCTTTGGTCGCCACCCTGATCGGATGCGCAGGGGCAGTAACGGGGCAACTGCCCCTCGACTACCCCGACACCCCGCGCGGCGACGTCGTCGAGCACTACCACGGCACGCGCATCGCCGATCCCTACCGCTGGATGGAAGACCTCGATGCCCCGGCGGTGGCCGACTGGGTCGGCGCGCAGAACGCCGTGACCACGTCCTATCTCGCCGCGCTGCCGCTGCGGGCCCATTTCCGCGAGCGCCTCACGGCACTGTGGGACTACGCGCGCACGGGTATCCCGCAGCTCGAAGGCGGCCGGCTGTTCTACTCGCGCAACAGCGGGCTGCAACGCCAGGCGCCCGTGTACATGCGCGCCGGGCTCGACGCCGAGCCCGAACTCGTGCTCGATCCCAACCTGATCTCCGCCGACGGCTCGGTCTCGCTGGCGCAGTACACGCCCTCGCCCGATGCGAAGCTGCTCGCCTACGCGCTGGCCGAGGGCGGCGCCGACTGGCGCACGATCCGCCTGCGCGATATCGCCTCGGGCCGGGATCTTGCCGACGAGGTGCGCTGGATGCGCTTCTCGGGCATCGCGTGGACCCGCGACGGCAAGGGATTCTTCTATTCGCGCTATCCCGAACCTCCCGCGAACAAGGTGCTGGAAGCGCCACTGTCGGGGCACGCGTTGTACTACCACCGCATCGGCACGCAGCAGGCCGATGACGTGCTGGTCTACCAACGCCCCGACCTCGCGGGGTGGGTGCTCGGTGGCAGCGTCACCGAGGACGGCCGCTACCTGCTGATCACGCTGGCCAAGGGCGCGGGCAACAACAACCGGCTGCATTACGCGGACCTCGCCGATCCGCTGGCGCCGCGCCTCGACGCGCCGGTGCGCGCGCTCGTCGAGAGCGACGACGCCGAGTACGCGCCGATCGGCAACGTGGGCGCGCAAATCTACCTGCGCACCGACAGGGACGCGCCGAATCGCAAGATCGTGGCCGTGGACACGCGCGCACCCGATCCGGCGAACTGGCGGACCGTCGTGCCCGAACAGGCTCATGCACTGGAAAACGTGGCACTCGTCGGCGGGCGCCTCGCCGCGCAATACCTGGTGGACGTGAGCAGCCGTCTGCGCCTGTTCGCGCTCGACGGTACGCCGCAGCAAGAGATCGATCTGCCCGGGGTGGGAAGCGTGTTCGGGCTGAGCGGACGGCAGGATGCGCGCGATGTCTGGTACGCCTTCAGCTCGCCGCTGATGCCTACCACGGTCTTTCGCTACGATCCTGCAACCCATCGCAGCACCGCCTTCGAGCCGCCCGAGGCGCCGATGGATGCCAGCCGCTACGAGACCACCGCGGGCTTCGCCACCTCGCGCGACGGCACCCGCGTGCCCTTCTTCATGACCGCGAGGAAGGGCTTGCGCCGCAACGGCGCCAACCCCGTGATGCTCTACGGCTACGGCGGCTTCTCGGTGAGCACCCTGCCTGCCTACCGCGCCGACGTCCCGGCTTGGCTGGAACTGGGCGGCGTCTGGGTGACGGCGAACCTGCGCGGCGGCGCCGAATACGGCGAGGCGTGGCACCGCGCCGGCATGCTCGGCAACAAGCAACGCGTGTTCGATGATTTCGTCGCGGTCGCGCAACACCTGGTGAGCGAGAACATCACGTCCCCGGGGCGACTGGGGATGATGGGCGGCTCCAACGGCGGCCTGCTGGTTGCGGCCGTCGCCAACCAGCGACCCGATCTCTTCGCCGCCGCGCTGCCCGCGGTGGGCGTGTTCGACATGCTGCGCTACGACCGCTTCACCGGCGGCAAGCTCTGGGTGGAGGAGTACGGCTCGGCCGGCGATGCGGCGCAGTTCCCGTTCCTGCTCGCCTACTCGCCGCTGCACAACCTGAAACCGGGCACCTGCTACCCGGCCACGCTGGTCACCACGGCCGACCACGACGACCGCGTCGTGCCGAGCCATTCGTTCAAGTACACGGCCGCGCTGCAGGCCGCGCAAGGCTGCGCCCGCCCGGCACTGGTCCGCGTGGAGGTCGCCGGCTCACACAACTACCGTCCCACCGACAGGCTGATCGCCGAGCGCGCGGACCAATGGGCATTTGCCTCCGAGGCGCTGGGGCTGCACCGGCCCTGAGCGCCACGAGCGATCGCCGACTTGTGCCGCGCACTCATGCCCGCGCCGCCTCGCCGCGCACAGGGCGCAGCACCAGATAACCCAGCGCCGAAAGCAGGACCGCGCACGTCATCGCGAGCGCGGTGGGCACCAGCGTGCCGTCGTAACTCTGCCCGACCACGTAGCCCGAGGTTGCGGCCATCGCGGTCTGCACGAAACCGAATACCGCCGAGGCACCGCCGGCCGCCATCGGAAATTGCGAGATCGCGCCCATCTGTGAGTTCGACAGGCACAGGCCGCTGCCGAGAAAGCAGAGGAAGATCGCGAGAATCACGGCGAGCAGCGGCTGCGCGGGCCCGAAGGCCAGCGCGCACAGCAGGCCGATGCCGGCCAGGTTCACGGCCACGCCTCGCCCGAGCGTGCGGCGAATGCCGATGCGCGTGACCAGCACCGAGCTCAGAAGCGCGCCGCCCATGTAGCCCGCGACGCACAGCATGAAGGTGTAGCCGAAATGCTGCGGCGCCACGCCGAGCATCTCGATCATGATGAACGAGGCGCTGGAGATGTAGGCGAATGAGGATGCGAAGGCCGCGCCGCCACACAGCTGGTAGCCGACGAAGGCGCGGCTGCGCAGGCAGGTGCCGAACTGCCCGAACACGCGCCACAGGTCGAGCGGCCCGATCCCGATCGAGGGACAGCTCTCGACGAGGGCGCGCAGGCCCGCGAGCGTGGCCAGCCCGAACAGCAGCATGCCGGCGAACTGCGCGCGCCAGTCGAAGCAGTACAGCAGCCAGCTGCCCAGCACGGGCGCGAACAGCGGTACCACGGCCATGGCCGCGGCGAGCAGCGCCATCATCCGCGCGGCATCCTCCGCGCGATAGCGGTCGCGCACGATCGCCCGCGCGATCACCGGCCCGGAGGCAGCCGCGAGTCCCTGCAGCAGGCGTGCGCCGAGCAGCGTGGTGATCGAGGGCGCGAGCGCGCACAGCAGGGTGGCCAGCGCGTACAACCACAGTCCCGCCGCGACCACGGGCTTGCGTCCGTGGTAATCCGACAGCGGACCGAACAGAAGCTGGCCCGCGGCGAAGCCGACCATGAACAGGCTCAGCGTGAGCTGGCCCTCGGCATGGCCGACGCCGAGATCCGCCACGATGCCCGGTATCCCGGAGAGATACAGGTCGGTGGATACCGCGGCGAACGCCACCAGCGCGATCAGCGTGGCGCGCGCGGACAACTCACGCATCCGCGCTCGTTCCAGTGCTGCGCCGACTCATGTGCGCGCGGACGCCGTCCCCATCAGGACTCCAGCACCAGGGCTTCCAGCTGCCGGTGCCCCATCAGGCCCGGCTGCTGGCGCTTCAGCACGCCGTCGCGCAAGACGGCGAAGTTGGGAATGCTGCGCACCCCGTAGCGCTGCGCCAGCGCGGGCTGCTCCTCGGTGTTGACCTTCAGCACCAGCGCGCGGCCGGCCAGATTCGCCGCCGCCTTTGCCACCTCGGGAGCGGCCATGCGGCAGGGACCGCACCACGGGGCCCAGAAATCCACCAGGACCGGCACAACGGCCCCGCCGATGATCTCGTCGAACATCGCGGCATCCGCCTCGAACGCTTGCGCCGGCGGCGGCAGCGCGGCCTTGCACGCGCCGCAGCGGCCGGTGTCGCACAACCTTGCCGCGGGCACCCGGTTCGCCGCGCCACACGCGGCACATTTCCTGATCATCGGGCACCCTGCGCGCCGGCCGGCCAGTCGACCACCACCGCACCACGCAACTCACCCACGGCAAAGCCCGTGGCGGCGTCGGCGGGATACTGCTCGCGCAACGCCTGGCGCACCGGCTCGGCAATGGTGGCGCCATGGCACACCAGGCACGGCGGCTGCGTCACGATAGCCGCCATGAAACGCGCGCCGCCATCGGGCGTGGGCGCGAAATATTCCAGTTGCCCCGGTGCGTCGCCCGCGCCAAGCCGTTCGCTGAACTGTTCCAGCACGGCCCGGCCCTGCTCATCCGGCGCATTGGCCGGGTTGCGCAGCCTGAGCGCGGTGCGCGACACGCGCACGCCGGCCGCATTGCCCGCCTGCGCGGCGATTGCCGGGGCGCGCGTGCGGCACACCGCGAGCGCGCCCACCGGGCCAGCCGTCGCCATGGCCTGCGCCAGTTCGCCCTTCAGCGCCGCCTGCATGCCGCTGGCGATGTCGCGCGATGCCGCCAGCCGCGCATCCTCGGCAGCAGCGGCACGGCCGAGCACCGCGACGCCGAGGATAGTGAACAAGACCATCGTTGCACGCACGGGTATCGTCTCCCCTATTCGGGCCAATAGTTGCGCAGTTTAACGCGGCTACAGGATTGCCGGGCCATCGCGCCCGCATTAGATTGGCACCAATGACTCTTCACCCGGATACCCTCCGATGACAGCTACAGCAGTTCGCGACCAGTTTCAGACCCTTGTCGCCGATACCCGGGAGATGGGGCGCCATGCCGAGAGCGCGGCCGCCATGCTGAAGTGCCTGGCCAACCCGCACCGGCTGATGATTCTCTGCACCCTGTGCGAAGGCGAGTTGTCGGTGGGCGCACTGAACGCGCGCATCCCCCTGTCCCAGTCCGCGCTGTCGCAGCACCTGGCGGTGCTGCGCTCGGAGCGCCTGGTCGATACGCGGCGCGAGGCCCAGACCATCTATTACAGCGTGCGCCCTGGCCCCGCGCTCGACGTCATCCGCGTGCTGCACGAGCATTTCTGCGCCGAATCGACTGAACCACCCGACGCGGGGACGCCGCATTCGTGACGGTGCTGGCCGTCGCGCGGCTCCCGGGCGCTTGCGCGCAGGCTAGCTGGCGCTAGATTCGTTGCGCGTGCGCGCACCCGTCAGCAACCGTTCGCTGGCGATGATCGCTCGCGTATGCGAGCCCTGCCCGATCAGGCCGCCCGCATCCCACGCCTGCAGTTCGAAGCCGTAGAGCTTTCCCTGCATGCCGGTGAACGTCGCCTCGGCACGCACCCTGACCCCCTTCGGCGTGGCGGCGAGGTGGGTGACATTCACGTTCACGCCGACCGAGAGTTGCCCCGGGGCCAGCAGTGGCTTCATGCAACGCGCCGCCGCGAGTTCCATCAGTGCGACCATGCGCGAGGTCGCGAACACCTCGGGAAATTCGTCTTCCACCGACAGCGCGAGCGCGCTGGCCATGTCCGCCTCGCTCGCCACCAGTTCCGCGCTCGCCCGCGCCCCCGCTTTCATCGCCTTCATCCTCCCTACGTTTCCTTGCGCAGACGCTTGCCGGCACCCTGGCGCTACGCGCTCACCTCGACCGGCGGCGGCAGCGTCACCTCCATCACCGGCACGAACTCCGGCATGCCACCGAGGCTGACGGCACATTTGGAGCTCGCGTTGAATGTGGCCAGCGCCACCGCCATGTGGCAGATCTGCTCCTCGGAGAACTGCTCGCGCAGCCGTGCGATCAACTGCGGATCGAAATGCCCGGGATCGCGCAGGTACACATCGGCGAAACCGAGCACCAGTTTCTCGAGCTCCGAGAGCCCGCTGTCGGCGAAACCGTCGTCGATCTGCGCGACCTTGTCCTCGGTCAGCCCGTCCTGGCGCGCCACGTCGTAGCGTGCGGCCTTGCAGAACACGCAGTTCACGGCGCGCGCATTGCGCAGGCGCAGCATCTCGACCAGGGCGAGGCGCACGCTGTTGCGCCGCCACACGCTGTCGTTGAGCCGCACGATCGGGTCGATCAACTGCGTCGCCAGCCCCATGCTGCTGTCGCGGATCACGTTGCCGGAGACGGTCGCCGGCGTTCCCGCCCGTGGATTGCCCTTGCCCATCGTTGTGCCCTCAGTGTGCCGTGGCGGCGCCGAGCGCCGTGAACATCAGGGCGAGACGGATGCGCCCCTCGATGAAACCCAGCGCCTCGATCAGGCACACCAGTCCCGCCTCGCCGAAATGCCGCTTCACGCCGTCGGCGAGCTCATCGGTGAGCGCGCCCGGATCCTGTGCGTAGATCTCGGCGAACTCCAGCACCGCCTGCTCCGCGGCATCGAAGTACGCGCTGCCATGATAGCGACCCGAGAGGACCGCCTCGATGCGCCCGGGATCGCGCTCGAGGCCACGCAGCACGGCCGCTTCGGCGCTGGCGCCGTGCAAGCGCGCCAGTCGCAGCCGGCAGAGTTCGAGCAGCCGCGCCGGCACGTGGTCCTGGCGCCACAACTGCTCCCACAGCGCGTTGAAATCGCGCGCCATCGCGCCGCCGGGGGCGAGCGCGACGGACAGGGTCTCGCTGGTCACTGCGCCATCTGCCTGCATCTGTAGCTCCTCTTCGGTGTGGCGGCGCGGCGGCTGGCGCACGGTCGCGCGCCAGCCGTTGGCGTCATGGAGCGGCAAAGCTCCCATGCGCATCCGCCAACGTCAAGCGGCCGCTCCCGTGCCGTGGTCGCCGCGACGCCGGCTCTGCTATGCTCGCGCCGCGGCTGCTCGCTGGCGGGTGGGGCCGCGGCACCGCGAGCGGAGGACCGTATATGCGCTGGAAGGATGAACGTCGTAGCGAGAACGTCGAGGACCGCCGCGGCCAGAGCGCCTCTCCGCGCCGTGCCAGCGGTGCGCCGGTGCTGCTGCAACTGCTGCCCATGCTGCTGCGCTCGCGCGGCGGACGCTACCTGCTCGGCATCCTCGCGGTGGTGGTGATCGGCGCGCAGTTCCTCGGCGTCGATATCCTCTCGCTGCTGACGACCGGCGGACCTGCCGTGCAGGCGCCCTCGGGCCAGCGGGCCGCGCCCTCGGCCGCGGAGCAGGAGCGCGCGGAGTTCGTCGCGCATGTGCTTGGGAGCACCGAGGATACCTGGCGCCAGCAGTTCGCCGGGCTCGGGCGCACCTACGAAGATCCGCGCCTGGTGATGTTCAGCGCCAGCGTGCAGTCGGCCTGCGGCTACGCGCAGGCCGCGATGGGGCCGTTCTATTGCCCCGCCGACCACAAGGTCTATCTCGATCTCTCGTTCTTCGACGAATTGCACCAGCGCTTCGGCGCGCCGGGCGATTTCGCCCAGGCCTACGTGATCGCCCACGAGGTGGGCCACCACGTGCAGACCCTGACCGGCATCTCGGCGCAGGTGCAGGCCGCGGGCCGCGGCGCCTCGAAAGCGCAGGTTAACGCGCTGTCGGTGCGCCAGGAACTGCAGGCCGACTGCTTCGCCGGCGTCTGGGCCCACCACGCCGAGAGCTCGCGGCAGATCCTCGATCCGGGCGATCTCGAGGAGGCGCTGGGCGCGGCCACCGCGATCGGTGACGACCGGCTACAGAAGCAGGCGCAGGGCTATGCCGTGCCGGACAGCTTCACGCACGGCAGCTCCGAGCAGCGCGTGCGCTGGTTCAGGCGCGGCTTCGAATCCGGGGATATCGGCAGTTGCGACACCTTCGCGGCGCAGAACCCCTGATGCGGTCCGCGGGCACAAGGCCCAGATGGGCTACGCCGCAGGGTGAATTTTCAACCGCCTGAGTCGCGGCCTTTCGTTTGAATTCCACCCGTCCCTCGCTAGGCTTGCTGAGTCGAACACCCGCCGCAAATCACAGGGACGCGAATGGATCCCATGCTCTACATGGCCGCCGCCGTCGGCGCCGCTGCCGCCCTCGCCCTTGCCGCCACCGCGATCCTGACGCGCGGCGTAAAGCCCCAGGCGGGCGCGGCAAACCCCGGCAGTGCGCCGCCGGAACGGCGCCGCGCGGTGGCGACCGATACTGGCGCCGGCATCGCGCCAGCCCTGGCGATGGTGGCAACGGAAGAACCCGCGCCGCTTCCCGACGCCCTGAACGGCTTCTGGCTCGCCGACGAGCACGAGATCACCACCCAGCGCAGCACACAGCTCGCCACGCAGTTGCGCCACGTCGCGATGCCCCCGCGCGAACTGCAGCACTTCATGGCGACGGACATCATGGCGGGCAACGCGGCCCAGGAACTTTCCGAGCTGGTGATGAGCGAGCCGCGACTGGCGGCGAAGGTGCTGGGGCGGGCGAACTCGCCTTTCTACGGGCTGCAGTCACCGATCGCGAGCGTTGCCCACGCGATCACCTACCTCGGCATGAACACGGTGCGCAACATGGCGCTCAGCTTCGTGCTGCAGGAATCCTTCGCGGTAGAGGATGCCGCGCTCGGCCGCTATTGCGACAGCGTCTGGGAGGCGGGACGGATTGCCTCGGAACTCTGCTCCCTGCTCGCGCCCCGCCTCGGTTTCCCCGATACGGGCACGCTCGGCACGCAGACGATACTTTCCTTTCTCGGCGATCTCGCGGTGCCGTCGCTGCTCGGCGACGAAGCCGGCGCGATCCAGGAACTCGATTTCGTCGAACGGCTCCGGTTCGAGCAGGAGCAGCTCGGCGCCAGCTCGGTGCTGCTCGGCACGATCGTGATCCGCGCGTGGGGACTGCCGGCGCCCATCGTCGATGCGGTTGCGGCCGCGGGACGCGTCGTGGTGACACCCGTGGAGCAGGCCGATCCTGCCCAGGCGCCGCGCAGCGCGCTGATCTACAGCTGCGCGCGCATCGGCGAGGCGATCGCGCGGCAGCGCATCGCAGGACCCGATGAGATCGAGCTGAGGAATGCCGCCGCGCCCGAGCTGCACCACCTGCAGGGCTACCTGCGCCTGCCGCAACTGGCGCGGCTACCCGAACTGCTGCACGCGCCCGACGTGCGGCTGGCACTGGCGCGCACGATCGCGGCCGTGCGCAACGCAGCGGCGCCGGGCTGAGGCGACATCGCGTCGGGCCCGCGACGCGCTGCCTGCGGCAATCAGGGCTCCAGCAGTGCGCGCATGACCCGCTGCATCACGCGGGCGGTGGCGGCGCGATCCATCCCGGGATGACGCACCCCGCGAATCTGCAGCCCTTCGTAAAGCGCCGAGAGAACTTCGCAGCGGCCCTCGGGATCGCTGAGCCTGTCACCGTGGCCGCTGGCAATGCGCAGGGTTTCGCCGACCTTGCGCCGGACCTCTTCATCTGCCTGGCGCACCAACGCCGCCACCGCCGGGTTGCGCGCCGCCTCGGCCAGCACCTCCAGCAGCAGCGGACCGCGCGGGCCCTCCACCGCGCGCTCCAGCCCGTGCGGCACGTGCTCGACCATGGCGCGAGCCCAATCCTCGTGGCTGCGGATCTCGTCGTCAATGGCGAGGATCTGCTGCTGATCGCCGGCCACGATGGCCGCGATGATCGCTTCCTTGTTGGCGAAGTAGTGATAGATGTGCCCGACGCTCATCCCCGCTTCGCGCGAGATCTGCGCCATGCTGGCACCGTGGAAGCCATGGCGCTGGAAGCACGCCGCGGCGGCCGTAAGAACCTGCTCGCGGCGCATCTGCCCCCGATCCTTGTCGCAACACTCGGCACCCATGGTATTAATTCTCCCCTCGCCACGCTGACAGCCAGCGTAATGGTAGCTTGACGCGCAGCATACACCTAAATAGAATGAACGCTCAATCTATTTGTTGGGGCGTACCCGATACCCCCTGCCCCGAGGAGCGTTCCGATGATCCAGAGCCTGCAGCGTGCCACCATGCTGACAGCCCTTGTCCTGCTCGCGGCCTGCGGCAACGACGGGGCCGGGACCCCGGCCGCGCCGCCGCCACCCGAAGTGGGCGTGCTCACGATCGAGCCGCGTGAATTGCAGTTGAACGTGGAACTGCCCGGCCGCACCTCGGCTTACCTCGTGGCCGAAGTGCGCCCGCAGGTGAGCGGGATCGTTCGCGAACGCCGGTTCACCGAGGGCGCGGAAGTTGTCCGGGGCGCCCCGCTCTATGTCATAGACCCCGACACCTACCAGGCCGAGGTAGCCACCGCCGAAGCGGCCCTCGCGAAGGCCGAGGCTGCCGCCAACACCGCGCGGCTGCGTGCCGAGCGCTTTCGCGCGCTGGTGGCCAGGCACGCCGTGAGCCAGCAGGATGCCGATGACGCCAACGCCGCCGAGCAGCAGGCCGTGGCGGAAGTGGCGCAACAGCGCGCCCAGCTGGCACGCGCGCGCATCGACCTGCAGCGCACCCGAATCACCGCGCCGATCAGCGGGCGCATCGGCAAGTCGGATGTCACGCCCGGCGCGCTGGTGACCGCCGACCAGCCCCAGGCGCTCGCCACCGTGCAGCAGCTCGACCCGATGTACGTGGACATCACGCGCTCCAGCCAGGACCTCCTGCGGCTTCGTGACGACATGCAGGCCGGGCGCCTGCAGGGCGCGCAGAGCGACGCCGCGGTGGTTACGCTCGTGCTCGAGGATGGCAGCACCTACCCGCACCCGGGTCGTCTTGCGTTCTCCGACGTGACGATCGATCCCACCACTGCCAGCGTGACCCTGCGCGCCGTGTTCCCCAATCCCGAGCAGCGGCTGCTGCCCGGCATGTACGTGCGCGCGATGCTTGCCGAGGGCGTGCGCGCCGAGGCGATACTGCTGCCGCAGCAGGCGCTGATCCGCGATGCCCAGGGCAATGCCTCCGCCCTGGTGCTCGACGAGAACGCCACCGCGACCCTGCGTCCGCTGCAGGTGGGCCGCAGCGTGGACGGCAACTGGCTGGTCGAGTCCGGCCTGCGGCGCGGTGAAGTCGTGGTGCTCGACGGGCTGCAGAAAGTGCAGCCCGGCACCCGCGTGGTGCCGGTGGCCCGGACGGTCGCGCCGATGGCCGTCGCCGCAAGAACGACGCACTGATGGCCGCCTTCTTCATCGAACGCCCCATCTTCGCGTGGGTCATCGCGATCGTCGTGATGCTCGCCGGCGCGCTGTCGATACGCACGCTGCCGGTCAGCCAGTATCCCGAGATCGCCCCACCGTCGGTGAGCGTGAGCGCGAGCTACCCCGGCGCCTCGGCGCGCACGCTCGAGGACACCGTCACGCAGGTGATCGAGCAGAACATGAAGGCGCTCGACGGCCTGCTGTACATGTCCTCGACCAGCGACTCGGCCGGAAACGCCTCGGTCATGCTGAGCTTCCAGCCCGGCACCGACATCGACATCGCCCAGGTGCAGGTGCAGAACAAGCTGCAGCTGGCCACGCCGATGCTGCCGCGCGAGGTGCAGCAGCAGGGGCTGCGCGTGAACAAGGCGATGTCGAACCTCCTGCTGGTCGTGGCCTTCTACTCCGAGGACGGCAGCATGGCCGAGCTGGAGATCGCCGACTACGTGGTCTCGAACGTCCTCGACAGCATCAGCCGCGTGAAGGGCGTGGGTGACATCCGCGTGCTCGGCGGCGCACAGGCCGCGATGCGCATCTGGCTCGATCCGGCCAGGCTCCACAGCTTCGCGCTGACACCGGCCGATGTGCGCGCGGCGATCGAGGCGCAGAACGCCCAGGTCTCGGCGGGCGAGCTCGGCGGCACGCCGGCCATCCCCGGGCAACAGATATCGGCCACCATCAGCGCACAGTCGCGACTGCAGACGCCCGAGCAGTTCGGCGCCATCCTGCTGCGCGTCAATACCGACGGCTCGACGCTGCGCCTGCGCGACGTGGCGCGCATCGAGCTCGGCAGCGAGACCTACAGCGTGCGCAGCCGCTTCAACGGCAAGCCGGCGGCGGGCCTCGGCATCATGCAGCAATCCGGCGCCAATGCGCTGGAGACCGCCGCGGCCGTGCGTGCGCGCCTCGCCGAGCTAGAGGCGCACTTTCCGCCGGGCCTGCACCTCGCGGTCCCGCACGACACCACGCCCGTGGTGAAGGAATCCATCCGCGGCGTGGTGATCACGCTGCTGGAAGCCATCGGGCTGGTCTTCCTGGTGATGCTGCTGTTCCTGCAGAACTTGCGCGCCACGCTGATCCCCACGCTCGCGGTGCCCGTGGTGCTGCTCGGCACCTTCGCGGTGCTGGCGGCCTTCGGCTTCGGCATCAACACGCTCACGATGTTCGCGATGGTGCTGGCGATCGGCCTGCTGGTCGATGATGCGATCGTGGTCGTCGAGAACGTCGAACGCGTGATGCGCGAGGAAGGATTGCCCGCGCGCGAGGCGACGCGCAAGGCCATGGGACAGATCAGCGGCGCGCTGGTCGGCATCGCGCTGGTGCTGTCGGCGGTGTTCGTGCCGATGGCCTTCTTCGGCGGCTCCACCGGCCTGATCTACCGCCAGTTCTCCATCACGATCGTCTCGGCGATGGTGCTGTCGGTGCTGGTGGCGCTGATCTTCACGCCGGCGCTGTGCGCCACGCTGCTGCGCCCGCACGCGGGCGGCGAATCGGCGCATGGCCTCTTCGGCTGGTTCAACCGCGTTTTTGCCGCGGCCACCGGGCGCTACACTGATACCGTCGCCGCGTGGCTGCGCCGCGGCCTGCGCTACCTGGTGCTCTACGCCGTGCTGCTGGCTGCGCTGGCACTGCTGTTCATGCGCCTGCCGACGGCCTTTTTACCCGAGGAGGACAGCGGCTTCATCGTCACGATGGCGCAGCTGCCGCCGGGCGCGACGCTGGAGCGCACGCAGAAGACCATGGAACACATCAGCCGCCACTACCTCGAGAACGAGAGCGCGCTGGTCACCAAGGTGTTCGCCACCAGCGGCTTCAGCTTCGCCGGCAGCGGCCAGAACGCCGGCCAGGCCTTCGTCGAGCTGAGTCCCTGGGAAGAGCGCACCGATCCGTCGCAGGGCGTGCAGACGCTCGCCGAGCGCGCGCGGCAGGCACTGCGGTCCCTTCCCGACGGCATCGCCTTTCCCATGGTTCCGCCCCCGGTGCGCGAGCTGGGCAACGCCACCGGCTTCACGCTGTTCCTGCAGGACCGCGGCGGACTGGGCCATGCCGCGCTGATGGACGCGCGCAACCGCCTGCTCGGGATGGCCGAGCAGCACCCGCAGCTGCGCGGCGTGCGCCCGAACGGACTGGAGGACACGCCACAGCTGCAACTCGACATCGACCACGACAAGGCCAGCGCGCTGGGACTCTCGGTCGCCGGCATCAACGACGTGCTCTCCACGGCCTGGGGCGGGCGCTACGTCAACGACTTCATCGACCGCGGTCGCGTGAAAAAGGTCTATGTGCAGGGAAATGCCGAAGCGCGCATGCAGCCCGAGGACCTGGAAAAATGGTACGCGCGCAACGACAAGGGCCAGATGGTGCCGTTCTCGGCCTTCGCCTCCGCGCACTGGACCTACGGCTCGCCACGACTGACGCGCTACAACGGCATACCCGCCGTGGAGATCCAGGGCCAGGCGGCGCCCGGAGTAAGCACCGGGCAGGCCATGCAGGCGATTGCCGGCATCATTGCCGAGCTGCCGCCCGGCATCGGCTTCGAATGGACCGGCGTCTCGCTGCAGGAGCAACAATCCGGCGGCCAGGCACCGCTGCTCTACGCGCTGTCGCTGCTGGTGGTGTTCCTGTGCCTCGCCGCGCTCTACGAGAGCTGGTCGATCCCCTTCGCGATCATGCTGGTGGTGCCGCTCGGTGTGTTCGGCGCCGTGCTCGCCGCGACGCTCGCCGGCAAGGCCAACGACGTGTATTTCCAGGTCGCGCTGCTGACCACGATCGGCCTGTCGGCGAAAAACGCGATCCTGATCGTGGAGTTCGCCAAGACCCGCCAGGAACACGGCGCGGGCCTGGTCGAGGCCACGCTGGAAGCCTGCCGCCTGCGGCTGCGCCCGATCATCATGACCTCGCTGGCTTTCGTCTGCGGCGTGCTGCCGCTCGCCACCGCCGATGGTGCCGGCTCGGGTGCGCAGAACGCGATCGGCACCGGCGTGGTCGGCGGCATGATCTCGGCCACCGTGCTCGCGATCTTCTTCGTGCCGCTGTTCTACGTGCGGGTGCGGCGCCGCTTCGCCGCGGAGCGCTCCCCGACCGGCACCGATTGATGATCGGGATGAGGTGAACCGCAGATGACGACGGAAATTGCTTCCCGCGAGCCCGGTTGGGCGGAACTGCTGCGCGGCCACCTGCGCGAGCACTCGCTCGCGGCACTCGGGCTGGGTTGCGCGCTCGTGGCCGTGCTGGCGCTGCTGGCTCAGAGCATCGCGCAGGTGCTCGGCGGCGAGGCCGCGCCGGGGCTGCGGCTGGCGCTGCTGGGCGGCGCGGCGGGCTTCGCAACAACCACGCTCGGTGCGCTGCCCGCACTGGCGCTGCGCGGCCTGCCCCAGCGCATCGAGGACAGCCTGATGGGGCTCGCGGCCGGCATGATGCTCGCCGCGAGCGCGTTCTCGCTGCTGCTGCCGGGACTGGAAGCCGGCGCCGGGATCCTCGCCAGCCGGCCGCTGGGCGCAGGCGTGGTGGTGCTCGGCATGGCGCTCGGCGTGCTGCTGATGCTGGGACTGGACGAGTTCACGCCGCACGAACACGACAAGACCGGCCCCTGCGGGCCGGGCCACGAGCGTTGCGGGCGCATCTGGCTGTTCGTGTTCGCGATCGCGCTGCACAACCTGCCGGAAGGAATGGCGATCGGGGTCAGCTTTGCCCAAGCCGACATGGCATCCGGCCTGCCGCTCACCACCGCGATCGCGCTGCAGGACATCCCGGAAGGACTCGCCGTGGCGCTCGCGCTGCGCGGCGCCGGTTTCGCACCGGTGCTGGCCGTGGCCGTGGCCGCGCTGAGCGGTGCGCTGGAGCCCGTGGGCGCACTGCTCGGCGTGGGGCTTGCGACCGGCATGCCGCTCGCCTACCCGCTGGGGCTCGGGCTGGCCGCGGGCGCGATGCTCTTCGTCGTGTCGCACGAAGTGATACCCGAGACGCACCGCAACGGCCACCAGACCCCGGCGACCCTGGGACTGATGGTCGGCTTCGCGATCATGATGGTGCTCGACACGACCCTGGGCTAGGAGCCAAGGCCATTGCGGCCCTGATCGACCACCTGTGCAATGCCGCCGAGGCGATCGAGCAGAAGCTTCTCGCGCTGGCGCGCCAACGCGATGTTGCGTTCCTTTACGTGGCCGAATCCGCGCATCGTCTGCGCCAGCGCGGCGATCTCGACGATGGCGGCGTGGTTGTCCGCATCGAGACGTGCCAGCAAGCCCTCGATGCGAGCTTCGTATTCGCCGATCAGCGCGCGCTCGAGTCGCCGCTCGGCGCTGCGCCCGAAGATGTCGAGCCGCGTGCCGCGCAGGCGCCTGAACTTCGCGAGCACGCCGAACACC
>Ga0073904_10000618_pt1 | contig 25833 bp, 18 predicted proteins | sample KloWWTrecipitate_FD_66668 | JGI IMG/M metagenome (GOLD analysis project Ga0073904, IMG submission 66668) | Active sludge microbial communities from Klosterneuburg, Austria, studying microevolution and ecology of nitrifiers - Klosterneuburg... | ecosystem: Engineered > WWTP > Aerobic digester >... | reverse complement strand
TGATCTACCTCAACCGCCTCAGCGACTGGCTCTTCACCGCCGCCCGCCTGGCCAACGCTCAGGCGGGGGTCATGGACATACCGTGGGCGCGGCAGGCCTGATTCCGCGGTCGAGCGGACTCAGCGGCCCACAGGCGCCACGGCACCCTGGCCGCGTCGACGGATCATCAGGATGGCCACCGCGGCCAGACCCACCAACCCGAGGAGCAGGCTCCAGCCCTGGCCGCTTACGGCGCTGAAGCCGCCCAGGCCCACCGCCAGCGGACCCGTGCCGTTGGGGGCGAAGGTGCCGCCAGGCCCAGCGGTGCGCGAGCCCGTACAACCAGCATTGCTGGTCCAGGCCACCAACTGCCAGGCGATGGGGCTGGGCTCGTTGGCGACGTCGGGACCGGGGATGGTGCAGGTGAAGTCGAAGGTCCCCGGGGGGCTGATGCTGCCGCAGTACACCGACACCAGCGGATCGCTGGGGGTGTCGTACTCCAGGCAGACAGTCTTGTCGGAGCCGCCGGTGAAGGTGACGTTGGCGGTGGCCACCCAGTTGCTGCCGTTCCAGGTGGGCGGGGTGAAGCTGTTGAACGTGACCGCCGCGAAAGCCAGCGGCACCACCGTCAGCGCCACCAAGAAACCCCCGCACGCGGCCCAGAGGAACCGTCCCGTCCGTGTCGATGGCATGCGCATGTGCTTGCTCCCAGTCTGATCCCGTCGAACAGGGAACGGCAGCGCCGCTCCGGTCTTCACGCAGGGCGATGATACCACGGTTCTGGATCGGCCGATCAGCCAGTTGCCGGATTCAGGCACCCGTCGCGCTGCCACCGCGCCACCCGCTGGTCCTGCCGGGCGGCGCGGTGGCAGCGCGACCGTCAGGCCACGCCCTGGTCCAGCATGGCCCGCGCCACTTTCAAGAAGCCGGCGATGTTGGCGCCGGCGAAGAGGTCGCCCTCGTGGCCATAGGTGGCGGCCGCTTGACGGCATTGGGCGTGGATGTTGGTCATGATGCGGTCCAGGGCGGCGTCCACTTCCTCCCGGGTCCATTCGGCGAACTGGGCGTTCTGGGTCATCTCCAGAGCCGAGGTGGCCACGCCGCCGGCGTTGGCCGCCTTGGCCGGGCCGTAGAGGATGCCGGCGTGGCGGTAGACCTCGATGGCCTCGGGGGTGGAAGGCATGTTGGCGCCCTCGGACACCGCATGGCAGCCGTTCTGCATCAAGGTGCGGGCGTCCGCACCATCGATCTCATTCTGGGTGGCACAGGGCAGGGCCACGTCGCAGGCGATGCCCCAGGGGCGCTTGCCGGCATGGAAGGTGGCGCCCTTGAAGGCGTCGGCGTATTCGTGAATGCGGCCGCGGCGGTGGTTCTTGAGGTCCATCACCCAGGCCAGCTTCTCGCTGTTGATGCCGGCCGGGTCGTGAATGGTGCCCTCGGAATCGGAGATGCTGACCACCTTGCCGCCGTAGGCGTTGACCTTCTCCACGCAGTACTGGGCCACGTTGCCGCTGCCGGAGACGGTGCAGACCTTGCCCGCGATCTCCTGGCCCTTGCTGGCCAACATCTCACGCAGGAAGTAGACCTGGCCGTAGCCGGTGGCCTCCGGGCGGATGAGTGAACCACCCCAGCCGTAGGCCTTGCCGGTGAGCACGCCTTCCCAGTTCTTGGTCAAGCGCTTGAACTGCCCGAAGAGGAAGCCGATCTCCCGGCCGCCCACGCCGATGTCGCCCGCGGGCACGTCGATGTTGGCACCCACGTGGCGGTACAACTCGGTCATGAAGCTCTGGCAGAAGCGCATGACCTCGCCGTCGCTCTTGCCCTTGGGGTCGAAGTCCGAACCGCCCTTGCCTCCCCCGATGGGTCGCGTGGTCAGGGCGTTCTTGAAGATCTGCTCGAAGCCCAGGAACTTGACGATGCTGAGGTTGACCGAGGGGTGGAAGCGCAGCCCGCCCTTGTAGGGCCCGATGGCGTTGTTGAACTGCACGCGCATGCCGCGGTTGACCTGCACCTGGCCCTGGTCGTCCACCCAGGGCACCCGGAAGAGGATGGCGCGATCTGGCTCACAGATGCGCTCCAGGATGCCGGCGGCCTTGATCTCGGGATGCTGAGCGATCACCGGCTCCAGAGATTGCAGGACTTCCCAGACAGCCTGCAGGAATTCAGTCTGCTGGGGGTCGCGCGCCTTGACGCGCTCATAGACGTCGCTGACGTAGCTCATGGGAATGTGTGACTGTCTTTCTTGGATGGAGCGGGGGCGGAGCCACCCCGGCCGGCCGGACGCCGGCCCCAAGGCAAGGACCGCTACAGGAGTTCAGAGCAAAGGCGGCCGATTGTGCCGAAGAACGGGCAAAACACCAAACGGGATCCGGGCGATCGAGAAGGAGGTCGCCTCATCCCCCGTCCAGATAGCGCTCGTACCACAGGCTGAACATCAGCAGCCCCCACAGGTTGCGGCTGTGGTTGGCCTTGCCCGCGCGGTCCTCCTGGATCAGCTGCTGGACGTAGGCCGGCTGGAAGATGCCCTGGCGCGCCAGATTGGGAATGCCAAGCTGCCGGTCCACCAGCGGCGCCAACTCGCCCTTGAGCCAGCCGGGGATGGGCACATGGAAGCCCGCCTTGCGGCGGTGGACGACAGCCTTGGGCAGCAGACCCTCCGCCGCGTCCTTGAGCAGCGCCTTGAGCTTCAGCCCGCGCAGCTTGACCTCGGCCGGCAGACAGCTCATCCATTCCACCAGGTGGTGGTCCAGCAAGGGTACCCGCACCTCCAGGCTGTGGGCCATGCTGGTACGGTCCACCTTGGTCAGCATGTCGTCCGGCAGGCTGACAAGGGTGTCCACTGCCAGGAAGCGGTTGAGCGGATCCGGATCCGGATGGTCGTTGTAGATGGCCCGCAACAGGTCCAGGCTGTCGTGGCGGGCGGGGGAGAAATGCGGTCCGTAGAGGCGGGACTTCATCTCCTCGCTGAAGATCATCCGCCAGGAGCCATGCGCCGCCAGCGGGTCCAGGCGGCCATGCTCCAGGAAGCGTCGCGCCTTCAGGTCCCAGCTCATCTTGGCATCCGAGGCCGGCAGGCGACGGGCCAGGGCGGGCAGCCAGCGCGCCGTCAGGGATTCCGGCAGGCGGCGGTAAAAGGACGCCAGGCGGTCCGCCTGGTAGATGACGTAGCCGCCGAAGACCTCGTCGCCACCGTCGCCGCTCAAAACCACTTTGGTTTCTCGGGCCGCCTCGCGCGCCACCACCCAGCTGCCCACGGCCGAGGAATCCGCAAAAGGCTCGTCAAAGGCGGCTACCAGGCCATGGATGATGTCCCCGATGTCCGGACTCAGGACTGTCTCATGGTGGCGTGTGCCGCAATGCTTCGCCACGAGGCGCGCCCAGGGCAGTTCGTTGTAGCTGTCTTCGGCGAAACCGACGGCGAAGGTATCCACCTTGCGGCCGGCCAGACGGGCCATCAAGGCCACGACGATGCTGGAGTCCAGTCCACCGCTCAGGAAGGCGCCCACCGGCACGTCGCTGACCAGGCAGGCGGCGACCGCGTCCTCCAGGCGCCCGCGCAGCTGGCCGGCCAGGGCGCCGCGCTCCGTATCCGGCTCCAGGTGACCCGCGCCCACCGGCAGGCGCCAGTAGCGCTCCAAGCGCAGCTGCCCGCCCTCCCAGACCGCCAGATGAGCCGGCGGCAACTTCTGGATGCCCTCGAACATCGTCAATGGCGCCGGCACGTAGTTGAAGCTCAGGTAATCGTGAAGGGCCATCGGGTCCAGGCGACGCGGGAACCCTGCCGCCAACAGGGCCTTGATCTCCGAGGCCCAGCCCAGCCGGCCGTCATGCTCACCGTAGACCAGCGGCTTGATGCCCAGCCGGTCGCGAGCCAGCACCAGCCGTGAGCGCGGCCCATCCCAGAGGGCGATGGCGAACATGCCCCGCAGGCGCTCGACGAAGGCCAGGCCCCATTCCTCGTAGGCATGGGCCAGAACCTCGGTGTCGCTCTGGCTGCGGAAGCGGTGCCCGCGGGCGCTCAGCTCTGCGCGCAGGGCGGCGTGGTTGTAGATCTCCCCGTTCTGGCTGGCCCAGATGGAGCCGTCCTCGTTGGACAGGGGCTGGTGGCCACCGGCGATGTCGATGATCGACAGCCTGGCGGCGGCCAGCACGGCGCGCCCCGATGCATCCGCCGCCAGGCCCTTGTCGTCCGGTCCACGGTGGCGCAGGGCACGGACCATGCCTTCCACCACGTGGGGATCGACCTTGTCGCCGGGCCGGGTGGCCAGGAGTCCACAGATACCGCACATGTGTCCATTATGATACTATCCGCCCGCCGTTTGCGTTCGCTTCGTCCAACTGGGTGGATCCGTCATGTCGTCCTTCACCCGACCTCGAGCCGCTTCCGCCGCTACCCCGCTTCCGCTCGCCGAGCCGCTCGCCCGGCCCGCAGAGGCGGTGACCGGCATCCTCCTGGCCGGCGGTCGCAGCCGTCGCATGGGCCGTGACAAGGCCTGGGTGGAGCTGGCGGGGCGACCCTTGATCCAATGGTCCCTGGACGCCCTGGGCCAGGCATCCGATCGCCAGATGATCGTGGCTCGCGACGAAGCGGCCGCGGAGCGCTTGCGGGCGCTGGGCGTCCCCGTGGTCATCGACGCGCTGGCGGCTCGGGGGCCGCTGACCGGCGTCCACGCCGGGCTGCGGGCCGCCGATTCAGACCTGTGCCTGGTGCTGGCCTGCGACATGCCTCTGGTCCGCCCGGAGCTGCTCCGCTTCCTGGTCCAAGCCATCGGCGCCTGGGACGCTGCCGTTCCCTATGCCGGGGATGCCGAACCGCCGTCCGGCCTGCTCGCCGGAGCCACCCGCGCCCGCGATGCCGGCCTGCAGCCGCTCCTTGCGGCCTATCGCCAGTCCTGCCTGCCGGCTCTGGAGAAGATCCTCGCCGGTGGCCCCATGCCCACCATGGCCCTCCTCAGCATGGTGAAGGCCCGCGTTATCGCCCCCGAGATCTGGCGCCAGGCAGACCCGGATGGCCGCTCCTTCCTGAACATCAACACCCACCAGGATCTGGAAACAGCGGCGCGTCTCCTGGCCGGGATGGGATGAGACCGCTCTCGGTCGGCCCATCCCGTTCGGAGCAACCGTCACGCCCTTGAACCCCCTGTCGATGGCCTACGGAGGCTCCCCATGCGCATCCATTCTGGTAACCACAGCGCGCGCCGGTTGCCCGGCCACCGCCGCGCCGCCTTGGTCGGCCTGGCCATCGCCCTCCTGGGCCAGGCCATGCTGACCGCCGCCGCCCGCCGCGTCCAGGATGTTCCGCTGGACTTGGAGCGGGCCACGGTGGCCGATCTGCAGGCCGCGATGGGCACCGGCGCCCTGACCAGCGAGCGCCTGGTCCAGGGCTACCTGGCGCGCATCCAGGCCATCTCCCTGGGGGGGCCGGCGATCAATGCCGTTCGCGCCATCAGCCCCACGGCGTTGGCGGAAGCCCGCGATCGGGACCGCGAACGCGCCGCCGGCCAGCTGCGCGGCCCCCTGCACGGCATCCCTGTGCTCATCAAGGACAACATCGACCTGGCGGGCCTGCCCACCACGGCCGGCTCGCTGGCCCTGGAAGGGTCCATGCCCATCGCTGACGCCTTCCTGGCGACGCGGCTGAAGGCGGCCGGCGCGGTGGTCCTGGGCAAGGCCAACCTCACCGAGTTTGCCAACTTCACGACCAACGGCATGCCTTCGGGCTACAGCAGCCTGGGCGGCCAGGTGCTCAACCCCTACGACGCCAGCCTGACCCCCAGCGGCTCCAGTTCCGGTTCCGCCGTGGCCGCCGCGGCCGGCCTGGCGGCCGTCACCGTAGGCACGGAGACCTCCGGCTCCATCCTCAGCCCCGCCGCGGCCAACTCGCTGGTGGCAGTGAAGCCCACCGTAGGCCTGGTCAGCCGCAGCGGCATCCTGCCCATATCCGGCACCCAGGACACTGCCGGACCCATGACGCGGTCGGTGCGCGACGCCGCCCTGCTGCTGACGGCCCTGACCGGCGAAGACCCCGCCGACCCGGTGACGGCCGAGAGCGCGGCGGTGACGGGCATCGACTACGCCGCGCTGCTCAGCGACACCGCCCTGCAGGGCGCGCGCATCGGCCTGGTGGGCAACGCGCCTCAGGGCGGGGCGGCCGCGGTGTACCAGGCGGCGGTCGAGGTCCTGAAGGCCCAAGGCGCGGAGTTGGTTCCGGCCGCGGTGGACCAGGGCAACCTCCCGCCCAGCATCCTGGCGCAGGAGTTCAAGCGCGACCTGAACGCCTACCTGGCGCGCCTGCCCGCCGACGCCCCCATGCGCAGCCTGGCGGATGTCATCGCCTTCAACACGGCGCACAAGTCAGAGGGGGCCATCAAGTTCGGCCAGACCCTGCTGGTCGAGTCGCAGGCGGTGGACCTCGGCGACGCGGCCACGGCCGCCGCCTACGAAAAGGCCCGGGAAGAAGGCTTGCAGGTCAGCCGCGAGCGCATCGACGCAGTCCTCACCGGCGACCGGCTCGACGCCCTGCTCTTCGTCGGCAGCGGCTCGGCGGCCATCGGCGCGCGAGCGGCCTACCCTTCGGTGGCCCTGCCGATCGGCTACAACCCCGACAGCGGCCGGCCGGTGGGCATCACCCTCCTGGGCACCGCGTACAGCGAGGCGCGGCTGCTGGCCCTGGCCTTCGACTACGAGCAGGCCGCCGCTGTCTGGCGACCGCCTTCGGACATCAACCCCTCGCTGTTCCGCAACGTGATCATCGCCTGGCCGGAGGAGGGTGGCACCTTCCTGCCCGCCTTGCACCGGGGTGGCGACGGGGATTGACCGGCGGGCGCGGTCCGTCGGCCGCGGACGGGAAGCCCCCCGTGAACCGCGGTCCGGCACATCCCGGGCGGGGGCGCGGGGCCGAAGGTTAAGCCAATCGCCTTGTTCCCCCCGCCCCTATCGGTTATCCTAGGCGCCGCGGGAGACCCGACCCCGTTCGCCGGCCGGACCCGCATCCCCTTTACTGCCACCCTGGCGCGTTGACCTGAGGAGAGAAGCACCGTGAAGCGTTCCCCCTGGCTCCTGGCCACCCTGCTTGCCTGCGGTCTGGCCATCACCAACGTGGCTTGCAGCAGCGCGGAAGCACCCGCCGGCGACGAGGCCACCCAGACCGATGCCGGTGGCGAAGCCGCCGCCGTGCCCACCGCCGCCGATGCCGCGGACGATGCTACGGCCTTCAAAGACCTGGGCACCGAGGCCAACCCCATCCTGATGAGCTTCACGCCCAGCGGCAAGCAGGAGAACGTCACCACCGGCAGCGAGGCGGTGGTCAAGCTGCTGAGCGAAGCGACCGGCCTGACGATCAAGGGCTCGGTGGCCTCCAGCTACGGCGCCGTGGTGGAAGCCATGGGCGCCGGCAACGCCCACGCCGCCTGGCTGCCCACCTTCAGCTACATCCTGGCCCATGAGAAGTATGAGGTGACGCCGCTGCTGGCCGTCTCGCGCTTCGGCAAGACCACCTATGCCAGCCTGCTGATCACCAAGACGGGCAGCGGCATCACCGACATCGCCGGGCTCAAGGGCAAGAAGTTCTGCCGCCCGGACGCCGAATCCACCTCGGGCTGGATCGTGCCCTCCATCACCCTGAAGGCCGCCGGCGTGGATCCGGAGACGGACCTGACGGTCGTGGACCTCGGCAACCACGACGGCGTGGTCACCGGGGTCTACAACGGCGACTGCGACGCCGGCGCCATCTTCGACGATGCCCGCGGCAACGTGGAGAAGGACCTGCCGGACGTGAAGGATGTCGTGGCGGTCATGGCAACCTCCGACGCCATCCCCAACGACAACCTGTCCGTGGTCAAGGGCTTCCCCAAGGATGTCTCCGACAAGCTGACGGCCGGGCTGCAGGTGGTGCTGGCCTCTGATGCGGGCAAGGAGGCGCTCAAAACGCTCTACAGCGTCGAGGCCCTGGAGCCCATCGGCGACGACTTCTACGACACCTTCCGCGCCACCTTGAGCAAGGCCGGGATCAACGCGGCAGACCTGGTCACGCAATAGCCCTCATCCCTCAGCCCCCTCGCCCGCCGGCGCGGGCGAGGGGGTGACGGTTCCTCGTGAGGCCCATCCATGCTCGAGATCCGCCACCTCACCAAGGTCTACCCGAACGGCTTCAAGGCCCTGGACGACCTCAGCCTGACGGTCGGACGCAGCGAGTTCGTGGTGGTCATCGGCCTGTCCGGCTCGGGCAAGAGCACCCTCCTGCGCTGCATCAACCGCCTCATCGAGCCCACGAGCGGACAGGTGCTGCTGGACGGCGTCGACATCACGGCCGCTCCGCCGACGGCCCTGCGGGGATTGCGGCGTGACATCGGCATGATCTTCCAGCAGTTCAACCTGGTGAAGCGCAGCTCGGTCATGACCAACGTCCTCTCCGGAGCCCTGGGCGCCGTGGGTACCCTGCCCAGCCTGCTGGGCCTGTGGCCGCCGGCGGTGCGCGAAGCTGCGGCCCGTAACCTGGCCTTGGTCGGCCTGGCAGACAAGGCCACCAACCGCGCCGACGCCCTCTCCGGTGGCCAGCAGCAGCGCGTGGCCATCGCCCGCGCGCTGATGCAGGAACCCAAGGTGCTGCTGGCGGACGAGCCGGTGGCCAGCCTGGACCCCGCCACCAGCCATTCGGTGCTGGACTACCTCCGGGACCTCAACCGCGAGCGGGGCATGACCATCCTCTGCAGCCTGCACTTCCTCAGCCTGGCCCGCGAGTACGGCACGCGCATCATCGCCCTGAAGGATGGCCGGCTGATGTTCGACGGCAAGCCCGCGGACATCGACGATGCGCGCTTCAAGCAGATCTATGGCGAGGATGCGGTGGAGGTGGAGATCCGCTGATGGGCGGCACGGCGCGGTCCTTCATCGCCTCGCTGCTGCTGCCAGGTCTGGGCCAGGCCCTGGCTGGGCGGCGGCAACGCGGCGCCGTCATCCTCCTGGCCACCATGGCCATCGCCCTGGTTGTGGCCGGTGGTGGGGGTGGGAATGGCTGGCTGCTCCTCGCCCCCTTCTGGCTGCTGCAGTCCGCCGACGCGAGCGCGATGGCCGGAGGACGTCAGGGCCGACTGGGGACGATGACCCTCTTGGGTCTCATCCCCCTTTACGTGATCGGTTGGCAGCTGACGGAGATGGCGCCGGAGCGCCTGATCACCGGCTTCCCTCGCGTGGCACCGCTCTTCCGCGGCCTGGCACGGCCGGACTTCATCGACCCGGTGATGGAGACGCTGGCCGAGGCGCACATCGACACCTACACGCCCTGCGGCGACAAGCAGGCTCCCAGCGATACGGCGGCGCTGGAGCCCGCGCAGCCTTCCCTGCGCCTGGAACCGGCCTGCGTCGACCTGGGAGCGCCCCTGGCCCTCAGCGGCGCCGGCTTCCCGCCCGGCGAGCTGGACCTGACGCTGACCAACGGTGGGTCCAACGCCCGCATCAGGCTGGGCGCGGCGACAGTGGGCGCCGACGGGGCCTTCCGTTCGGAGATCCGGATTCCACCAGATTCGGTCAACGTCGTCACCCAGCAATCCCGGACGGCCGTTGAGCAGACGATCACCGCGCTGATGACCCGCGATACTGGCCGGATCACCCTGAGCCAGACCCTACGTGACATCCTGGCCCGCCTGAGCGAGACCATCGCCATCGGCTTCCTGGCCACGCTCCTGGGCACCCTGCTGGCCCTGCCCTTCTCGCTGCTGGGAGCGCGCAACCTGATGGGCGGCAGCCGCGTCACGCGGCTGGTCTACCGCGGGGCGCGTCTGGCGATGAACGTGGTGCGCTCGATCGAGTCGCTGATCCTGGCCATCATCTTCGTCGTGTGGGTGAGCCAGGGTCCCTTCGCCGGCATGCTGGCGCTCATGGTCCACACGGTGGCGGCGGTGGGCAAGCTGTTCAGCGAGACCATCGAGGGCGTGGATGAGGGCCCGGTGGAGGCCATCCGCGCCTCTGGCGCACGCTGGGCGCAGCTGGTGCGCTATGCCGTGCTGCCGCAGGTGACGCCCTCCTTCATCGCCTACAGCGTCTACCGCTGGGACATCAACATCCGCATGTCGACGGTGGTGGGTCTGGTGGGCGGCGGCGGCCTGGGCATGCTGCTGACGGACTGGCTGAAGCTGGGCTTCTGGTCCCAGGCGGCCACGGCCATCCTGGTCATCGCCCTGGTCATCATCCCCATGGAGAGCGTGAGCAACCGCTTGCGCGACCGGGTGTTCAGCGGGCAGCCGGTGTTGGGGCCGGCAGGCCGGACCCTGGCGCCCTGGCTGCTTCTGGCGGCCACCGTCTGGGCCTGGCGGACGGCCGAGGTGGCGCCGCTGCGCCTGCTGCGGGATGCCCGGAAGGTCCTGCCCATCGCCGGCAGCTTCGCCAGCCCCCTGCTCGTCGAGCGCGAGGCGCGCATCGTCACCCATGCCGCCCAGCTGACGGTGCCCTGCGGCGGGCCGGCGGCGGCGCAGACTGGGGATGGCGCACTGCGCATCGGCACGACCTGCGCGGGACCCAAGGACAGGGTGCCGGTTTCCGCCTCCGGATTGCTGCCGGGCGCCAAGGTCAAACTGGCCTGGGATCTGGGTGACGGGAGCGAGCTGCCGGTCAAGCTGCCCAAGGGTGGCGACGCGGTGGGGCCGGATGGCAGCTTCGAGGCCGAGGCTGAGGTCCGCGCGCTGGTAGCAGACACGGCCAAAGTGGCCGGTACTCCGGCCCTGTTGGTCATGACCGTGGCCGAGCCGGTGGGATGGCGGCCGAGCGTGGCCCTGCTGCGCGTGCTGGACTCCCTCCTGGTCACCCTCCTCTCGGCCCTGTGGGCCACCACTCTGGGCGCCCTGGCGGCCATCCCGATCTCCTTCCTGGCGGCGCGCAACGTCATGCCGCGCAGCGGTCTGGGCAACCTGCTGTACCGCGGTGCCCGCTCCCTGCTCACCATCCTGCGCGCGGTGGAGCCGATGCTCTGGGCCCTGATTTTCGCCCGCTGGGTGGGGGCGGGCGTGCCCTTTCCGGCCATTCCGGCCCTGGCCCTGGTCACCTTCGCCAACCTGGGCAAGCTCTTCGCCGAGGCCATCGAGGACATCGACGCCGGACCCGTGGAGGCCTTGCAGGCGGCGGGGGCCGCCCGTCTGCAGCAACTGCGCTTCGGCATCCTGCCGCAAGTCCTGCTGCCCTTCCTGTCCTTCGGTATCTATTTCTGGGACATCACGGTGCGCATGAGCACGGTGGTGGGCTTCGTCTCCGGGGCGGGCATCGGCGCCCGGCTCAAGGAGTGGATGAACGGCTTCCAGTACCGCTCCGCGGCGGTGGCCATCCTGGCCATCATCCTGATGGTCACGGCGATGGACACGCTCAGCGCACGGATCCGGGCCCGTTTGAGGTGACGGTCTGGGGCGAGCGGTGCCGGCCACGCCGGTTTGCTATCATGGCGTGATCGCCCTCCGCACCGTGATCCCCACCGGGAGACGCCATGTCTGAGTACTCGCTGGAAGCATACGGCGACATGATCTCCAACCGCCTGCGCTTCGACGCCTACGTCCAGGCCATGCGGCAGACCATCCGCCCCGGCGACATCGTGCTGGATATCGGCACCGGGACCGGCATCTTCGCCTTGCTGGCCGCGCAGCTGGGGGCGCGCCATGTCTATGCGGTGGAGTCGTCGGACGCCGTTCAGCTCGGCCGGGAATGTGCCGCGGCGAGCGGGCTGGCCGATGCCATCAGCTTCCATCAGGGGCTCTCGACCGATCTGCGCCTGCCCGAGCGCGCCGACGTCATCGTTTCCGATCTGCGCGGCGTGCTGCCGCTGCATGACGGGCATCTTGCGGCCATCATCGATGCCCGTCAACGCCTGCTGAAGCCGGGAGGAAGGCTCATCCCGCTGCGCGATACCGTCAAGGCTGCCGTCGTCAGCAATGCCGCCGTGTACGAACAGCTGACGTCGCCTTGGGACGGGCAGGCTCTGGGTCTGGACCTGAAGCCGGCCTTGCGCCTGGCGACCCACCGCTGGCGCAGCGCCGTCATCGGCAAGGAGGATCTCGTCACGGCCCCGGCCGAGCTCTTCACCCTGGACTACCACCGCATCGACGCGCCGGGTGCGGCAGGCAGCGCCGAATTGACTGTCGAGCGCGGGGCAGTCGCGCAGGGCCTGGCCGTCTGGTTCGATGCCCTGCTGGCCGATGGCATCAGCTTCACCACGGCACCCGGAGCACCGCGGCTGGTCTATGGCCATGCCTTCTTCCCCTGGCCGCAAGCCGTGCCGCTGAGCGCCGGCGATCGCGCGGAGATCGCCCTCAGGGCCGATTCCATCGGCGGACATTACGAATGGCGTTGGCGCACCAGACTGCGCGACGACAGCGGCAAGGTGCGCGCCACCTTCGACCAGTCGTCGTTCGACGGTCGCACATTCTCGCTCGATCGCCTTCGCCGCCGCGCCGCCGACGCCCGGCCGCTGGCCTCCTCGGAAGGGCGAGCGCTGGCCATGCTGCTGGCCCTGTTCGATGGTACGCAGGACCTGACGGGGATGGCCGAGGTGCTCGTCGGACAGTTCCCTGAGCAGTTCCCGACCCTGCGCGAGGCGCTGGACTTTGCCGCCGAGGCTTCGGTGCGCTTCGGGCGCTGGGAGTCGCCGGATTCGGCCGCGGCGGGATCCCTCCACGTGCGGTAGGCCCAAGGTTGCGGGCATCCCTTGCGCGGTCTTGGCCTCCCGTCTATACTGCCGTTTGCTGCGGAGCCGGCGTCCGGCCGGCCCCGCCTGAGTCGCTTCCCTCCATGAGGCATCCGGTCATGATCAACGCATACACCTTGCGCCCCGACGCCGACTACCTGGCCGAGCAGGCCTACCTGCGCAAGCGGGTGGAGCAGATCGAAAAGGGCATGGGCAAGCTCGCCGGACGTGCGCGCGAGCCACAGGTCATCACCCAGCAGATGGACGCTCTCGACCGCGCGCGGGAGCTGACCGGCTCGCTGGCCAAGCAGGTGCGCGTGCGCCCGCTGGCCGAGGCCGTCCGCGCCCAGAAGGAATGGCTGGAACGCGCCCGCGCCCATCAGGGCGACCTCAAGGGCGAGCCGCGCATGGCCTTCAACCGTATCGAGCTGGATCTGCGGTTGCTGGACGAGATCCTGGCCGGTTGGCAGGCCCCGCGAAACTAGGCGCGCGGACGCGGGCCCGCGAAGAGCGCGGCTTGTTCGCCGCATGAAGCTCCGCCTGGGCCACGGCCCGCCGCCATCCCCGGGCCCCGCCGCCAGGCTTCTCGAGATCCTGGGGGTCGCCATGCAGGCCGTCGACCCGGCGGCCTTGGTGGCATCCCATCTGCGCCTGGACGGCGAGCAGTTGCACGCCGGTCCGGTGACCGTCGACCTCGGCGCGGTGGATCGGGTGTTCCTGGTGGCCGCCGGCAAGGCCGCCGCTACCATGGCCGCCGCCGCCGAGCGCATCCTCGGCCCTCGCCTGAGCGGCGGCGTGGCCGTCACCGCCCGCGGCGGCGGCATCCACCGGCTGGAGCGCTGCACCCTGCATGAGGGCGGCCATCCCCTGCCGGACCCCTCCAGCCTGCTGGCGGCGCGACAGATGGCGCGGATGCTGGAAGGCCTGACTGAGCGGGACCTGGTGATCGCCCTCATCTCCGGCGGCAGCTCCGCCCTTCTGGAACTGCCGGCGGGGCGCCTCAACCTGGTGGACCTGCAGACCGCCACCGCCAGCCTGCTGGCCTCCGGCGCCGCCATCCACGAGATCAACACCGTGCGCCGGCACCTCTCGCGCCTCAAGGGCGGCGGTCTGGCGCGCCTGGCGGCCCCGGCCCGGCTGGTGGCCCTGGTGCTGTCCGACGTGGTGGGCTCACCGCTGGACGCGATCGGCAGCGGCCCCACGGTGCCGGACCCCACAACCTACGCCGACGCCGCCGCGGTCATCGCCCGCTACGGCCTCTGGAGTTCGCTGCCAGCGTCCATCAGCGAGCATCTGCGCACCGGCATGAGCGGACGGATCGCGGAGACGGCCAAACAGGGCGAGCCCTGCTTCGCGCGCAGCGCCACCGCCCTCATCGGCGACAATGCCCTGGCGGCGAGGGCCGCGGGCGAAGCCGCGGCAGCCCTGGGTTATGGCGTCCTCCACCTGGGCAGCCGCTTCCAGGGCGAGGCCCGCGAACTGGGCCGGATCATGGCCTCCCTGGGACAGGCGGTGGCCGCCGAGGGCTTGCCCCTCGCCGCGCCGGCCTGCCTGATCGCCGGGGGCGAGAGCACGGTGTCCCTCAAGCGCCTGGGCGGCGTGGGCGGACGCAACCAGGAGCTGGCCCTGGCCGCCGCCATCGCCCTGGACGATCCCCGTTGGGCCGGCATCAGCCTGGCCAGCTTCGGCACAGACGGCGTCGACGGCGCCACGGACGCCGCCGGCGCCGTCGTCGACGGCACAACCGCCGCCAGGGCCCGCACCATGGGCCTGGATCCACAGCAGGCCTTGGCCGGTCATGACAGTGGGCGCTTCTTCCAGACCTTGGGGGAAGCCATCGTCAGCGGGCCGACGGGGACGAACGTGAACGATCTGATGGTGCTGCTGGTAGACGGGACCGCCGCGGGCTGAGAGGCCGACCGCTGTCCGTCGCGGGTCGACCGGATCATGCAGGCGCAACAAGATGACGGCCCGGAGGGAGATTCCCTCCGGGCCGTCATCGTCATCAGGCCGTCACTGCGCTTCGGCCATCACCACCACCCAGTAATGCCCTAAGGGCGAGCCGGGCACGTAGTCGTAGTAGACGCCGATATGCGTCAACTCCGGGGTAAGCACGCGGCCGGCCGTCTCGCCGTTGCCCAACCAGGTGTTGGCCACCAGGTCGGCGCTGCCGTTCTGGCCGGCGATCAACTGCTTCACCTGTCGGGCGCTGTAGCCCGCCCGGGCCACGCGGTCCTCCGGCGTCGAACCATCGCTGCCCACATGGTCGAAGAAGCGGTGGGTGCTCATGTCCCAGACATGGCGGTCTGCTACCTGCATCAGGGCGTCGTTGACCACCAGCGGCCGCAAGCCAGCCGCCGAACGCGCCTTGTTGAGTCGCTCCATGATCGTGGCCATGCGCTCCGGATCGCGCGGCGGCGCCGGCGGCAACGGGTTGTCCGCGGTGGGCGGTCCGGTGACCACCGTCAGGCGCGGCGGGTTGCCGCCATGACCGGCGTCCCAGTCGAAGACATTGCTCTGACCGTTGCGCGGCCCGTCGAAGCGGAAGCTGACCTTGCCGGTGGTCAGCGAGCGCCAGGCCAGCTCCTTCAACTCATTGGTGCGGAAGATGAAGACGTTGTCTCTTCCGGCGTCCAGGTCCGTCTGCACCAGCTTCGGGTCCATGCGGGCCACCACCTGCGTGTCGTTGATGCGCTTGTAGCCGTGGAAGGCCCAGCCGGCGTCCACGTCGCCGCTCAAGAGGTTGACGTCCCAGCTGCCGTTGCCCAGCTTGGACAGCCGCTGCGTGGACTGGCCTGTAAGCGTCAGCCGCGCACCGGTCACCACCCGATCCTTGGCCAGGCTGGACAGGTCGAACTGCACGATACCGTTGTAGCGGTAGGCCTGTGAAAAGCCGGTGTAGGTGTTCATCGAGCCCAGGAAGTTGCGCGGATCGCTCTCCTTCACGTAGCCGACATCACCCGCCAGGGCCACGATCTCGATGATCTTGCTGGACCGGTCGGGCGTCGGCGGCGGCGGCGAGGTGGGCGTGCGGGTCGTCTGCGGCGCCTGGGTAGCGGTCGGCGGGTTCAGGGCCGGATCCTGGGTCGGCGCGGGCGGCTGACCGGGGTCCGCGGTGGGACCGGGCTGGGAGGGCGGTGTCGTTGGCGTGGCGATGACGATGGGCGTCTTGCTGTAGTTGATGTACAGCACCGGTCCCGGATACAGCGTCTTGTCGCCCACGCCGCTGTCCCAGCTGACCAGGTTGGCGAAGTCGCCGCTGCTGGGCCCGTCCATCCTTATCGTGAGGAGCCCGCTGCTGTCCACCCGGTTCTTCAGGAGCTCCAGCTGCGCGGCGGCGAAGTTGAAGACATTCACCTGCCCCAGGTCCACGTCCTGAGCTCCCATGATGGGCAGCAGGGTGGAAAGCACCCGGGCACTGTGGATCTTGGCATAGCCGTGGCCATCGAAGCCGGCGTCGATGTCGGTATCCAGCAGATTGACCGTCCAGGTACCGGTGCGCGCGTTGTTGGCGTCGGTCCGGCCGAACAGGGTCAGACGGGCGTAGTTGATGTGCATCCCCTGCGGGATGGCCGCCAGGTCCATCTGCATGGCGCCGTGGTACACGCGGTCGTTCCAGACGCCGGTGAAGGTATCGGAACTGCCCCAGTTGTTGCCGTAGGGCTGCGTGGACACGACCCAACCGATGCGCCCGGCCACCGGCCGCAGCTCGATCTCCGTGCCGCCGCCGGGGGCCGGTACCGGCAGGTCTGTGGGCCTTGCGCCGGCGGTGGGCGCCGGGGTATGGGTCGGCGGGGCCGTGGTCGCCGTGGGCGGCAGGGCCGTGGGCAGGCCGCCGGTCCCGGCATCCATGGCGAAGGTGGCCACCCAGTAGCGGCGGAAGCCGTCGCCGGCGGCCTGATAACCGCCGCCCAGGCTCTTGCAGGTGGCGCAGAGGATGATGGCCCGGTGACCGGAACTGCCCATCCAGGCCTGAACCGCGGCCTCGGGCGAGGCCTGGCCGCAAGCGACGATCTCGCCGTAGGGCCGCTGCAGCCCCTCCTTCACCATCCGGCTCTCCGGCGTGCTGCCGCCGGAGCCGTCATGGGAGCAACGCTGCGTGAGGGCCAGATCCAGGGCATGGTTCTGCGAGGCGCGGCGCAGTCCCAGGTGGATGGCCAGCGGCTGCAGCTGGTAGCCGGCCCGTTCGCGGTTGATCAGCAGCTCCAACTGGGCGACGGTGTCGCCGGGGTTCGCCGGCGCCTGGGTGGGGAGCGGCGTGGCCGTCGCCCGCGGGGGGATGGCCGTCGGGCCTACAGGGACAACCGTCGGCGCGGCCGGGGTGCCGCTGCCGCCGCAGGGCTGCGGGTTCTGCGCCAGGGCCCTGTCCGCCTGGATGCGGCCCGCCCCGAAGGTGCGGTCCCAGCCGGGCGAACCCAGGTCCTTGGCGGTCGACTCCAGCACGTTCTCGATGTCCTGCGGGCTGCGGCAAGGGCCCTGGGCCTTGAGCAGCGCCGCCACGCCGGCGACGATGGGCGAGGCCATGGAGGTGCCGTTCCAGGCCTGGTAGCTGCCGCCGCGCACGGTGGACAGGATGGCCACTCCCGGCGAGGAGACATCCAGGGCGTCTCCGTAGTTGGAGAAGTCCGCCAGACGGTCCTGTCGATCGGTAGCGGCCACGGAGATGACGCCGGGATAGGCGGCGGGGTAGCTGGGGTTGGAGGTGCTCTCGTTTCCGGCGGCCGCGACCACCGTCACGCCCCTGCCGATGGCATAGGCGATGGCGTCGCGCAGGGCGCTGGAGGTGAATCGCCCGCCCAGGCTCATGTTGATGATCTGCGCGCCGTTGTCCGCGGCATAGGTGACGCCGCCGGCGATCCAACTCATGTTGCCGCTGCCGCCGGCACCCAGCACCTTGACCGGCAGCACCATGGCCTCGGGGCCGCTGCCGAGGCCGCCCACGGCGTTGTTGGCCGTCGCGGCCACCAGACCGGACACGTGGGTGCCGTGCCCATGATCGTCCCGCGGGTCGGTGTCGTCGTTGACGAAGTCGTAGCCGCGCAGGCATTTGCCGACCAGATCCGGATGGGTGCAGTCCGCCCCGGTGTCGTTGACGGCCACGACGACGCCCGCGCCACGGCTGCGTTCCCAGGCCGCCGCGCTGCCGATGGTGGCATGATGCCATTGTTGGTCCAACAGCGGATCGTTGGGCGTCCAGGCCAGTCCATCGGGGCGGGTCGCCGGGCGGGCGACATTCGCGAGCGCGGCGATGGCCGCCGCGTCCAACACCGCGGCGTCGGCGGCCGGGCTACCCTGGATGGTGGCGATGTAGTCCGGCTCGGCGAAGACCACAGCCGCCTCGGCCTGGTAGGCGCTGACCATGGCCACGGTGTCGTCCGGAAGCTCCAGCACCTGGATGCCCAGGACGGGGATCTCGCGGACCACCTTCGCCTTGTAGCGCGCGTGCAGCTTGCGCTTGTCCTCATCCGTGGCGGATGGCTGAAAGCGAACCACCAGGCGGTTGGGGGCGTATTCGTCGCCCGGCCCCTGCTCGGCGTCCATCGGGGCAGTGATACCGTCGGCGGCGGCGGCCGGCGCGGCGCGCCAGGCATCCGGCAAGGTGGGGGCTTCAGCGGCCGGGGCTCTCTGCGCCCGGGCGCCCGCGGTGCCGGTCAGCAGAACCGCGGCGAGGACGAGGAGGAACGACCAGGTGCGTCGACCAGGATGCGCGTGGGTCATGTGGTTTCCCTTCACAATGGCAATGCAATAGATGCCGGGCGGTCGGATCCAACGCCTCCGCCCGGGGTGTCGGCCGAATCAACTGCGCGTAACACGCCGGAGATGGCCGCGTTATTCACCGACGAGAGACGCGAGGCCGGGCAACCGGCCACGCGACGCGATCCCGCAGACGCTCGGGCAGGGGCAGACCAGGGACGCGACGCACCGCGTCTCTCTTTTTGCGTCCTGACGACGGGCGAATGCCGGCAATCGGAAGCGACCGCGCAGGGAAGGTCTCCGGCCGGGCAAGGCCGTTCTTCACGCACGTCGTTGCTTCTAAGGGACGCGACAAATGATCGAATGCCCAAGGCTGACCCCCATCGGTGTCGGCAAGGCGGTGGCGGTACGGCGGGCTGGGGGCAACAGCGCGAACCAGCGGACGACAACACGCCGCTGGCGGTCGATTGACCGCCTGGCGCCTGGTCGACAGATGCCCGCGTCAGGAAATCAGCCAATGTCGCGGACCTGGCTGCCCACGGACCCAAAGCCGCTTCAGGTGTCCGTGGGCCACAATGCAAATCATGGGGCGACTCCTCTAACCGTGGGCCTGAACCGGCGGAGGAGAGAACGAAGCTCCCTCAGACGGACTTCAGGCTGGTCGAACGGGGTTACGCCCAGCGGCCAATGTGGATGCACAAACAACCGGAAGCACCAAATTTGGTGAACATTCTAGCAGACGGGGGAAGGGCCGTCCGTGCTGTTTGTGCGTGGGTTGCGTGGGTTGCGCGTCGCACAGTATATCAGGCTGATAGGCGCGGCATCGGTCGATCGGGTGACGATTGTCCGACGATTGCCCTACGCTGGGCGATCCTGGCCCCATTCAGCCGTCCTTCGGCCCCCCGGATCCGGACATGAACCGGCGCTCAGGATTCGGTGGGTTCCCTTAACCAACGCGCCGCTTCCAGGGCGAAATAGGTCAGGATCCCATCGGCACCGGCTCGCTTGAAGGCCAGAAGGCTTTCCAGCGCCAGGGACCGTCGGTCGCCGCCGCCGGTGGCGGACAGGGCGGCGATCATGGCGTATTCGCCGGAGACCTGATAAGCGAAGGTCGGCAGCCCGAACGCCTCCTTCACCCGGTAGACGATGTCCAGATAGGGCAGTCCGGGCTTGACCATGACCATGTCGGCGCCCTCGGCGACATCCAGGGCGACCTCCCGCAGGGCTTCGTCACCATTGGCGGGGTCCATCTGGTAGCTGCGCTTGTCGCCCTTGCCCAGGTTGGACCCGGATCCGACGGCATCCCGGAATGGGCCGTAGAAAGCGGAGGCGTACTTGGCGCTGTAGGCCAGGATCATCGTCCGCTGGTAACCGGATCGGTCCAGGGCGGCGCGGATGGCCCCCACCCGACCGTCCATCATGTCGGAAGGCGCCACCACGTCGCAGCCGGCCTGGGCCAGGGCCAGCGCCTGCTCGCAAAGGATGGACACCGTCTCGTCGTTGGCCACGTAACCGTCGATGAGCAGGCCGTCCTGCCCATGGCTGGTGTAGGGATCCAAGGCCACGTCGCAGATGATGCCCATGGGCAGGCCCGCATCACGCAGCGCGCGCACGGCGCGGCAGGCCAGGTTCTGGGGATTGAGGGCCTCGTCGCCACCGGGGGTCTTGCGCTCCGGCGGGGTGACGGGAAAGATGGCCAGGGCCGGAATGCCCAGCGCCGCGGCCTCGGTGGCCCGCTGCACCAGACGATCGACCGAGAGGCGGGCCACGCCCGGCATGCTGGGAACAGGGGTCTCCAGCTCTACACCTTCCTGGACGAAGACCGGCCAGATCAGATCGGCGACCGACAACCGATGCTGGGCTACCAGGCGGCGGCTCCAGTCGAAGCGACGGGTCCGGCGCGGGCGCGTGGTCGGAAAGGAGCCGGGATCGGCGGGCAGGCGCGCAGCCATGTTCAGCGGACGGCACCCAAAGGGCGAAGGCCAACGTGGATCATGAGGCTGCCCAGCATGAGGCGGCGCGGCGGCAAGGGCACGAGGCCGGCGGCGCGCATGACCTGCGCCACCTGCTCAGCGCCCAAAAAACCCGCGACCGAAGCGGGCAGGTAGCGGTAGGCGCGGTCATCGCCGGTGATCAGGCGCCCGATGACGGGCACCACATGCTCGAAGTGCAGGCGGAAGAGCGGCCGCCACAGGGGATGGCCCTCCGGCGATATCTCCAGGGCGACGACCCGCCCGCCTGGCCGCGTGACGCGGGCCATCTCGGCATAGGCCTGGGCCAGGTCGGCGAAGTTGCGGAGGACGAAGGCGGAGGTCACGGCATCGAAGCCGGCATCACCGAAGGGCAAGCTGTGGCCGTCAGCGCGTGCCCAGGCGATCTGCCCTGCAAGGCCGGCCTGCAAGGCCTTGGCCGGGGCGCGGGCGATCATCGGCCCGGTGTAGTCGAGGCCGACGACGGTGGCGTCGGGATGGCGCCGGGCGATCTCCAGGGCCAGATCGCCGGTCCCCGTGCCCACGTCCAGCACCCGTCCGCCGGCGGGCACGCGCGCGGCCAGCACGGTCTCGCTACGCCAGCGGCCGTCAAGGCCGCCGGTCATGACGCGGTTCATGAGATCGTAGCGACCGGCGATGCGCCCGAACATGTCACGGACGGCGCCGTGCTTGTCCTCGGCGCCGCCGGGCGAGACGCGGGGCGCGCTGGCGGCGGCAGGCGCCGTCACGATGGGGGGGGAGGCTCCTCGTGGCTCATGAGGTCAAGGATAGGAGGCAGAGCGGCGGCGGGCAAGCAAAGCAGGGCGAGCGGCGGGGCGCTTTCGGCCCGCGTTACACCAGCGTCCCACCGCGCCATCAGGGCGCCACCGGGACACTGGACCGTCAAGCCCTCGACGGTCTATCATGCGCCATCATGCCATCGCGACCCGACTTCCCGACCACCCATCCTTCCCGCCGCCAGCTGCTGGGCTGGGCCGGGTTGGGGGCCGGCGGGCTGTTCCTGCCGCGAAACGCCTTGTCGTCCGCCTCGCCGATGCTGCCGGCCGGCAGCCGGCAGACGCCCCCGCCGCTGGAGATCGCTCTGGATGCGGTGGTCGAGCGACGCCAGTTCCGTCCGGGCCCGCTCACCGAAGTCTGGCGCTACCAGGCGCGGCTGATCAGCGGACCGCCCGAAGGCCTGGGCTGGACAGCGGGCCCCCTGCCCGCCCCGGTGCTTCGCCTGCGCCCCGGGCAGACGCTGAAGGTGCACTTCAGCAACCACCTGCCCGAAGCGAGCTCCATTCACTGGCACGGACTCGCCGTGCCCGAGTCCATGGATGGCCACCCCAAGGACGTCGTACCCAGTGGCGGCGGCCGCGTCTACGAGTTCCCCATCCTGGCCGAGCCGGCCACCTACTGGTTCCATCCCCATCCGCACATGCGCACTGCCTTCCAGGTGGCGCATGGCCTGGCCGGATTCCTTCTCGTGGTGGACCCCACCCTGGAGGCCGACCTGCCCAGCGGCGATCGCGACCTCCCGCTGCTCATCCAGGACCGTAGCCTGAACGCGGCCAACGTCAACGCCTATGCCCAGCAGATGATGGGCTTCCTGGGCGACGAGGTGACGGTCAACGGGCTTGCCGGCGACAGCATCGCCGTCGAGCAGGACGCCTACCGGCTGCGTCTGCTCAACGGCTCCGTCACCCGCACCTACAAGCTGGCCTGGAGCGACGGTCGGCCTCTGCGAGCCGTGGCCACCGACGCCGGCCTCCTGCCCGCGCCCCTGGACCGCCCCTACCTGATGCTGGCCCCCGGCGAGCGGCGGGACGTGGTGGTGGACTTCAGCGATCTGCCGGCCGGCGCCGAGCTCACCCTGCGCAGCCTGGACTGGGACAGCGGAGGTACGGGCGGCATGGGCATGGGGCGGCCGTCCCTGATCCCCGAGGGCTCGCCCTTCACCGTCGCGCGCTTTCGCGCGCACGGCGAGGGTTCCCGCACGCGTATCTTCCTTCCCGCTGCCGTGCGCGGCGCGGCGCTTGAGGGCAACCGCCCCGCCCCGCGGGCCGCGAGCCGCCATGCGGAACCGATCAACGCGACCGCAGTGACCCCCGACCGCCGCGTGGTACTGGACCATCAGGGCATGATGCAGTGGACCCTCAACGGCCGCAGCTTCGAGATGGAGGCGGTGGCACCGGATGAGGTAGTCCGTCTGGGCACGGACGCGATCTGGGAATGGGACAACAGCGTCAGCACCATGATGATGATCCCCCACGCCCTCCACATACATCTGGTGCGCTTCAAGGTCTTGGAGCGACTGATCGCCCCGCGCCAGGCAGCCGCCTACGCCACGGTGCGCGACGGCCTGCTGGATGAAGGCTGGAAGGATACGGTGCTGGTCATGCCCGGCGAGCGCGTCCGGGTGGGCATGCGCTTCGAGTCCTATGCCGGCCTGTTCCTCTATCATTGCCATATGCTGGACCACGAGGACATGGGCATGATGCGCAACTTCCGGGTGGAAGGGACCTGACGGCCGGCGGACGGTCCAACAGGCGCAAGCATGATTTGTCGAACCGAAGTCCTCGACCACCGGGGGGCGCGGCGCGCCCTGGACTGTTGCCGGCGGCCGTCGGACCGCACCCTACCTGGAGCGACGCATGAACCACGCTTTCGACGGCTACGACGACCTGGTATGGTCCCTGACCGCTGCCAACCAACGCCTCTTGCAGGGGCCCCTGCAGGTCTGGATGCAGACCCACGGCCTCAGCGGCTTCGAGCCCTTCGGCCTGCAAATGGCCTTGGCCGCCGAGCCTGAGCCCTTGGACGAAGCCCGGGTCCTGCGCCGTACGCCCTACCAGTCGCGGCAGGCCGCCACCGACCTGCTCAGGAACTTGGCAGACAAAGGACTCCTGCTGCCGGCGGACGACGGCTACCGGCTCAGCGACGCGGGGCATGCCGCCCTGGACGAGATGCAGGCCATGGTGCTGGACACCCTGGGCCGGCGGCCATCCTTCGACGGTGCGGAGCGCCTGGCGGCCCTCCTGCGGCGCCAGGTGGAGGCCTGCCTGCAGGGCGGCATCGACGCCCATGCCCTGGCCGGCAGCCGGCGCCTGGATCCGGGCGACGCGGCCCCTGTCTGGGCCCGCATCCGCCGCTACCTGGGCGACCTGGCCTCCTATCGCGACGACGCGCATATCGCCGCCTGGAAGCCCTATGACGTGACCGGCCCCCAGTGGGAAGCCTTCAGCCATGTCTGGGGACGCAAGGTCTGGGGTGACCCGGTGCACACGGCGGCGGAAGCGGCGGAGAAACTGGGCTTCCGCGGCTTTGACACCGCGGCGATGCAGTCCGGCCTGGACGCCCTGGTGGCCCGCGGCTGGTTGGAAGCCGACGGCGACACCTACCGGCTCAGCAGCCGCGGCCTGCAGATCCGCGAGGCGGCCGAAGAAGCCACCGAGCAGCATTTCTTCGGCCCTTGGGATCTCAGCCCGGCCGAGGTCGAGGAGCTGACCGGCCTGCTCAAGGCGGCCAAGGCGACCCTGGACGCGTGAGCGTAAGCGAGGTTCGTCCCCCGGCCGGCCCCGGCACCCAGGACGGCGCGGCCAGTCGCGGGTTGCCGAGTGCCTTGTGGCGCGCGGGGCAGGACCGCCGTCTGGCCATGATCCGCCATTTCGGCCGGCCAGCCGGCGCGCGGGCCCTGGACATCGGCTGCGGCCTGGGCATGTACACCCGCCGCCTGGCGGACGATGGCGCCCTGGCCTTCGGCCTGGAGGTGGAATGGGCGCGCGCCCGCGAGGCACGTGCCGGCGCCCTGGACGTGTTCGCCGGTGTCAGCGAGGTCCTGCCCTTCGCCGCCGGCAGCCTGGATCTGGTCCTGTTGCACGAGGTGCTGGAGCATGTGGCCGACGACCGGGCAACGGCGGTGGAGATCAGCCGCGTGCTGGCTCCCGGCGGGCGGGCCCTCATCTTCGTTCCCAACCGCCTATGGCCCTTCGAGACCCATGGCATCTGGTGGCGCGGCCGCTACCGCTTCGGCAACATGCCCTTGGTCAACTACCTGCCGGATCCGCTGCGCAACCGCCTGGCGCCCCATGTGCGGGTGTACACGGCCGCGGGATTGCGCGAGGTGTTCGCCGAGCTGCCGCTCAGGGTGCTGCACCACGGCCAGATCTACCCGGGCTATGACAAGCTGGCCGCGCGCCGTCCGGGCTTGGGCCGGCTGCTGCGCGCTGTCTCCTACGCCTTGGAGCGCACGCCGCTGGAGCGCTTTGGGCTGAGCCATTTGCTGGTGCTCGAGCGCGTGGACGGCCCTCCGAACTGATTCAGGCTGCCTGCAGCAGGAACTCGACCTTGACCGCTGAGAAGGGGAACTCGACGCCGCCATCCGTGCCGCGCTCGATCAATCCTGCCTCGATGAGGGCGGTCACGTCGCCGTGAACGGCTTTTACGTCTCGTCCTACTCGACGCGCAGCCTGCCGGATGGAGACGGGTCCGACGCCGCAGAGCGACTTGAGCAGTTCCCAACGCTTGGCGGTCAAGACCTTCCAGAGCAGTTCGGGGGTGGCACATGCCTCCTCGACAACCCGCCATCCACCCATGTACCATTTGCCGCACAACGCCTTCCTCGACATCCCCGGAGCGACCCATGCGCCCCCAGCCCCTCACCCGCGCCGAGCAGAGCGCCTGGCGCGCCACCACCACGCATGCCGAGCTGCTGGACTTTCTGGCCGTGCTGGACGGCTGGGATGATCCGCGCTGGCGGCTGACCGACTTCGGGCAGAGCGTCGAGGGCCGATCCCTGCCGCTGGTCATCCTCAGCCGCGATGGTGTGGCGACGCCGCAGCAGGCGCGGGCCACCGGCCGACCGGTGATCCTGCTGCTCTGCGGCATCCATCCGGGTGAGGTGGAGGGCAAGGAGGCGGCGCTGATGCTGCTTCGGGACTGGCTGGGCGGCCTGGACCGCGACGCGCTGGACGCCATGACCCTCGTCGTCGTACCGCTCTTCAACCCCGACGGCAACGACCGCATCCACCCGGACAACCGCAAGCTGGAGCTGCGCCACCTGATGGGCCAGTTGGGCCCGGAAGCGGGCGTAGGCACGCGGGCCAACGCGATGGGCATCAACCTGAACCGCGACTACCTGCGCCAGGACGCGCCGGAGAGCCGCCTCTTGTCCAGCCGCGTCGTCCAGGCCTGGCAGCCGGACCTGACCATCGACTGCCATGCCACCAACGGCTCGGTACACCGCTTCGCCCTCACCTACGACACGCCGCATACGGTGCACAGCGGCGCGCGGGCGCCCATGGACTGGGTGCGCCAGGGGCTGCTGCCGGCGGTGACGCAGCGGCTGAAGGCCCGCACCGGCTTGGACACCTTCTTCTACGGCAACTTCCTGGCCGACGAGGGCAAGTCGGGCGAGGGCTGGACCACCTACACCCACCATCCGCGCTTCGGCAGCAACTACCGCGGCCTGACGGGCCGGGCCGACCTGCTGCTGGAGACCTATTCCTACCTGCCCTTCGAGGAGCGGGT
>Ga0073904_10000617_pt1 | contig 25849 bp, 26 predicted proteins | sample KloWWTrecipitate_FD_66668 | JGI IMG/M metagenome (GOLD analysis project Ga0073904, IMG submission 66668) | Active sludge microbial communities from Klosterneuburg, Austria, studying microevolution and ecology of nitrifiers - Klosterneuburg... | ecosystem: Engineered > WWTP > Aerobic digester >... | reverse complement strand
ATAAATTTTCTTTATTGATTCGTTTGGCTTGTCAGGATTTCTAGGAACGTCTGCTTCATTGCGGGTGCAAAAGTACACTGTTTATTCAGTTATACAAGCCCTTTTCCAATCTTTTTTGAAAGTATTTTTTAAGTCATTGGTTTTTTGATATTTACAAGGGGAGTTTTTTGTGGATTTGTAATTTTGTGATAGGTGTTTTGAGAATTATAACGTTTTCGTGTGTTTTTGGGAATAAACCTCTTTGATGGGAACGCAGGTTAACGCGGATTCGCTAAAGTGAAATCTCGGATTTTTATTCTTGGAAGTACTAGTAAATAGGAATCCGTATAAAAAAGATTCCTTTATAAAAACCAATGCCCTAGCCCTGATGGAAACGGCATCCTCTTGTGGCGGGGTTCGCCACAAGAGATACAGTGGACAGCAGGATTAAGCTCCTAGAAAAAATCTAATCGAAACGGATGGCTTTTACTGGGGATATCTTGGTTATTATATAGGAAGGAATTAGCAAGACCAAGAAGCAAACTGTGATTGTGAGCAGATTTAAAAGCAATATATAACCCAAGTTGATGTAAACTGGCGCTTGATTGACGTAATAATTTTCGGGATTGAGTTTGATTATTCCAAAATACTGCTGGATTAATAGTAGAGAAATACCTATTAGATTTCCCCAAAACAGTCCTCTTATTATAAGATAAAATGCGTTGTATAAAAATATTTTGCGTACGGACCAATTGTTTGAACCTAATGCTTTGAGTATTCCTATCATTTGGGTTCGTTCGAGGATGAGTACTAATAAAGCGACTACCATATTGATGGTGGCGACTAGTATCATTACCGCAAGAATAATTATGATGTTTAAATCGAAGAGTTTGAGCCATTCGAAGATGTAACTGTATTTTTCGATTATGGTTTTGGTGTCGAGTGTTGAGGATGTTTGCTCGTAAACTTGTTCGCCGATAGATTTTATATTATCAAAATCATTGGCAAAAACTTCGAAAGCACCGACTTGATCGGATTTCCACTTATTGATGCGTTGTATGTGTCGAATATCGCCTATTATATAGGTCGCATCGAAATCCTGAAATCCTGAATTGAAAATTCCTGTAATTTTAAATCTTCGGATGTTGGGTAATTTATTCTGGTCTTCTTTAATGAAAAATGTATTGAAAGAATCTCCCGCTTTTAGATTCAGTCTGTTGGCAAGCAATTGTGATATTAGTACTTCTTGATTGAGGTTTTTTGAAAAATCAGGTAATTTGCCAGACACAATATACTCCTTGATATTATCCCATTGATAATCTGTACCTACTCCTTTAAGAATTATCCCTTCGAAAGCTGTTTCTGTCCTAATTATACCTGCTTTGCTAGCAATTGCCTGAATATGACTTAGTCCAGGGACAGAATTGAATTTTGGATAAAAATCTTGATTTTTTGAAACGGGAACTAATGTAACTTCGGATTGGTTGTTGTCGTAATTTGAAATTATGATATGACCATTGAAAGCGGAAACTTTATCCCGGATTTTCTGCTGAAGCCCAATTCCAGTGGCAACCGAAACTATCATCATAATCATCCCGATGGCAATGGCCGAAATGGCAATTTTGATAATTGGTGATGATATGCTGCTTTTATAGTCTTTAGCAGTTATGAGTCTTTTGGCTATGAAATATTCTAAATTCAATTTGATATATCTAATTTGGATTTGCTTGTGCCAAAATTACGGTTTAAATTTATGAAATTCATTTCCATTTTTTAAAAGAATATGTTTTACAGTGGCATTTTCTTCTTCATTTCTTCCACAATATTAAAAGCTGCTGGACATATTGCCACGTTTTTTAAAGTTAAATCTGCTATTTGCTGAAACTTTTTTCTATCCGTATGTGGAAATTCGCGGCAGGCTTTTGGGCGCACATCATAAATGAAACACGTATTATCGTTATCCAGAAAAGTACAAGGAACGCTTTTTAATACATAATCTTTGTCTTCGTCAATGCGTAAATATTGATCAATAAACTGTTGTGGTTTTTGACGCAGATGTTTCGAAATGCGTTCTATATCAGCCAAAGTAAATAATGGCCCAGTAGTTTTACAGCAATTGGCACATTTTAAACAATCCGTTTTCTTGAATTCGGCACTATGCAATTCCTGCATTACGTAATCCAAATTTTTAGGCACCTTCTTTTTCAACTTATCGAAATACTTTTTGTTTTCGATATGCTTATCTTTGGCAAGTTTCTCTAATAATCTGAGTTGGTTTAACATTGTTTAAAGTAGTTTAATCTCGTTGCAAAAAAACAAATTTAAACTTTTAAACTCTTAAACTATTTCAAACATTTATTTTATTTTTATGAAAGACCTTTTCGGAAAAGCCATACTCGATTTTCAAACCAATAATTCTCCCGAGGATTTAATTACCGAAACTTCTATTTCCGAAGCTGACGAAATGAGTGTTGCTTATCTTTTTCGAAGTTATAATGAAATGCCAAAATTGGAACAAAAAGCACTGCAATTAGCCAAAGGAAAAGTGCTGGATGTGGGATGTGGAGCAGGAAGCCATAGTTTGACTTTGCAAAATGATAGAAATCTTGACGTAACTTCAATCGATATTTCACCCAATGCCATCAAAGCTTGTGAACTTCGTGGTTTGAAAAATGCAAAAGTTCAAGATGTAATGACATTGGAAAACGAAAAATTCGATACTATTTTATTATTAATGAACGGCACGGGAATTTTTGGAACATTGAAAGAAACTCCCATTTTTTTACAAAAATTAAAAAGTCTTCTCAATCCAAATGGCCAAATTCTTATTGACTCTTCGGACATCATCTATATGTTTGACGAGGATGAAGATGGTGGAAAGTGGATTGCTGGAGAGGGTTATTATGGCGAATTGACTTTCACTGTTTCCTATAAAAAAGAAACTGAAGACGAATTTCCTTGGCTTTATTTGGATTACAACACTTTGCAAAATGCGGCTTTCGCCAATGGACTACAATGCGAATTGATTCTAAAGGGCGAACATTATGATTATTTAGCGAAACTTTCGATTTAGAAAATAGATAAAACTTTAGACTTCAATTAAATCCGTTGTTGCAATTATATCTTGCAATGCTTTGTATAGAATATCTAAATCTTCCTGAGAATTATAGGCATTTATGGAATATCTCAAAAAATAATTTCCATTTAAAGGCATTACCGGAATTTCAATTTTATATTTATTAAAAAGCAACTCCTTCAATTCAACAGGATTTGAAGTTCTTATTGGAATACTTGCCATTTGTACCAAAAACTCTTCTGTTATTGGACAAATAGGTTGGGTTTGAAGCAAATCGCAGAAGCGTTGGTAATTATCGAAAACTAATTTTCTACATTCTTTTGCTATAGTTTTCCAGTTGTTTTCTTCGAGAAAATCAATCACTTTTGGTGTGCATAAAAATGCCGAAATATCTCTTGTGCCCTGAAATTCCTGATAATCCAAAAATTGACTCTCGCCGGGAGTAACACTTTCATAACCCCAACCCACTACAAGTGGATCCAACATTTCCTGAAAATCTTTTTTTACGTACAAAAAAGAACTCCCTTTTGGAGCCAACATCCATTTGTGGAGTGTTCCTGTATAAAAGTCTGGATTTAATTCTGTTAAATCCAAATCTATTTGGCCCGGAACGTGAGCGCCATCGATAATCGTAATCAATCCCAATTCACGAGCTTTATCGCAAATCTCTTTTACTGGAAATATCAAGGCGGTGCAACTTGAAATTTGGTTTAGGAAAACAATTTTGGTTTTTGAAGTATATCCACTCCAGAATTCTTCCAGAATTTGTTCTTTAGAAACTACTGGAAGCGAAATGTTTTGACGAATGTATTTGGCTCCAGATTTTTTGCAATAGAAATTCCAAGTTCTGTCCATTGCACCATATTCGTGGTTTGTGGTCAGGATTTCATCGCCAGCTGCCAAATTCAAACTCCGCATTATGGTATTTATAGCAAAGGTTGGATTTGGTGTAAAAAAGAAATCATTTGCATTACAGCCAATATATTTTGCTAACTTTTCTTTGGCAATTTTCAAATATACTGCCTGTTTTTTTTGAATGAAATAAACTGGTTCGCTTTCGAGTTCCAATTGCAACCGTTGGTATTCCTCAAAAATGGGTTTTGGGCAAGCACCAAACGAACCGTGATTTAAGAAGGTGATATTTTTGTCTAAAAGGAATTGTGATTTCATTTATTGATTTTTTGTAAATATAAAAAATCCCAAAGATTGTTAGGGAAAATTATCTTCTGGTGTCTATTCTAATCGGCAACTGATAATGACATCTTACTGCTAGCCCGTTTAAAGTAGCAGGAACCCATTTTCCAGATTTTTTTAAAACTCTAATAATTTCATCACTTGAACCATAGCCCACATCTTTGAGTACTTTAATATCTGTAATACTGCCATCAGTTTCAATAACGAAAGTAGATATTACATTTCCGTAAAGTCCTTCTTTCTTTGGTTTCTGGAAATTTTTATTTATAAATTTATAAAGCCCTCCAACTCCTTCTGAAAAATCAGGCTTCACATCCACATTTTTATAATCATAAATAGTATCTTTTAGTTGGGAAGTTTGTTCTTGAGCAGAAACAATTTGAATTGCAAAAAATGTAATTAGTAAAAGTGAAATTTTCTTCATTGGATTATTATTGTTTGGATATTGCCTTTGAGTTATCTTTTGTTTTAAATATCAGCGGCATTTTTATTACTACACTAAAAGGATTACCAGCTCGTTTAGCAGGTTCCCATTTTGGAGATTTATTCAAAACTCTTATAATTTCAGAAGCAGCTTCAACGTTAGGAAACTCTAAAACTTTAATTTTTTTGACCTCTCCTAATTCAGTAACTGCAAATGAAACCACAATTCCCCCTGCCTTAGTTACGGTCGAATAATTAAATTCCAGATCAATAAATTCGTAAAACTTATTGAGATCGCCACCATTAAATCTTGGATTAGAAACATCGGGGCTTGTTACAAGTTCGGTTTCCATTAAAAGTTCACTTTCTTGTGCTGAAACTATTTGAATTAAAAAAAAGGAAATTGCCAGGAATAAAATTTTCTTCATTAGGTTCTCGTTATTGTTTGGGCTTTTTGGGATATTTTTCGGCTGACCGAATTGTTATTGGAAATTGGTAAAGAACCCTAACGGGAACATCGTTTAATTTGGCTGGAATCCATTTTTTAGACATCTCCAAAACCTTGAAAACCTCTGCTCCTGAACCATATCCAATATCTTGCAAGACTTTAATATCAGTAATACTACCGTCAATTTCAATTACAAAAGTGGTTATTATTTTTCCGTTTAATCCTTCTTCTTCAGGCGCTTTAAAGTTTTTTGCAATAAATTTATAAAAAGCCTCAACTCCACCCGGATATTCGGGTTTAATGTCAACTTCTTTGAAATCATAAATTGTATCCTGTAGTTGGGAAGTTTGTTCTTGGGCATTAATTAATTGGAAAGAAAAAAAAGTAATTACCAGTAACAATAAGTTTTTCATTTTATGGAATATTCAGGTATTTATGTGTTTGTAAAGATACGCGCCATTTTGGATTGTTCATTACATAATCTACAATAAGTGGAGTCATCTCTTCTTTTTTGCTCCATTCGGGTTGGAGGAATAAAATGGCATTTTTGTTGACTTTTTCGGCTTGTTCTTCGGCAAAGATAAAATCGTGTTTATTGAAAATAATAACTTTCAGTTCATGTGCTTTGTCATAGACTGTTTGAGTTGGCAATTTATTTTTCTTTGGCGAAAGACAAATCCAATCCCAATTTCCTGTAAGATTATAAGCTCCTGAAGTTTCAATATGTACTTTTAGGTTTTGGTCTTTTAACTTTTGGGTTAGCAAGGACATATCCCAAGTTAAAGGTTCGCCTCCGGTAACGACAACAGTATCCGCATATTTCTTGGCATTGGCAACAATCAAATCGATGTTCGTTGGCGGATGCAATTCAGCATTCCAACTTTCTTTTACATCACACCAGTGACAGCCTACGTCGCAACCTCCAATTCTTATAAAATAAGCTGCAGTTCCGGTGTGAAATCCTTCTCCTTGAATAGTGTAAAATTCTTCCATTAAGGGAAGCATTGCTCCTTTGTTGACTTCTAATTGTATTTCTTTTGATAACATTTTTTGGATTTAAAGTGCAAAGATAGTGAATAAAAAGCATTGACTTATTTGCATAAAAAAACCGATAGCTTTGAAAAACTATCGGTTTTAAAAAAATATTAAAAATATTATTTTTTCAATTTAGCTAATGACTCTGTAGCATAAGGATTTGTTGGGTCAATACTAAGTGTTTTAGTTAAAAATTCAATTGCTTTTCCTTTATCGGTATTTGCATAACTAGCAGCTATATTATTATAAGACTCTACAACTTTTTTAGTTGTAGTTGGTTTTGCTAGTTCTTCTGGACCTTTTTCAGTAATTTTAGCAATATAAGTTTCATAATATTTTATTGTCATTTCATCATTACCTATCAAACTATTCGTTCTAGCTCTGTAAAGATAAGCATCTTGATAAGAAGGAGAAGCTACTATAACTTTATCAAAAGCAAGATCGGCTTTTTGCAAATCAATAGGATTTGGCGTCAAATCTTTTTTATTATTGGCATAATAAATAGACAAACCATAATAAATATTATCTTCTATATAATTTTTATATTCAGTATTTGATGTTCCAAACTCGAAAACTGACGTAGCCTCTTTGTACAATTTTAAAGCAAATAATTTTTTACCTACTTCATTCAAGTCTTCTATAATCAAAGGCTCAATCTCTATTGCTTTTCTAATATCTGCCATACCTGAATCAAAAAGAGCTGGGTCAATAGTTAATCCGTCAGCAGCTAAACCTTTTTTGAATTTAGCCGTTCCTAAATACAAATAATCTTTTGCGATTACTTTATTTACAGGATTAGCAATAAAACTTTCTAACGATTTTATCGCAAGATCAGCATTACCATTTTCATAAGCAGAATATCCTAAGTAACGGAAGATTCTAGGATTCACTTTATCCATTTCAATCATCTTATTGGCTTCCGCTTCTAATGCTTTGTAATCTTTTACCAAAACTAAGAAATCAGCGTGACGCATTCTAGAGTGCAAAGAATGATCAGTTAAACCAAGATATTTTTCATAATATGTGATAGCCGTTTGCATGTATTCGGTGGACTTCGAAGGCTTATTTCTTCCCCATTTGTAATAAGTTTCGGCTAACTCTCTATAGACTGGGCCATAACTTGGGTTTATTGCAATAACTTCGTTGAAAGATTTTATGGCTTCATCATAGGATTTTGCTCCTTTTAATAAAACCCCTAACTGCATTTTTGCTCTCAATAAAGTAGGATCAAATTGAAATGCGTTTCTATACGCAGCATAGGCCTCATTTTGGTTTTTGTCTCCATAATAAGCATCACCAATGGCTAATTGAGCTAATGCGTCATTTGGATTAATCGCCTTGGCTTTATTCAAATATTCAATTGCTTTTTTGTAATTAGGCTTATTAGAATAGGTATATGCTCTACCAATAGCAACTAATTCTTCAATATCTTTCTTTTTGGTATCCTTCAAAGCTAAGGCAAAATTTGCTTCGGCAGCTGTTGTATTACCATTGTCCAAATCTATTGTACCCAAACCAATGTAATTCAATCTAGAACCTTCAGTCCCTGCTAATCCTCTTTGAAAAGAAATTTTAGCAGAATCCGTTACTGTCTGGATTAAATAAACATTTCCAAGTATAAAATTAGCTCTTCCATCGATAGGATTAACTTTAATAATCGACTTTAAAATCGATTTTGCTTTTTCATACTGTTCTGCATCTACTGCTTTTCTTGCTTGGTTAACATCTTGGGCAAACCCAAGAGTAACTGATGATAAAAAAGCTATACTAAAAATTTTAAGTGTGTTCATCTCGTATTAATTTATTTATTTCTTCTCATTACTAATTTCATTCCTTATGTTTATCCTTCTGCCTGGCACTCTTACGGGTAATAAACCAGACTTCAAAATTATTCTTTGTCCAATATCTCCAGCAACAAATGAGGCAAAACCCATTCCTAATCCTGAATATCCTTGTGCATTTATTATATACAAATCGCGTGCCAAAGGATATTTACCTTCTGCAATATTGTTTTGACTTGGTGAATAATATTTGCTATTAGTGGTGCTTTTCACACTCAATACGTTGATTTTATCAACATATTTTTCCATAATTGGCATTGGTTGTGTCAACCAATTTACTCCTACAACACCTATCATTCCATCATTTTCGGCAACAAACTTAATAACCTCTTGATTCGTCTTGAACGAGTAAACGCCCTCTTTTGGAAAAGCTTTTATTCCTGCCAATTCATTCATATAACGAACAGTACTCGAATTGGGATTATCAAAAACCAATCCTTTAATTCTCGCATTTTGCTTTCCTTGCATGTAATCTATTACACTCTTTAACTCAATCAAAGTATCTTTATTGCTTTTGTTTGAAATAAAAGCAATTGCATCAGTTGCAAATTTAGTTATTTTTGGTGTAATTTTTTTTTGCTCAAAGATTTTATTTTCATTTATTGTTAAATTTCTAGTCAAAATTGCAATACCTGACTTCTCTTTGAATAATGAAACGACTAATTCAGCTTCCGATTGAGAAACAATTTTGATTTTAGCCTTATATTTACTTTCAAAAATAGCCACCTGATCTTCAATTATAGGAGTCAAAGTTTCGTCAACAAGAATAGTTGCAGAACCTTTTAATATTGATTCCTTGCTGTTTTTAGATTGATCTGATTTGTTACACATAACTAAACAAACACATACAAATCCTAATAAAAAAAGCCTGCTCTTTTTAAACATATCTATTCATTATTTAAGTTAAAAATCCTAAAAAAGCGTACAAACGAATATACTATTAAAAGTACACCAAACGATATTCTATAAATGTGTTCCATTGCAATAGGCATAGATTTCCAAAATATAAAAATTAGTCCTAAAATGAAATAGGCAAGAAAGACCAACATACCCATAACGAAAAGAAACCGCTCTTTGAGCGATTTCTTTTTGAAGTTTTGAATGCTTTTGTTTAACATTATTCAGCTGATTGAATGCTGATTGGCAAACTGAAAGTACATCTTACTTTTTTACCGTTTTGCTCACCAGGAGTCCATTTTGGGCATTTGTTTAATACACGAATAGCTTCTTTTCCTGTACCGTAACCAATATCTCTAAGAACTTTGATATCTGTTAATGAACCATCTTTTTCTACTACAAATGTTACATATACTTTACCTTTCAGACCTTCTTCTTCGGGAGTTTGATAATTCTTAGCTACGAATTGGTTGAATTTATCCATTCCACCAGGAAAGTCAGGTTTTACTTCGATTCCAGCAGTGTTGTATACCGTATTATCTTCTTCAACGACTGCAGCAACACCAGTTCCAACAGGCTCAACTGTTAATTCAGCATCTGGATCTCCTTTGATGGTTTCTTTACCGATGTTTTTATCTTTAAGATCTTTAACAACAGCTATTTCCTCTACAACTTCTTCCGCCTTTGCAACCACAGGTTTCACAAATTTCACTTGATCCACTTTTGGTGGTGGTGGAGGTGGTGGTGGAAGATTTTCTTTTGGTTTCTCCTTTTTTGGAGGCATCTTTACGGCTGTTATTTTTTGATCCAAAGTTGTTTCTTCTTGTCTGTCTGGGATCATACGCATAATAGTTGGTATGCTCACAAGAATGGCAAAAACAATGGTTCCAATGATAAAGGCTCTTATTGTACTCTTGGTAATTGATTTTCTCAAATCGTAAGCACCATAACGTTTATTACGTCCTTCGAAAACAATTTCAAGCCAGTGATTATTTAATAAATCTAATTTCATATTTTCTTAATTATTAGGTTATTGGGTTTTTAAGATCAAATCTTAATTTCCTTCTAACAATTTTGCTTCTTCTGGTGTAAATTCATTTACAATTGCATAAGTGGGTACGTCAACGATCGCCATTTCGTCAAGAATGTCAACTAAATTACGATAGTTTGATTTCTTGCTTGGTTTAATAATTACAATCATACCATTTTTAGGTTTCCCTTTTGCTGTAGAATAAGCCAAAACTTTAGCTTTTCTATCGATAAGTTCAGCACGAATTCCTTCTTTACCATAAGTAAAATCCTTAGGAGCTGCTTCAGGAGTTGCGAGTAAACCCACAAAACGTACTAACTTATCATTATCTCCCAAAAGTATTGTCATTGTACGATGTTCATCTACTTTTATCGGCTTTTCAGATGGATCATCTTGTTTATCTGGCAACCCCAAATTCATAGATTGTGGTTTAGACAAGGTAGTAGTAAGCATAAAGAACGTGATCAATAAGAAGGCCAAATCCACCATAGCAGTTAAATCTACTTTTGAATTTTGTTTTTTACTTCTAACTTTCTTGTCTTTACCGCCTCCACTGTCGCCTGTATTTAATTCAGCCATTTTAGTGTATTTTTTTTAATTAAAAATTCTTTCCTCTTAAACCAGTAACTAAACTAAAGCTATTGATTTTTTGGTCTTGTAAAATATCCATTACTTTACGTATTGATGGATATTCTTCTTTAGCATCTCCCTTAATTGCAATTTGCAATTCTTTATCATTCAATTCGATATTTGCTATACGAGCATTATAAACCCATTCTTTCAATTGATTATCAAGCGAATCTGTAGGTACTCCTGGTTGACCTGCTTTACTACGTTCAGCAGTTTTCATTCCAATAAGTTGTTTCAAATTCAGAATTGGCACTCCAATTCCTTCCATCAATGCGAATTTTGATTTTTCGTCATCAGTAAACTCAACACCGTATTTTTGACCCATTAATTCGAGCGTTTTTACACGAACTTCTCTTCCTTTCAAATCAAAAAACACTTTTCCTTTACCAATGGTCAAGGTAGCCAAATCCGTTTCGGGCAATTTGGTTTGTACAGTAGATTGCGGCGTATCAACAGGCAAAGCTTCTGGTATTTTGGCCGTGGCGGTCAAAATAAAAAAAGTAAGCAAAAGAAAAGCCACATCACACATAGCCGTCATATCAATAGACGCTGCTTTTTTGGACGATTTACCAGCCATTAATTTTTATATTTAAATTAGTAAGGAGTTAGCGGAGTATTCAATACAACGCTAAATCCTTAAGAATTATTATTAATTATTTTTGTGTACCTCTGAAATGTCTGTAAGTATTCACGATTGTGTTACCTGCCTCATCGATAGAATAAGTTAAGGTATCAATTTTTGAAGTAAATAAGTTATAAACAACAATTGCAAGAGCAGAAGTAGAAATTCCAGTTGCAGTATTGATAAGTGCTTCAGAAATACCATTTGCCAACATCGCTTGGTCAGGAGTTCCTGAACTTGCTAACGCACCAAACGCTTTAATCATACCTGTTACTGTTCCTAACAATCCTGCAAGAGTTCCTAATGAAACTAATGTAGAAAGGATAGTCATGTGTTTTTCTAACATTGGCATTTCAAGTGAAGTAGCTTCTTCAATTTCTTTATGAATAGTTTCTGCAGCAGCTTCGCTATCTAAACCTTCTTTTTTAACGTCTTGATATTTCACTAATGCTGATCTAATTGCATTTGCAACAGAACCTTGTTGTTTGTCACAAGCTACAATTGCTCCTTCGATATCTCCTGTTTTGATGCTTTTTTGAACATCAGACATAAATTTATCAAGATTTGCTTTTCCGGCAGCTTTAGAAATTACAGCAAAACGCTCAAATGAGAAAACGATTACCATCAAAAGCAATCCCATCAAAACTGGTACAATAGGACCTCCTTTGTAAACCATTGCCAAATAATTTCCTGGAAGTGGATGTCCTGTGTTTACTCCTCCTTCAAAATTTGCACCATCACCCATAATAAAAGTCCAGATTAACCATCCTGCAAAAATACATAATGCAATAATGATTGCTGAAATCATACCACCTAAACCTGAACCTTTTTCTTTTTTAACGTTTGCCATTTTCTTTTAATTTTAATAGTTTTAATAATTTATTTTTTTGTTATAATAAACATTGTTGAGTAGCAAATTTATATTTTTTGTTTAAATAAAAAAACTTTTTTTACTTTTATTCTAATTATTTTAACTTTACCCAAAAAAAGTGGCTTTTTTTGTTTTGCATTAAAACTAAAAACTTCCCATAAATCAGGCTTTTTAGAAAAAAAACACATCGTTTTATGACTTATTAAGATAATGTTTTAACACTTTTCAAAAAATAATTACAATAAAATATTTTGATAAAACACTGTAAAAAAAGGTATATTTCAAAAGAAATATTGTCATAAATGTTAAAATCACACGTACAAAAAAATAATATCTTGCTAATAAATTAAATCCAAAAACAAATATGAGCAGAAAAGAAGGTTTTTTAAAGCAAATTAATGACGGTTATCTTTCTAAAGGCGAAAGTATAATTCTTGGCGGAGCCATACTTGATGGAGAAGCTTTGGCCGATGCTCACATCAAAATTCCTTTAAAAACACTAAATCGTCACGGATTGATTGCAGGTGCAACCGGAACTGGAAAAACAAAAACTATTCAAGTCCTGTCCGAACAATTATCATCCTTTGGAATTCCTGTGCTAATGATGGACATTAAAGGGGATTTTAGCGGAATTGCCAAAGAAGGAGAAGAAAAGTCATTTATTACCGAGCGCCACGCCAAAATTAATATACCTTATAAAGTATCGAGTTTTCCTGTAGAATTAATGTCTTTGTCTGAACAAAACGGCGTTCGGCTTCGTTCGACGGTCTCTGAATTTGGCCCAGTCTTATTTTCAAGAATTTTAGACTTGAATGATACGCAAGCTGGTGTAATTTCGGTAATATTCAAATATTGTGACGACAACAAAATGCCTCTTTTGGATTTAAAAGACATCAAAAAAGTAATTAATTACATAACTGAAGAGGGAAAAGCCGAGATTGAAGAAAGTTATGGCAAGATTTCAACCTCGACAACAGGAACAATTTTACGCAAGATAATTGAACTCGAACAACAAGGAGCCGATTTGTTTTTTGGTGAAATGTCTTTTGACATCAATGATTTAATGCGCATTGACGAAAACGGAAGAGGGTATGTCAATATCATTCGCTTGACGGATATTCAAGACAAACCAAAACTATTTTCTACTTTTATGCTTAGTTTATTGGCAGAAATATACAATCAAATGCCCGAAAAAGGAGATGCTGACCAACCGGAATTAGTTATTTTTATTGACGAGGCACATTTAATTTTCAAGGAAGCCAGCAAAACATTATTGGAACAAATAGAAACTATCGTAAAACTAATTCGTTCCAAAGGTGTTGGCGTTTATTTTATAACTCAAAATCCAATGGATGTTCCAAGTGGTGTTTTGGCACAATTAGGTTTAAAAATTCAACACGCTTTGAGAGCCTTTACGGCAAATGATCGACAAGCCATCAAGCAAACCGCAGACAATTATCCAACATCCGATTATTACAAAACGGATGAAGTATTGACCAGCTTGGGAATTGGAGAAGCACTGGTAACTGCTTTGAACGAAAAAGGAATTCCAACACCGCTTGCCGCAACAATGATGCGTGCGCCAACGAGCAGAATGGATGTTTTGACAGAAAGCGAAATTCACGATATCAATGCCAAATCAAAATTGGTAAGGAAATATTCTGAAATCATAGACAGAGAAAGTGCTTATGAAATGCTAAATAAAAAGATTGCAGTTGTAGAAGAAGAAGTTGCTAAACAAGAAGAAGAAAAAGCTGTTGAAAAAAAGGAAAATAGTGAGCCTAGCACTGCTACCGTAGTTGGAAAATCCGTTTTAAAAGTACTCACAAGTGCAACTTTTATACGAGGAGCTTTTGGAGTTTTGAGCAAACTGCTGAGAAAATAAAATGAAAGGATACGCTACAATTGGATTACTCATATTATCGAATGTTTTTATGACTTTGGCTTGGTACGGGCATTTAAAATTCAAGGAACTCAAATGGTTTGAAAATGCGGGACTTATAACTATTGTTTTAATTAGTTGGGGATTGGCCTTATTCGAATATTTCTTCCAAGTTCCGGCAAACCGAATAGGGTATGAAGGCAATGGTGGCCCCTTTTCATTGGTACAACTAAAAGTAATTCAGGAAGTAATTACCTTGGTTATTTTTGTGGGTTTCTCGTTACTGTTTTTCAAAAACGAAACTTTCAGATGGAATCATTTCGTAGGATTCTTATTTTTGGTTTTGGCTGTTTACTTTATATTTAAAAAATGAAAATGAAAAAATATTTTATTCAAAAAACACCTTTCGTAGTTCCAACAACCGATGGAAAACTCATCGAGGAACATCACGGGATTCCAACCACAAACAATCCGGCAATTTCTATTGCGCATATGATTGCACCGCCGCATTGGAAAGAACCTTTTCAAACACCAGAATTTGAAGAATACACGTATATTATTTCTGGTAAAAAACAATTTATCATCGAAGGAGAAGCCGTGATACTTGAAGCAGGTCAATCTATAAAAATTGAGAAAAATACAAGAGTTCAATACTCGAACCCGTTTGAAGAACCTTGCGAATATATCGCCATTTGCACTCCCGCTTTCGATTTTATGAAAGTGCATCGGGAGGAAGAATAAATTTAAACCCTGTCAGGGTTTTGAACCCTGACAGGATTAGATTATTTCGGAAGGAAAATCAATTTTGTCGAAGTCTTGATAATTTCTTCCTTATTCAATTTCATTTTTCTGAACTTGCCAGTGTTGTACATTTCAGCCTGATCGTTGTAATGTTTGCTGAATGGATTTCCAGATTGTCCTGTTGGCAAAATACTCATACTGTTTTCAATATCAGAAAAATCAATAACTCTTCGGGTGGATGGACCTCCTTTTACTTGATATTCACCCGTATTTGTGAAATTAAAAAACAGGTTATTGATCACTTCGGTTGCACCTGGAACTTCAAAAGAACCCACATTAAAAACACCTCTCAAAGCAGCCACTTGACCCAAAGGATGCTGATGTTCCAAGGTGTGAACTCTGTTCCAAGTCCAAGAATTGACATCTTTCCCCAATTGATTTTCGAGCGCTACAATCGCTTCGTGAAAGGATTTATTTAGAATTTCTGCTCTGGTTTCTTTTTTATTGTTTGTAGCAACATCATCCCACCAAACGGAGTTTTCGTTTCTGCTTTGCGGTTCAATAATTTGTTTGACAATATGTGTACTCAAAAGCATATTAAAATCCGTTTCGCCCAACTCGTCTTGAAAAGTATTTTTCAAATACTGATAAATCCATTTTTGGTAAATAGTTGGCGCAATATCCTTCAAATTATTGGACCCATTCCATTTTTTCAAAATCGAAATGACTTGTTTTTCATTGCCTGAAAAAGCTTTTGAATCTAATGCAGCAATTAAATTTGCAGTAATACTTGGCGTTATTGCAGATGTATTGTCATTCAACATTTTTGCAACATCTTCTTTTGTCCAATTGTTTTCGGGTTGCAATAAACTCGAAATTCTTTTGGCTCGGTCTTGTGGCAAATAGTATCCTGGATACAAATAGTCATCAACTGCTTCGGGTTGATTATTTGCAGAATAGATATAATTCCAACTTGGATTTATGGCATGTGGATTTTTGGAAAAATCTTGAAATTCCTTTTTATCATCGATACCATTTGTCCCATTCAAAATAAAATTAGAATTGACAGATTTGTCCAATTTATAGAGTTTTCCCGAAGTGTTCCAAGCAATATTTCCTTTGGCATCGCCATACATAATATTCAAACCTGGTGCTGCAATTAGAGAAACTCCTTTTCTAAAATTCTCCAATTTTATGGAATGGGAAAGCGAATATACAGACTCTAATATTTGGTTTTTTTGCTGAGTGTAAATCCACGACATCGCCACGGGTTTTACACCTTTAATTCCATCCAACAAATCATTCATTATCGGGCCGTGTTGGGTTTCTCGAACTTCAAAAGCCACATCCGAACTGTCTTTTATTTTGATGATTTCTTTTCGGATTGTATAATTTTGGAATCCGTTGGCGGTTTTGTATTGATTTTTGTCGTTAGGATTATCCTCTTCCTGAAACATATCGAGATCGTCATTTTCGAACATTGTCAGTCCAAAAGCGTAATTTCGATTGTGTGCCAAAAGCGGAAAAGGCGTTCCTGCTAAATAATAACCATAAATTTCATAATCAGGGACAATAATATGAGCTTCGTACCAAGTACAAGGCTGTGAAAAAGCAATATGAGGATCATTGGCAAAAAGAACTTTACCATTTTTAGTTTTCTGTGGGGCAATAACCCAACTGTTGCTGCCGATGAAAGCAGGAACTGGAGAATTGTCGAGCAAACTGGCTACCGATTTCGAAATTTCGGCATATTCAATGGTTTTTCCATCGAAGTTTTTGATTTGAGTTGTTCCTAATGAACCGTCTAAACCAAAATCTTTTAAATATTCCGAACCTAATTTATTTTGAATATCAGTCAATAATGGATCCGTTTTTTGAGCCATTGCAAAACTAAAAGACATATAACCGAAAATGTTGTAAACGTCTTTCAATGTAAATTTATCTTTCTTCAATCCCAATATTTGAAATTCGATAGGCGTTTTTCCTTCTTCCATATATTGATTTATTCCATCAATATAAGCCATTGCCAGTTGATATGCTTCGGAGTTTTTGTCTAATTGGGCGATTGCTTTTTCGGAATTTTCATCGATACCCAAGCCTGCAAAAAATTGATCTGTTTTTAATAATTTAGAACCAAACATTTCCGATAATCTTCCGGGAGCAATGCGTCGCAATAATTCCATTTGCCACAAACGATCTTGCGCGTGTACATAACCCAAAGCTGCCATTGCATCTTTCTGCGAACTGGCATAAATGTGTGGAACGCCAAAATCATCAAAATAAACCGTAGTTTCTTTTTGAATGTTTTTGAGTTTTTCTTCTCCTTCATACGTTGGTTTTGAGTAAAAATAATACACAACTAATGCAAGAACCAAAATTAAAATCAAGGTTAGAATAACAAGGAGAATCTTTTTAAGTATTTTCATTTTTAATTCGTTAGGAAAACAAATATATAGGATTTTAAAGTGATATTAAACTATTTATTTGGTGCTGGCTTGAAAATAATAATTGGAATAAATATTATTTTGTTTAATTTATATTTTATTTTATTAAACAAAAAGTATCTTTGCCCAAAAAAAATGAACTATGAAAATAATTTCTAAAGAAGAGATTTCCAAAATGGAAAAAGTAGAAAGACTGAATTTAATCAACTCCTGCACTGGATATAAATCGGCGAATCTGATTGCTACAAAATCTGCAGATGGAAAACCGAACGTAGCTATATTTAGTAGTATAACCCATTTGGGAAGTTTTCCAGCATTAATTGGATTTATTATGCGACCAACTACAGTTCCCAGAGATACTTATAAGAACATCCGAGAAACTGGTTTTTTCACGGTGAATCACATTACGGTCGATATGATTGCTGATGCACATCATACCTCGGCAAATTACGAATTGGGGATTTCAGAGTTTGACAAAACTAATTTGGAAGAAGAATTCAAGAATGACATTGAAATTCCTTTTGTAAAAGGAAGTCCTGTTCAGTTGTATTGCAAATATGTGAATGAGTATTACATTAAGGAAAATGACACCATTCATATAATAGCGTCAATTGAAAATTTGTTTTTTGATGAAAATCTACAACACGAAGATGGTTGGTTGCAAATAGACAAAGGAAATGTTATAGCCTTAAATGGACTCGATGGGTATTGTTTGCCAAAGTTGGTGGATCGTTTTCAATATGCCAGAAAAGATACCCCTTCCAAATCTTTTTTTAAATAAAAAATCTCGCCATTGCTGACGAGATTTTTCAAATATTATATTTTAGGTACTAATTAGATGATTAACATTGCATCACCGTAAGAATAGAATTTATATCCTTCTTTGATGGCTTCATCGTAAGCTCTTTTCATTAAATCGTGTCCACAAAAAGCAGAAATCATCATCAATAAAGTTGATTTTGGCGTATGAAAATTGGTAATCATACAGGTTGCCACGCTGAAATCGTGTGGAGGAAAAATGAATTTATTGGTCCAACCGTCAAAAGGGTTTAAGGTTCTTTGTGATGAAACCGAACTTTCTATGGCTCGCATTGAAGTTGTTCCAACGGCACAAACACGTTTCCTTTTTACTTTTGCATCATTGACAATATCGCAGGCTTCTTGCGTGATTTTTAACTCTTCGGAATCCATTTTGTGTTTTGATAAATCTTCCACCTCAACAGGATTGAAAGTTCCTAAACCTACGTGAAGCGTAACTTCGGCAAATTTTACTCCTTTAATTTCTAGTTTTTTCAATAAATGTTTTGAGAAATGCAAACCAGCAGTTGGTGCCGCAACAGCTCCTTCTTCTTTGGCATAAATCGTTTGATAACGATCTGCATCTTCTGGAGTTACGTCTCTACTGATGTATTTTGGGATTGGTGTTTCTCCTAATTCTGTCAATTTATTTCTAAATTCTTCATAAGAACCGTCATAAAGAAAACGCAAAGTTCTACCACGAGAGGTTGTATTGTCGATAACTTCGGCTACTAATGAGTCGTCATCACCAAAATACAATTTGTTTCCAATACGAATTTTACGTGCCGGGTCAACCAATACATCCCAAAGGCGTTGTTCTGCATTTAATTCTCTAAGCAAAAAAACTTCGATTCTAGCTCCCGTTTTTTCTTTGTTTCCGTACAAACGTGCCGGAAAAACTTTGGTATTATTCAAAATAAGGACATCACCTTCATCGAAATAATTGATAACATCTTTGAACGTTTTGTGTTCTATGGTTTGCTTTTTTCTATCAATAACCATAAGACGTGACTCGTCTCTGTTTTCGGCTGGATATTCTGCAAGAAGTTCTTTTGGTAAATTGAATTGAAAATGGGATAATTTCATTTGAAAAGGTTTAAAAGTTTAAAAAATTAAAAGTTTAAGATTGTTTTCCTAAGACATTTAAAATTCAGGCTGCAAATATACGATTGTGAGATAGGCGTTGTCAAGTGTTTTGCTGTTTATTTTTCTTTTCACCGCAAAGACGCCAAGTCACGAAGTTTTATAATTCGGCAATTTGGAAACCAAGTTTTTTTAAATCTTCCCAAAAATCAGGATAGGATTTTGAAACCACTTCGGCATTTTCGATAATTATGGGCACTTTTAAAGCTAAAGGTGCAAATGCCATTGCCATTCTATGATCGTTATAAGTAGCAATTTTCACATTCGAATTGATTTCTTCTGTTGCAACGAGTGTCAAACTATCGTTCGTTACCGAAATATTGGCTCCTAATTTTGTCAATTCAATTCGAAGTGCTTCCAATCTGTCGGTTTCTTTAATTTTTAAAGTATGAAGTCCTGTCAAATGGCAACCAATTCCCAACCCAAGACAAGTTACCACAATGGTTTGTGCAATGTCAGGAGTGTTATTTAAATCCAAGTTTAAAGTTTCAAGTTTAAAGTTAGGCTGCTTAACCAATGTAATTTTGTTTTCTTCAAAATGAGTCTCCACTCCCATTTTTGAGTAAATTTCGACCAAAGCCGAATCGCCTTGCAGACTCGTTTTTTTGTAACTGCTCAATGAAATAGTAGCCTCATTGGACAAAGCCGCTAAACTAAAAAAGTAAGAAGCTGAACTCCAATCGGATTCCACGGTCATCACTTTTGATTCTACTTCTTGTTTTGGATATACTTTAATTACATTGCTTTCAAAACTGGTTTGAATATTCAAATCGTTGAGTAATGCCAATGTCATTTTGATATATGGAATGGATGTAATTTCACCCACTAAAGTAATTTCGATTCCGTTTTCTAATTTTGGGGCCACTAATAATAATGCTGAAATGTACTGACTGCTTACATTAGCAGGAATACTAACTTTATTTTCTGTGATTTTATGTCCTTTGATTCTAATCGGCGGATAGCCTTCTTCATTTTCATAGGAGATTTTCGCTCCTAATTGTTGCAAGGCTTCAACCAAAACTTTTATTGGTCGTTCCTTCATTCTTGTCGAACCTGTCAAAACCACTTCGCGACCTTCATTAACTGCAAAATAAGCGGTAAGAAAACGCATTGCCGTTCCTGCGTGATGAATATCCACTATTTCGTCATTCCCTTTCAAAGCTTTTTGCATTACTTCACTATCATCAGAATTGGAAGTGTTGGCCAAAGTAATATTCGGAAACAAAGCCTGTAATAATAACAGTCTATTGGTTTCGGATTTTGAACCAGTAATTGAAATTGAAGATTGAAGATTGAAGATTGAAGATTGAAGCAGTAAATTCATATTTATTTTTTTGACAAAGAAGCGCAAATATAGGTAGAGAAAAACAAAAAATTAAACCATTAAGAAATTAAGTTTCATTAAGCTAAATCATTTTAGCTTCTCGTTGTTTTTGTGACGGTCTTTATCGCGAACTGATTTCAAGTCCATTTTCTTATCGAAAGCGGCTTGTAAATCGATTCCGGTTTGGTTTGCCAGGCATAAAACCACAAAAACTACATCGGCGAGTTCTTCGCCAAGGTCTTTATTTTTATCGCTTTCTTTTTCGGATTGTTCGCCGTATCGACGGGCAATAATCCGGGCTACTTCGCCTACTTCCTCAGTAAGTTGTGCCATATTGGTGAGTTCGTTGAAGTAGCGAACGCCGTGTTCTTTGATCCAATTGTCAACTTCGAGTTGGGAGTTTTTTAGGTTCATCAGTTTAGTTTTTGAAAACCCAAAGATATTTATTCTAAATTTTGATTCTTTATATTTTCTTTAAAACTATTTTCTCGTTTTGTTTGTCGATTACTTTTTGGAAGAATTCTTTTAGAATACGGTAATAATTAGCAGAAAGCCTTGCCGAGATAATATCTGTTGTAGCTTGAATTTGAATTTTTGTGCCAGAAACGGAAATATCAAATGCGAACAATCCAGTATTTTCGATCGTTGCAATTTTGATTGTTTTCGGATAAGATTCAACAACATATCCTTGTGGTATTTCAATATTAATACTGAATTTTTCTTGTGTTGGATAACCAAAATAAATGGGGAATTCTCTTCTCTCTTGCACAAAAGGGTTCTTGGTTTGAGTGAAAAACAACAATGGATTAATATACATTTTGCCATTAATAATTTCACAGCCCTTATCCGAGGTAAAAGTAATATTTTCTGCTATTGGCTTTGACAAATCAGTAACATTTTCAATCGAATAGTCACTAATTTGAATTCCATTTAGATCATTCTCTATTTTTTCAAGGTAATTTTCTTTGTTGATTCCTGAGTTATTCTCTCTAAAGATAAATGCTTCATAATCTGTTTTTTGAATTCTAATTTTCCCAACAATTTCGGCTTTACCATTAAGGCTAACCTCCATATTTGTTGATTCTTTAGATTGGGTTTTGGGATCCAAACTAATCTCATCCGAAGTTCCGTCTTGCCTAATTAACCTTCCTGTTCTATTCAAAACATTTAAAGGCAATATATTAAAAGTGGTGTATTTATTTGTTGCGTCCAATAGAATTTGTTTTCCGTCAATTTCTGCAGCGACAATGACATAATTGAAAACGGCTCTGCTTGGGAAAAGGAGGATTCCGTTATCTATGGTACTTATTAAAACTGGATTTGCATTGATTCCTGCAGCTTTTAGCATAGTAATCAAAATAAAATTAATTTCGGCTATATTGCCAGTTCCTTCTTGGTAAGCTTTCTTGACACCTTTATCTGTAAAACATCCTCTTTTATTATCCCAATTCATTTTGTTTTGCACAAATTTAAAAATGGCCTCCATTCTTTCATTTTGTGAGCCTACATTGTTAATGATTTTTTGATAATCTTGCTCAAAATAGCCACTTTCAAGGAGTTCATCTCCAAAATCTTTATCATTGTATATTGACTTGGCCACTCCTTCCCAAGTTTGTGCATAATCTTTTACTGGCTCTCCATAAAATTGAGTTTTTTCTAATTCAAGCTCCATAGATGTTCGGTAATTTTGAATATTATCTACAAAAGCTTCTTCCTTTAAAGCTGGAATATTATAGGTTTTATACTTACTGATTACTTGTTGGAATGTTACAATATTAGATTTTGTAGGTTCATTTTCCTTGGCATAATTCAAAGATCCATTCGTTATTTTTTGCTCTCTATCTAATTGAATAAATCCAAGAAGTTTGGATTTGTAAACAAAAAACCCTGGAATCTCAGTATTATATTCTGAATAATTTACTGGAATTTCGTATTGAAAATTAAACACAGGAAATTCAACTATGTTTTCAGTTTTTAAAATATACTTGTATTCTATAATCGACCCAACTTTCACATTTGGCATTGTAATGGATGCCTCACTCCAATTTTTATTTACATTTTTTTTGAAAATTCCCTCATTGTTTAATTTTGTTTTAACAATCTTTTCATTTTCTAAATTGTAGGTTACAGCATTAGAAAATTCAACAACGTCATCATTATATTTTTGATAACCCACATAGTATGAAACTTGTTTGTTAGCCCATTTTAAACCTTCCTTTTTATATATTTTAATTCTAAATTCGTATTCTGTATTTATTGAAAAACCGTCTTTAAGATTGTATTCGAAAACAGTTTTAGCTTTATTATATAATATTGTCGCCACTGCCGATGTATCTATGGGATGCGTTTTTTCTTGAAGTTCTTTTATTGATACTTTTCCAAGTTCGAACTTTTGGGCCGTTGCTTTTGGAAAGAATGCCATTAGGAACAATGCAATTATTAACTTGCTGAATTTCATAATTATATTTTCTTTAAAACTATTTTCTCGTTCAATTTATCAATCATTTGCTTGTAAAAATCTTTTAGAACGGGATAAACCGCAGAAGAAACAAGTTGCTTATTACTATCTTCTACAATTGCAATTTGAATGGTATTATTAGAAATTTCTGCATTAAATGTAAATGAAACAATATTTTCTCTGGTTTGTAATTTTATAGCTTTTGGAATGGATTCTACTGCATACCCTTTTGGAATTTCAATATTTATATTGAATTTTTCCTGAGTTGGATAGCCAAAATAAATAGGATAATCTCTTTTTTCCTGAACAAATGGATTCTTAGTTTCGGCCAAAAAAAGTTGTGGGTTGATGTATATTCTATCTCCAATAATTTCACATTGATTGTCAATCGTAAAATTAAAATTCTCATTTACAGGTTTGGATACCTCTTTACTGTTTTCTATATTGTAATCACTAATTTGAATGTCTGGGAAATCATTTTCTACTTTTTCCAGATAATTTTGCTGATTTATACCTGCATATTTCTCTCTGAATGTGAACGCTTCATAATCTGTTCTAAACACTCTATATTTACCAGATAACAAACCATTTTCACCTATAGAAACCATCATATTAATAGCTTTTTTTGATGAGAATTTTGGTTCCAATTTAATAATTTCTGAAGTTCCATCCTCTCGTAACAATCTTCCTGTCCAGTTCAAGGTGTAGGTTGGCAAAATATTATTTGTTGTATATTTATTTGTTGCATCGAGCAGAATTTGTTTTCCATCAATTTCGGCAGCAGCAATTACATAATTAAAAATAGTTCTGTTAGGAAATATTGGTACCCCATTATCCAAAGTACTTAATAAGACTGGATTTGTTGGAATTCCGGCATAATTGAGCATTGCAATAAGAATAAAATTGATTTCGGCATCATTCCCAGTTCCATCAATATAGGCTTGTTTTACTCCTTTGTCTGTATAATATCCTTTTTTATGATCCCAATTCATTTTATTTTGGACAAATTTAAAAATGACATCTAATCTTTCCGTTTGAGAATCTACATTTTTTAAAATACGTGCCAAATCTTGGGTAATGTAATCTCTTTCCTTGAGTTCTTTTCCAAAATCTTTATCTAAATAAATGGTTTTTGCAACTCCTTCCCAAGTTGTTGAATAATCTTTAACAGGCTCTTGATAAAATTGTGTTTTTTCTAATTCATGTTGAATGGATATACGATAATTTTCTATGTTGTCTACGAATGGCTCTTCTTTTAAAGCAGGAATATAATAAGCCCTATGTCTATTACTTTGTTGTTCGAAACTAACTGATTGTGTTGTAGTTGGAGAATGTTCATTAGCAAATTGAAGTGAACCTCGAGTGACATTAGATTCTGATATTATTTCTGATGGTCTTTTTGCGACTGCTTTATAAACAAAAAATCCAGGAATATCAACATTATATTCAGATGAATTAACGGGGATATTGTATTGAAAAATAAAGTCTGGAAATTCGACAATGTTCTCTGATATTAAAATATATTTGAATTCTATTATTGAACCTACTTTCACATTGGGCATCGTTATCGTAGCTTCTTTCCAATTTTTATTTATTGCTGTTTTAAAAACACCCTCACGGCTTAATTTTGTTTTAACAATCTTGCCATTTTCAATATTATAGGTTACACCATCCGAAAATTCTACCCTATCATCGTTTAATTTATCGTACCCAGTTCGGTAAGGAAGTTTATAATTGGCCCAATTTAGTCCGTCTTTTTTATAAATTTTGATTCTAAAAGAATTTTCAGTGACGATACTAAATCCAAATTTATTATCATACTTGAAAAAGGTTTTTGCTTTATTAAATAAGATTGCTGCCGATGCTGTGGTATCTTTTGGACACGCTTTTTCTTCTAACTCTTTTATAGAAACTTTTCCTAATTTGAATTCTTGTGCGTTAGCATTCAGAAAAAAAACAACAAACAAAAAGATTGCAAATAATTTGATTTTCATATACTTATATTTTTTTAAGAACTATTTTTTCGTTTTGTTTGTCTATTGTTTTCTGGAAGAATTCTTTTAAAATATCATAAAATTCTGCCGAAATTAAATTTCCATTTATTGATTGTTCGACAACTATTTGTATGTTACTTTCCATTTGCTGTATGTTAAAAGCAAAAGTTCCTACATCCTGTCCTGTCACTAATTTTACGGGACTTGGTATAGACTCAACAACATAACCTTCGGGTATTTGAATAGTTATATTGTATCTTTCTTGTCTTGGATAACCAAAATAAATTGGGAGTTCTCTTTTCTCCTCAACAAAAGGATTCTTGGCTTGTGTAAAAAAAAGTAATGGATTAATGTACATTTTATCGCCAATAATTTCACATTGATTATTAGTTGTGAAAGTAAAATTCTCAATTATTGGCTTGGATAAATTTTTACTATTTTCAATATTATAGTCACTAATTTGAATTCCTGTCAAATCATTCTCTACTTTTTCGAGATAGTTTTCCTTATTTACATCAGTATATTTTTCTCTGAATTTCAAGGCTTCATAATCTGTTTTTTGCTCCCTAAATTGACCTGATAAAATTCCTTTTTCATCAATTGAAGTAGTCAAAAATATTCCTTTTTTCGACAAAAATTTAGGCAATAAATTAATTTCTTGTGATGTACCATCTTGCCTTATCAATCTTCCTATCCAATTCAAGGTGTACAATGGTAAAATATTTAGTGTGGTGTTTTTGTTTGTTGCATCGAGAACTATCTGTTTTCCATCAAGTTCTGCAGCTGCAATTACATAATTAAAAATGGTTCTACTAGGAAATTGAGGAATTCCATTATCAATCGTACTTATCAAGACTGGATTCGCCTTTATACCTGCAGCATTTAGCATAGAAATCAAAATAAAATTTATTTCGGCTATATTACCAATTCCTTCTTGGTAAGCTTTCTTGACACCTTTGTCTGTAAGATATCCTCTTTTATTATTCCAATTCATTTTGTTTTGCACAAATTTAAAAATG